>Ga0256914_1004665_pt1 | contig 10164 bp, 10 predicted proteins | sample HulkmetaG_FD_191571 | JGI IMG/M metagenome (GOLD analysis project Ga0256914, IMG submission 191571) | Hydrothermal chimney microbial communities from Main Endeavour vent field at the Juan de Fuca Ridge, Pacific Ocean - Hulk | ecosystem: Environmental > Aquatic > Marine > Hydrothermal vents ...
AGATGATTCTTTTAAAATAAACCAGTGCATTCGGTTGTGTTTTTACATCGGTAAGGGGAAGGGCAAAATTTCCCCTTACCGATTTTTGTTTTCAAAGAAAAAAAGGACCGGATCATTGCTGGATTGAATTGATATTTTTCTTTACCCTTTGTCCCTTGAGGCAGGATAAAATTTAAAAAAATGACCGATTGAAAAATACGATTTGCATTGAAAAAAGTTACTTTGTAAATTTAAAATTTGTAAATGAAATGCACCTGTAGCTCAATTGGTAGAGCAGCGGACTCTTAATCCGTTGGTTGAAGGTTCGAGTCCTTCCAGGTGTACGGTAAAAGGCGCTTCGGAAGAGGCGCCTTTTTGTTTTTTTGGGCACCTGTAGCACAATCCCGACAGGTCGGGATGCTCAAACCAGCAACGACTCGCCCGCTCGTCGGCTGGTTTGGCATTGGCCGAGCAGCGGACTCTTAATCCGTTGGTTTGGGTTGGCGTAGCCATTCCGCGTCGGCGGAATCGAGTCCTTCCAGGTGTACGGTAAAAGGCGCTTCGGAAGAGGCGCCTTTTTGTTTTTTTGGGCACCTGTAGCACAATCCCGACAGGTCGGGATGCTCAAACCAGCAACGACTCGCCCGCTCGTCGGCTGGTTTGGCATTGGCCGAGCAGCGGACTCTTAATCCGTTGGTTTGGGTTGGCGTAGCCATTCCGCGTCGGCGGAATCGAGTCCTTCCAGGTGTACGGTAAAAGGCGCTTCGGAAGAGGCGCCTTTTTGTTTTTTTGGGCACCTGTAGCACAATCCCGACAGGTCGGGATGCTCAAACCAGCAACGACTCGGCCACTCGTCGGCTGGTTTGGCATTGGCCGAGCAGCGGGGCGGGAGTTAATAAAATGGTTAGGGGGTATCAGTGGCCGGGGAAAGTTGAGTAGTTGATTGGTTGAATTGTTGAATGGTTCAGGGGGCAGCTTTATTCTGCGCGCAGATCACGCGGATTGGCGCGGATTTTTTCTGCGAATATTTGCGAAATCTGCGAGAGGCCAATAATCGGGATTTTTCGGTGGTTTGTTGCGGTGTTTACCCCCCGTAGCCCCCCTTAAAGGGGGGCCTTTTGCGTGTGGCGGTTTGCAGCACAGGCGGGGAGAAGCCAATTGCCAAGTTGTTCCGATTCATCGGGATTTATCGAGGCACCGGCGGCCTTTTCCCCCTCTCCTTTTTCTTTTTTCCTTTTTCATTTCTCCGTGCAGATCAGTGGTCGGGAAAAGTTGAATGGTTGATTTGTTGAATTGTTGAATGGTTCAGGGGGCAGCTTTATTCTGCGCGCAGATCACGCGGATTGGCGCGGATTTTTTCTGCGAATATTCGCGAAATCTGCGAGAGGCCAATAATCGGGATTTTTCGGTAGTTTGTTGCGGTGTTTATCCCCCGTGGCCCCCCTCAAAGGGGGGCTTTGGGGCGTGTGGCAGTTTGCGGCTCTGCGGGAAGAAGCCAATTGCCAAGTTGTTCCGATTCATCGGGATTTATCAAGGCGCTGGCGGCCTTTTCCCCCTCTCCTTTTTCTTTTTTCCTTTTTCCTTTTTCATTCCTCCGTGCAGATCAGTGGTCGGGAAAAATTGAATGGTTGATTTGTTGAATTGTTGAATTGTTGAATGGTTCAGGGGGCAGCTTTATTCTGCGCGCAGATCACGCGGATTGGCGCGGATTTTTTCTGCGAATATCTGCGAAATCTGCGAGAGGCCAATAATCGGGATTTTTCGGTAGTTTGTTGCGGTGTTTACCCCCCGTAGCTCCCCTCAAAGGGGGGCTTTGGGGCGTGTGGCAGTTTGCGGCTCTGCGGGAAGAAGCCAATTGCCAAGTTGTTCCGATTCATCGGGATTTATCGAGGCGCTGGCGGCCTTTTCCCCTCTACTTTTTCTTTTTTCCTTTTTCCTTTTTCATTTCTCCGTGCAGATCAGTGGCCGGGAAAAGTTGAATTGTTGATTAGTTGAATCGTTGAATGGTTCAGGGTACAGCCTCATTCTGCGCGCAGATCACGCGGATTGGCGCAGATTCTTTTCTGCGAATATTTGCGAAATCTGCGAGAGGCCAATAATCGGGATTTTTCGGTGGTTTGTTGCAGTGTTTACCCCCCGTAGCTCCCCTCAAAGGGGGGTGCCTTGATTGTAGCGGTGCGGCACTGCGGGGAGAAGCCGGTTGCCGAGTAGTCCCGATTTATCGAGACGTATCGAGGCGCTGGCGGCCTTTTGGCCTTGTCTTTTTTCTTTTTTCATTTTCTCTACGTAAAATAGACATTCGTGAAAACAGTCTTGCACCTTAATTGACAAAGAGGCTTTAGCTTAACAAACCCAAGATCAAATACATTAAGGCAGCAACAGCTCCTGCCAAAAGAGCGTAAGGCAATTGTGTTTTTACGTGATCGATATGATCGCTGGCAGAAGCCATGGATGAAATAATTGTCGTATCGGATATTGGTGAACAGTGATCACCGAAAACGCCGCCTCCCAAAACCGCACCGACTGCCAGAGGAATACTAACATGCATGGCCTGAGCCATGGGAACGGCAATGGCCATCATAATAGCAAATGTACCCCATGACGTACCGGTCGCAAAGGCAATAAAGCAGGCGACAAGAAAAATAATTACCGGTACAAAATGAGGGCTAAGCCAGTTACGGGCAATATCGGCAACGTAAAGACCGGTTCCCAATTCCCGACATAATTGTCCAATGGCAAAAGCCAGCATCATTAGCAAGGCCAGGGGAATTAATCCGCCGATTCCTTTGAATAACAAATCCATAAGTTCTTGCAATTTGAATATTTTTTGCGTTCGGTACAGAATGGCAGCAACCAAGAGGGCCGTAAGAACAGCCCACAAAACAGCCTGAGAACCGGAACCTTTACCGATGGCATCAAACAATAATTCCCAAAACGGTTTGCCTTGAACGGATTCCAATTTTTGCCAGCCGGAAAAAATCAATCCGATAGGCATCATAACAACCATGGTGGCAATGGGGACGATCATGTTGCGAGCTTTAGGTCGAATCCCTTTTTTCATTTGCAAACTAACAACTTCGTTGGACATCATGGGCACGGCATTATCGGCGATAACTTTACCCTCTTTAACGGCGCGTTTTTCGGCTTTTTTCATCGGGCCAATATCTTTTTGCAGAATGATAACCAGTAAAACGGCCGCCATTGCCAAAAACGGATAAAAATTCAACGGATAAGCATGTACCATAATTTTAAACGGATCTTTTAAACCTTGTGCCAATAGCAATCCCATAATGTAAGCGCCCCAGGCATTTAAGGGAATGAGAATACAGGTCGGGGCAGAAATCGAGTCGGCAATATAAGCCAGCTTTTCTCTGGGAATTTTCATGCGGTCGAAGATAGGGCGAAAAATGGAACCTACCGTGAGAACATTAATACTGGACTCCACGAAAATCATAACCCCAGTCGCCCAAGCCAATAATTCCACGACCCGTCTGCTATTACCGGCATGGCGTTTTTCGATATATTGCAGAAAGCGATTGATATAACGAATAAATCCGTCTACTCCGCCGGAACGTTGTACAAATGCAATTAAGGCGCCGACCAACGAACTGAACATAATGGTGCGTGTATTGCCAGGCTCCTTAAACACATTGACCAGTGCTTCGATGGAGGCCAAAGTGCCATTAAAAAAATTCCAGTCATTTAAAATAACCCAACCGATCCACACACCCAAAAATAAGGAGATGAAAACCTGTCGGGTTTTAATGGCCAGTAGAATCGCAACCAACGGCGGGAGTAAAGACCAAATTCCATAGTGATCCATGAGAAATCCTTTCACAGAATATCAATTGGCTTCCTGCAATTCGAATGCTGATAAAAATATCTTTTTCCGGAATTATTTGCAAAAAATATTTGTCTTTTGGCCATTTTTTGATTCGTAAAAATTTGAAAAAACACATTAAGGGGACCGATGTTTTTACGATAAAATCCGTTAGGCTCCATCGCGTTTTTCGGATATTATCCTTGCTGCTCCGAATCTTAGTGGTCGGGATGATAAAGGCGCAGTTTACCTTCCAATTCTACGGCTAACACCGTAACATATTGATCCAAATCGTCTTGTGTAATCGAAATTAAAACGATTCCCGGCACATGCTTCCATGGCGCACCGCCGCTAATTTTCCAGCTCAGCGTATGGGGAGTTCCGACCACGCGGATGCGTTTGATTTTATTTTGAAGTCCTTTTAACGCCACAAATTCTCTCGGAATGTTTGTTACGAATAAATAAACCGTTAGACTATCGGGACTAATGGTAGACGGACCGTTAAAATATGCGCAGGGAAGACCGCGATGCGTTTGATAAATAGCTTCCTTGTGTTTGTGTATCCAGCGCCCTAATTCTTTAAGGCGTTTTATCTCCGGTCGGGGAATGGTACCGTCTGCTTTGGGGCCGATATCCAAAAGCAAATTTCCTCCCATGCCCAAAACTTCGCTGAAAGTACGAATAATTTGGTAAGACGATTTAAAATTTTTGTCTTTCGGTTGCCAGCCCCACGAATTGTTAATGGTCATACAAAACTCCCATACACCTTGGGGCGGTTTAATGGGCAAACCCTGTTCGGGGGTCTGGTAATCTCCGTTTGCGGGCAAACGCGCATTTATAACGAGGTCGGGATTCATCTTTTTGAGCATGGAGCGAACTTTTGTTGCCTGCCAATCTTTAGCCGGATGTTCCCAACCACCGTCGAACCATAGCAAATCGGGATGATAATTGCGCATCAATTCTTGTAATTGTCCCTGAAAATAATAGGTAAAACGCTGCCATGGACTCCATGTTTTTTGTCCTTTTTGCGGATAATCGTTTGTGGGGTATCGACCGTTGACGATGCCCTTGCGGGCAAAAACGACAGGTGTGTAATCGGGATGTGTCCAATCGCATAGGGAAAAATACAATCCCACTTTCAATCCTTCTTTGCGTAATGCGTTTACATAAGGAGCAATAAGATCTCGTTTTGCCGGTGTTTTTTCCGCCGCATTAAAATGACTGAATTTGGTTGGCCATAATGCAAAGCCGTCGTGATGTTTGGCGGTCAAAACGGCGTAACGTGCACCGGCTTCTTTGAACAGCTTGGCCCAGGCCAGCGGATCGTATTTGGCAGCGGTAAATCCTTTGGCCTGTGCAATGTAATCTTCGAACGAAATTTGTTTGTTGTACATGGACCAAGATTCCGGAATGCCTTTTACGGAATACAACCCCCAATGAATAAAAATCCCTAATTTGGCTTGTTTAAACCAATTCATCCCTTCGGTCCATTTGGGAGAAGAAGGATTTTGTCCGGCTTGGGCCAAAATATTGGTTAAGAAAATTAGCAAAAAAAGACGAGTGGCGAGTTTGGCGTATTTCATGGGAACGATCTCCGTGTAAAATGTGTACGACATAATTTAAAAGGTTAAAGATTTTTTGCAAAGGAAAAAAATCTGATAATGATTAGGCAGGAGTTTACGCAGAAAGGGTTATGGATTAAATTCTTAGCTTTTCTGTTCGTTTGTCCCGCTAATGCGATTAGCGCATCTAAAAATTCGAATCGTATTTAAAGTTAACCGGAGGAAAAATTCGTGACAAAGATCGACAAGGACACAACCATCGAAGAAATTGTAGAAGAACATCCGGAATTGGTGCGGCCCATGCAGGAAATGGGCATTCAGTGTATGGTGTGCGGCGAACCGGTTTGGGGCACGCTGGAAGAAAAACTAAAAGAAAAGGGCATGGCCGATAAAATGACGGAAATTATTGTTAAACTGAATTCGTTAGCAGATGAAAAATAGGTAAAGGATTGGTATGAAAAATATTCGCTGGAAGAAATTGGTTGTTTTTAGTGTATTAGGCATGGTGGCTGGTTACGCTTATTATTATTTTATCGGCTGTGCCAGCGGAAGTTGTCCGTTAACGAGCAATTCTTACATAATGACCGGTTACGGACTGGGAGCCGGAATTGTTTTGGGCTGGGATTTCAAAAAGAAGCCGAAAAAGGAAGAAAAGGGAAATTAGATGCACACCTTTTTTTATATAACCTTAACGATTGTAGTCCTGTTTATTCTTTTGCAAGTTTACATGCAAATGCAAAATTGGCTTAAACGGGGCAAGCAGGTGAAAAATTTGCCGGAGCCTTTTGTACGGGAATTGCAAAACCATCCGGTTACATTAATTTATTTTTATACGCCCACTTGCTCGGCTTGTCGCGTAATGACACCTGTTATTGATAAGCTGAAAAACGAGTACGAGAATATCATCAAAGTAGATTTAACTGTAGAAACTTCCTTGGGGCGCGTATTCGGAGTAATGGGAACACCTACTTTGGCTTTGTTAAAAGGTACAACCATTCAAAGTTTTGTCGTCGGTGCGCGTAAGGAAAATTTCATCCGCCGATTATTAAACGAAGCATAAACGTTAAAAAGCAAAATTTCTGCCTTGATTATGAGGCATTGCTTTGGTCCACGCGTTGTAAAAGTTGAATAAACTTTTCTCTGACCAATTGGTGAATAAATAATGTTAAACGTCTGGTTAAATCTTCTTCGTCCGTAAATTGTTCCTGCAAAGCCTTCAAGATTTCACCGACGGTATGTTCACCATCGCACATACGCCAAACCAAACTTCCTAAGGCATCCAGTTTGATTTTAAAAAATTTTTGTCCGTAAAAGGGCAATATTATTTTTTTTGCCAAAGAGGATGTAAATTTGGGACGTACGATAATCACACGATCCGTTTGCGGGTCGTTTTCCCATTCGAACAGGCGTACGGGGATGAGTTCCATTAAATCGGGTTTTTCCATCAGTTTCCTTATTAGGTTAAAGAAAAAGGCCTTCCAGAATTATCAGAAGGCCCTTAGCATTGTTTAATCTTCTTTTTGCGCTGCTTTTAAAGGCAATGTTACCAGCATGTAAATTAATCCGACAAAAACCAATAAACCGACAATAACACTGGGATGTTCCACTCCCAAACCTTTTACGGCAAAATATTTTAACGAGCTTACAGCTTGGTTGCCAACCATACGGGTGACACCCGAAAGGCGTTCTCCCAAAACGATAAACGCAAGAATTACGGCCGTTAAGGCCTCTCCGGCAATCAATCCGGATGAAATCAACACTCCTTTGTTTTCGGCTTTGATTTTTTGTTCCGGTGTTGCTTTACGTTTTTTCAGCATAACTTCCATAATCCAGCGGATGACACCGCCCATAAAAATAGCCGCAGTGGAATGGAAGGGTAAGTACATGCCCACGGCAATAAGCATGGGAGAAGGGGAGCTGATCATAATTAAACCAATGGCAAAAAACATACCGGCCACAACCAATGGCCAAGCCATTTCGCCGCCTACGATTCCTTTGGCCATCAAAGCCATCAGCCCGGCCTGAGGCGCCGGCAAATCGGCACTTCCGATATGGTAAACCTGATCCATGGCCACCATGGGAAAAACTAAAATAAGTGCGGCGGCAATTACGCCGATGATTTCGGCAATTTCCATTTTCCAAGGAGTGCCGCCCAAAATATGTCCGACTTTTAAGTCCTGAGTCATATCCCCGGCAATTCCTGCGGACGTACACACGACACCGGCCACGCCCAAAACGGCCATTACGCCATGCTGACCGGTAACACCCAAGATAACCAGTAATACGGCGGCAATGAGCAATGCACTTAATGTTAAGCCACTAATCGGGTTGTTGGAACTGCCGACCAAGCCGACCAGGTAACCGGCAACGGCCGCAAATAAAAGTCCTAAAATCAGCATAATAACCGTTAAAAGCAAAGCGCTGCCAACAGACCTGGCAAAATATTCATACAAAAAGTAAAGAGGCACCCCAATTAACAAGATGGTGATAATCACTTTCTTAAAATTTAGGTCGATTTCCAGACGATTCACTTCTTTGCCTTCTTCTTTAATGGCCGATAAATCGTGAATCGCTTTGGTAATACCGGCGAACAGTGAGTCTTTTAGGGTGTACAGGGTATAAAAAGCGGCGACAATCATCGTACCAACAGCAAAGGGGCGAATTTGTTTAAGCCATACTTGTTCGGCAATGTCCAGCCATGAATGCCCCTGTTGGATGAATACGGATAAACCGGGATTGGCAAAAACGCCCAACGGTACCAAAACCAACCAACCGATTAATGCGCCGGAAAACAGAACGGCAGAAACACGCAAACCGACAATAAATCCCACACCGGCTAAGGCCGGGGAAGCAGCCGGAGTTTCAACCAAAAATCCGCCGCCAAAAGCTGTTTTGTGTCCGAACATTTCGATTTTGGATTTAGCCAGCGAAAAATAGGTATGGGTGTAATCCTGAATTAATTGAATGCCATTTGAATTCTTAAAAAGTTCCCAAAGAGAAGCCAGCCCCATGCTGATGAATACCGATGCGGCACCGGTTTGGCCTCCCTGACCGGCCTTAACGATTTCGGCGGCGGCTACACTTTCGGGAAAGGGTAAATCGGCTTCTTCGACCAAGCTGCGTCGTAAAAGAGTAACGTACAAAACCCCGAGGGTACCGCCGATAAGCATAATTAGCGTGCTTTCCAAATAATGCAGATGATCCCAAACTCCGCTAATCACAAAAGCCGGGATGGTAAAAATAGCACCGGCCACAAGTGCTTCGCCAACGGAAGCGGTGGTACGCGCAATATTTTCTTCCAGAATATTGCCTTTTAATGCCCGCAAGGCTGCCATGGCTACCACAGCGGCCGGAAATGTTGCCGCTACAGTTAAACCGGCTTTCATCCCCAGATACGCATTTGCCGCTCCTAAAATGATGGCCATAATAACACCGAGAATTACGGCTTTAAAGGTTAATTCGGGCAAGGTGCTTTCCGGAGGAACATAAGGTTTAAAAGGTTTCTTCTCCATACGATCTCCAATCCTTTGTAGTTCACCAGTTCACAGAGAATACAAAATTAAATTGCAAGATAAATCTTTATAAAACATGAGTCAAGTATTGTCTTTATTGTTTTTACGTGACCGATTGCCGCACGGAAAAAAAGCAAATAACAAAATTTGGGGAACGTTATCTTTTGATTTTAGTTGATTTTTATTCGAGAACTGTTAATTTAGTGGTGTCAGATCAAACAAAATTAATCATTTGGAATAACAGGATAATGGAAAGCAAAAAGCCGTATTATTCCATCGGACAAGTGGCGGAATATTTGGAGCTGCCTCAATCGGTTTTGCGCTATTGGGAAACCGTTTTTGATGCCTTGCAACCGGCCAAATCACCAGGAGGAAGTCGGCGCTATAGCGATCAGGATTTGAAGATCCTGAATGACATTAAGCATTTATTGTACGACAGAGGATTTACCATTCGGGGGGCTAATAAAATTTTGAATCAAAAATATCATATTAAAGCGCAAAAAGGGAAGGCAGATTCGACGGATAAATTAAAACAAGAAGGTGTAGGCTCCGGTTCTTCCGTAAAAAAGGAAGAGAGTTCGGCTGCTCTTAATTCCGTTAATCAACAGGTAATTAAAAAAATTATTTCCGAATTGAAAGAGATCGTTAAGGATTTGGAACGCTGACATAAAAGTTAAGTTAATTGGGTTAATTCATTAAAATTAGGTTTTGAATTGCATTCTTAGTTTTGTTATATTCCGGTTAGTCATTTACACGAAAGGAAGATGACAATGAGCGATGTTTATAAATTGATCGAAATCGTGGGCACCTCCGAGAAGAGTTACGAGGAAGCGATTCAAAATGCGGTTAGCAAAGCTTCGGAAACGTTAAAGGCCATTAGTTGGTTTCAGGTAGTGGAACAACGAGGTGCTGTAAAAAATGGTAAAGTAACGGAATTTCAGGTTGTTTTAAAAGTCGGGTTCAAACTCGTCGATTAATAAATTAAGTACAATTCACTAAATTAAGAGGAGTGACCATGGCACTGTATATCACTGAAGATTGTATCGCATGTGATGCTTGTTTACCGGAATGCCCCAATGAGGCAATAACAGAAGGTGATCCTATTTATGTGATCAATCCGGATCTTTGTACGGAATGCGTTGGTTTTTATGATGAACCGCAATGTGCGGCCGTATGTCCTACGGACGCTTGCCTGCCGGATCCCAATCATAAGGAAACCCATGATGAATTGATGGAAAAATACAAAAAACTACATCCGGATGGCTAATTTGATTTTTATTTTGATGCAAGG
>Ga0256914_1004666_pt1 | contig 10163 bp, 11 predicted proteins | sample HulkmetaG_FD_191571 | JGI IMG/M metagenome (GOLD analysis project Ga0256914, IMG submission 191571) | Hydrothermal chimney microbial communities from Main Endeavour vent field at the Juan de Fuca Ridge, Pacific Ocean - Hulk | ecosystem: Environmental > Aquatic > Marine > Hydrothermal vents ...
CTCATCGGTTATATTATATTGTTTAATTTTAATTCGTTCTTCAATGAGAGCTCTTCCGTAAATTCCCGGACCTATTTCAGTTAAAAGTTCATATTCTCCCATAGCATTCATAAATACATCTTTGATTACTGCTTTTACAGGGAGAACTTCTCCTTCAGCTGAGCGTGCGTTTAAAAGATCAATAAAATAATTTCCTTTATCTGTTACTGCATTAATTTTAACCATAATTAAATCGCCGGGTTTGGCTTCATATATAGGAATTCCGCTTACAGGAGCAATTATCGGGTCTATCTCAAGAACAACTGCTCCGTCTTCTACTTTAAATCTGTTCTCTTCAGCCTTACGCATCTCTTCGCGCTGTTTTGCTTCTCGTTCCTCTTTCTCCCTCCTTGCTCGTTCGTCCTTCGCCTTTATGATGTCAGAGTGAGCAACTTTTTCGATCTTAATTTCAACTATAGTTGATTTGTCCATTAAACCCTTTGCCAGTATGCCTACAAGAAAATGCTCAACTTTTCCGAGATCATTCTCTTTAACAGCAAATACCATCTCTTCTATTATGTCGCTTTTTAATGTGTTTGCCAATAAAAGCTGTAAGTCATGTGAAATATTTACTGCAATCTCTCCTTTCCATTTTAATTCTGTAATTTTCTCTTCAAATGTGTCCCATTTCATATCCGGAGAGTTGTCGTATATAGAACTGTAATGTGAGGCAGCAACAAGAGTGTTGTCTAACATTTTTTGTCCTAAGTTAATAAAAAGTATAAATATACCAAAAGTATTTGTATTGGTACCTCGAAATCTTCCTTTTATAATATAATAATTATCTAACTCTACACTGTTTTTTTCATCTGTCATATATATTTCTCACTTATAAACTTTATTATATCTTAATAAAAATAAAACTATTGTCAAATTTTTTTCTGTTTTTTTTATTATCGGCTTATTAACGCCGATTTTTTAAATATATTTTAGAATTTATACGAAACAGTTAAACCCAGATTAAAATCATAATTTTCTGCATCCTGTGTTTCAGTTGTTTTTCCATTGTCAATTATTCTCATTTTTTCCGTTGTTATGTTTGATGCATCCCAGTCTTTATTGTTTGAAAAATTAAATTCTATTGTTAAATCATTTATAGGCATAATATAAAAACCGAGTGTGAAAATTGTCTCCGGCATATAATATGTAATAGTTCTGCTTACTGTTCGTTTTGTAACCTCGTCTATTGATGAATATTCGTAGTAGCGCCATAACCCTTGCGATATCCCTGTTCGTATGTAAATTATCTTTGTTACTTGAATATCAAAACCTGTAAATATTCCCACATAGTTATCTTTAGTCTCTTCTTTAAATTCATTATAACTCGTAGGGTCGTTTTTGTCAGTGTAGAATTTATATTGATTAATCCCTTTTATAAGTCCCGAATATTTTATCCCGTAAATCCCTTTAATACTTTTTCTTAAACTGTTATTAAAACCGATGCCTGCATTTAGTATGATTTTATTCTTATTGAAATAATCTATCTTATAATCTTTTAATGATAATTTAGGATTAAATGTATAATCTTTTGAATAATTGTAAAAACTTACTTCTGCTAAAAATCTGAAAAAATCTTTGTTTTTAAGTTTTAACTCCGGTATTATCCGCAAATTATATTTATACTCATTTTCAAGGAATGAATAAGTAAATACATTATAAGTTGTATTATAATTATAATTTCCGCTGTTTTCGAATCCGTCTTCAATTTTTAAAGGCGACTCATCTTTTGTGTTTACAGAAATATCCCCGGCAAGACTTATATCTATATTTTTAATAAAACTGAACTCAATACCTGCTCCTACTAAAAATTTATTTTTAATATAGTTTCCTTTTTTGCTTTCTTCTCCATCTGTATTAATAGAATATTCATTATATTTTTCGTTGAAAGTCCCAACCCTTATTCCTGTTTTAATTTTATCAAAAAGATTAAATCCGAGTGTAATATCAAAATCTAACTGCCTCATTATATTCCTATCTGAAAAGTTTTTTATGATTTGATTTGTTGCAGTGCTTATATCAGAGTCAAAAGATATCTCTTCTTTTACTCTGTTCCATTCCGGAGAATAGTTTATAAATAAATTTATAGATTTTAACGGGATAAGGATACCGGTTTTTGTTTTAAAATTATATGCTGTAATTTTACTGCTTGTAACATTTGTCGTGCTTATTATTCCGTTTACGATTTTGAAAGTATTCTCTTTCTCGTTTTGATCGCTTCCGTTTTGCAGGTTAAATGACGAAAGTATTATAAACGCTTTTACATCATTTACTTTTGCAGGATTAAAATAAATATCTACTATGTCATCTTTTATTAAGTATGATATTTCACCTGAAACAGGATTTGCAATATCTCCAAGGCTGTTAACTCTGGTATATGTCCCGAAAAGTGAGCAGGTAAATAAAAATATAATAATAACAAAAACAGCAAATTTTTTCATACTTAATACCTCTATTGATTTTTATACCATTGAATAAAATCTTTCCATTTAGAATTATCGTCAAATTCAATATCATAAGGAGTTGCCTGAATCCAGTATCCTGAATCCACTTTGTCCGGTGTTCTCGGAAAATATATAGCAATGCCGTGACAGTCTGCCATTGAAGTACCCTGGTGATACTCTTTTACCATAAGGTTGTTTATGGCTTCCATAACTTCTTTTGCACCGCTTATTCCTGATATTCTGTCATTGCATAATTCCGCAAAATTATATAAGTCAGCCTGATCAGGATACGCAAAATCTTTAGTGTCGCTTCGTATATTCTCTATTGTACTTCCCGGCTGCGTTATTAAATCATCTGCAAATATATCAAGTGCATTCATTAAAGCGCTTAATTTGCTTATCTGAATAGCAGATAAGGTTGTATCAGATGTTGCATAATATTGTGCTCTGTATGATTCTACAATCAATCGTGAAAATAAATAAGGTGAATGTATATCCATTTCTTTATAACGGGTTAAAATGTCTGTATAATCTCCGCCGTTGCCGGGAACTGTCTCTTCTGAAGCAACAAGATATTTTGTAACGTCTCGTAATTCATAAGCAACTTCTACCATCTGCATTAAGCATGCATCCATATATATAATATCAAGTTTATCATGCCCTGTATTTTGTAATGCTGTTTTTATGGCTGTTTGTACTTCATGCATATACAAAGTGTCTACATTTGCAGAATCATCTTCATCCCATGCAATCGCTTTTCTAATGTCTGTTGAAGTCGTTGTTGTATCCCGCCATCCTCCGCCGTGATTCCATATGTCGAGTAAATAATAATCTGCACTGTAATTGTTTATAACATACTCTATAAAATCCTGTAAAGTTTTTGGATCTCCCATATTTAAATCCTGTGCAGTAGTGCCATCCGGAGTTTTCCCATTTATAGTAACACCTGTTTTTTCTATAAGATTACCGCTTGTACTTATTTCGTAAAGTTTCGTGCCTTTCCAATCACCTTCTGCTGTTGAATATCCGTCTATTCTGTCCATTAAAACTATTATTTTTATGCTTTTACCTGCATAAGCAGTAAAATCAACTTTTGTCATTTCTAATAAATCATCTACTCCTGCAGATTCAAGGTTGTTTGCCGCATCAAGATAAACCATAAATACCCAGGTCCCGTCCGGCTCGTTGTTTGCATTATCCACTGTCATTGGATCATACGGATTTTCGCCTCTCGGATGTTTTTGCTTATCAAGAAATAAAATACTGCATGTGTTAAATAATAAGTATACTGCTAAAATAATTATGACTTTTTTCATAAAATTTCAGAATCTTTTTATTAAATATAGATCATTCCTGTTTGCATAAAAATCATATCTGTATCCAAGTGCTGTTGAACTCTGTTTGTCAGTTGAAAAGAGAAAATAAATAGAAGCACCAAATGATATAATGGTTGCACCGAGTGCTATGTAATAATACGATTTCATCTGCTCTGCTTCTGCAAATTTATCTTCATATTCTTCGTATGTTCTTTCAAAAACTTCGTTAGGTTCATTTTTTAATGCCATATATTCGGCAAATTTTTCGTCTGCTTCATCATATTTTTCTTTCGTTAATTTATACAGATAGTTTGATGCATATCCTCCCAGTACACTGATACCTAATAACGGAAGAGAATACCATTTTTTTGAAATACTGTAAGCCCCTCGTGTATTTGTAAGTAATATAAAAGAGATTATTACTATTAAACTAATTATTCGCTTCATTTTTATTTAGTATATAATGAATAAATATAAAGTCAAATTTTTTTTGGGGTAACCCGGGTATTTTAAATTGCTTTAATTTCTGTGAAGTAGTAAAGGGAGATTTTTATCTCCCTTTACTTTTTTTGTTATATTAAAATTTTTTAAATTTATCTTTTGAAACTCCGCATACCGGGCATGAATCAGGAGGTGTTCCTATGTGAGTATATCCGCAGACCGGACATACATAAACCTCTTCTGCTTCAATATCGTTCCCATTCGCTACTGCATCTTTTGCTTTTTTGTATATCTCTGCATGTCCTTTCTCTGCTTCAATTGCATAATGTATTGATTTTTCAGCACCTTTTTCTTCCTGAAGTTTTGCAATTGCATCATATGCAGGATACATCTCTTCAACTTCAAATGTTTCACCGCCAATAGCAGCTTCAAGATTATCGGTTGTACTTCCGATTAATTCAAGATTTTTTGCGTGATTTGTTGCGTGAACCTGTTCTGCGTATGCTATTGCTTTGAATATTTTTGCTACATTCTTAAATCCTTCTTTTTCAGCAACATCACTGAAAGCAAGATATTTCATGTGTGCCTGTGATTCTCCTGCAAATGCTTCGCTTAATGATTTTTCAGTCATTTTTTTCATACAGACTTCCTCCTTATAGATGTTTGATATAGTTTTATTTTTGTAATTATTATAATATGCTCTGTTTTTTTAAAGTCAATAAATTTTTAATAAATTTTTTACAATTAAACTTGACATATAAATTTCGTTGATTAATATTTATATACTTTTTATGTGAGTACTTGATATTTAGTTAGGAGGAAAAAAATGGCAGTACGAAGAGGTGCGAGTTTTGGAACTTATTTTTTTGTGGGCTTTATAGGTATGTTAATCGGGTCTGTAATAGGTAAAACGCTTATTAAATTATTGAAAAGCCCGGTTATAACTAATATAATAAGATTAAACGGCTTTGATGCAAAAATATATGTATATATTTATTATACATTTACATTAAATTTATTCGCTATATTAGGAATAATATTGGCAATATACATTTATAGAAGAATATAATTACTCAGGAGGTTTTTAAATTGGCAGTTATATCAATGAAAGAGTTATTGGAAGCCGGAGTACATTTCGGTCATCAGGCAAAAAGATGGAATCCCAAAATGGCAAAGTATATTTTTACAAAGAGAATGGGAATTCACATTATTGATTTACAGAAAACACAGGCAGCTGTGGAAGAAGCGTATAATTTTATATATGAATTGGCTTCAAAAGGTAAAACAATATTATTTGTAGGAACTAAAAAACAGGCAAGAAAATCTGTAGAAGAAGCAGCAAAAAGATGCGGTATGCCGTATGTTACTTTACGCTGGCTTGGAGGAATGCTTACTAATTTTTCAACGATTCGAAAAAGTATTGAAAAATTGAAAAGACTTGAAAAATTGCTTGAACAGGAAGATAAAGGAAATCTTACTAAAAAGGAAATTCTTCAATTAACCCGTGAAAAACAGAAACTTGAAAATGTATTTAGCGGGATTAAAGATATGAAAAAATTACCGGATGCACTTTTTATTGTTGATATTTCTAAAGAAGAGATTGCTGTGCATGAAGCAAGAAATCTCGGTATACCTATAGTCGGTATAGTTGATACAATTTCTGACCCTACGCTTGTGGATTATCCTATTCCGGGTAATGACGATGCTATAAGAGCTATATCTTTATTTGCAAATATGGTTGCAAAAGCAGTAGAAGAAGGAAAGAAAAAATTAACCGCTAAAAATGAAGGTGATGATTCCGCTGAAGTAATTGAAAATAGTGAAGCAAAAGATGAAACTATAAAAGAGAAATATTCTGACTACGAGATAGACGATGATGATAAAAAAGTAATGGGTGTAAAAAGTATAGAACATCAGGAAACAGAAGAATCAACAGAAAATACAGAAGAAAATTCTTCTGAACAGACAGAGAATAAAGAAGTTTCAGCATCAGAATAGAAATAATTTTTGAAATATGAATTAGGAGGTTGAAAGTGCAGATAACAGCTCAAATGGTAAAAGAGTTAAGAGAAATGACAGGTGCCGGTATGATGGATTGTAAAAAAGCATTGGTAGAGACCGGCGGAAATATGGAAGAAGCAGTAAAATATTTAAGAGAAAAAGGAATTGCCAAGGCTGCTAAAAAAGCTGAAAGAGAAACTAAAGAAGGTATAATTACTTCTTATATACACGCAGGCTCTAAAATTGGAGTTTTGCTTGAGATAAACTGTGAGACGGATTTTGTTGCAAGAACTCCTGATTTTCAGCAGTTAGGTAAAGATATATGTATGCAGATTGCAGCAACTGACCCTAAATATATTTCACGCGATGATGTGCCTGATGATGTTGTTAATCAGGAAAAAGAGATTTATATTAAACAGGCTAAGGATTCAGGTAAACCTGATAATATAGCAGAAAAAATTGCTGAAGGAAAATTAAATAAATTTTTTAGTGAAATATGTTTAATGGAACAGCCTTTTATTAAAGATGCTGAAAATACAATAGAAGATTTAATCAAAGCAGCAATTGCAAAAATCGGTGAAAATATTACTGTGAGAAGATTTGTGCGATATCAATTAGGAGCTTAATATTTATTTGTATGCAAAGCAAATCTAATAAACGGATATTATTAAAATTAAGTGGAGAATTTTTCGGCAGTAAAGACGGTAGTGGAGTAAGCGCCGATACCGTCTTTACTGTTGCTTCAGATATAAAACGCATTTATAAAAAGGGTGTGCAGATAGGGATTGTAATAGGAGCCGGTAATCTTTTTCGAGGCGGTATAGAACGACAGCAGGAAAAAAACAGTAAAGTATTTACTCAGATAAACGGAGATAAAGCCGGTATGTTTGGTACCCTGATTAATTCTATTCTCCTTTATGATATGCTAAAACAGTTAAAGGTTAAAGTGAAACTGCTTTCAACTGTGTTTGTTGATTCTATAGAATTTTTTAATCCTAATAATGCAATAGAATATCTTGAATCAGGTTATGTGCTTATTTTTGGCGGCGGTACTTCTAATCCTTTTTTTACAACCGATACCGCTGCTGTCTTAAAAGCAATAGAGATAAATGCTGATCTGCTTTTAAAAGCAACTAAAGTTGACGGTATATATGATAAAGACCCTGTTAAATATAATGATGCAAAAATGTTTAAAAAAATAACTTATAAAGAAGCAATAAATAAAGGCTTGAAAATAATGGATTTAACAGCTTTTTCAATGGCAATGGAAAATAACCTTAAAATAGTGGTCTTTAATTTCTTTAAGAAAAGTAATTTAACGGATATTATTTCCGGGAAAAAAATAGGTACTTCAATAGAGGGGTGATATTATGATAAAAGATATTGTTAATACTGCAAAAGATAAGATGCACAAAAGTATTCATGCATTGGTTGAGGAATTGAAAAATATTCGTTCCGGCAGAGTAACACCTTCCCTTGTGGAAGATATTATGGTTGATTATTACGGCAATAAGACTCCTTTAAAACAGATGGCATCTATTAGTGCTCCTGAAGCAAGATTAATAGTAATACAGCCGTGGGATAGAGGCGCTGTGCCGGAAATAGAAAAAGCTATTCAGGCTTCTGATCTGGGAGTTAATCCTTCTGATGACGGAAAAGTTATAAGATTGGCTTTCCCGCAACTTAATGAAGAACAGAGAGAACATCTCTCTAAAATGGTTCATAAACGGGGAGAAGAATGTAAAATCGCTATCCGTAATATAAGACGAGATGCTAATCACGAAATTGATAAAATAGAAAAAGAAGAACATATTAGCGAAGATGAAGCAGAAAAAGGAAAAAAGGATATCCAGCATCTTACAGACGAGAATATTAAAGAGGTTGATAAAATAATAAAAGAAAAAACAGATGAAATAATGGAAGTTTAATATAATGGCATCAAAAAAAAAACTTACGCATATAGCAATAATAATGGACGGCAACGGGCGCTGGGCACAGAAACGCGGCTTGCGAAGAATTGACGGCCATAGAGCAGGTTCTCAAACTGTAAAAAAAATTGCAAAAGAATGTATAAAGTCCGGTGTGAAATTCCTTACTCTTTATGCTTTCAGTACTGAAAATTGGAGAAGACCTAAGTCTGAAGTCAACGGCTTAATGAAAATGCTTTCAGAGTTTATTAGAACAGAGAAAGAAGAATTTATTAAAAACGGTATCCGCCTTCTTGTGAGCGGAGAAACAGATAAACTGCCTGATTATCTGCAAAAGGATATATCTGGTATGATAAAAGAATCTGAAAATAATACCCGCCTCGTTATTAATATTGCATTAAATTACGGCTCAAGAAACGAAATAATAAACGCTGTAAAGAATATCGCTTCTGATGTAAAGAAAAATAAACTTTCTTTAAAAAATATTAATGATGATGTTTTTAAAAAATATCTTTATAACGGCGATATATTGCCTGATCCGGATTTGCTTATACGAACAAGCGGAGAATTAAGAATAAGTAATTTTTTATTGTGGCAGATAGCATATACTGAATTGTATTTTACAAAAACCCCCTGGCCGGATTTTTCTCCTGCTCATTTGAGAAAAGCTATCGATACTTTTTATAAACGAAATAGACGATTCGGAGGTTTAAAAAATAAATAATGCTCGGTAGAATTTTAGTAGGTATTGTCGGTATCCCCTTATTACTCTTTTTGCTTTTAAGTAATAATTTCTATAATACTCCGTTATTGTTCCTTTTATCTGTAATAAGTATTCTCGGAGTATATGAACTTCTCTATTTGTACGAGAGAAAAAATATTTTCTTAAATAAAATTTTAGTTTATCCTATTGTTTTTATCAGTTTGCTTTCTTTTTATTTTAAAGATTTTCTTAATATTTCTTATCTGCCGGGTATCTGGTTTATATTCTCTGTATTCATATACGGGCTTTACTTAATATTTGCGGACAGACTTGAAAACGCTGTAAACGAATTCGGCGCGCTTGTATTTGCTGTTTTTTACCTCGGTATTTTACCGGGACATATAATGCTGCTGAAGAATCTTCAATATGGAAATTATTTTTTATTGTTAATAGTTTTGCTTATCTGGTTTAATGATACTGCTGCTTATTTCGGCGGTACATATCTCGGCAGAAAAAAACTTTTACCGTTTAAAGCATCTCCTAATAAATCGTATATGGGCTTATATTTCGCTCTCTTTTTTTCTGTTGTCTCTGTTTATTTTACAAATTGGATTTTAAAATTGAATATATTTAATAATGGTTTGCTTGTTTTTACCGGAATATTATTCGGATTAATTGTAGTTTTTTCAGATTTAATTGAATCCGTTATAAAAAGAAGTGCAGGGGTAAAAGATTCAAAGTCTCTTTTACCGGGCCATGGAGGTGTGCTCGATATTTTTGACAGCTGGTTCTTTACTATCCCTCTGTTTTATTATTATGTTAAACTTCTTTATTTGTTTAAGTTATTATGAAAAATATAGTTATATTAGGCTCAACAGGTTCTATTGGTAAAAATACAATAGATGTTATAAATAATTTTTCGCATAAGTTTAAAGTACTTGGACTTTCTGCAGGCAAAAATCTTGATTTGCTTATTGAGCAGATTAAAATCGTCCATCCCGAATATGTTGCTATTCTTGATAAAGAGAATGCAGATATATTAAAAAATATGTTCCCGGATTTAAAAGTATTTTACGCCGAAGAAGGGATTTTTGAATTAATAAATATTGACGGAGTTGATGTTTTTGTCAATTCAATAATAGGCAGCCCGGGCTTAAAATATACTTACGAAATTATAAAGTCCGGTAAACAGATTGCTCTTGCTAATAAAGAATCAATTGTAATGGCAGGAAATATCTTAATGCCTGAAGCAAAAAAGAATAATGTTGAAATATTGCCTGTTGACAGCGAACAT
>Ga0256914_1004667_pt1 | contig 10162 bp, 8 predicted proteins | sample HulkmetaG_FD_191571 | JGI IMG/M metagenome (GOLD analysis project Ga0256914, IMG submission 191571) | Hydrothermal chimney microbial communities from Main Endeavour vent field at the Juan de Fuca Ridge, Pacific Ocean - Hulk | ecosystem: Environmental > Aquatic > Marine > Hydrothermal vents ...
TTTCCGCAAAGGATAAGGCCAATTTACTGCTCTCAAAAGCCGAATTATTTGATTAAAGCCGTTCCCTGACTGTGCATTAAAAGCGATGGTTGGGGGCTGCCATTCTGGCAAAATCCGGGAATAATAAGAGCGAAGGATGAGCGAAGGAAAAGCGAAGCTAAAGCGAATATAAAAAAGTACGCCAAAATTGCAGTATTGGACTTGGTGTAATTTGAAAATTGGGCTAGCTGGAAGGAAGTTTCTTAGGGGAAGTATTGACCATTCTAATTTGATAGAAGGGTCCATTCTAACAAAAAATATCACAGAGGACATAACTTTATTCAATAAACAAATTAAGATTCGGCTGGTATGGCAATGGCCGTTTAAATAAACAAGATAGGTTTGCGAATATTCCTCTGGGTATGAAAAATACATCATTTACACCGATCTGAAATCGGTATTGACTGGCTGGATGGCGAGAAAATCCTGGCTGCAAAGGATAGACTGAATAAATTATTAAGCGAAACCGATTTGGTTGAATAAGGCCTGTAATTTGGATGATAATTTCTCTATGTCATAGCTCATTTTGCTTAGATGAAGTAAGGGTAATGGCATTTATGGAAATTTTTTAATTAATTTTATTCCCTTTTCCTTTATTTGTGAACTATAATGCTAAGGAAGCAATTGATTGGTTTAAAAAAGCGGTAATGTGTTGAGCGATCTTCTTTTTAGTGAAAACTATACGAGAACTATATTAGTGAAAAAGGTGTTCAATATAATCAAGCAGGTTTTAGATTAAATGAAAAAGATTATTTTTATTTTGGGCGGCGCTAGAACAGGCACAACAATGTTGGATGCTATTCTTGGTAACGCACCGGATGCATTCTCATGTGGGGAAATGTATGCTTGGTTCAGACCTTGGCATAAAAAACATTATTCTATTGATTGCGCATGTGGAAATTCTGATTGTCCAATTTGGACGAAATTAAAAAAGTTTAGTGAAAAAGAGATATACGATGCTATTTTTAAAGAATTGGGTGTAAACTATATTGTTGATTCTTCTGCAAATTTAGCATGGGTAATTGATCACAACTTACGTTTAGCCGGTCAATATGAAATAATAAACTTAGTAATTTGGAAAGACCCTATTACACTTTATTATTCGTATTGGAAAAGGGATATACAAAAAATAACAGGCCGGCATTCATTTAGCTCAAATTTTAAGAAATATTATGGAAATATTATTAAATCGGGCTTACCTTTTTATTCAATTAAATATGAGGATTTCGTTAATGACACATCTAAGGCCTTAAAAAAATTGTGTAAAGTCATTGATATGCCTTATTTCGATGGGAAAGAACGATTTTGGGAAAAGGAACATCATTTTTTGTATGGAAGTTATGGAGTAAAAAAGCAAATACAGGATAAAAATTCTGCGATAATTAAGGATGAACCAAAACCTGAAATGTTTTTGTCATTCATGAAGGAAGCACAAAATTTTATTTCAAAAGATAAAGCTCTTTTTTCAATTATTAATAGTTTATCGAAATATGATATAATGAATGAAAACATTGCAATTAGTCGTTCTAATAAGATTGTTAAACCATTTTATTACTACTTTCTCCAAATAAAAAGATTATATCGAAAAATGTTTCCATCAAAATTTGAGATAAAATATGTTAGTCTAGGTTCAAAATAAATAAAAGAGATAGCAATGAAAAATCAACAGGATAACAATTTAGAAAAACTATTAGAAATATTTTTTTCTCAACGAAAAAAAATTGTCTTAATAACTACTATTATTACATTATTAGGGGTTGTTTATGCCTTATTAGCGACTAAATGGTATGAAGTAGAAATAAAAATATTACCATCCGAAACAAATGATAATTTAGTATTACGAGAATATGCAAGTATTGCTGCTTTAGCAGGTGTTAAGATTCCTATGGGGGGAGCAAGTTATCACTATTTTTATCCAGACATCCTAACTTCGAATTATATTATAGATAAAGTGTTGGAGCATAAATTTTGGATTGAATCTAAAAAAGATTCTTTAACATTATTTGAATTTTGGGGAACTGAAATCGATTCTTCCGAAAAAGATTGGAAGATTAAGTTGTATGCAAAAGCGAGAAAGAAAATACGCAATAAGTATATTAAAATTGAGATTGATGAAATGACTGAAATGATTAAATTGAATGTAATGGCTCCAAAGGATAGAGGATTGGCGGCGGAGTTAGCTAATTATTTAATAGAGCAATTAGATATTTATAATAGGACTGTTAGAAAAACGACAGCAGTGGAACAGAGAAGGTTTATTGAAAAAGCAATTGTTGCAAATAAAAAAAAGTTAGAAAAAGCCGAAAAAAAATTAATGAGATTTGAGAGTCAAAATAAAGATATAATTTCTCCTGAACAAAGAATAGAACATAATCGATTACTTACAGATGTCGAAATTTTTAGAAATATTTTAATTGAACTTAAAAAACAATTAGAATTAGTAAAAATAGAAGAAATAAAACAAATGCCTACATTGAATATAATTGAAGAAGCACAAAAACCATATTTTAAGAAAAAGCCACAGCGGTTAATTATTGTAATTTCAAGTTTTATTTTAGGGATTTCTTTTGCCTTGGGTTATGCGATTATAAACTACAATTTATCGAGTATTAAAAAGAGTATTTCTGTACTATTTAAATAATATAGAATTAAATTTGATTCAAAAAATAAAATTTATTTTAAAAAGCAATTCATTCATTCGTAACACTAGTCTTTTAGCAAGTGGCATATTATTAAGCCAGATTATCTCCATAGTATCATCTCCTTTAATTTCTCGTATATACACTCCAAGCGATTTTGGTGCCTTACATATTTTTTTATCTTTTATTACTATATTAACAGTAATCTCTACGCTTAAATTCGAATTAGCGATACCTTTGCCAGAAGAGGATGAAACCGCATTTTATCTATTAATGGCTAGTGTTGTTTTTGTCTCTGTGTTCTCGGCATTAATTGCAATAGCGCTGTATCTTTTCAAACCAATAATAATTAATTGGTTTGATCTTAAAAGAATTTCGGATTATTTCTATTTGATTCCTATCGGAATTTTTTTTGCAGGCGTTTATTTGATTCTTAATTATTGGGCGATCCGGAAGAAAAAATTTAATCTTATCGCGAAAACTAAAATTAAGCAAGCAACTTTTGGCGTCGGTACTCAAATAGGTCTTGGCTTACTTGGAGTCAAACCATTAGGTCTGCTTATTGGTGCCATTTTTAAAAGGGCGAGTGGCTTTATTGCATTATCAAAATTAGTTTTGGAAGATAAACATTTTTTTACTCAATTAACCGTTAAGAAGCTTAACTTTGTCATTAAACGCTATAAAAAGTTCCCATTAATATCAAGTCAATCCGCTTTATTAAATGTCCTTGGTTTAAATCTTCCAATTCTCTTACTTGCACATTTTTATGGATCAAAAAAGGTGGGTTTTTTTTCTTTAACATTATTAGTAGTTAATGTTCCACTTACAACACTCGGTCGATCATTATCCCAAGTTTTTATTTCCGAATCTTCTGAACTCATAAAGACTGATATAAAAAAACTTAAAAAACTTTATCTTAAGATAATTAGGAATTTATTAATTATTGGAATAATACCATGTCTAATATTAATATTATGGGCCCCAGTGCTGTTCCCTTTTATTTTTGGAGATGGTTGGCATTTATCCGGCAAAATTACGCAAAATTTGGCTATTATGTATTTAATTCAATTTGTAACAGTCCCTACATCTCAATTGTTGACTATAATGGAAAATCAAGAAATTCAATTAATTTGGGATGCTTTGAGATTGCTTGCGGTTTTTATTAGTATTTATATTCCATTTTTAATCGGGAGCTCTTTTTTAATCACAGTAACCTATTATGGCCTAACAATGAGCATTATGTATGGGATATTATTATTAATACAAATATTTTACTTAAATAAAACTATATCAACAAATGCTTAGAAAAATAGCTTATATTGTTTATTCGAATGAAGCTGCTACAAGTGGTGTTCTAAAAAAGGTCACCACATCACTTAAGACTTGGCAGAATTATGGGATACAAAGTAAACTTTTCATTTTGACATCAAATAAGAAATTGAAGGCCCAATTAATTTCTTCGAATTTTTTAGGTGGTTCAATTCAAATTTATTTTTTTGATTCTAACAAGAATAAGGTTGTCCAATTTAAAAAACTAGTGACTGATGTTATTCAGTTTTATCCGGATGTGGTGTATTATAGATATCACATGTTTTTACCAGGTTATTTAAAGTTAACATCAAAAATTCCTGTGATAATTGAGGTCAATACAAATGATATTATTGAAAGGAAAATTCAATCTAAAATTATTTATATTATAAACAAACTTACAAGGAATATAATTTTTAAAAATTGTGTTGGGATTATTTTTGTTTCTCCTGAACTTCCACATTTACATGAATTTTCGAAATTTAAAAAGCCTTTTTTAGTATTAGGCAACTCAATAGATACGGGTGTAATACCATGGTTAAGGCCAACTAAAAACAGAATTCCCCAATTAGTTTATATTGGGGGGGCAAATCAACCATGGCAAGGGATAGATAAGATATTCACGTTAGCAGCTTTATTTCCTAAATGGATAATACATATAATAGGGTTAACTAATACATCTAAAACGGCACCACCGAATGTAAAATTTTATGGCTTTTTGGAATTTAACCAATACATAAAAATCTTGCAAAAAGCGGATTGTGCGATAGGTACATTAGCGCTCCATAGAAAGCAAATGAATTCTACTTCTGCGTTAAAGATTTTAGAATATTTGTCATTTGGCCTTCCTGTTATTTTAGCATATCAGGATACTAATTTACCAGAGCAAGCGCCATATATTTTAAAATTGCCTAATGTAGAGAATAATATTGTTCCCAATAAATCCCAAATCGAAAAATTTGTTTATGCTTGGTTGAATAAACGGGTACCAAAAAATATCAGGAACATATTCGACACAAAGACAATTGAAAATAAACGTATCAAATTTTTTGAAGAAGTTTTAAAGAGCAGATGATTTATATCAGTATTCTTGCAGGAATATCGGGGTTCCTTTTCCTTATTATTTTGTTTTATTATTTGAATATTACTATTAACACAGGTTATTTAATAGCATTTTTTTTATTTTTTGATATTTATGCTTTTATTTTATCAAAAATAATTACTTTCGTTACGCCTTTAATTTTTTTAGTACTTATTTCAATTTTTGTAATAATAATATCTTTTTTAACAAACTATAACAAATTTATTGAGGCTTTAAAAAGAAAAGAAATTACATTATGGATATTATTTACTATTTATCTTTTTTTATCTTTATTATGGACCCCAAATCATCATTATGGGCTTTTTAAATTTCAGATCTATTTAATTAAAGGTTTTTTACCTGGCCTGGCAATTTATTTCTCTTTTTACGTGTATAGAAAAATGTCATGGGCCCCTGCAATTGTGAGCGGTCTTTTATATATTTTGGTTTTCTTTTTTCTTAAACAAGATTCAGCATATTTTACGCATCGAATGACCATTAAAGGTAGCAACCCTATTTGGATTAGTCGAGCAACATTATTATATGTTTCGATTATATTAATTGCATTTGAAACAAAATTAATTTATAAAACATTATTAGCGATACCAGGGCTTATTGCTGCTTTTTTAGCACAATCAAAAGGGCCGTTTATTGGGCTTTTTGCTGGTTTCCTAGGATATTATTATTTTCAATATCGAAAAGAAAATCAAACCGTCAATAAATGGCTTTTTTTCTTAAAAATAATGCTTTCGATGTTAACAATTATATTATTTTTTAACCTCTTAATTGAGTCGTTTGATGTTTTAAAAAACTCTCGATTTGCAGTGCTTTTTAGTATTAGGAAATTATTTTCTGAACCCACATTTTTAGAACGGGTGGTTAGATTTACAAAAGCTATTAATATTTTTATTCATAATTTATTTTTTGGGGTAGGAATAGGTGGCTTTTCCCCAGTTGATCAGAGAAATTATCCTCATAACATTGTACTAGAAATAGGATCAGAATTAGGCGTTTTTGGATTGACGATTTGGTCTGTTTTAATTTATAAAGTTTACCAATTATCAAAACTAAATAAAATTTTTTTAATTCTTTTTTTACAAACGCTAACGTATGCAATGTTTAGTGGAGATTTAGGCTTTAATAATGAATACGTTTTGATCTCCTTTATGATTTTATCTATGAGTTCAATATACTCATCTAACAATAAAGAATTAAGTACAATATAAGAAAGAATATTTATGTCTGTTCCTGTACTCTATTATCACAGTATTGGTAATCATAATAAAGTAGTTCCATGGTCCTTCCTCAGTTATCCTTTTGAGTTATTTGAAAAGCAACTAAATTATTTGTCGAAAAAAGGATTTAAGGCTATAAGTCTTTATGAGCTATTCAAATATATGAAAGACGGGGACCCAATTCCTTCTAAATCGGTCGTTATTACTTTTGATGACGGATTTTTAGATAACTGGGTTTTTGCCTTCCCTATATTAAAAAAATATAATATGAAGGCAACTATTTATATTAATCCCGATTTTGTTGATAAACGCCCCATTATTAGAAATACAGTCCAAGATGTCTGGCAAGGTAAAATCAAAATCGAGCAATTGGATTGGTGGGGATATCTTTCTTGGGATGAGATGAAAATAATGGAAGAATCTGGGATAATCGATATCCAATCCCATTCTTTATCTCATACATGGTATTTTTGTAGTGATGAAATAATCGATTTTCATCATCCGGGAGCAACTTACTACTGGCTATTTTGGAATGAACATCCTGATGAAAAACCGTTTTGGTTAAAAAATTATAATGACAGTCGGATCGAATTTGGAAGACCAATTTATAAGCACGGTAAATCCTTAGTAGTTAAAAAATATTTTGAGGATTTAAATCTAAGAAAGACACTCGTCAATTATGTAAAAAATAATGGTAATAAGGATTTTTTTAAACAACCAAACTGGAAAAAACTTTTATTTAAAGAAGCCCAGAAATTCAAACGCAATAACAAATTATCCGATCGATTTGAAACAGATGATGAATATATAAATAGGATTAAAATTGAATTGGGGAAAAGTAAACAAATTATTGAGGCAAATCTTAATAAAAAAGTTAGATTCCTTTGTTGGCCGGGTGGAGGACAAAATCAAAAGACTTTTGAAGTAGCTTATCAAGTTGGGTATATTTCTACGACAAAAGGGGAAAAACCTAATAAATTTGGTAATGATCCCTCCAAAATTAGCAGATTATCTGGAGTGCCACCAATCCGGTTTCCATTATTCCAAGAAAAGTTTGACATTCTTTTTCTTTTTTTACAATTAAAAAGAGGGCAGGATAAATTAATCGGCAAAATCTTTGGCGGTTTTATTAGATTCTTATATTACTTACTCAAGGCCAAATCATGAGAAAACATAAAGTAATGTTTTTGATTACAAGCCTTTCCATGGGAGGGGCCGAAAGACATGTATTGTTATTAGCAAAAGAAATGCTCAAATATGAATCTTTTGAACCTATTATAGCAACTCTGTCTTCAGGTGGTGTTTTCTATCAAAAAGCTATCGATGCAGGAATTCGAGTTATATACTTAAAAAGATTTAATCGATATGATTTATCTACTATTATTCGGTTATTTATATTATTAAAAAAAGAAAAAATCAGCATCCTTCATTCTCACATGTACTTTTCCAATTTTATTGGCAGAATAGCAGGACGGTTAGCAAAAGTTCCTATCATTATTTCCACTGAGCATGGGATTTCGTTATGGAAAAATAAATTTTTGATTTTTTTTGATCGCTTTAGCCATAAATTATCTGATCGAATAATTACTGTATCTGAATTATCAAGACAAGTTAGAATCAATCGCGAGAAAATTGATAAAAACAAAATATTAACTATTCACAATTTTATAAATATAGAAGATTTTGATCTTAATGAACAAATTGATACTGACTTGGCAACTAAATATAATATCCAGAATACTTTTAATATCGGGATGATGACTCGCCTAACAAAGAACAAAAGAGTTAATGATGCCATTGTTGCCATGAAAACTATAGCAAACGACTTTCCAAAAACGCGTTTAATTGTTTTGGGAGAAGGCCCCGAAAAAAACAATTTAATACAATTAACTAAAGATCTGAATATGGAAGATAAAGTCATTTTTACAGGTTATCAATCCGATATTAGATCTTGGCTCAATGTAATAGATTTGTTCCTTTTAATTTCAAAAATGGAAGATTTTCCGGTCTCTCTTCTCGAGGCCATGGCTTGTGCTAAACCAGTAATTGCAACAAATGTAGGTGGAATCCCTGAAATAGTTCAAGATAAGAAAACAGGCTTTTTGATCAATCCGGAAGATCCCGAAAATTTATCTAAAAAAATAATTTGGATGATACAACACGAAGAAGAAATGAAAAAAATGGGGTTAAAAGGCAGAGAATACATAGAAAATCATTTTTCGAATAAAATTATTCTACCGCAAATTATTAATTTATATCAAAATTTAATCCAAGAGAAAAAGTTAAATTAAGCGAAGAAAAAAAATGCAAAAATTTTTGAATCAGATATACTTAAAATCACCCTTATTTATTCAAAATTTATTCATTAATATATACGGCCTCAAGAGAGAATTAAATAGACATGGGGGGGCGTTCAAAAAACATGTAGCATTTCTAGAAAAAACACAATATTATCCATCTGAAAAATTAAAGGAACTACAACTTAATTTATTAAAGGATTTTCTTATTCATTGTTATGAGAATGTACCCTATTATCATGATCTTTTTGATAAATACAAATTTGCCCCCCAAAAGATAACCCAAATTAGTGATATTAAAAAACTACCTATCTTAACTAAAGAAACTTTGCGTAAAAACATCCATTTACTTGTACCCAAAAATTATAAGAAAAAAGATTTTCTTGAATTTCATACTAGTGGGACCACGGGAAAGTCCTTAAAAATTTTTTATACCAAAGATTGTTTTCGACGTCATCAAGCTTTTTTGGAAAGGCAAAGAAGATGGGCAGGGGTAAAAGCAGGAGATAGAGTAGCTACTTTTACAGGTCGTATTATTGTTTCAGATTCGGAAACAAAAATTTTTTGGAGATATAATTTTTGGGGAAAACAACTATATTTTTCAACATATCATCTTCATCAAGAGAACATCAAATATTATGTGGAAAAATTAGAGGAATTTGATCCAATAATTATCGAAGGTTATCCATCGGCCATATATTTGATTTCAAAATGGTTGATAGAAAATAATTATAATCATAAAATCCGTCCTAAAGCCATCCTAACAACGGGTGAAACTTTACTTGATTATCAAAAGGAATTAATTGAAGAAGTTTTTAAAGTGAGAACCTATAATTATTATTCATCATCTGAAGGGGCTCCCTTTATATCACAGTGTGAAAAGGGCAATTATCATTTAAATATTGAATCTGGTATATTTGAAATACTAGATGAAAACGGTAATGAAATCCACGAAGAAAATAAAATTGGGCAACTTGTAGTAACAAGTTTTGATACAAAAGGTACTCCATTAGTGCGCTATGCAATAGGGGACAGTGTAATTACTTCGAATGAATCCTGTAGCTGCGGTCGTAATTTCCCATTGGTTAAAAAAATAATAGGTCGAGTTGATGATATGCTATATACCAGGGAACGAGGGTATATAGGAAGATTAAGTCCTGCAATAAAAGCTTTTCCTAATTCGGTTATCCAGGTGCAAATGGTTCAAAATTCTATCGACATAATTGACCTTTTTATCGTCCCAGACAAACAAAAGTTTAAAGATGAACATCTGAATCAAGTAATTAAAGAAATAAAAAAAAGGACTGGAAATTCAGTTCAAATAAATACGCATTTTGTCGATCACATCCCTACAGGTCCGAATAATAAATACCGATTAACTATTCGTAATTTTAATCCCGAACAATCCTAACAACTTATGTCTAAAACAGTAATAATTTTAGCCGGTTATGCCCCATCTTTGATCAATTTTCGCTTACATTTATTATTGGAATTTCAAAAGTGCGGTTATAATGTCATTGCCTGCGCACCACAAAATGTGGATTGGGTAATAGAAAAATTAGA
>Ga0256914_1004668_pt1 | contig 10160 bp, 7 predicted proteins | sample HulkmetaG_FD_191571 | JGI IMG/M metagenome (GOLD analysis project Ga0256914, IMG submission 191571) | Hydrothermal chimney microbial communities from Main Endeavour vent field at the Juan de Fuca Ridge, Pacific Ocean - Hulk | ecosystem: Environmental > Aquatic > Marine > Hydrothermal vents ...
TCTTTACCTCTCGGCGTATCGTGCGACCCATGTTATCGATGAGGCGAGCCAGTCGCAAAATCGCCGCCGGACGATTCGAGCGACGAATGGAGGTTCCTGGAGAGGATGAGTTCAGTGAGTTGACGCGCAGTTTTAATCGGATGTCCGACGCGTTGGCGGCCACTGAGCAACGACGACTTCTTCTCACGGCCGATGTCGCGCATGAACGACGCACCCCGTTGACCAATATCCGCACCATGTTGGAGGCGTTGAGCGACGGTGTGTTGCCTGCTGATGCCAGCACTTACAACATCCTCGGCAACGAGGTGCGTCGTTTACAGCGCTTGGTACATGATCTACAGGAACTGTCGCAAACTGAGGCGGGTCAGATGCCCTTTCCTCTCGAGCCCAGCAAACCAGAATCTTTGATTTCAGGCGTACAGCAGCGGCTGACGCTTCAATTCCATGAAAAAGAGGGGACGCTACATGTTTCCATTGAGGACAATTTGCCGGCGGCAATGGCTTATCCCGCCCATATCACGCAGGTGTTGGTAAGTATTCAGGGTAATGCGTTGCAATATACTCCCTTTGGGGGCTCTGAGTATGGTTCCGGACCCCTTTGCCGGAACCTCACACCTTTTTTAGGAGGTTTTTGCTCGTGATGATGGGTTTTGACGGCTTTGGCCTGCTTTTTCTACTGTTTTTCTTCATCCCGGTCAATGGCATTGCTGTGGCTTTGGTAAGCTATCTCTTTCCCAGAACGACATCTCTGACCGATGGTTATCTCCCTACACCAGGATGTCGTAGATATTCTCCAGCGATTACTGAGTATTCAGCCCAAGAAATTCTCAATTAGCATTATGCGCGTGGTGTGGTTCAAAATGGGGGCGCTTTTAGCGTTCCTGGCCGAATCAAGTCGGGCGCTTTGGGCCTGCGGCCAGGGGACGCCCCCGCCGTCCAGATCGCCGTAGGGCGACCTGGGACTCCATCTTAACACCTTTCCACAACTCCTCCCCCACTCCGAGATGGGCGGGGGAGGAAACGAAGGTGGGGGCGGCGCCTACAGAATCCGAGTTCACTCGGCCAGTGCATCATTAGACAACTTGCCTCGAAATTGAAACGCCCCCTATACGCGCGGTGAATTGCAAAAGCTGAATATGATGCCAGGGGAGATGACATTTTAGCGAGTTGAGTCACAGTTTTGTATTGGTGCTGAGAAGCATGACCGTGTGGTTTAGGTCAGCATCTCCGCCCGCGCTCGAAATTCATTCATGTCGACGACGGTGTGGGTGTGACGCGCCTCTTCAGCAGCGAAGGCCAACAAGTGGCTTTCCAGCGACTCTCGGGCTGTGGTCAGCGGTTGTTTTTCGCCTCGAAGCACAGCCAAAAAATCGGCCATGATGCCGAAATCGCCGCCGCCGTGGCCTGCGCCTCGCTCCACCTGCGGGATTGGCACTCGTTCGATTTCGCCGCTGTTGTGATGGTGGATAGTGATCTCTTCCTGGCTGCCCAGGATGGGGAATCGGGCCCGGAGCGTGGCTTTCGTGCCATCGTAGCGCATGGTGCGCCCCTCTTCGTGGGAATGCCCGTGCATGACCAGCGTCACCGTGCGCCCATCCTCCAGTTCCATGGCCACCACCTGATTATCCACCACGTCGTTGTCACAATGATAGATGCAGCGACCGTATGGCCCGGTCTCCAGAGCTTTGCGCCGATTTTCTAGGGTTGGGTCGGGGGTAAGAACGGTGAAGGGCCACATCATCGGGCGTTCGGGGTTGAGCCCGCGAGTCGCGATGGCTTCCTCCATCCAGCGGCGGAAGGGGCGCCCCTCGAGATAGATGCCGATGGCGGAGAAGGGGCAGTCTTTCTCGATGGGACAGCCATCGGTGCAGCGTTCGGGCGCGCCAGGGGGTGCGTTTTCGGGCCGATAGTGGAAAAGCGAACCAAAGGAGCTCAGTTTCGCTGTCTTTACGCCCAGATTCCAATATAAAATATCCAGGTCATGACAGCATTTGGCCAGGATCATAGGACTGGAAAGCCCCTCGTTTCGCCAGTTGCCCCGCACAAAGCTGTGGGACATATGCCAGTAAGATACATTCTCTCGATGCTCGACGGTGACGATGTCGCCCAGTCTGCCGCTGGTGACTACTTCATGTAGCGTGGTCCAGAAAGGGGAATAGCGGAGCACATGACAGATTTCCAATACGCGCCCTGTGCGTTCTGCTGTCTGCACCAGTTTGACAGCACCTTTCAGGGTGTTGGCCATAGGTTTTTCCAGCAGGACGTCATAGCCCGCCTCCATGGCGGCCACCGCGGGCTCCACGTGCATCTGATCCTGCGTGGCAATGACGGCGGCCCGTCCCAGTTGCCCGGCGTCAATCAGTTCCTCCCAACTTTCATAACATTGACTGTCGTCTAAATCATGCTCCTCTGCGAACTGCTGGCGGCGGATGGGATCTGGCTCGGCCACGGCCACGAAACGCACTTCTTCGGGATGACTGAATGCATAGCGGGCATAAGCGTGCGCCCCACGCTGGCCCGCTCCAATGAGTACCATTTCGATAGGATGTGCCATGCAAAATGCTCCTGCTTTGAAATGAGACGATGTACCACAGGCGACGGAGGATAGGCCATGAGCTTATTATGGGGGTGTTGTCCATCGTCTGTGGTTTATCGTGTATGCCATTGAGTTTAAGAAAATGACTCCCCGAAAGCTCAGGGCCTTCGGGGAGTTTGGGGAGGTAAGTGAGGTGGGGTCGGTTACTTGACTGGCTCCAGGCGTCCTGTCACCAACAGTACGATGGAGAATGGGTCAGCGTAGGTGCCGTTCAGGTAGACGGGATCTTCGTCAGGAGGCCACTGTTTCACACGGACGCCTTCCACGGCGGGATTATTGCCGTAGCGTTCCCACAGGGGGATCTGAGGCAGTAGTTCGTTGTAGGCCATGGCGAGCTCGTTGATGTATTTCATCTGCTCATCCTTGTCTTTGCCCAGGCCCGCCTTCATGGTCAGGTCTGAGAGATCCACCTCGCCGCAGCATTCCGTCTGCTGCACTAGGGGGAAGTCCATGCCAGGACCGGCCTCGGTGGAAGCTTCGACCTCGCCGCCAGTGCGGTTGTAGGCGTTGAAGTCGATGCTGTACGCAAACTGTGGATGCGGGTTGCCCGCTCCCCATTCACGAATGGCCATTTGGAATTTACCTGACTTAATCAGCGCTGGATGTTCGCTGTAAGTGACGCCGCGGAAGGTGGTCTTGATGCCGAAGGCGGTCAGTTGCTCGGCCAGATTCTCGGCCGCAGCGGACCAGTCTGCGAACTCGGAGGGTGCGGTCAGCTCGAACTCCATGCGATTGCCCTTATCGTCTACCCAGACGCCATCATCGCCCTTGCTGAAGCCCAGTTCTTCCAGCATCTTGGTGGCTTTGTCGCGATCCAGGGCATAGGGGTTTAGTTTGCCTTTGGTCTCGTCGTTCAGCCACATGGGGGCCAGGTTGTCGGAGAAGCCGGCCATGTATTTGGGCGGTTTGGCAGATGGCCCCATCGAGATAACGCCATTCTCATCCCGATCGATAGCGTAGGCCAGGGCTTGGCGGAATTCCTTAATGTTGAAGGGATAGACATCGTGGTTGAAGTATAGGGCCGGGCCGTTGTAGTTGGGGCCGCGAATGACGCGGATGCCCTCCGCCTGGAACTGTTTATCGGTCGCTGGCGGGAAGCCATGGGTGGCGTAGTCCGCTTCTTTGGAGAGCATGAGCGGGGTGGCGTCGGGCGTTTCACCGTTGAAGATGACCAGGCGGTCGAAGTTGACTTTATCCGCCATGAATGAAGTCTCATTCTTGGGCAGCACGATCTGGGATTCGGTGATGCTGTTGACGTCCATCACATAGGGCCCAAGCGCCACGATGCCGTCGGGGCGGAATTCGTTGAATTCTTGTAGCAGGGTCTGCCATTCTGCATCATCTTTGGTTTTGCCCGCTTCGAACAAGTCGCGAGCTTTCTGAGCCCATTCACCATAGGTGGAAGAGTTGCGGATATTGATCTCGCGTAGCACGCGACGAGGCACGGTGTTGGAGGGCTCTTTCAGCTTGAAGTCCACAGTGTAATCATCCACTGCTTCTACGCCGTCCAGGAAGTTCCACACGGTCAGGCCTTGCAGGCGCACGATGTCGAAGGTGTCCACCACGTCTTGGGCAGTGTATTTGCTCCCATCGCTCCAGACAGCGCCTTCGGGCAGATGCACGCGTAGCGTGGTGTCGTCGGTCCATTCCCAGGATTTTCCAGCCATGGGCAGCCAATCTTCATCGGCCCACATGTAGAGGAACAGAGGGGGTTGCATCAGATGGTAGTAGATGCCCAGAGTGACGCGGTTGCTGGTGACGAAGGTATTGAAGTGCCCCGCGGGTGGCACCACATAGGGCCAAATGCCCCGGAATTCGGTCATGGCGCCTTCTTCCTTGGCGGGGGCTTCGGCCGCGGGAGCTTCAGTGGCCTTGGGTTCCTCAGCCTTGGGGGCTTCGGTTGCCTCAGGCTTTTCGGCCGCGGGTTTTTCAGCCGCGGGCTTTTCGGCTGCGGGCTTTTCGGCCGCGGGGGCAGATTGTTGCTGGGAACATGCACTGACGACAATGGCCAGCATCAGCGCCAGCAACAGCACTAATAGAGTTCGTTTCTTCATGTTTCTTCTCCTTTTTGAGAGAAAGCTGAAAGGTTGGTGGGGGGTGACACGATAGCCAATCCTCACTTCCGCAAAGACCAGCGGATCGCGAGGACGATGACTCCTAGGAAGATTAAACCAAGGACGAACATGACCTGCATCAGGAGATATTCTGCTGTGCCTTTTTGCAATATCAGCAGCATCCCTCCTGAGAGGAGAACGATGAAAATGCCAATGCGAAAGCCAGCGCGTCCAAGGTTGCTATCCATGATGTTTGAATGACGAAGCAGGAGCGACCCGCTGCTGAACTTGAATGGTGAGCGTAAAAAGACAAATCCACCCTCTGGGGTGCCTAGGCGTCTTCTTCGATCAGGCGAATCGAGACATCTTTTCGTACGGGACAGGCCACGCGCCCTCCTGCGGTGATGGTTTCCAGGGGCGGCACTTCGGTGTCGCAGACGCCTTCCACAAAGTAGGGGCAGCGGGGGTGAAAGGTGCAGCCGGTGGGCAAATCCAGCAGGCTTGGGATGTCGGCGCTACGTAGTTCGATGCGCTTTTTGCGCCGGGCCAGCTCGGGGTCTGCTTCGGGTACAGCCGAAAGCAGCGCCTGGGTGTAAGGATGCCGGGGATCCATCACTACCCGACGGGTGGGGCCATCTTCTACGATGCGCCCAAGATACATGACCGAAATGCGACCCTCCCAGGCAAAATACTTGGCCAGGGCCAGGTCATGCGTGATAAATAGAAAGGTGACATTGAACTCGTCCTGCAAGCGTGAGAGCATGTTCAACAGGCTGACGCGGATGGATACATCCACCATGGAGACCGCCTCGTCGGCCACGATGAAGCGAGGCTCCACTGTCAGCGCCCGGGCCACCGAAACCCTCTGTCGCTGTCCTCCGCTAAGCTGATGCGGATATTTGTTCATAAAGTCGGCTGCGGGCGTTAGGTCTACGATCTCAAGCAGTTCGATGGCCCGCTTCTCCGCCTCGTGGCGGCCATGCGCTTTGTGATGTCTCAGCAAAGGCCGCGTGATCATCTGTCTCACCGTTTGGGTGGGATTCAGGGAGGCGTAGGGGTCCTGGTGGATGATCTGAACCGCGTGACGGTAATTCCGAAAGGATTCTTTGTCCATCTCCGCGATATCTTGACCATCGAATAACACCTGTCCTCGGGTGGGTTTCAGCAGCCCGGCGACAATCTTTCCCGTGGTGCTTTTGCCGCAGCCGCTTTCTCCCACCAGACACAACACCTCGCCCTCTTCGATGGCAAACGAAACGTTGTCAACAGCGACAACTCGTTCGTCGCCTTTCCCGAAGGTGCGTGAAACATTCTTGAGTTCAATGAGCGCCATAATAACAAAGTGAAAGTGAAGCGTGAGCGTGAATGGGAATTAGCTGGTGATGTGTAAGGGTTTGGTGTCCAGTTCTTTTGCGACTTCCTTCCAGTGCCAGCAGGCCGCAAAATGTTCTGGGCCTACTTCCACCAAGTCGGGCTCTTCCTCCCGACAGCGATCGGTGGCGTAGGGGCAGCGGGGATGGAATTTGCAGCCGCGGGGCAGGTTGATGAGATCGGGGGGGGAGCCAGGAATTGAGAAAAGCTCCTGGAAGTCGCCCACGACTTTGGGCACGGCCCGAATCAAGCCCAGGGTGTATGGGTGTCGCGGGCGATAGAAAATATCATCCTCCGAACCCAGTTCCACGATCCGACCTGCGTACATGGTGGCGATGCGGTCCGCCAGCTCCGCGGCAATGGCCAGATCGTGAGAGATGAAAATCATGGTGAAGTGCTGTTCTTCCTTTAACTTGCGTAACAGGTCGATGATGGTGCGCTGGGTGAGAATATCCAGGGCGGTAGTGGGCTCATCTAGAATCAACACCTGCGGGTCCAGAAGCAACGAGAGGGCAATGAGCACCCGCTGCCTCATACCGCCACTCAGTTCATGAGGATAAGAATCAATGACTCGCTCCGCGTCCAGCTGGACAAAGCGAAGTAACTCCAACGAGCGCTGACGGATGGCTTTCTTGTCCTTCCATCCGTGGGATTGGGCGGTGTCTCGCATCTGATCCCAAATGCGGATGACGGGGTTGAACGCGTTGAGCGCGGACTGGAAAACCATGGAGCATTCCTTCCATCGAAATTCACGCAGTTCATTTTTGTTTAGAGCCAGTACATTGACTTCCTTCCCATTTCGACGATAGATAATCTCACCCTCGGTGACCTCTGCCGATTTCACCAGCAAACGCACGATGCTCAATCCCAACGTTGTTTTGCCCGATCCGCTTTCGCCAATCAGGGCGATGCTTTCACCCGCACGCAGGTCTAGGCTCACATTCCGCACTGCCTGCACATCACCTTTGCGAGTTTTGTAGACGATGGAGACATTGTGCAGGGTCAGAGGCGTTCCGCTGCCCGCTTCATGTTCTAGTATTACGTGTTGGTTTTCTGTACTCATGACATTATTGTTCGGCATGCACGGTTATTCGCCTGAACGCAGGCGGGGGTTGAAGACCAACTCCAGCGAGCGGGTCATGGTGACGATAGACAACTGCAAAATCACGATGGCCGCTACGGGCATCATAATGTACCAGATGCTGTCTTTGAAGTAAATGGCCCCGCGCACCCAGGCCAGGCTCAGCATGACGCCCCAGTTGCTGCCCGAAAAAGGCACCAACCCGAACAGCACCAACGCGACCTGGGCGTAGATGGCGCCCGTCATGGCCAGGGCAAAGCTGATGATGATGTAAGTCATCATGTTGGGCACGATCTCACGAAAGATGATATGCATGGTGCCTAGGTCAAGGGCGCGGGCTGCCTCTACGAAATCGCGCTGTTTGAGCGATAGCGCTTGCGAGCGCACCGCCCGTAAAAGCGAGGGCCAGCCTAGCGCCCCCAGGATAAGGCCAAGATAAAAAATGTTGTTTAACTTCACCAGTGCAGCCAGCACCAACAACAAGGGTAATTGCGGGATGGTTAGCACAATATCGGTGATGGAGATGATGAGGGAATCCACTTGTCCCCCTGCAAAACCAGCCAGGGTGCCGAAAGTAACGGCGATGAGGGTGGAAAGCGCTCCCGCAACCACCGCCACGATGATTACATCTTTGCCGCCGTTGACGATCTGCGAGAAAATATCCCGCCCCTGATGGTCGGTTCCCAACCAATGTTCGGCGCTGGGGGGTTGGTAGATCTGATCCACCTTTGTTTGGGTGTCTAACGGCACAATGAAGGGGCCGACGAATGCCATGAGCAAAATCAACATCACAGCTATGAAGCCGGCGAAACCAACTTTATTGTAACTCATAATGCGGAGCGTGGTGCCGATTGAATGCACCGCTCCCAGAAAGACAGAACCCATAAACTACTCCTGTTTGCCCAGCTTGATGCGGGGATCAAGCCAACTGTAAAGGATGTCTGCAAAGAAATTGGCGACAATGACAGAAAGGGTAATAACCAGAAACACGCCCTGCATCACTGTATAGTCACGTTTGTTCACGCTCTGCAACAGGATGTAGCCAATGCCTTGATACTGGAAAATGGTCTCGATGAGCACCGAACCGCCAACCACAAAGCCAATGGCGATGGTCAATAGCGTGAACATAGGCAGTGAGGCATTGCGTCCTACATAGGTGGAGGTGATGCGGCTTTCTTTCAGGCCTTTGGCTTTGGCTACTGTGACATAATCCTCTTCTAACACGCTGATGGTGCTGCTTTTCATGGTTAGCATCCAGCTGCCGATGGTGGTCAGCACATAGGTGAGGATGGGTAATGCTGCGTGATATAACGCATCCTTGAAGAATTCGATGGTGAAGCCCGGCTCCACGCCAGGAGAAAGGGTGCCACGCGTCGCTGCCACAGAGATGATGCCCCAGCGCACCCCCAGGAATATGATCAGCAGAATGCCCAAAATGTAATTTGGGATGGAGCTCAAAATCGATGCCAGCACCGTCAGGATATGATCCATCAACCCTTCTCGATGGTATGCCATGAAAAGCCCCAACATGATCCCAAAGGTGAAACTAAGCATGAGCGCAATGCCCACACTGAATATCGTCCAAGGCAAGAATCGCTTGATGACGCCGCTTACCGGGGTGCCAGGCGAGAGAATGGATGTGCCAAGATCGCCGTGTAATAGACCGATCATGTAATCCAGATATTGAAGCGGCAGCGGTTGGGAGAGATCAATGGAGAAAAGGGCGGCCGCCTGATCCCGTGCCTCATGATAGGGCATGCCATACTGCACCATCAGATCCTGAATGAACAATTCCACAGGGTTGCTAGGCAGCAGGCGAATGAGGAAGAAGGTTAGCGTGATTACCACCCAGGCAGTGAACAACGCCTTTACACTTTTTTGAAAGAAGTATGAGTGTAAAACGCGGTGGAGCTGGCTTTCGGTGGGTTTCTCGTGTAGGTCTGGAAGAGACGGCGCTGTCAAAGTGGCCATAGGCATTTTCCCAGAAAAAAGATTACGGGTCGTAAATATATCAGATGTCTCTGTGAGAATCAGAGGCGGAAAACCACTATGTGAGCCGTAACGAAAATTCAGTAGATCACAATTTGCCATGATGCGCAGAGCCGGATCCGTGATCCGGCGGTGATTCGAGCGTCAAACCCGCCGGATTCGCAATCCGGCGGGACACATACTCTCGCAATCGTGATCTATTGAAATTGACGAAGCATAGTTGATAGCTGGGTAAGCCGCTTCGTCAACACGTCTCGCCACGGAAGTCGTATATTAAATCCTTATACCTGATGTGCGACTTTTTTGTGCTAAAAAACGGATATTGATGTTAGAGTCCGTCGTTCGATAAGTAGCAGAAGGGAAAACAGGACGAATATTGACAAAGGAATATCTTGTTTCTTTGTCCATTTGGGTCTAGGTGCGTCCATATTCGTCGGCTTGTTTTAGCTGAGATTGCTTGTTCTGTCTGTTGATGAGCCAAAAAGGTTGCACATTGGGATCCATGTTTATTTTGAAAGCGATGGTAGTACTGATTACCCTGTTTGTCAAATCCTCTGTCGAGGCCGATCGGGTTTTGCATGGATGCCCGTCAGGGATGGCGGCCTGTTCTGTTGGTTCATAACAAAACGCCCGGTTTGGGCCGGGCGCCGGGGATATAATCGTGTTATCATCAAATTGTGTAACATCGGCGGTGAATTTCCCCGCTGGTTTATGGGGTTGCTCGCGTCGAACGTTTTATGACTTATCGGATGCCGCTGCTGAGATAGATTTACCTATGTGCAACTTTTCCGTACTGAAAAGAAGGCTTCGATGCTTTGATCTGTTGTCCCACAAATAGACGAAGGGGGGACGTGGCGAACATTGACAAAGGAATATGCTGTCATTGTCTATTTGAGTTGATTTTTGTTCGTGTTCGTTGACTTAATTAGCGGCGATTGCTTTATCAGTACGTTGGGTTGCCGTAAGAAGTTTGGCGTCAGGTTTTTGTATAGATTTCCAAAGAAAATCGGTTTTTTAGTTACTACTAAGGTAGCCCGGCTAGAAACCACGAAGACACGAAGCCACAAAG
>Ga0256914_1004669_pt1 | contig 10160 bp, 8 predicted proteins | sample HulkmetaG_FD_191571 | JGI IMG/M metagenome (GOLD analysis project Ga0256914, IMG submission 191571) | Hydrothermal chimney microbial communities from Main Endeavour vent field at the Juan de Fuca Ridge, Pacific Ocean - Hulk | ecosystem: Environmental > Aquatic > Marine > Hydrothermal vents ...
AAGGGCGGCATCAACCAGCTCACCAAGGTGATGGCCCTTTCGCTCGCCCCCCACGGAATCCGCGTGAACGCCATCGGCCCGGGATCCATCATGACGGAGATGCTCGCCGCCGTGGCCAACGACGAGGCGGCGAAGCGAAAGGTCCTCTCGCGCACCCCGATGGGGCGCATCGGAGATCCCGAGGAGGTCGCGGCCATCGCCGCCTTCCTGTGCAGCGACGACGCCTCGTACGTCACGGGACAGTGCATATACGTGGATGGCGGGCGGATGCCCCTGAACTATACCGTCGAACCGAGGATGTAGCCCGGTTTCACGGCTCCAGCTCGGTGTCCCAGTAGAGATAGTCCAGCCAGCTTTCATGCAGGAAGTTGGGCGGGAAGCGCCGGCCCCTGTTCTGCAGTTCGAAATGGCTGGGCACGTGCGGAGGCGTCCGCGGGAACATCCCGGCTTCCTCGGGAAGACGGTTGGCCTTGCGCAGGTTGCAGGCGGAACAGGCGGCGACCACGTTCTCCCACGTGGTGCGTCCACCGCGCGAACGCGGAATGACGTGATCGAAGGTCAGATCCTCCTTCGATCCGCAGTACTGGCAGGCGAAACCGTCCCGGAGGAAGACGTTGAAGCGCGTGAAGGCGGGCCGTTCCGGCGGCCGCACGTAGGTCTTCAGGGCGATGATCGACGGAAGCCGTATGGCCATGTGCGCCGAACGCACCAGACGGTCGTACTCGCTGACCACGTCCACGCGGTCCAGAAACACCGCCTTGATGGCCTGACGCCAGTCCCAGACGGACAGGGGATAGTAGCTCAGCGGCTGGTAGTCCGCATTGAGAACCAGCGCCGGATAGAGCCCTGTCGGTTGCACCTGCTGCATCACGTCCCACCTTATAGCCGCAACGGAAGCCATGTGGCAAACTGGAACGACCTTTCATGATCGGCACGACTGAATGATGACGCGCACCCGATTCGCTCCCAGCCCGAACGGCGAACTGCACGTCGGCCATGCCTTCTCCGCCCTCTTCTCCGAGCGCTTCGCCCGGCGGCGGGGCGGACGCTTCCTGCTGCGCATCGAGGACATCGACACCACCCGCACGCGCGAGCGCTTCGTGGAGGGCATCATCGAGGACCTGCGCTGGCTCGGCCTGTCGTGGGAGGAACCGGTCCGCCGGCAGAGCCGGCACATGGACGACTATTCCGCGATAACGGAAAAACTGAAAGAGGCGGGGCTGCTCTATCCCTGCTTCTGCACCCGCAGGCGGATTGCCGAAGCCCTGGCGGGACGGGAGGACTGGCCGCGCGATCCGGACGGCGGGCCTCTCTATCCGGGCATCTGCCGTCGCCTTCCGGCGGCGGAACGGGAGGAACGCATCGCCGCCGGCGAGGAGCATGCCTGGCGTCTCGACATGGAAAGGGCCCTGGAACGCATCGGCCGTCCCCTCCACTGGCACGAGGAGGGAGCGGGCCCCTCCGGGGAGAGCGGCCGCATCGTCGCCCGTCCGGCCCGCTGGGGCGACGTCGTGCTGGCGCGCAAGGACATCGGCACCTCCTACCACGTCGCGGTGGTGGCCGACGACGCGCTGCAGGGCATCACCCACGTCACCCGCGGACGGGACCTGTTCCACGCCACGGCGATCCACCGGCTCCTGCAGGAGCTGCTCGGCCTGCCGGAACCGGTCTACGTGCACCATCCCCTCGTCACGGACGACAGCGGGCGAAAGCTCTCCAAGCGCTTCCGGGACCGCTCCCTGCGCTCTCTCAGGGAGGGCGGGGCGGATCCGGCCGAACTGCGCCGCGCCCTGGGATTCCCGGACGGCTAGGCGAACTTCTCGCGCGCCATGGCGGCAAGGGTCACGTAATCCGTCTTGCCGGATCCGAGAACCGGAAGCTCCTCCACCGGAAGGATGTCGCGCGGCACGTAGAGTTCCGGCGCCCCGGCCTCCTTCATGGCGCGGGCCAGCTCCTTCCGTGTCAGCTCCCCGCGGGTGGTGATGAGCACCAGCTTCTCGCCCTTGCGCCTGTCCGGCACATTGACCACGGCATGGGATTCCTCCGGGAACGCCGCGTTGATGACGTTCTCCACCGCCGTGAGCGAAACCATCTCGCCCCCGATCTTGGCGAAACGCTTGGCCCGTCCCTGGATGATCACGAAACCGTCGTCGTCGATGGTGACGATGTCGCCGGTGTCGTACCAGCCGTCCTCCGGCGGTTCGATCACGCCGGGGGTGTCGGCGCGCAGATAGCCCTTCATCACGTTGGGGCCACGCACCACCAGGCGGCCGCCCTCCGCGATGCCCTCCACCGGCTCGATGCGCGCCTCTATGCAGGGCAGCAGCCGCCCCACCGTGCCCGAACGGAAATGCATCGGAGTGTTCACGGACAGCACGGGCGAGGTCTCCGTCGCGCCGTATCCCTCGTAGATGCGCAGACCGAACTTCTCCATCCAGACCTCGCGCGTCTCCCGCCGCACCCGTTCGGCGCCGGCGACCACGTAGCGCACGTTGTAGAAATCGTAGGGATGGGCGTTCCGCGCATAGCCGGCAAGGAAGGTGTCCGTACCGAAGAACACCGTGGCATCGGTGTCGTAGACCAGCTCCGGAATGATCTTGTAGTGCAGCGGAGAGGGATAGAGGAACAGCCGCGCGCCCGCCACCAGCGGCAGGAAGACGCCGGCCGAAAGGCCCAGCGCATGGAACATCGGCAGCGCGTTGAACACGATGTCCGAGGCGTTCAGGTCGATGCGCGCCAGCACCTGGCTGGCGTTGGCCAGCAGGTTGGCATGGCTCAGGACCACGCCTTTCGGCACGCCCTCCGAGCCGGAGGTGAAAAGGATCACCGCGGCCTTCCGCGGATCGAGGTCGGCCCCCGCCATGCGCAGGCCGGCGTGTCCCAGCTTCGCCATGAAGAGGCCGCGCAGCCGCTCCAGCGTGCCGATCTCCTCCCGCACGTCCTCCAGCCAGATGATCCGCGCCTGCTGCGCCAGGATCTCCAGCGTCTCCTCCAGACCGCCCTGCTCCACGAAGCGGCGGGAGGTGACGATGGTCTTCACGCGCGCGGCCTTGGCCGCCGCCACCATGTTCACCGCGCCGGTGGAGAAGTTCATCATGGCCGGCGTGCGGCCGCATGTCAGAAGCCCGAGCAGCGTCACCAGACAGCCCGCCGAGGTCGGCAGCAGCACGCCGACCGTCTCCTCCCCCTGCGTCATGCGGGCCAGTCTGCGCCCCAGCACGTGACAGCCCGCGATCAGACGGTCGAAGGACAGCGGCGTGCGCATGATGTCCTCCACCACCTTGCGGTGGCCGCCATGGGCGGAGCGGGCGTCCAGCACCGCCTCCATGAGGTGGCGCCGCCAGGGCGAGGTCAGGAATGCCGCCTCGGTCATGACGTCGTAGAGGCGGTCGGCCAGATACTTCCGCTGCCGCGTGGCCGGCATGTCCTCCGGCGGATCCATCCGCACCGGATCGAGAACGGTGATGACGATCTTCGGAAACAGCCGCAGACGCTGCTTGTCCGGCTGGCGCGAGAAGAAACGGGCCCGCTGCGCCCCCTCGATGCGCACCGGCACGATCGGCGCGTCGGCCTTGTGGGCGATGATGCCCGGCCCCTCGTAGATCTTCATGAGACCGCCGGTCACCGAGATGCGCCCCTCGGGAAAGATCACCACGCGGCGGTTCTCGCGGACGGCGCGGATGAGGGTCCGGGTCGCCATGGGATTGGTGGGATCCACGGGCAGGAGATCGAAGATCCGCGACGCCAGCCGCACCATGAGACCGCGCGCCGTGAACGTGTTGACGGCGAACTGGGTGTCCTCGGGCAGCCACGATGCCAGCAGGGGGCCGTCCAGATAGGACATGTGGTTGGGCACGATCACCGCCCGCGGCCCCGCCTCCTCGAACTTCTCCAGGCCGCGCACCTCCACCCGGTAGAACAGACGGAACAGGAGCCGTCCCAGCCCGCGCAGCAGCTGCCGCGGCATGCGCCACATCACGTAGAGCGCCACGAGCCCGTTGGCCGCCGCCACCAGCAGAAACAGCCGCGGCACGGAAACGCCGGCCGCGAGCGCTCCGGCCAGCAGGATCTGCCCGGCGGCCATGAGCAGGGCGTTCATCACGTTGTTCGCCGCGATGACGCGGGAGCGCTCCGTCTCGTCCGCCTCATGCTGCAGCCATGCGTAGAAGGGGACCACGAACAGCCCGCCGAAGGCCGCCACCAGCACGAAATGCAACGAGATCCGCAACCCCTGCGAGGTGGCGAGAAAATCCCCGAGGGAGCGCAGTCCCGCCTGCTCCGCCAGCGGATGCAGCTGATGGGTCGCATGCCACAGATCGACCAGCGCAAGGGTCATCAGCAGCGCCGCAAGCGGCGCCAGCTTGAGCGATATCGCACCCTTCAGGATGCGCGAGGCGCCCAGCGAACCCGCGGCGATGCCGATGGTGAACAGCGCGATGAAGAAATTCGTCACCGTCTCGTCCCCGCCCAGCCACGTGCGGGTGAAGACGGGCACCAGCGCCAGCAGCACCGCGCCCAGCATCCAGAACCAGGAGATGGCCATCACCGCCCCGAACAACCGCGGGCGGCCCAGTACGATGCGCAGGATGCCCATCGTCGAGGCGAGCACGTTGCGGTGCACCTTCAGATCGGGGGTGGGGGCCGGAGCCGGCGGGATGCGGCGGGCCGCCAGCCATCCCCCCACCGCCACCGCCACCATGGCCGCCCACACGGTGGGCAGGCCGTATCCGGCGAGAATGAGCAGACCGCCGAACAGCGTGCCGAGCAGGATCGCCAGGAAGGTCGCCGTCTCGATCCACGCATTGGCGTCCATCAGCTCGTTGTCGGCCAGATGCTGCGGCAGGATGGAATACTTGATCGGTCCGAAGAAGGCGGATTGCGTGCCGGCCAGAAACAGCACGAACAGCATCAGCGGGATCCACTCCAGCCAGAGGCTCAGACCGGCCAGAACCGCCAGCGCGATCTCCGCCAGCTTGATGATCCGCGCCAGCCGTGCCTTGTCGTACCGGTCCGCCAGTTCGCCGGCCAGCCCGGAGAAAAGGAAGAACGGCAGGATGAACAGCCCTCCGGCCAGCGCGATCAGGCTGCCGGCATCGACGCCCTGCCGCGCCGCCAGCCGGTAGGTGACGAGGATGACCAGCGCGTTGCGGAAGATGTTGTCGTTGAAGGCTCCGAGAGCCTGGGTGATGAAGAGCGGCAGAAACCGGCGTGTGCGAAACAGGCTGAACCGCCCCGTCTCCCCGTGTGGCATGGATCCGATCCCCCTCGGCCTCAGGCTGGAATGTGCCGCAAGCGTGCCCAAAAAGAGGCGGGCTTGCAAGCATCCATCGCGACGCCGCGGGGCCGCCGCCCGCCGCCTGGTGAAATGGCCCGCCGAATAATGCTTGACTTTGCCCGGGCATGCGCCCACAGTCTCTCCACGTTTCGCAGCGCAGTGACCGCGCATCTGATCCCGCTCCCCCATCGGGGCCGCATCGGGGATCAGTCACGGCGTCGCCGAAGAAGACTTGGAAAGACCCCGGAACGGGAGCCCGAATTGCGCAGGGCGACGATCCGGACACGGGTGGCCAGCCACCCGGGAAGACGACGCAGGACCAGCCCCTCTTGAAGACCACAATCTCCCGCCGCACGGCCGGCACCTGCGCCCGCAGCATTCCCCCAGCAAGTCGGAACACGATCAACGGCCGGACACGGAAAGCGCCTCCCCGCGCATCCGCCGGCCGATGCATATCTGCCGCGCCGGTCGCGGCAAGGATCACCTGAGAAACCCGGAACTACCAGTTACAAGGAGATAGACTCATGGCTACCGGAACAGTGAAATGGTTCAACGCGGACAAGGGCTACGGCTTCATCGAGCCGTCCGAGGGCGGCAAGGACGCCTTCGTGCACATTTCCGCCGTCGAGCGCGCCGGCCTGTCCACCCTGCGCGAGGGACAGAAGGTGTCCTACGACCTCGTGGAAGGCCGCAACGGCCGCTCCTCCGCGGAGAACCTCCAGGTCGAGGACTGACCGGAACGGGGAGGAGCCGTCGGCGGTTCCTCCCCTTCTCTTCCGGACGGAAGACGAAAGAAAAAAGGCCCCGCCTGTCCGGCGGGGCCTTTTTCGTCGAAACCGTCATCCGGCGACAAAGCTAGAACTCCTCCTTGGGCTCCAGGATCTGCCGGCCGCGATACATGCCCGTCTTCAGGTCGATGTGGTGCGGACGGCGCAGCTCGCCGGTCTTCTTGTCTTCCACCCAGGTCACCGTCTCCTTGCGATGGCCGCCACGGCGCTTGCCGATCTTGGAGCGGGTGACTTTCTTCTTCGGAACCGCCATTGGTCTGAAACTCCGTATGCAATCTGCTGTGATCCGGCCACTCCGGAGCGCGGGCGGCAAAGAAAACCCTCGCCCGCCCCGGAGGGAGCGTTCGCTGCGGCGCCTTATACAGCAAGGCCGGGGCAAAAGGCCAGAGAAAAAAGCATGGCTTGCGCACCCCGGGCGCGGCGGTCTACTGTTCCGGTGCTCTCCGGGGTGCCGGAACACGGCTGAGAGGCCCGCCGCAAGCGGGCCAACCCGCAGAACCTGACCCGGATAATGCCGGCGGAGGGAGAGAGGGCACATGCCGGGGACATCCGTTCCTCCGCGCATTCTCCCTCCACCTCGGGACACGCACGTGCAAAACGACCGAAGAGGTGGATCATGTTCAGAACAGCAGCAGCGGCCGTCATGGGCCTCGCACTGGCCCTGCTTCCGGGCGTGCCCGGAGCCAAGGCGGAAGGGAAGCCGACCCTCACCATCTACACCTACGACAGCTTCACGGCCGACTGGGGCCCCGGCCCGGCCGTGAAGAAGGCCTTCGAGAAGGAATGCGGCTGCGAAGTGAGGATGGTCGGGCTCCAGGACGGCGTGAGCATCCTGAACCGCCTGAAGCTGGAGGGCGCGCGCACCAAGGCGGACATCGTGCTCGGGCTGGACACCAATCTCGTCGTGGAGGCACGCGCAACCGGACTGCTCGCGCCCCACGGACTGGAGCTGAAGGACCTGAAGCTGCCCGTGGAGTGGAAGGACGATACCTTCGTTCCCTACGACTGGGCGCACTTCGCCGTCGTCTACGACAGCGAACGGCTCGACACCCCGCCGAAAAGCCTCAAGGAGCTGGTCGACGGTCCGGCGGACGTGAAGATCGTCCTGCAGGATCCGCGCACATCGACCCCGGGGCTGGGCTTTCTGCTGTGGATGAAGGCGGTCTACGGCGACAGGGCCGAAGAGGCCTGGAAGCGGCTGAAGCGCCGCGTGCTCACCGTCACTCCCGGCTGGTCGGCGGCCTACGGCCTCTTCACCAAGGGGGAGGCGCCGATGGTCCTTTCCTACGTCACATCGCCCGCCTACCACATGATCGAGGAGAAGACGGACCGCTACCGCGCCGCCGCCTTCGCCGAAGGCCACTACCTGCAGATCGAGGTGGCCGCCGCCGTGAAAACCTCGAAAAATCCGGAGCTCGCCCGGAAGTTCCTGGCCTTCGTGCTGACCCCTGGCTTCCAGGACAACATCCCCACCAGGAACTGGATGTTCCCGGCCGGAAGGACGTCGAAGCCGCTGCCGGAGGCTTTCGGCAAACTCGTGCGCCCGGCGAAGACCCTGCTGTTCACGCCGGAGGAAGTGGCCCGCAACCGCAAGGCATGGATCGCCGAATGGCGGCGCGCCATGAGCATCCGGTAGGGCGCCGCCCATGAACGGTCCGGCCGGCAATGCCGCCACGCTGGCGGCCGCGGGGGCGCTGGCGACGATGCTCGCGCTCGTCGCCGTCCCGCTGGCCGGACTGCTTCTCGCCGCTCCGCCGGGAGGAACGGCGGCCGACATTCTACACGATCCCTATGTCCGCCACGTGGCCGGCTTCACGGTCTGGCAGGCGTTTCTCTCCACCCTGCTGTCGGCCCTTTTCGCCATACCCGTGGCCCGCGCCCTCGCCAGACGCGGCGCCTTTCCCGGCAGAACCGCTCTCGTCCGCCTCCTTTCGCTGCCCCTGGCGCTGCCGCAGCTCGTGGCGGTCCTCGGCATTCTCTCCGTATGGGGCGGCAACGGCTGGCTGGCCCGCGCGGCCATGGCCCTCGGAGGACGGGGCGGCCCCGACATCTACGGCCTGACGGGCATCCTCGTCGCGCACGTCTTCTTCAACATGCCCCTGATGGTGCGTCTGATTTCCGCGGCTCTGGAGCGCGTGCCGGGCGAATACTGGAGACTTGCCGCGCAGCTCGGCATGCCGTCCCGCACCATATGGCGCCTCGTCGAGTGGCCGGCGATCCGGGCCGTGCTGCCCGGCGCGGCGGCACTCGTCTTCATGCTCTGCGCCACGAGCTACACGGTCGTGCTGGTCCTCGGGGGCGGCCCCGGCGCATCCACGCTGGAAGTCGCCATCTACGAGGCCCTGCGCTTCGAGTTCGATCCGCCGCGCGCCGTCGCCCTCGCCATGCTCCAGCTGGCCATCACGGGCACCGTCTATCTCGTCCTGCGGCGGCTGGCCGCTCCCATGGAGGGCGGCTTCATCCCCCAGACGCCCTTTCCCCGCATGGACGGCAGGCACATCGGGGCCCGCCTGCACGACACCTTCTGGCTCACGACGGCGGCCGTCTACACGGCCGCGCCACTTGCCGGAATCGTCATCTCCGGACTGTCCGCGGATCTGCACCGCCTCGCGGCGGAGCCCGCCGTGCGCGCAGCCCTGCTCACATCCGTGCTGCTCGCCGCCACCGCAAGTCTCGCCGCCCTCTTCATGACATGGGCGCTCCTGCAGCCCCTGCGCGGAGCGAGAGGCGGCACGGGCGAAGGCATCCTCGCACGCGCGGGGGATCTGGCCGCCAGCCTCGTGCTGATCGTTCCGCCCGTGATCCTCGGAGCCGGCTGGTTCGTCATTCTCATGCCCACGGGACGCATGGACTGGTACGCCCCTCCGGTCGTGGCCATCATCAACGCCCTGATGAGCCTGCCCTTCACCTGGCGCGTCCTGCAACCGGCGTTCCGTGACGTGCAGCAACGGCACGGCAGGCTCTGCGCCCAGCTCGGCATCCGCGGGATCGCCCGACTTCGGCTCGTCGACTGGCCGCTCATGCGCCGCCCCCTCGGCCTCGCCGCGGCGCTCGCCCTCGCACTCTCCCTCGGCGATCTGGGGGCCATCGCCCTGTTCGGGTCCGAGAACTTCCGCACTCTTCCCTGGCTGCTCTACCAGCGGCTGGGAAGCTACCGGACGGACGACGCCGCGGGCCTCGCCCTCGTGCTGCTCGCACTCATCATGGTACTGATGGCTCTGGCCGAGGCGGCAGGCGGAAGGAAGGGAGCACCATGACCGGAATTTCCGTCGCCCTGGATCAGGTGGCCTTCCGCTACGAGGACATGGAGATGCTCTTCGACATCCGGTTCGAAGCCGGAGGCCTCTATGCGGTCATGGGGCCGTCCGGCGCCGGCAAGACCACGCTGCTCAATCTCGTGGCGGGTTTCGAGACGCCCCGTTCCGGGCGCATTCTCTTCGACGGCAGGGACATGACGCGAACCGGACCGGACCGCCGCCCCGTGAGCATGATCTTCCAGGAGAACAACCTCTTCACCCACCTGACGGTACGGACCAACATCGCATTGGGCCTGCGCCCCGACGGACGCACCGGACCGGAGGACGACGCACGCATACGCGAGGCGCTGGAGCGCACCGGTCTGGCCGGCCTGGAAGACCGCCTGCCCGGAGAACTATCCGGAGGACAGCGCCAGAGGGTGGCGCTGGCCCGCGCCCTGCTCCGCGACCGTCCCGTGATGCTGCTGGACGAACCCTTCGCCGCCCTGGGTCCCGCATTGCGCCGGGACATGCTCGAATTCGTCGCCGAGATCCACCGGGAACGCGGTTTCACCATCGTCATGGTCACCCACTTGCCCGATGACGCGCTGGCCATCGCGGAACGGGTGGCCTTCCTGGACGAAGGCCGCATCCTGGCCTGCGCCCCACCTGCGGAGATGTCGGATCTCGCCAGCAAGCTGCCACAACTTGGACGCTATCTGGGCACGTATCCGGAAACTCCGAAGCGGCCGGAGTGACCCTCTCCCGCAGGCGCGAACACCGCATCCCGCCATGCCGGCCGGGACACCCGCCTGTCGCACGGACGCCCATCCATTCCGCGTCCGGAAACCCGCATGCATC
>Ga0256914_1004670_pt1 | contig 10159 bp, 9 predicted proteins | sample HulkmetaG_FD_191571 | JGI IMG/M metagenome (GOLD analysis project Ga0256914, IMG submission 191571) | Hydrothermal chimney microbial communities from Main Endeavour vent field at the Juan de Fuca Ridge, Pacific Ocean - Hulk | ecosystem: Environmental > Aquatic > Marine > Hydrothermal vents ...
GGCAGCCTCCTCCGTAGGATGTGGGTGTATGATACCATGGGTTGGGGGAGGAGAGAGGTTGGAAGTTAGCAGGCAGCGGGTAGGGGCGACCCGGCGGGTCGCCCGAGGGCGGGCAGCAGGTAGGGGCACGCGGCAGGTCGCCCGAGGGCGGGCAGCAGGTAGAGGGGCGCGGCGGCGTGCCCAGGGGCAAGGCACTGCCGCGCCTTATGGCCGTGGGGGCAGGGGCGAAAACATCCTCCCCCTGTGTTCTCCGTGTCTCCGTGTGAGAGCGGCAGGTAGGGGCACGCGGCCGCGTGCCCAGGGGTCCGGCCATGGGGTTGCATCCCCCTCCCCAACCCCTCCCCCTTCGTAAAGGGGGAGGGGCTATGCAGGCCCGACATGCGCCTCACGCGCGCCATCTCCCCCCTTCCCCTACGAGGGGAAGGGGGGACCAAGGGGGGATGGGGTCGGCGTGTTGGAAGTTGGCGGGGAGAAGGCAAGCGCGAGGTGCGGCCTCGCTCAGTGGCCGTGAGAGCACCCTCCTCCCCCTGTGTTCTCCGTGTCTCCGTGTGGGAGCAGCAGGTAGGGGCACGCGGCCGCGTGCCCAAGAGGCGAGGCCCTGCCGTGCCCGGCGGCCGCGGCCGCGTGCCCAGGCGCGCGAACATCCTCCCCGTGTTCGCCGTGTCTCTGGGTGAGGTGGGCAGGCAGCAGGCACGCATGGCGGAGCGCGAAAGACCCGCTTTGGGCAGCACCTCGCAGAAAATGGCCCGCGACGCGCACGCAGATGGCGTATAATGAAAAGGCATTCTTCTCAGGAGCAAAAGGCATGCGCTGGCTTCGGTTGCCGTGGTTGGGATTGCTGTTGGTGTTGGCCATGAGCGCGGCCGCCTGCGGTCGTCATACGTCCCCTGCCGCGGCGGGCACCACGCCCGAGGCGACCAGAGGCCCAGCCACGACCACCCCGGCCGCGCCCCAAAGTCCCACCACCCCCACGCCGCAAGCCACGCCGACGCGCACCCCGTCGCCTACACCGCCTCCTACGCCTACACGCGCCCCCTCGCCCACCCCACGACCGACGCCCACCGTGGCCGCCGATGCTGTGGGGCAGACCGACGCCTTAGGCGACCCCATCTATTGCCAAACGGGCAAACCCGCGCTCCACATGCTCCCCCCGGGGCTGGACTTGTGGCACGCGGCCATGCACGCGGAAATTGACCCTGAGCAAGACGACCGCTGTTTTTACATCGTCACCATTTTGTTCGCGGAGCCCATCGGTGAAACACGCTTGGCCGGCGGGGTGGAGTTCTACCATCCCGATGCGCCGCGACGACGGCCCCCATCCACCACCTGGTTCTTCGACAACATCGCCTATGTGAGTTTCAACTTTTTGTGGCCGCCCTCGACGCGCGAGTTGAACACCTGGCCCGAAAAAGTCTTCCAAGGTCGTTGGCTGAAGACCAAGACCATCGTGGGCTACACCGGCGAGGTGGACGACCAAGGGCGCTTGCTCTTGCGCATCCCGTGCGACGCAGTGCTGCCCGGCTCGACCTGGATGGTCGCGGCCACAGGCGAAAAGGGCACCAAGTGCGACGCGCTGGGCTTAGATGACAGCGGCCTGCCCGCGCTGCCTTTGCCTCCCACCCCCACCCCTGCACCGTGAGGCGCGCCATGCCGTCGGGGTACTCCATGCTCTGGCCTTTGCTACAGCGGATTGATCCGGAGCGTGCCCATCATTGGGCACTGGGCTTTTGGCGCGCGGTCGGGCGCTGGCCCTGGCTGACGCGGCTGGTCGTTCGGGCTACGGCCGCGGGCGATCTCCCCGAGGACCCGGTGGTGGTGGCCGGGGTACGCTTCCGCAATCGGGTTGGTCTGGCCGCGGGTTACGACAAAGACGGCCTGGCGTGGCGGGGACTGGCCGCGTTGGGCTTCGGTCACATCGAGATCGGCACGGTCACCCCCCGGGCCCAGCCGGGCAACCCGCGGCCCCGCATGTGGCGGGTGCCCGAGCGCCAGGCGCTCATCAACCACCTCGGCTTTCCCAGTCGGGGCGCGGCTTTTGTGTTGCGCCAATTGCAGGGGGAAAGGCCTTCGGGCCTGGTACTGGGGGTGAACCTGGGCAAGAACCATGCCACGCCCAACGCGCGCGCGGAGGTGGATTACATCCTGCTCACCCGCGTCTTCGCGCCTGTGGCCGACTATTTGGTGGTCAATGTCAGTTGCCCCAACATGGAAGATTTTCGGGCCTTGCAAAACCGGCGCGCCGTGCAGCGTTTGGTGCGCGCGGTGGTCGCGACCCGCAACGCATGGCAAGCCCAATCTGGCGGTGCGCGGCCTCTGCCAGTGTTCGTCAAACTGGCCCCTGACTTCGGTCCCGGCCAATTGGAGAGCACGGTCGAAGGCGCGCTGCTGGGCGGCGCGGAGGGTTTCATTGCCACCAACACCACCACCCAACGCCCCGGCCTGGGTCCGCGCTGGCGCGAGGTGCCCGGCGGCCTGAGCGGCGCACCATTGCGAGAACTCAGCACGCGCCTCATCATGCGCTTGGCCCGGCTCACCCAAGGTCGGGTGCCCATCATCGGCGTAGGGGGCATCATGAGCCCTGAGGACGCGCAAGCCAAACTCGACGCGGGCGCGGTGTTGGTCCAAGTCTTCACAGGCTTGGTTTACCGTGGCCCTGGTTGGATACCGCAACTCATCCGCAGTCTGGCTCGCGCGCGCGGGCGCGACGAGCAGCCTGTGCCCGCGCGGGACCGCACGGCCCTTACCGGAGGAGGTTCCCCATGACCCAAAAGATTTTGTTGCGTGGCGGCACGGTGGTGACCGCGAGCGATATGTGGCCGGCTGACCTGCTCATCGAGGGCGAACGCATTGTGGCCTTGGGGCAAGATTTGGTCGTCCCCGACGCGCAGGTGGTGGACGTCGCTGGCAAGTTCGTGCTGCCAGGAGGCATCGACCCCCACGTGCACCTGGATTTGCCCATGTTCGGCACGGTGTCGTCGGATGACCACTACACGGGCACTAAGGCGGCCGCGTTCGGCGGCACGACCACGGTGCTTGACTTCGTGCCGCTGGATTACCCCACCCTGCGGGAATCGGTGCAGCACTGGCGGGCCAAGGCCGACCCCAAGGTGGCCGTCGATTATGGTTTGCACATGAACATCACCCGCTGGGATGACGCGATTTGGGCCGAGATGGCCCAGTTGCCCGAAATGGGCATCACCAGCATCAAGGTCTTCATGGCCTACAACGGACGTTTGCGATTGCAGGATGGGGAAATCTTTCAGGCCATGCGCCGGGCGCGCGAGTTGGGCCTGCTGACGATGCTGCACGCGGAGAACGGCGATGTCATCGAGGTGCTGGTGGCCGAGGCCTTGGCCCAGGGCCATACTGAGCCCGTGTGGCACGCGCGCACCCGCCCCGCATGGGGGGCCGTAGAGGCCGCGCTGCGCGGCGCGGCCTTGGCACAACAAGCCGCCGCGCCGCTCTACATTGTGCACATGAACACCGCGGGCGAGGTGGACATGCTGCGCTACGCCCGGGAAAAGGGCCTGCCCGTCATGGGCGAGACTTGCCCCCAATATCTGTTCTTCACCGAAGAGCATCTGGCTCGGCCCGATGGCGCCAAGTGGATTTGCTCGCCGCCTATGCGCACGCCAGCCGACAACGCGGGGCTATGGCGGGGCCTGGAGTTGGACATCTTGCAAACCGTGGGCACGGATCACTGCCCCTTCTTTTTCGACGGCACCACGCCCATCGAGTACGAAGGGGAGATGGTGGCCATTCCGGGCAAAGAATTGGGCCGGGACGATTTCACCAAGATCCCCAACGGCGTGCCAGGGGTGGGCGACCGGCTGCCCGTGCTGTGGACCAAGGGGGTGGTGGAAGGCCGTTTGACGCCCCAGCAGTTCGTGGCCTTGACCGCGACCAACCCGGCCAAGATCTTCGGCCTGTACCCCCGCAAGGGCACATTGGCCCCTGGCGCGGACGCGGATGTGGTGGTATGGGACCCTGACCTCAAGGTGACCTATGGGGTGCGGGTGGCCCAGCACCGCACCGACTACAACCTCTACGAGGGCTGGGAATTGACGGGCTTCCCGGTGCAGGTGTATTTGCGCGGTCGGCTCATCGTTGACCATGGGGAATGGCGGGGGCAGGCCGGCCAAGGCCGCTATTTGGCCCGGCAGCCCTTCAGCGGCCAAGTGATTTGAAATCCGAGGCGCGTGCTCCAACGCCCTCGGGGTGCGGTCTGTAGATGGCAGGCCCTCGGGCTCGCCGGTACGCGCGAGCCCGGTGTGGCTTGAGCGGGCTTGCTCGACCTCGTATGCGGAAGGAGATAATGGCTACACGCAGTGACACCGCGCGACCCTCGGCCTACGCTGCTTGGCTCCCCTTGGCCGGCTTGTGGTTGGCCTGGCTGACTTTGCCCTTCCTGCTGGCTTGGTGGTGGGGGCAACGCCAAGGCTTGGTGTTCGCGGGCTTCCTCCACAACCCTTATGACAACTTCACCTACCTGGCCAAAATGCGCCAAGGGTTTCAAGGCGCCTGGGTCTACCGGTTGGCCTTCACCGCAGAACCCGGCCCTGGCGCGCCCATCTTTTTGTTCTACTTGGCCCTGGGGCACGTGGCCCGGCTGCTTCACGCACCTTTGCTCGCCGTGTATCATGCAGCCCGCTTGATCAACAGCATCTTGCTCTTCGCGGTCTTGTGGCGAACCGTGCGCGTTTGGTTCCCGCGTCAACCTTGGCCCCAACGTTTTGGATTGGGCCTGGCGCTCTTCGGCAGCGGCATGGGTTGGACGTACTTCCCCCTGCTACCCAACGATATTCCGCCCGATATGGGCGTTCCTGAAGCGTACCCTTACCTCGCGGCGCTGACCAACCCACACTTCCCGTTGGCGTTGGCCCTGTTGGTGATGCTCGTTGCTTGGCCTTGGTCTGGCCCCACCACCGCGAGGCGTCGCGCGCAGTGGGCCGGGTTGGCCGCACTGCTGAGCGTGGTGTATCCCTTTGGCGTGGTGGTCGCGCTGGCGGCGCTGGCCATGGGCGGCCTTCCCGTGTGGTGGTGGAACCGGCTAAGCCGTCGGCTGGGCGCTACCGCGCCGGCCACCCTTTGGCCTTCGTCGTGGCAACGGGCGGTCTGGATTGCGGCAGGCGGACTGCCTTACCCCTTGTACGCCCTATGGGCCATTCGGCAGGATCCGACTTTGGTGGTATGGAACGCCCAGAACGTGACGACCAGCAACCCGTGGTGGCAAATGTTGCTGGCCGTGAGCCCCGCGTTGGTGGTAGCCGCGTATTGGGGATGGCGCCAGTGGGGCCAAGGGCGTTTGCCCAACCGTGCCCAGGCCCCGACGTGGGCTTGGGCCCTTTTCAGCGTCCCGCTTTCGCAAGTGCCCTTGGCATTGCAACGGCGTTTCTTCGTGGGTGCGTATCTCGCGGCGGCGCTGAGTGCGACCCAGGCGCTCAAAGACCTGGCCCCTCGGGTGCGGCGGCGCTGGGGTTTGGCGATCTGGATGCTGGGCTTGCCCACGCCCGCGCTGTTGCTGGCCGGCTATGGGCTGATGATCGTCCAAGGGTCGCCCGTCATCTACCTCACCGCGGACGAGCACGCAGCCTTCGCCTGGATTCGGACGCACACGCCGGCCGACGCGCTCTTCCTGAGCAGCCACGAGAGCGGTGCGCGTTTGGTCGCGTTCACTGGCCGCCGCGTGTTCGTCGGCCACCCCCTGGAGACGGCCCACGCGACCGACGAGGTCGAATTTGTGCGCGAGCACCTGTGTCAGCCCAGCGACACAAAAGCCCTGCAGGCGCGCGGGACCGACTACGTCTTCGTCGGGCCTCGCGAGCGCGCCCTATGCCCTCAAGGTGTGCATCTCCCGCCGGGTGTGCAGCCTGTCTTTCGCCAAGGGCAGGTCACCATCTACGCGCTCACCGCGGCCGACGGCTGAAGGTCTATGGTTGGGGTTCGGCAAACTTCTGGACTTCGTAGGTGTAGACTTGCAAAGGCTTGCGCTGCCACAGGTCGGGCGGTGCACCCATTTTGAGGCTCAAATGACTAAGAAAGGCCACTGGGTCGGGCAACTGCTCCCACACCTGGGGCAAGAATGTGGCGCGGCGGCCGGTTTCGGGATCCACCAGCACCACGCCGTCAACGCCGGGGCGCAGGTGACGGATCAGTTCCTCCGGCGAAGTATAGGGCAATGGACGCAGAGGGGTCAAGTATGACACCTCCACCCGGATGTCGGGCAGTTCGTCGGGTTGGACCGGCCAAAAACGGGGGTCACGCAGCGCGGCCGCGATCGCGTTTTCTTGCACATCCAGGGCCAAAGGGCGCACCGGCTCCAACGAACCAATGCAGCCTCGCAGTTGCCCGTGCTTGGTGAGGGTGACGAAGGTCGCACCGGGCTCGCGCAAGCGCGGAGGCAATTGCGCCCAATCCGGCTCGTGGGGCGGCAACCCGCGCACCCCGCGTTCCAAAGCGTCGCGGGCCAGGCGCAGCAGGGCGCGCTGTTCAGGGGGAGTGAGGTATTCGGCCTTGGTCGCGTTCATGTTGTCCTCCGAGGTTTTGTGTCTGGCGCGCGTTTTTTAGTACAATAGCAAATCCATACGGCAAAAATCAAGCGCGCACGGGCCTGGGTTAAGGCCGAGGGGCCGGACCTGAGAATGAGAGTGAAAGGAGAGCGTATGTCGGAACTTCCTGTCGTGCTGGTAACCGGTGCTTCACGCGGGCTGGGCGCGGCGGTGGCCCTGGAAGCGGCCCGCCGCGGGCTGCCCTTGGTGCTCAACGCGCGCGATGGCACCCGTTTGGCCCAGGTCGCGGCGCGTTGCCGGGGCATGGGTTCAGCCGTACACATCGTGGTCGGTGACATCGGTCAGCCCGAGACCGCGGCCCGGTTGGTGGAAACTGCGGTGCACCACTTCGGCACTGTTCACAGTGTGATCAACAACGCGGGCGTCTTACAACCCATCGCGCGGGTGGCCCAGGCCGACGCCGCGGCCTGGGAGGCTAACTGGCGCACGAATCTATTGGGGCCGGTGTTGCTCAGCGCGGCCGCACTGCCCTATTTGCGGCGCACTCGCGGCCGCATCGTGAACGTGTCCACCGGCGCGGCTGTGCGTCCGGTGCCCACTTGGGGCGCGTATGCCACGGCCAAGGCCGGGCTCAATCATCTGACCCGCATTTTGGCCGTGGAAGAGCCCGAGGTTACGACGGTGGCTTTTCGGCCGGGCATCGTGGATACGGACATGCAAGCCGTGATTCGCGAACACGGCGCGGGGGTGATGCCGCCCGAAGAGCACGCGCGCTTCGTGGCCTATCATCGCGAAGGCCGTTTGCGCCCACCCGAGGAGATTGCCCGGCTGTTGTTGGCCTTGGCGCTGCACGCGCCCCCCGAATGGAGCGGCGAGTTCATCGCTTTCGACGACCCACGGCTGCACGCCTTGGTCGACGCCCACGGCATGGCCGGCCCTGCCCGGAGGGCGTCCTCATGACCCAAGCATGGCCCGAGCCCATTTTCTGCCTGCAGTGCGGCGCGCGCACCCAAGTGCGCGCGCTGCCCCATGAACCACGGCCACGGCACGTATGCCCCCGCTGCGGTTGGATTTTCTACCCGCATCGCAAGGTGGGCGCGGGGGTGCTCATTGAACAAAACGGCCGCCTGTTGCTGCTGCAACGCGGGCACGAGCCATGGGCCGGCGCGTGGAACCTCCCCGCGGGGTATGTGGAAATCGATGAGACGCCCCGCCAAGCCGCCGCGCGCGAGGCCCGCGAAGAGTGTGGCTTGGATGTGGAGGTGGGCCCCCTGGTCGGCGTGTGGGCCTTTGACGACGACCCGCGGGGCAATGGGTTGCTCATTGTCTATCGGGCGCGCGTCATCGGCGGCGCCCTCACCACCAGCACCGAGGCTCGCGCGGCACGCTTTTTCGCGCGAGATGAAATCCCCAGCCGATTGGCTGGCGGCGCGCACGATGTGGTCATTCGGGCCTGGGCCGCGGGGCAACTGGACGAGGGTTGCGTATGATGCAGGCGTTTGCCGGCTCGGGCGACGAGTGGAACGCGATCGTGGCCGCGCTGCCCGGCGCCCACTTCCTGCAAACTTGGCAATGGGGCCAAATCAAAGCCGCGTATGGCTGGCAGCCCCGGCCGCTGCTGTGGTGGGCCCGCGGGGGCCCGGCCGCCGCGGCGCTGCTTTTGGAGCGTCCTCTGCCGGGCGGTTGGCGCGCGTTTTACGCGGTCAAAGGCCCGCTGTTGGCCTGGGCCAACGCGTCGCTGCGCGCCCAGGTGCTGGACGACTTGCAAGCCTGGGCCCGGCGTCGGCGCGCGCTGTGGCTTAAAATCGACCCTGACCTGCCCACGGCCTATGGCGTGCCCGGCACCGCCGACGACCGCCGCGACCCCGTCGGCCAAAGGGTGCAAGAGGCACTGGCCGCCCGAGGCTGGCGCTATAGCCCCGAGCAGGTGCAATTCCCCAACACCGTGTGGGTCGACTTAACCCCTGACGAAGACGCGCTGCTGGCCCGCATGAAGCAAAAGACCCGCTACAACATCCGCTTGGCCATGCGGCGCGGGGTCACAGTGCGCCCGGCTCAAGGCCCCGCGGACTGGGAGACGCTGTACGCCATGTACGCGGAGACCGCGCGGCGGGATGGTTTTATCATTCGGCCGCGCGACTATTACCTGCGGGTGTGGCACACTTTCACCGCGGCAGGCCTGGGGGAAGGGCTGCTGGCCGAGGTCGATGGCGAGGCCGTGGCGGGCGCGTTCATCCCCCGATTTGCGGGCCGGGCGTGGTATTTTCACGGCATGTCGCGGCCCGTGCACCGCAACCGCATGCCCACCTATCTGGTGCAGTGGGAGGCCATGCGACGGGCCAAGGCCGCGGGCTGTCAAGTGTATGACATGTGGGGCGCGCCCACCGTGTTCACCGAAGACGACCCCTTGTGGGGCGTATGGCGCTTCAAACGCGGGTTCGGTGGCCAGGTGGTGCGCACCCTGGGCGCGTGGGACTACGCGGCCCACGGCTGGCTCTACCGGCTGTATGCCTGGTGGCGCACGCGCGCCTGACCCGAATCGGTGGTACAATCCCGCGAGCGCGCGGCGCTCGCGCGCCATCTCTGCCCTGAGCAAGGCCATGGCAACCTCACCCGCAGCGCACGCTTCGACGGCATCGCCCGTAACGCAGCCCGGCCCCACGCGGCGCCGGTTCCCCTGGCGCGTGGCCTTGGCCCTGACTTTGATCCTGGTGGTCGGCTATGGCCTGCGCAGTGTGGGCCGCAACTGGGATGCAGCCAACCAAGGCCTGCACCCTGACGAGCGCTTCTTGACCAGCGTGCTGTACAGCATCCAGTTTCCTGATGACCTGGGCACCTATTTCGACACCGCGACTTCCCCCCTCAACCCCGAAAACCGCGGTTTTGGCTTCTATGTCTACGGCACGCTGCCGTTGTTCCTCATTCGTGCGGTGTACGACCTGTGGAACGCGTGGGCACCGCCCGCGCCGTCGATGTATGAGGTGGGGCGTTTGCTCTCGACCCTGGTCGACTTGGGCACCGTGGTGCTGGTCTTTGCGGTGGGACGCCGCTTGTACGGCCAGGCGGTGGGTTTGACGGCCGCGGCCTTCTACGCGCTGGCCGTGATGCCCATCCAGCAATCGCACTTCTTGACCTTTGACAATTATGTCACTTTCTTCACCTTTGCCGCGCTGGCCCTGGCCCTGCGGGTGCAAGCGGCTTCATGGGAACGGGAACCCTGGGCCGACCTGGCGCTGTTCGGTCTCGCGGTAGGCATGGCCATGGCCTCTAAGGTCAGCGCCGCGCCGGTGGCTGGGCTGGTGGTGCTCGCGCTGGGGCTGCGCTGGTGGCGCGCGCCGCGCGCGGTGCGCGGCCCCTTGGCCGAGCGCGGCTTGCGAGGCCTCTTGCTGGCTGGTGTCGTGGCTTTCGTCGTGTTTCGGGTGCTGCAACCGTATGCTTTTCGCGGCCCCCGTGTGTGGCATATCCAGCCGAACCCCAACTGGATCGCCAACCTGCAAGCCCTGAAGGTGCAGGCCAGCGGCGAGGCTGATTTTCCGCCGGCTATGCAATGGGCGCGGCGCCCAAAATGGTATGGCCTGATGAACTTCGTGCGCTGGGGCGTGGGCTGGCCTTTGGGGCTGAGCGTACTGGCCGGTGCGGTGGGGCTGGCA
>Ga0256914_1004671_pt1 | contig 10159 bp, 9 predicted proteins | sample HulkmetaG_FD_191571 | JGI IMG/M metagenome (GOLD analysis project Ga0256914, IMG submission 191571) | Hydrothermal chimney microbial communities from Main Endeavour vent field at the Juan de Fuca Ridge, Pacific Ocean - Hulk | ecosystem: Environmental > Aquatic > Marine > Hydrothermal vents ...
TTTGACGTCACGGGCCGGGGAAATCTGGGATGGGTCCAGCCCGCCGGTGACGCTGGTGCGCTCCGTGACGCTCTGCGTGGAGAAGGCCGGGGTCATTTTTCAGTTTTCTGGCACCCGCGTGCTGGGGTGGCGCTTTGCCATGCGGGCCGGGCGGCCCACGCTGGCAGTGACCGTGTTGGCCCGGGAGGTGGGGTTGAACGAGACCCCGAACACCAGCAGCGCCACCTGGGAGTTGCCATCAGGACGATACTTGCTTTGGAACGCGGGGGTAAAAGTGTGGCTGCGCCGCCGTGACACATACGTGGTCACGAGCAGCACTAACACGCTGCGCGTGGAGGACTCCGGCGGCACGGCAGACGTGACCGTCAGCGCAGACACTTACTCGGGCGGGGCGCTGGCTGCCGCCTTAAAAGAAGCGCTGAACGACAACACCACCTTGGCTGGCACTTACTCGGTCGTGTATGACCGCCACAGTCGTCGGTTTATGGTGTGGTGCGATGAGCAGTTTAAGGTTCACGGGGCCAACGCGGCGAGTACAATGAAGCACTTGGTGGGGTTTCTGAAAAACACAACTTTTGGGTCAGTGCAGCTTTCTTGTTGTGACGCCAAGCCCGAGGCCTTTGAGGCGTTTACAGACAGTGACCAGGTAAAAGTGAGTGACTTTGAGGTGAGCGCCGACCACGGGTTGCGGGTTTCTACGGACGCTACACAAGCAGGACAAGTCACAGAACCGTGGCAGGCCCAGCAGCGTAAGTCCACTGTGACGCTACAGATTCCGCGGTTCGTGTCGGAGGAACTGGCCCGGGAGGCAGAGTTTGGCACGCTGTACGAGCTGAAGGTGGAGCTGCCTGCCTATTACGAGGGCACGATGCCCAGTCAGCCGCACAAGCTGCAATTTTACTTTCCCGCCCTGGTGGTGACACAAACGGATGTGCCTTTGGACGGGCCGGGCGTGCTGCAGGAGCGGGTAAGTTTCGTTGCGGGGGAGTCCACGTTCCTGGACTTGCTGAATTTCGCGCCGGGCGAGTACTTTTGCCGGGCACTGCCAGACGCCGGGTTGACACAGGTGACCGCCGTGGGCAGTTACCGGGGCAAGCTGGCGATAGGCGGCGTGACGTCCGAGCCCAAAAATAGGGTGTTATTGGAAAACGGCACCAGCTGGGAGACTGTTTCGGCAGACCTGGGCACGGGCGTGCAGTGCCTGCAGGAGTTCGGCGGCAAGCTGTACGTTGGCGGCGGCAACGGCAAGATTTTTAGCTGGGACGGCGCCACGTTGACGGAGGAGCACGACATCGGCAGTGAGGCGGTGGCCGACCTGGCGTTGTACGCGGAAAAACTCTACGCGTTGGGAGCAGACACTGGCAAGGTGTTCGAAAGCGAGGACGGCAGTACTTGGACCGCCGTTTGGAGCCCAGGTAAGACAAAGGCCTGGCGGCTAATAAGTTACGGGGGCTACCTGTGGGCAACGGTGCAAACCAGCAGCATCGCACAGGTGTACCGGTATGACGGCAGCACTTGGACGGTGATGCTGAACCACACCACCACGGTAAGTTATGCGTCGCTGGTGGTGCACCGCGGCATGCTGTACGTGTCGCTGGACGACCACTTGAAGGAGTGGCACGAGTGGGAAAGCGCGTGGTACACATACGACTCTTTCGGCTTTTCAGATGCAAAGCATTTAGTGTCCTGGGCGGGAAACCTGTTGGTGCTACGTGCCGCGATGGGCAGTGACATGTACGTGTACGACTTGCGGGATGAGGCTGAGACGAAGGTGTATGACCTCGACTTGACCGTGACCGGCAAGCCGCTGGTGCTGGCCGGGCGCCTGGTGCTGGCGGTGGCGGCCAGCTCTCCACGGTATTATGCCAGCCCGGCAGACATGTTTCTGGTGCTGCAGAACAGCACCAGCACAAACCCATTGATTTAAGAGGAGGTAACCATGGGAAAGAAAAAAAGTAGGTTAAAACTCTTGGCGGTAAGCCCGCTTATGGACGACATTTACACGATCTACTATGAAGACCGTGGAAAAAAGACTTATGAAGTTGTGTCCGAAAGTGGGTTGGCCGTGGCCCTGCAAGGGGACATAAAACCAGAGTTGCGAGAACTTTACGAATTTTTTCAACAAAACATTGAGTGGTTGAAAAGTGAGTCATTAAAACAGGACAAGGAGGCCAAAGATGCAGAACAAGCCGATTCGGCTGATCTCGGAGAACGAGCGGCTGAAAATTGAGATTGGGGCCAGCACGTTTATTTACCGGCGTGCTCTGGGCTCAACCATTTCTCAAATACGCCGGGCCTACACGAAGGGCGGCGAGTTTGACGCGGAGGGGTTCGCAGACGAGATTTTGGAGAAGCACGTGCTGGACTGGCGCGACGTGCTGAACGAGCGTGATGAGCAGGTGCCGTTCTCGCCGGACAAGGTGAAGTACCTGCCGGACGAGGTGCGGGCCAAGCTGTTGGGGGCCATCAATGGTATCAGCGGAGAGCTGGAAAAAAACTGGTCGCACACGCCGTAACTTTGGCGCGGCGCCGGATGCTTCCGGGCCACTGCCTCGAGTGCTCGCGCACGCACCGGCAGGCCGGAGGCGAGCCGCCGTGCCAAGCCGACGGCGTGTGCTACGTGACACAGCGACGTTTGGACGACCCGGAGGAGCCGATGGTGGCGGCGACCACTGTTGGACGGTGGCTGATCGCGCTGTGGGAGGCGACAGTGACCGTCAGCGTTCGTGAGCGGGTTGACCGGCAACGGGGCCAGGAGCTGGTAGTGACCTGGTTGCCCACGCTGGAGCAGCTCGCGAACGTGTTGAACGCGGTTGATTGGATGGCCGCACCTGTCTCCCGGGCTGACGCTTTATATTACATTTTATTGTTTCACCGGGCATATTTGGGGGCATTAGATGGCAGCAGCTGAAGTCGTTGTAAAAATTGTGGCGCGGAACCTAACCCAGCGCGGTGTCAAAGACGCTGAAAAGACCATCGGGCGGCTAAACCAGGCCGTCAACCAGATGGCGTTTCGGATGAAGGTGGCCGGGGCCGCCGCTGCGGGCGTGGGCGTGCTGGCCGTGCGCGAATTTGCCCAGTTTGACCGGCGGGTACGGGAGATCGGCACCCTGCTGGGCGGGCTGACCCAGACGCAGCTGCGGGAGCTGGGCGATGAGATTCGCCAGGTGGCCATCGAGTTTGGGCAGGGGTTCGACACGATGGCCAAGGCCCGTTACGACATCGTTTCTGCCGGGTTCACCGATGCCGCGGCAGCGGCCACCATGCTGCGCGAGAGCGCGAAGCTGGCCGTGGCGGGCGTGGCGGAAGTTAGCCAGACGGCGGACGTGCTCACCAGCGCCCTGAACGCGTACGGCAAGAGCGCGAAGGACGCCGCGCACTTCAGCGACGTGCTGTTTACCACCGTGCGGCTGGGCAAGACGACCGTCTCCGAGCTGGCCAGCGGGCTGGGCCGGGTGATTGCCACGGCCCCACAGGCGGGCGTGAGCTTCGAGGAGCTGTCCGCGGCGGTGGCCACCCTCACGGCGGTGGGGCAGAGCACCGACGAGGTGGTGACGTCCCTGAACGCGGCCCTGATTGCGTTCATTAACACCAGCCTGGCGATGGAGAAGCGCCTGCGGGCGCTGGGGTTCGAGTCCGGCGTGGCCGCTATTAAGGCGCTGGGATTTGCTGGGGCGCTGAAGGCGGTGACCGACGGCGCCAGCGTGGTGGAGCTGCAGGAGATGTTCGGGAACATCCGGGCGTTCCGGGCTGTGGCGCCGCTGGCGGGCAAGGCGGCCCAGAAATTTGCCGAGAACCTGCGCCAGATGGCCGACACCGCCGGGGCGACCCAGCAGGCGGTGGAGCAGATGATTGACTCCCCGGCCATGCGGCTGGCCCGCATGGAGCAGCGGTTCAAGGACGCGATGCTGCACATTGGCGAGGCGCTCATGCCCGTGGTGGACGGGCTCTCGACGTTGAGCGAGGGGTTTGCGGGGTTGGACGGCACCACCAAGACGGCGGTGCTGGGCCTGGTTGGGTTTGTGGCGGCGTTGAAGTTTGCCTCTCCCATCGTCACGGCGTTCGGCACCAGCCTGGGCGGGGTGCTGTTGACCGTCGGCAAGGTGGCGGCGCCGCTGGTGGCGGTGGCTGGCAGCGTGGCCGTGTTGGCGGACGCGTACCGAAAGGCCAGCGTCGAGGCCAACGCCTTGGTGCAGCGGCAGCGTGAACTGAACGCGCAGGCCCAAACTGGCGTGCCCGACTTGGTAAAACAATTGCAGGAGTTGCAAGCCGAGCTGGCCAAGACCGACGATGTGAGCAAGCGGTTGGAGCTGGGGACCCGCATCCGGGAACTGCAGCGAGTCATCACGGCCCGCCTGGAGGAGGCCGCGGACAGCGGGGACGCGTTCCAGCGTGAATTTACGCTAAATTTGCACAAGGCCGGGCAGGCCGCGGAGACAACTTCGCAGAAAGTAAAGGGCCTGCTGGAGCGGTTTGCAGAAAAGCCTGACTTCGACCTCACGGCGGTATATGAAAAATTACAAAGTTTACACCAACACCTGCAGGAAACGCAAGTGGAGCTGGTGGCCAAGCTCACCGTGCGGCCTGACGACCAGGAGCTGCAGCAGGAGCTGCAGCAAACGATGCAAGACCTCACCGCGACGCAGCAAGCGTTACGTAATTTAGGCGTTCGGCTATATCCGCAGTGGGCCGCCGAGGCCGACCGCGACATGGCGGCGTTAAGCGCCGAGCTGCTGGAGGAGCAGTTTGACGAGCTGCAGGCTGGCATCGACCAAAGCTACCTGGACGGGCTGTTGCGCCGGGCCGAGGCGGAGCAGCAGAACGCCGCGGAGCGAGAGCAACTGCTGATGCAGCAAGCCGAGGCCTACAAGGCCATCTACGCAGACGAGCTCGATTTCCAGTTGGGGCTGATCGACCTGCAGGCGGAGCGCTACGCACAATTGACAAAAGACGAGGTGCAGGCCCGGCGGTGGGCCGAGGAGCAGAAGACGGCCCTGGTGTTGCGGCACCTGCAGCGGCAGAACGCGTTGTGGCAGAGCGCCAGCGCGGCCTATGACACCTTCGTGCGCACGCTAATTAACAAAGAAATGACCGGCAAGGAGCGACGCGAGCGCGTGTGGGAGGCGGCGCAAAACGCCTTTATTCAATTTTCCGCCAGGATGTTGAAAGAATATATCGCCAACTTGGTGGCGCGACAAGTTGCCGCCCGGGCCGCGGAGCGGGCCAGCGTGGCCTCGGCCCTGGCCACCGGCGCGGCGATTGCGCAGGCCTACTCTGCGGCGGCCACTTTCGCCAGCACGGCCACGTTGGGCGGGGCCGCGGCGGCAGGGGCCTCGGCAATCTTAACCGCCCTGGCCACCGTGCGGGCCGCGGCGACTTTCGCCGAGGGCGGCATCGTGACCGAAAGGGAACGCGTGACCGAACCGGTGGTGTTCCAGCCGCGCGGCACAGACACCGTGCCCGCGATGCTCACGCCAGGCGAGGCGGTGCTGCCACGCGAGACGGTAGAGCGAAACACTGAAATAATTACACGTTTATTACGCGGAGAGACGGTGGCGCCGCAACCGCCTGCGCCGGTGACGGTCTCTCCGCGAGTGGCCACCGCCGTGCAAGTGGCCGGGCAAGGCAACTTACCCGTGATCCGGCGGGAGGTGGTGCGTGAAGAGCGTGTGGAGCGGGCCGAGCCCGCTCCTGTGGAGCAGCACGTCACCGTGGCCCCAGAATTCCACATCACCGCCGTGGACGCCGCCGGGGTGGAGGAGCTGGTGCGCGGGCCGGAGTTCCGGGAGGCGCTGGTCGAGGCCATCAACCTGGGGCTCATCCGGCTGGAGGCCGGGCAAGTGCAAGTGAAGGGGGTGTGACGTGGCAATTATCTTTCAAAAGAGCGGCTTGAGCGACCTAACGCTGGAGCGCGGGCGCGTGTTTCCGGTGACGGACACGCGGATACGCCCAAACCAGGAGCGCTACCTGACCGAGAGCCTGAACCCGAAGGTGGTGGTCTATGGCGGCACGTTGCAGCTGCTGGAGCTGCGGCTGGAGGGTCTCAGCCGGGACAACTACGACGGCGCGGTGAACGGGCTCAAGACCTGGTTTGAGTCCTCGCAGGTGAACTGGTCGGCCAACAACTTCACCCTGGTGGACGAGCAGGGGCAGACGCGCACGGTACGCCTGTGGTCGGACGAGTTCAAGATGACGCTCGTTGCCCCAAACCGCTATTCCGTTTCACTGCTGCTGCTGGAGGAGTGACATGCTGACGCTCACGACCGAGGCCACAAACGAAAAAAATAAAGTCGCCACGCACGCGGTTCTAATTTTAAAGCTCACCGACTTAAGCCTTTATTATGCGACCGAACAATATTCGCTTAACACGGGCAGCGGAACGGTGACGTGTTATGACCGTTTTGCCCGCGGTGGTGTGCGCGGGTGGGCATTGCGGTTGCCCGAGGAGATAAATCGTCTGAGCAGCGTGCCGGAACTGGTTGTCACGTTAACGGACTGGCGCGACGAAATGCGTGACGACATAATCGGCACATCGCCTGACTTAACTGATTCGGGCGCGGAAGTGTACATAAAATTTGACACGAGCAGCAACTCCCTGTCTAACGCGGTAAAGGTGTTCACCGGCAAAGTGAAAAGTTACTCGGTCAGCCATGACCGGCTAACATTGCGGTTACGGAACACGGTCGTGGCCGACTTTAAGCCGCTGCCCAGCACGCTGTTGTCCACCGAGTACGAGGTCGCCGACGTGGTGCGCGACGACTTGGTCCTGCCGCTGCAGTACGGCGACTTTTTGTGGAACACGCCGCCCGTGTTCTACGCGGACGCCGACGCCGCAGGCACGCTGGCCATTTGTCCTTATGTGTACTCCGACAACGATAACCACTACTTTGCCGTAGCCGGGCACACGATGAAAAACATGCCGACGGCAACACAGATTAATAGCTCCCCAGAAGGGTACTTGTACTTTCGCCGCGGGCCGCTGTTGCTATTGTGGAGTGTCTCGGGGGCCACGGTGACGAACACCAGCGCCAAGGCAGAGTTGGCCGTGCCAAAGAGCGGCACTGCGTTGGCGTATTTGTGGGTTACTGAGACGCGCACCAGCACCCCAGACGCCAACACTGCGCTGAACCCAGAAAACGTGATGGACGGCAAGACGAACACTTATGCGACGGTGAACAGCACCCACACCCGGCTGGCGGTACAAGAATTTGACGTGGACGACGTGGACAAGCTGAACACCACCTATCAGGTGAAGGTGTTATTTTACATTTCACGCGTCTCCGGCACGTCGCCTTACGGCTCCTTGGACGTGCGCAAACGCACGACCGGCACCAGCAACACGGGCAGCGTGAGCATCACCAGCACCAGCGGCAGCAACGGGGACGGGACGGGGTGGTACACCTACAGCACCGACCTGACCATCTCGGAGATTAACGACTACTACGCCACGGTGGGCATTAACACCTCGGACGACGAGATTAGTGTGGCGGCGGTGGTGTTGCAGGTGAAAGTAAACACGTTCGACCCAGACTCTGACCGGCCGGTGGCGTATTTACGTTGCCAAGGGCGCGCGTTCAGCGGCACGTGGGGCGGACGCAAGACCAGCGGTGACTTAATCGAGAAGCCGGTGGACGTGTTGGAGTCGTTGTTGCGTGATGAGCTGGGCCTGTCCAGCGAACTGCACACCGACTCGTTCGACACCGTGGCGGCGACCATCTCATCGTGGCGGGCGCACGCCTCCCTGTTTCGACAGGCGGAGGCCGGGGCGTTGTTGGCGGACTTTTGCCGTGCCTGGGGGATGGCGCTGGTGTTCTCCGCGGCGGGCACCGTGCAGTTGACACGGCCCACCACGGGGCTAAAATTTTCCGCCTCAGATAGCACCACGCCCGGTGACGAAGACATCTACACCGACAGCGAGACGGTGAGCGGCGGCAAGTACAACCGCCACCCCATTCGGCGGGGCACGTTCCGGCTCGGGCGCACCAGGCCCCCAGCGGTGGCACAGAAAGTGACCGTGCGCTACCGCCGCACGTTTGACGCGTGGCTGGCCGAGACATCTGACGGCGGCGGCCAGGAGCTGGTGGTCAACAACCAGTGGCTTGCTCGCACAGCCACGGCCGACGACTTGGCCAGCGTGCTGCTCGACTGGCTGGCCGAGCAAAAGTGGGTGGTGCAATTTGAGACATTTATCAACGCCCTGGCCCTGGAGGTGGGCGACGTCATTAACGTGCGACACAGCGACCTGAACGACGACATGCTGGACGCGACCGTTAACACCCAACAGTGGCTGGTGACCGAGGTGGCGTTCCGGTGGCGGCCCCAGACGGTGCGCGTGCGCGCCATGGAGCTGAAGTGAGTGACAAATTTAAGACTTCCCTCCCACAAAATTTGACCAACTACATATTTTAACATGTTAATCACGTAGTTTGACAACTTATTTTATAATTTTGTATATTTATAATTATTGTTAAATTTATAAAGTGCAAAAATGTGACGTACGTCACATCGTAATTAATAAAATTTATTATATTATAATTGAATGTTAAAGAAAAAGGAGAAAGAAGATGAAAAAGATTTTGTACAACACGACGACACACAAGCTCACGGACGAGCAAGTAAAGGACTTTGACGAAGTCCGAGAGCTTAAGGAAGAGAATCCCCGCCTATTTGAAGCCCTTTCCAACACCCCAGGTGATGAAGCTCAATTACGAGAACTTGCTGCAAAATTATTGGCTGAACTAATGTATGAAAAGGTACGTCTTGGTCAAGTTGGAACTGTAAAGTTCTTATTTCCAATTGGCAGTCCAGCATTCCAAACGGCATTTTGGGCGCTGGCCACCAGCATAAACTCAGACATTGTTGACGACATCATTTTTTCACACACGAAACGGGTTGTCGAAGAAGAAGCCGGCGTAAAACGCTCCGTGTTTCGGCACGAACGTTTTATCGAGGCAAAAAAGTTAATTTGACAATTTTTTTGCTCGGCGACGGCCATGGGCCTGCAGGTTTCAAGACCTGGCCGAGCACAAAAACATTAACTAAAAAAAGGAGAAAGAAGATGTATTCAAAATCGTACACCATTTTAGAAGGTGAAAATATTTGCTTGACTGTGGTTATTAAAGACGCAGTACCAACAGAAACACTAGAAGATTTATTAAAGGAAGTTCAAGCTGAGGCCAATGAACTTAACTGTGACCGGGCCATCGTAACATGGAGACAAGCTGATGAGGACGAAGATCGTGGCTTAGACTGTGATGTTTACGATGTTACATTTTACGCTAATCAACGTCGTAAAGGTTCTTCCACTTTCTTAGTTTGGTCTACTCCAACTAATGAAGTGGTAACTTGGGAATACAAAGTAATGGCATGACAAAACTAAAAGGAGAAAAAGATGAAAGCAAACACGGAAAAAATTAAGGAGGCCTTTACGGCTCCTTTTACGCTGTCAGACGCGGCGGTGGAAATAAGCACCGCCAGGCCTGGGCGTCCGATGGACAACTCTAATTCTCGAGCCGCCGCCCGGAAGGCGCTGCGGAAGCTTTTTGAGGCCGGGGAATTGCTTTACATCCCCGGGCCTCGTGGCGGAATGGAGAAGGCCACTTTCTTCTTTCCGGAGCACGCTCCTGATTTTAAGGAGCTGTCCGGAAAGAAGGTGCGGGCCAAGTCTCTGAATGTTGTAGAAGAGACCTGGCCACTTATTTTTCTTTCCGGGTGGTACGGCCCTGGAGCACTGCAAGACCCGGAGACTGGCATGCACGTCGCATTAGTGCGGTCTCGCGGCGCAGGTGCCGGTTATTATGCCGATGAATTAACTGGAACTCAAATCGAAGTCGAATTTTATTAACAGTCTCTCCCCCGTCCGGTGACCCTGCGGGCTGAAAACCCGCAGGCGCCGGTTCAACTCCGGCGAGGGGAGCAAAACTGAAAGGAGAAACCCATGACTGTTGAGATTTTAGAAAAAAAGCTCCGCGCCGTCGGTTATGAACCGCGCCGCGCGGAGCTGCTGGCCCTGGGCGGGCTGCTCTCCCGGAGCAACGGTTCCGCCAGGGTTATGCTATTAGAAGGGCCTCCTGGTGCCGGGAAGACTGCCCTTGCCGAGGCGGTGGCGAAGGCGATGGGAGCCCCTTTTGTCTATGCCCTCCTGCACTCCTGGTCAGAT
>Ga0256914_1004672_pt1 | contig 10154 bp, 9 predicted proteins | sample HulkmetaG_FD_191571 | JGI IMG/M metagenome (GOLD analysis project Ga0256914, IMG submission 191571) | Hydrothermal chimney microbial communities from Main Endeavour vent field at the Juan de Fuca Ridge, Pacific Ocean - Hulk | ecosystem: Environmental > Aquatic > Marine > Hydrothermal vents ...
CTCTCTCAAGCCGGGGCAGGAGATCCACCCCCCCCTCCACCAGGAAGGAGGCGCCGGGAAGGCGCGGGGAGAGGAGGAGGGCGGAGAGGAGGAGCCAAAGGAGGAGGACCGGGAAATTCCCCAGGGGGAAGGGGAGTCTCCCCCCCCCTGCATCCTTCCGGCCTTCCCCTTCCGGGGTCGCCCGCCCCCCGGGCCCCCCGGGGGAAGCGGCTCGGGGGGAGGGGATCAAGCGCCCATGGAAGACTTCCGTTGCCCCGTCTCCAGGTCCTGCTCCAAGGTCCCCGCCTTGGCGGGGCGGGCGGCGGGCCTGTGGAAGAACTTGAAGGCGAAGAGCCTTCCCAGGTGCCGCAGGTAGAGGAGCTGCTCCTTCAAGGTGAGCTTGCTCTTCCCGAACTTCCTCTGGGAGAAGTGGATGGGGATCTCTTCCACCCGGCGGAACCGGCCCTTCACGATGAGTTCCAGGCCGATCTTGTAGCCCACCGGGTCCAGCGGCGCGGAGCGCTTCAAGGATTCCAGGCGGAAAGCGAAAAAACCGGACATCGGATCCTTGACCCTGGTGAAGGGACGGGAGAGCAAGGTGGCCACCTTGCTGTTGAGCCAGCGGAAAAAGCCCCACTCCGTGTCCTGGGTGCCTCCTTCCACGTAGCGGGAACCGATGACGAAGTCCGCCCCGGCGGCGAGGCGGTCCAGCATCTCGGGGATCTTCTCGGGCGGATGGCTCAGGTCGGCGTCCATCACCACGACGACCTCGTTCCGGGCGTGGGAGAGGCCTTCCACCACCGCCTGGCTCAGCCCCTTGTCCTTGGTCCTGACGATGAGTTTCACCCATGGTCTTCCCAGGGCCTCCACCACTTGAGGAGTTCCGTCCTTGCTGTCGTCGTCCACGATCAGCAGTTCCATCCGGAGGCCGGACTTCCGCTGGACCCCTTCGAGTCTTTCCACGAGGTGGGGAATGTTTTCCGCCTCGTAGTACGTCGGGACCACAACGGAGACGGATGGATAGAGACCCACCGCCGCCGCCTTCTTCTCCCCCTCGAGTCGGTCCAGATTCAGTACCATTTCTCCTCCCTTTCCGCCCGCATGGAAATCCACTCCACGCCGCTTCGTCGGCCCGCGCCCGGAGTCCGGGGCGCGCTGGACTCGACGGAAAGGTGTATCCTCCTGCGCCGGCCCTCCGGCTTTCCGCCGGGGAAGCCCCACCCCGGAATCCTCCGGGAGCCCGAAGCCTCCAGGTTCGAAACACCCTGAAAGGCCCCGTTCCGGCCCGAATCTTACAAACCAGCCGCCCGGGAGGATCCCAAAAGAAAAAAAGAAAAGAAAGCTTTTTTTCCCACCCCGGGGAAAGCTCTCCGAAAGGGGGAACAGGAGAGGGGGAGAGGGCGGCCGGAGGGGAGAGCTACTCCGGAGGCTTGGTCATGTCCATGGGCTCGTCGAAGAGCAGGGCCAACCCCCAGTTCTGGGCGTCCAGGGCCTGGACGCGGATGAGCTGGGCCTGCTTCTCCTCCTCCCCCACCCGGACCTTGACCCGCACCCCGCCGGGGACGATGGCCAGGACGCCGCCGGGGGAAAGGTTGCGGGCGTAGCCCGTGAGACGGCCCTCTTCGAGAACCACTTCCACCGGGAGATGCACTTCCCTGCGGGTTCCCTTGCGCCGTTCCTGGGTGGTCTTGTCGCGCTCCATGGGAGAAAGCCTTCCTTCCCGGCCGGGCCGGGACTCGAACCATCTTGATCCATCGACCGCAGGGTGCCCCGGACTTGACGGAGGGAAGCCAATCCCCACCGTCTTCCTCGAGCCTCCCCCTTCCTTCCGGGATGAACCCGGACGAACCCGGCCCCCTACCTGGATCAGAAAGAGAAACCTGCCCCCAAAAAAGGCCCGTCCAGGTCCACACCACCTACTTTCAGGTGCTGGTATCCCCCTTGGACCCGAAAAGGGCCTACCTGAGCCCCCAGAACCCCTCTTTCCTCGGTCACCCACGCCCCTCCCAGGGTCCCGGCGTGGAACTCGAGGGAAAAGAGCATGGGCTTCCCCGGCTGGAAATCGGCGGCATACACGAAATCCAACCCTCCCCGGCCTCCATTCTCGTCGGCCCAGAAACGGGCTCCCAGGCCGACCCGGAACTGGAAGGTCTCGCACTGGGCGAAACGGAGGGTCAGGTCCCCCACGCCGAGAAAAAGGTCTTCCGCCCCTTCTTCCCTGTATGCATCGAGTCGTCCCATGAACCCGATCCGGGCGCTCCCGTCGGCCAGGAAGGTCAGGCCCGTCCGGTTCAGGCCGTGGAAGTCGTTTCCGTTCTCCAGGCCCGCATCGACCTTCCAGCCTTTTCCCTTCCCCCCGTTCTCGGGGGGGAGGAAAGACATGGCTCCTTCCGCGTCCCCCGCGTATGGCCGGGAAAGGAAATAACCCTTCTCCCGGAGACCCGGATCGTCCGCCGCAACGACGGGAAGAGTGAAAGGAAGAAGCAATGTGTATTTGAGGATCTCCAGCTCCAGCTCCTCGAAGGGATCCCCCTCTTCTTCTTCGTCTCCCCAGGACTCCCGGTAACGCCCTCCCCCTCTCCTCTCCCCTCTTCCCCGGGAACCTCTCTTCTTCCTCGTCTCCTTCCGGAGCCGGTCCAGTTTTCCCTGGAAAGGGGCCGGAGCTGCGCATCCCCCACCGAAAAGAAAGGCCAAGAGAAGACAAAAGGCGTTCCGGCTTTCCTTCATGGAGCGGATAATCCTTTCGGCGGCAGGAAGGAACAAGGACAAAGACTGGATGGAACTTTCAGGGGACTATGCGCGCCGTTACCAGGAGGAACGCTTCCATACCTTCTGGGGCAGGCGCACCCACGAGAGGGAAAGCAGGGCCGTGGCGGACCTTCTCTCCCTGGCCGCCCCCCTGGAAGGCCCCTGGCTGGACATGCCCTGCGGGGCCGGCAGGCTCACCCCCCTTCTTCCAGAGGCGGTCTGCTGCGACCTGAACCCGGAGATGCTCCGTCTCCTGGATCCATCCTTTCCGTCCGTCCTGGCCTCGGGCCTGGCCCTCCCCTTCCGGGACAGAGCCTTCGAGGGAGTCCTCTCCATACGTTTCCTTCCCCATCTCGCAGGACCGGCCGAGCGGATCCAGGCCCTCAAGGAGATGGCCCGCGTCTCCCGGCGCTGGGTCCTGGTGAGTTTCTTCCACGCCCTCTCCCTCCAGGAAGCCCGGCGGAGGATCAAGCAGGTCCTTTTCCATAGAAGGAGAGGCCGGCGCGCCCAGACCTACGGCAGCTTCCGGAGAGAAGCCCTGGAAGCAGGCCTCCGTCCCGTCGCCGCCCGCCCCCTCGCCCCCCTCCTCAGCGAACAGTGGATCGTCCTCCTATCCCCCCATTTTCTGCCGGGAGAAGTTTTATAACGAAGATCCCCGCATTTTCTGCCGGGAGGAGTTTTTTAATGGGGATGTTGGGCGGTCCAGGCGAGGATCTGGTCCAGGGAGAAGGTGAGGGCCAGGAACCGCTCGGCGCCGGGGACGAGGCGGTATGCCACTTTTCCTTTCCGAGCCGCCTCCTCCAAGGGTTTCAGCAGGGCCCGGTCGGGATCCTTCTCTCCCTCGAGGAAAAGGGTGCGTTTCCCAAGGGGCGCAGGATTGCGGGGATCCACGGGCGGCCCGGAAACAAGGACCAAGCCGCCCCACAGTTCGGGATGGGCCAGGCAGGAATAGTAGGCCTGGCTCGCCCCCCTCCCCTGGCCGGCCAAAGTGACTCCCTTGGGAGAAACCCCGAATTCCCGGACCAGCGTCTCCCTGGCCGCCCGGATGGGGTCCCCGCCGCTCTTCAGATACCCCGTCTGGAGGCAAGCCACGACGACCCGGTGGCGAGCGGCCAGTCCCGGGAGGATTCCTGCACCGTGGACCTGGGCCAGGTCCGCCTCCCCTCCAAGCAGGTCGGGAAGAAAAAGGAGGGCCCTCCTCCGGCCCTTGGGAGGCAAACCGGGAGGGAGGTAGACCCTCAAGGGGACGACCGTCCCCCCTTCCACCCTGGTGCCGGCCGGGATGTCGCCCAGGCTTTCCGCCAGGGGATCCATCCCTTCTTCCAGGAGACGGGTCCAGTTCCGGGCGAAGAGAAGGCATCCCGCCTGGTCCACATCCACCAAGGGGGGATTTCCTTTCTGGGGGTTCACCGTTCGGTCCAGTTCCCCCAGAACGGACACCAGGGCCGGAAGAGCAAAGAAGCCTCCGGCAAGGGGGCCATTCCTTCCCGAGGGAGGTCTCCCCCAGGCCCGGTCCAGGGCGGAATAGCGCCTCCCCAGCTCGGCCATCTCCTCGTGGAAACGGTCCAGAAGATAGAAAGCGGTCCTCCGGTTCAGGACTTCCGGCCGGGCAGGCCCCTTCCCGTGGAACCGGATCTCCGCTTCTCCCACGTATCGACCCGGCGCCGCTCCGGCCATGGAGAAGGGTAGAGTCACGTCGTAGCGCAAGAGTCCGTGCCTGTCCGCCTCACCGGGAAAGGCCCTCTCCGCCAGGACCTTTCCCCGAAGCGGGTCCCGAACCCGAAAGACCACTTCCATCCCCCCGGGAACCTCCAAGGGGAGGAGAAGGCGGACCGTCAAGTGGATCAGGGCCTTCCGCCCCGCCTCCTGGACCTCGGGAAGGGCGTGAAGGAAAAGGCTCATCCGGAAGAAATTCTCCCTGTCCGCCGGAAGGCCGGCCCCGGCCAGGATCGCCCGGTTCAACCCATCGAGGACTCTTCCCACCTCCTCGGTGGACAAGCCCTTCGCCGCGTCCACCAGGAAAGGGACCATGGCGGACCGGGCGGCGGGACCGGCGGACCGGGCCAACCGAACCACCTGGGCGAGCCGCCGGGCGAGGGCGGGAGGATCCTCCATCCTCCCAAGGAACAGCCCCTGGGCCCGGACCGGGGGGGTCCACAGAGAGAAGAGGAGAAAGAGCAGGAAACTCATTCCCGCGTGGGATAGGTCTTGAGGACGTGCTCCCGCCATTTCTTCTCCAATTCCAGGATTCCGAAACCATAGACCCGGCGGAAGACCTCCCGCTGGGGACGCTTCTGCATGATCCCCCGGACGAGGCTCTTCATCTTCGCCCCACCATAAACGTTGAGTAGGAATTCCACGTAACTGAAGCTCAGGGCGTGTTCCAGGGGGGTGAGTTCGTCGATGAGCTTGTTGTAGAAACTCGGAAAGGAAGGAAGGGCGGCCCCAAGGGCAACCTTGGAACGGATGTAGGCCCGCCACTTCCCGCCCCGGAACCCCACCATGGTGTTCTGCTCGGTGTAGCAGAAATTGGTGCACCGTCCGTCCAGGAGGAACTCGAAGTAGTGCGCCACTCCCGCGTCCAGCCAACCCGCCTTGCGCTTCCCGATCCAGACGCAGGGGGAGATGTTGGAAAGCAGCAAGTGGGCCACGTTGTGCACCACGCACCGGTGAAGGTCCCTGTCGTTCCGAGTCCCCCGCCCCTTGGCCACGGTGAAGGCCGGCCGGGAGCCCAGAAGCTTGCTTCCCGTCCCGCCGCTCCCCCCCAGGCCCGTGATCCTCGGCGAGACCCGGGCCTGGTCGGTGGCGGAGTTCCAGATGAAGATCCGGAAAGGAGGGTGGAAGTCCCCGTCCGAGCAGGCCATCACCTTCTTGAACCTCTCGTAGAGAGCCTCGAGCCGGTCCAGGTAGAGGTGGAGGAGGTGATGCTGGTCCAGGGTGCGGCGCCCCACTTTCATGCGGGGGATGTCGAACATGAGCTGGAAGTGGGGGGAGGCGGCATGCATGAGCCGGTGCTTCGCAAGGGCGTCGATCTTCCTCCGCTCGGCGAGCCACTTCGCCTGCCGGACCCGCTCCTCCCTGAGCCACTCCTCGGCCGGCCGGTTCTTGCAGGCCTTGCAGTCCACCCTCAAGGTGCCCCCGCAAAGCTTGCATTCGTCCCTGACGGAACAGAAGGGCACCCCCTCCTCCAGTTTCCGCATCTCCTTTTTGTGCCGGGGACACCACTTCCAGCCCCGGTCCTTGCAGAACTTGCAATGGACCTTTCCCAGTCCCGGCACTTCGACGGGTCTCCTCCAGGCGGGCAGGGAAGGTCCTTTCTTCCCCTTCCGGGAAGGCTTCTTCTGGGCATACCCGGGGCCGGAGAGGGCCGCCCCCAAAAGAACCGCCGCCCCGAGAAGGATCCACGCCCGGAATCCTTTGCCGGGCCGGCCGAGCCGGATGTTAGGATCGAGGGATGCAGACATTTTCGAATCACACCTTGAAAGGGGTCCTCCTGGACGCGGGGAACACCATCCTCGGCCTGGACTACGAGCTCCTCGCCCAGACTCTAGCGCCGGGGAACCCGGCCGTCACCCCCGAGGCCCTTGCCCGGGCCGAGGCGAGGGCCAGGAAACTCCTGGCCCCCTACTTCGGCGCCCAGGCCCCCCCTTCCCTGGAAGAGGGGATCGCCCTCTTCGCCCGGGCCATGGCCGAGCCCTTCGGGATCCCTCCCGACAGTGAAGGGCCCCGCCGGCTCGTGGAACTCTTCCTCTCCCCCGAGGGAATGGACCGGGCCTGGAGCGTTCCCATCCCCGGCGCCGCCGAGGCACTGGGCGAACTGAAGGAACGGGGCCTCAAGCTCGCCGTGGTCTCCAATGGAGACGGCCAGGCCCCGAGAAGGCTCCGGGAAGCGGGCCTCGCCGATTTCTTCGAGGCCATCGTGGACTCGGGAAACGTCGGCGTGGAAAAACCGGATCCCCGTATTTTCCGCATCGCCCTGGAACGGATCGGCGTCGAGCCCGGCGAAGCGGTCCACGTGGGAGACTTCTACCAGGTGGACGTCCTTGGAGCCCGCAAGGCCGGCCTCAGGGAGGGGATCCTCATCGATCCCTACGGGGACTGGGAGGACGTGGACTGCCCCAGGATCCCCTCGGTGGCGGACCTTCCCGGACTCCTGGCCTGACCCGGAGCCCCCCGGCGGGGAGGGAGGCTCTTCCTCCCCGCCCCTCCGGCCCGACCGCCGCCGTCAGGCTCCCCCTGCGGCCGCCAGCCGCCTCTCCAGGATCTGGGCCTCCGGGTCGAAGCGGGCCAGCTTGATGTGCCGGGCCGTCTCCTCGTCAAGGGCATCCTGGGGCACCAGCCCAATGAGCTCGCTCTCCCGGATCCCCACGCCCTCCTTCTCCGCCTCCGCGGCGACGGCGTCGAAAGCCTTCCGGATGGGCGTAATCCTGTAGTTGGTCAGGTTCATCGAAACCTGGGCGACCCCCAGGTCGTCCAGGAAGAACCCCAGGGCCTTCACCTTGGGAAGCCCCCCGTCCCTTTCCCGCACCTTCCGGGCGATCCTCTTGGCCACGTCCACGTCGTCCGTCTCCAGGTTCACGTTGTAGGCGACCAGGAAGAACCTGGCCCCGACGGCGACGGCCCCCGCCGTAGGATGGATCCGATCGGGCCCGAAGTCCGGCTTCCGCTCCGGGTCCCTTCCGATCGCCTCCTTGAGCCCTTCGAACTGCCCCTTCCTGACCTTGGCCAGGTTCCGCCTCTCCGGCCGGGTGGCGGCCTCCTCGTAGAGGAAGACGGGAATCTCCAGTTCACGTCCGATCCGCTCCCCCGTCTTCCGGGCCAGCTCCACCGCCTCCTCCATGGTGGAATCACCCAGGGGCACGAAGGGGCAGACGTCCATGGCGCCCATTCTCGGGTGCTCCCCCTCGTGCCGGTTGAGATCGATCCGCTTCACCGCTTCCGCAGCCCCGCGAAGGGCCGCTTCCACCAGGGCATTCCCTTCGCCGGCCAAAGTGATGACGCACCGGTTGTGGTCGGGATCCATCTCCCTGTCCAGCAAGTAGACTCCACCCGGAGAGAGCATGGCTTCCACCAAGGCGTCCACCACCTCGGCCCTCCTGCCCTCGGAAAAGTTCGGCACCAACTCGAATCGACCCATGGATACCCTCCTCCCGGGATTCCCCCGGGGAACCTACTTCCGACTTGAAAACGAAAACTCCCGGGAAAGCCCCTCCCGGCGCCCCTTCCCTCCTTCACCCGCCCAGGAGTCCCCTGGGGGAAACCAACACCCTCCCCTCCTTCACCACCCACCGGGCGAGCCCTCCGGCCAGAGCGTAACCGAGACCCTCGAAGGAAGGGAGATCGAGGACCACGAAATCGGCTTTCTTCCCCGGATGGAGGCTTCCCGAAACGCCGTCCCGGCCCAGGCTGAAGGCGCTGTTGATCGTCGAAGCCGCCAGGGCCTCCCCGGGGGTCATCTTCATCTTCACGCAGGCGAGGGCCGCCACGAGGGGCATGGACCAGCAAAAGGAGGTGCCGGGGTTGAAATCCGTGGCCAGGGCCACCACGGCACCCGCTTCCAGGAGATCCCGGGCCGGGGCGTATTTCTCCTTGCCCAGCTGGAAGGTCGTCGCCGGAAGGAGGACCGCCGTCGTGTCCGACCGGGCCAGGGCCTCGATTCCCTTCGAAGAGATTTCCACCAGGTGGTCCGCCGAGGCCGCCCCGAGCTCCACGGCCAGTTCGGCCCCCCCCATGGGCTCGATCTCGTCGGCATGGACCCTGAGGCCGAAGCCCAGTTCCTTGGCCCTCTCCAAGTAGACCCGCGAATCCTCGAGGTCGAAGACGTGGGCCTCGGTGAAGATGTCGGCGAACTCGGCCTTCCCCCGGGCCCGGGGAAGCATCTCCCCGCACAGGAGATCCAGGTAGGCCTTCCGGTCCTGCCTGTATTCGGGAGGAACCTCGTGGGCCCCGAGGAAGGTGGAAACCAGGTCCACCGGGTGGGCCAGTGAGGCCTCCTCCAGGACCTGGAGACTCTTCTCCTCCGCCTCGGGGGAGAGGCCGTAGCCTGTCTTGGCCTCCACTGTAGTGGTCCCCTCCAGGAGCATCCGGTCCAGCCTGTCCAGGACCAGGCGCACCAACTCCTCCCGGGTAGCCTCCCGAACCCCCTTGAGGGAAGAGAGGATCCCTCCTCCGGCCTTGGAGATCTCCACGTAGGAGGCGCCGGCGACGCGCATGTGGAACTCCTTCTCCCTGGTGGAGGCGAAGACCGGGTGGGTGTGGGGATCCACGAAGCCCGGCACCAGGACCCCTCCGCCCAGGTCCACCTTCTCCCCCGCCTGGAAGCGGCCCAGGATCTCCTTCCTGGGGCCGGCCGCCACGACCTTGCCTCCCTCCACGGCCACGGCCGGATCGGCCAGGACCTCCACCCGGCCCGCCTCCTTCCCCCGGCGGGGTCCCCGGAATGGTCCCTCGGCCAGAGTCACCCCCTCCCGAACCCCCAGAAAGATCCTCTCCACCTTCTCCAAGGCTCTTCTCCTCGACATCTCGGAATCTCTCTCGGGAAGCCCCCCGGGGGCCCCCCGGGCCGGATCGGGCTTCCGGGATCGACCACCCGATCAAGCTCCCCGCCCGGCGAGGCCGATGAGTCCTCCAGACCACCTTCCAGGCCGGGAGGTCCCAGGACTACCCGCACAGTGTGGACATGATGACCCAGACCCAGGAAACCAAGGCCCTGTCCAGGGATCCATTTTCCCTGTTCCCCTCCCTCCTCTCCATGAGGAATCTCCGCAGGGCCCTGAGGAAGCGCCTCCAGGCGCCTCTCTCCCTGAAGGACCTGGCCCATCTTCTCTCCCTGGATCCCCTGGCCATAGTGCGGGGACTTCGGCTGGCCAACAGCCCCCTCCGCAACCAGGGATCCCCCGTCAAGACCGTGGAGGATTGCCTCCTCACCCTGGGGGGACCAGCCTGCACGGCCCTCTTCGGCGGCCCTGCCGTGGACGCCTCGGGTTCCCAGAGGATCCGGATCCTCTGGATGCACTCCCTGGCCACGGCCCACGCCGCCAGGCTCCTTGCGGGAACGGCCCAGGGCCCAACCCCCGAGGAGGCCTACGCCGCCGGCCTTCTCCACGACCTCCCGCAGCTGTTGAACCTCCTCTACATCTGCCGGGAGGGAGAGGCCCATCCTTTCCAATCCTCTTCCTATATCCTTCCTCCCTGGTACCGCCTCCCAGAAGAGGTGACGGCCTGGTGGAAACGTGAAGAAGGCCCCACCACGCCCCTCCTGGAACTCCTCCAGGCGGCGGAGCACCTGGCCGAGGTGAGCGGTTTCCGCCATCCCGACACCCCCTCCTCCGAGGAGGACCTCCTGGGCACCCTCTACAGCAAGGAACCCTCCCTGGCCCAGGCCGTCAGGGAGGAGGTCCGGAAGGCCCTGGGGCGGGTCGGCCTGG
>Ga0256914_1004673_pt1 | contig 10153 bp, 8 predicted proteins | sample HulkmetaG_FD_191571 | JGI IMG/M metagenome (GOLD analysis project Ga0256914, IMG submission 191571) | Hydrothermal chimney microbial communities from Main Endeavour vent field at the Juan de Fuca Ridge, Pacific Ocean - Hulk | ecosystem: Environmental > Aquatic > Marine > Hydrothermal vents ...
TTATCCCTTTGAACTCCTGATCACAGGCATATATGACCTTCCCTTCCTCCGGAATGACCTTCAACACCCTAGTTGTGTATATTCTGCCACACCTCTCGCATCTAGGCCAGTAGTGGACCCATCCCTCAGGTTTACTCGATCCAACTTCTTCCCTGATTATTTTATCGACCTTATCGTTATTCTCCAACAATTTAGAGACTTGTTCATCCAGCAATCCAGACTTGTAGGCCTCAGTCCCCGAGATAAAAGTGAATTCTATGCCCAACTTCTCCAGAGCATCTATCAACATGGAGCTCATATGCTCCCCGTAGCTGGAATGGCACCCCCAAGGATCGGGGATCTCACTCACAGGCATTCCTAAGTACTTCGAGTATTCCTCGGGTACTCCCGCGGGTACCTTTCTCAGCCCATCCCTGTCATCGCTGTATGCAATCAATTCACTCTTGTATCCTAACTCCTCAAGAGCCAACTTAACCCCATATGCCCTTAGTGAGTCCCCCACAGAACCTATATGAGGAAAACCGCTGGCTCCTATCCCTGACTCCACCCTCAAAACATCAAGCTTCCTTCCAAGCCGTTCTTCCCTCTCTACTATGTCCCTAGCTATTTTGTCCAGCCAGAAATGGGGTTTCCTCTCCTGACCCATGTCGATCGGTCCTACCGGCCGGGAAGCAATAAGAAATTTACCCAAAAATTAGAGGGGGTTATCTCCCCCCGGGCTCACACCTGGGTGAGCTCGATCTCTATTACGCTTATGTCCCTCCTGCTACCGTTCTCGTCGATGATCTCCTCAGTGCCAGTCCTGAGGTCAGTTATCTTGATCTTGCCAGGGAAGTACTTGAGCCTAGTTATCTCGGCCACATCGACGGCCCTAGATATGGATCTGCCCCTGGCCTTCAGCACGATCTTCTTCACGCCTCGGTTTATCTGGAGGGTAGTAGCCATAACGTAGTTGATAGCAGGCTTCTTACCAACATAGACGATTCCCTCTTCAGCCACCATGCGTATCACCTCTCTATCTTCGGTAGGCCCGCCTCTTTCACTGGGGAGCCTGGAGGGCGAGCTGTGTCTGACTCACCACTCAGCAATTAAAAAAGTTACTCTCGCTTCAGGAGCTTCCTAACATCTAGGAGGGAGATCTTTTCCCCTTCCCTCCTCTCCAATATGAGAGGCAGTCTTCCCTTCTCCAGCTCCAATTTCGCTAGCTCAACTGGATCGGTCAAGCCCTCAGGTATCTCGTTCTCATCTAAAAATAGGGGGGAGCCAGCTGCGATCTGCTGGGCCCTGATAGATATTATCCTGATCCGCTCAAACTTGGTGAGCCTCTTAGGACCCAGCAGATCGCTATTAGCTGTCACCTCACTCCTCACCCTTGCCCTTACCACCTTCGAACTTCTTACCAGCGGCAGCTATTATGTCATCGATCTTGAGCACGGTGGTTGCGAACTCGGCTGCGGACTCTATTGCCCTCCTGATCACCCTCTCGGGCTCTATTATGTCCTTCTCGTACATGTTCTCCACCGCCCCCGTGTATATGTTGAAGCCGTATTCCCTCTTACCCTCGGCGTGCACCTTCCTCAGCTCCGCAAGCTTGACGATCGGGTCGTGGCCGGCATTCTCTATCAGAGTCTTGGGTATGGATTCAAGGGCTTCAGCGAACTTCTCGACTACATTCTGCTCCTTCCCACCAAGCTGGACCGCATAATCCCTGAGCTTGAGCACCAAGTCCGTCCAAGCGGCACCAGCCCCGACGACTATCTTCTCATCCTCTATAACGTTCCTAACAACGCTAAGAGCATCGTGAAGGTTCCTCTCAGCCTCGTCTATGACCTGCTTCTCTCCACCCCTTATCAGGATACTGACAGCCCTAGGATCCTTGCATCCCTCGACGAAGACCATCTTGTCCTCTCCGACCCTCCTCTCCTCAACGAGCTCTGCGTAACCGAGGTCCTTCTCCGTTATCTCCTTAACATTAACCACTATCTTGGCCCCGGTGGCCTTAGCAAGCTTCTCCATGTCGGACTTCCTCACCCTCCTGACAGCCAGTATGCCGTGCTTCGCTAGGAAGTGCTGAGCAACATCATCGATACCCTTCTGACAGAACACCACGTTTGCTCCGGTCGCGGCTATCTTCTCCACCAGTTCAGCCAGCATCTGCTTCTCCTGATCCAAGAACTCCTTTACCTGAGCAGGTGAGGTCACTCTGATCTTGGAGGAGAGTTCAGGCTTCTTTATCTCAAGAGCGCTCTCTATGAGAGCTATCTTGGCGTTCTCCACTCTCCTAGGCATCCTAGGATGCACTACTTCCTTGTCTATCACGATGCCTCTGATGAGCTTAGTATCGAACAGAGAACCACCCTCCTTCTTCTCCAGCTTTATGTTGTCAAGATCCACGATCCTCTTACCATCCCTCTCCTCTACGACCTGCAGAGCAGCATCGACGACAAGATCAGCTAAGTAATCGAGTGCCACCCTGGCCGACTTGCTGCTCATTGCTATCTTAGCTATCTTCTTCAGCAGCTCCTTGTCATTCCACGGGACCTTGATAGCTATTTCGTTCAGATATTCTACCGCCTTTTCCGCGGCCTTTCTATATCCAGAAATTATTACCGTGGGATGTATACCCAAGTCCAATAGATCCTCGGCCTTGGCCAATAACTCACCAGCCAAGAGAACTACCGTGGTGGTGCCGTCCCCAGCCTCTTGCTCCTGAGATTTCGCTAGATCCACCATCATCTTAGCGGTAGGATGCTCAACCTCTATCTCCTTCATTATCGTGGCACCATCGTGCGTGATTATCACATCCCCGAAGGGATCGACGAGCATCTTCTGCATGCCCTTAGGGCTGAGGGAAGTCCTTATGGTATCCGCTATGGCTTTCGCTACAGTTATATTCAATCTCAGGGCTTCTCTACCCTTGGTTCTGGAGGTTCCTTCCTTCAATATGAGAACGGGGATCGCTCCAGCTCCCTCGCCACCTGCGACGGCCATACATATCACCTCTTTTACTGGGTCTCTCAGAACTTGTCGCTGGGATTACCCATGTTAGGGTCGATAACCGAGTTAAAAAAGCTTATCAATCTATCCAGCCCTCTCGTTAACTTGAGGAGTCTCGAAAGAGATTAAAATGGTGAAATATTTGAATGACAGACGAAGATCTCACCAATCTATTACCTGATTGCCTAAAATCAGCTATGAAAGATAGGGGAATCGAGAGACTAACGGAGATACAGGAGATGGCAATCCCACTAATTCTCTCAGGTAAAAATGCCCTCTTGATAGCTCCCACTGGAGCAGGGAAAACTGAGGCAGCCCTCTGGCCTGTCCTCGCAATGATGAAGAGAGAAGAAGTTGGAGAAGGATTCATCACCCTATATGTAACCCCTTTAAGGGCCCTAAATAGAGATCTGGAGGAAAGGGTGACCTACTGGTCATCTAGATGCGGTTTCAGCGTCGGAGTGAGACATGGCGATACTTCCAAGGCGGAGAGGGCCAAGCAATCGAGATCACCCCCTCACATACTCATTACAACTCCAGAGACACTCCTAATCATAATGTCAGGCCCTAAGATCTCGAAATGGCTCAGAAACGTGAAATATGTCATCATAGACGAAGTTCATGAGTTATTAGATGATAAAAGAGGCGCTCAACTATCGCTGTCCTTGGAGAGACTTGAGAGAATACGAGGAAAGGGGTTCCAGAGGATAATGCTCTCAGCCTCCTTAGGCAATCCCACGATGGCCCTAGAGTATTTCTCCTACAGGAGACAAGGAAAAATCGCCTACTCTAGGGAAAGTAGGGTAATGGAGATCTCGGTGGTCTTTCCGGAACCGTCTCAAAGGGATATAGAGCTGTCCAAGACCATGCTTTTAGAGCCGGGGGTGATAGCTAGAATTAGGCTGCTAGCGGATTTGATAAGGGGGGCTAGATCCGCTATAGTCTTCACGAACACCAGATCTATGGCAGAAGCCCTGGGTTACAGGATGAAGAAAGCGTTTGAGGAGCTAAAGATACATGTGCATCACAGTTCACTGTCAAAAGACGCTAGAGTGGAGAGCGAATCTCTTCTCAAGAGGGGAGAGCTCTCCGCGGTGATTAGCACGAGTTCATTGGAGCTAGGGATAGATGTAGGTTACGTAGACTTAGTAGTCCAGTACGGTTCTCCTAGGCAGGCGATGAAGTTGCTTCAAAGGGTAGGTAGATCTGGACACGGTCCAGGCAGGGTGGCTAGAGGTGTGATAGTGGCCCAAGATCCCGATGACTATCTCGAGTCAATAGTCCTAGCCAAGAGAGCGCTCTCAGGGAACTTGGAGGAGTTGAGACCTCTGGAGAGGTCCTACGATGTGCTTTATCACAGCACGATAGGGCTCCTCCTAAGTGAGAGATCCATTCCAATACTGGATCTGGTGGATATGGCCAAGAAGTCCTGGCCATACAGGGAGATAACAGCTGATGAGGTCAGGGAGATCTTCTCCTTCATGTCCAAGGCTTGGCCTAGGATCATCTGGTATGATAGGGAGGAGGATACAATCAAGAGGTACGGAGGTGGGCTAGCGCATGAGTACTTCTTTTCAAACATCTCGACGATACCCGACACCACCTCTTACCCGGTTATAGACGATACCACGGGATTCTACATAGGCCAGCTTGATGAGACCTTTGTCTTAGAGTACCTGCTTCCCGGCGTCAAGTTCGTCTTCAGGGGGTCGGTCTGGAAAGTCAAGAGGATAGAAGGCGGTCGTATTTTCGTAGAGCAGGTCTTCGACCCCATCGGTGCTATACCGAGCTGGGTGGGGGAGCAGTTACCCGTAGCGAGGGAAACGGCCATGGAAGTAGGAAGCATTAGAAGGCTCTTGGAGGAGACCATGTATAGAGGCTCACCGGAAGAGCTCGTGGACAGGCTAGTGAAGGATTACCCCTCAACTAGACCAGAAGACGTGAGAAGAGCTTTAGCTACCTTGATAGATCATGTGAAGCAGGGCTATCCGCTTCCCACCGATCGTAGGATCGTTATAGAGGGGATATCAGGGTCAGGCGTTGTGATACACTCAACCCAAGGTAGCTTAGTGAACAGGACGCTGGGAAGAGGGATATCCTTTATGATCTCCAAGGATTTCAGGGTCGCTGTGAGGGTGGCCGAGGATCCCTACAGGATAGTGATAATGGGTGTGAGTAAGGAGGTCGTGACTGAGGCCCTGAATCGCCTCTCTAAGGAGGGCAGAGAGGCTCTAGTGAAGGCAGTAGCCGACAGCTCATTCTTCAGGATCAGACTGCTTCATGTAGCCAAAAGAATGGGTCTGATAAGGGATACGGCGAGTTCTAGAATTATGAGCTTGGCCAAGCTAGCCAAGGCCTATGAAGGTACCCCCGTTTACGAGGAGGCTCTCCGAGAGTCCCTCACAAAGGACTTCGATGTGGATGGGACGTTAGACTTGTTGACATCAATATCCCTCGGGAGGATAGAGGTAATCACATCCGAAAAACCAGGCCCAAGTCCCCTGTCATTACTGGGGCTGGAAAGATCAGGTCTCCCCTTAGAGATAATACCTCCATCGGAATTAAGTAAGAGGCTGCTGGAGAGTTTCAAGTACAGAATACTCTCACAGCAGGTTACATTGATCTGTTCTAACTGCTGGAGATGGAGCATGGATACCTCGATATCGAGCCTTCTGGACCTAGGAAAAGTACCTAGATGTCCTGTGTGCGGAAGCAGCAGAATTGCGGCACTTTCCGGTTATTGGGCTTCTGAAGCCAAGGAGTATGTGGAAGAATCTAAGAGGAGGGGAAGACCATCTGTACCTAATTGGGAACTGGCTAATAGGGTCTATGAACTCGGCTCACTTACAGAGAGGTACGGACTGCCAGCTGTAGTCGCAATGGCTGCTAGGGGGGTAGATCCCATGGACATCGAGTGGCTGCTGTCGAGGCGAGGCGATTTAGACGAAGATTTCATGGCCGAGCTAGCCAAGGTTGAAACCGAGGCTATAAAGAGGAGACTAACTGGGAAGAGGAGGAGAAGGAGGAGATCAGGCTAAGATCCCCGCTTCCCTCAGAATCCTAATGGCCGCGCTTCTCGGGTCACTAGATTTGGTTATCGCCCTACCCACCATGACGAAATCGGCTCTTCTAACTACCTGCCCTATAGTGGACTCATTTATACCCCCTGCAACGCCTATCTTGACTCCTAACTCTTTGGCGGAGTCGAGCAACTCGTACTCGGAGAATACCCCCTCATCCACTCCCCTATGTAAACATATCCTGTGTATGCCAAATTCTATAAGCTTCCTCAAGCGAGGTACCACGTCTCTGAGACCTAGAGTGTCCACCAACACCTCTCCCCCAGATTCTTCGGCTCTTCTAACTGCTTCTCTAATGGTCTCATCCGGCGATACGGCCATCACGCTCATTAAGTCGGCTCCAGAGGAGAAGGCAAGATCCGCCTCTAAGTACCCGGTGTCCATTGTCTTAGTATCAGCGAACAGCTTAACCTCGGGAAATCTCTCCCTGAGTGTTCTCACCGATCTCATTCCTTCTGCCTTTATCAAGGGAGTACCGACCTCGATCTCCCTGAAACCCACCTCCACCGCAAGCCCAGCTATCCTGAGGGCCTCACTCAAAGACGTTAGATCGAGTGACAGGAATATCTCTACCATTCCAAGCCCCCCATCCATCTTCTGACCACGTAGATGAGCGCCAGAATTAAAGCTAGCGATATCAGGACGAGCGCCACGGTGATGTGGAGGGGAATGTTCTCTCCAGCAGCGAATATGAAGGGACCGATTATAACCACAAAACCGCCGGAACCGGTTTCAGCTGAGTGAGACACCATCAGGGCCATGAAGCCCATCATAATGAGGGATACCCCCATGAAGACGAGGAACACCCTGACGAATATCTTCTCATCGATATCACTCATGACCATGCCCCCATGAGGACGATCATAGTCAGCATCAGTAGGAGGGATATCGCGACCAGCACAATAAGGAGGGATGTCTTAATGTTCTTACCGAACACTATCGGAATAGGCCCGATGAGGATTATCCCACCCACACTATAATCTCCGAACCTTCGGGAGGGCAGCAGCAGCGCCAGTACGATGAGCACCAGCCCCATTATTATCAGGAGAATACCCATTAGATCGAGAGGACTCAAATCATCACCTCCCAATTACCTTAGCGAGCCTAGAAAAATTGGGTGGATCTCCTCTTACCCTCACTATCTCCCCCTCCATTAGAGGAGTGCTCGGACCGAAGGGGAGGGGGAAGCCCGATGGATCGTATATCGAGATGATCTCATATCCGGTAATTTCCATGAATTGAGAGACGGTCATCCCCTTGGACCTCCCCCCTACTTTGAAAGCCACATAATGCGGTGAGCCTCCCTTGAAATGGGGTGATTCATGTCTCAGGGCCTTGAGGTCCCAAATCCTCCAGAGGACCTCAGCTATCATTTTAGATGCCGTACCATCCCCAAACGGGTTAGGAAGGCTCTCTAACCTCCTCCTAACCTCCTCCTCATAGAGGAACCTCCTGACAGCTGAGACTATCGAGGAAGGGTTAGCACCTGCTATTTCGCCGAACCCCAGTTCAACTATTTCAGGTCTCTCCGTGTTATCCCTCAGTATGATGCACGGCTTCTTCAGGGTAGCTGACTCCTCCTGAACACCACCGGAATCAGTAGCCACCACATCCGAGGCTGATAGGAGTCTCAGAAAATCTATGTAACCTAGAGGCTCGATTAGCATCACGTGTTCCAACGATTTCACCTCACTCAGTAGGCCAAAGGCCTTCAATCTCTTGTAAGTTCTAGGGTGAAGCGGCCATACTATGGTCAACTCATCTAGTTCCCTTAGAGCCTTCACTATCCCCAGCATCCTGTATTCCTTGTCGGCATTTTCCTTCCTGTGAACGGTGACAGTCATGAGGGGCTCACCCTCCACCACGCCCAAGTCTTTCAGGATGCTCGATCGTCTGATGACCCCCTGCATCTTATCAACGACGTCAACTATCGTATTCCCGCTCAGCACAACCCTCTCTGGGGGATATCCTTCCTCATTAAGATTGGAGAAAGCTCTAGGAGTGGGAGCGAAATTGAGCGACGCGAGGTGATCTGCAACCCTTCTGTTTATCTCCTCCGGCATCGTGAAGTCGTAACTCCTGAGCCCTGACTCTATATGTATGAATGGGACTTCTAGTTTAGAAGCAGCTAAAGCAGTTCCGAGTACGGAATTCGTATCACCTACTGAAAGGACGGCATCGGGCTCGTAGTTCTCTACGACCTTACCCATCTCGTGTAAAACTCTAGTTGTCTGCTCTACTTGGTCCCCGGATCCTATACCCAAGTTGAGGTCCGGCTCATCAAGTCCAAGCTCGGAGAAGAATACATCACTCATCTCCCAGTCGTAATGCTGTCCTGTGTGCACTAGAAACAGCTCTACACCCTTGATCCTCGATAGGGCATCATATACAGGTGCCATCTTGATGATCTCCGGTCTGGTGCCCACCGACAGAAGCAACCTCATGTTCCTTCGCTTCTTCAAGACCTGTAATCATTTTTAATAAACGGAGGTGGACCTACCAGACACCTGAAAGGTGATCTACATGCTCAAGCCGGAAAAGGTAGTCCGATTCTACGCTTACACGACCAAATTGCATGTGGACGACATGGCAGAGGCCCTCATAGAATTCGATGATGTCCACGTAGAACCTCCAGAAGGACTCCCTGGTGTTAAACCACCAGAGGATCTGGAGACCCCAGATCTAGATGCTTACGAGGAAATGATCAGAGCTTTGGAGAGAGCTAGCGCTCTGACAGGAATCTCCATGGACGAGATCTTAGATTATGCCTTATCACAAGATCTGGAGACGAAAGACCACAAAGAGCTGATCTCCAAGCTTGATGATGTGGTGGGGAAGTATCTTTCAGTAAAGAAGGAGTTAGAATTAGCCAAGAAGGCAAAATCACTGTTAAAGGAAAGAACTCATCGACTGGAGGAACTAGAAGAAAAGCTTACTGATCTCGAAATGAAGATAAGGGAATACTACGCTGCAGCTTTAGAGATAACAGAGGAAGATCCCTCAAAATTAAGGCTCGGACGGATGCTACTGGAGATAGATAGAGATCTGTTAAGGACATCCTCCCTCATAAATGCAACGCTGGACCCCTCCATGTCTGTTGACGATATAAATGAGATCTTGAAGAACGCGCTGGAGTCTCTTTCAGAGGCAGAAGCTAGACTATCCATGGTCGAAGATGAGATAGCTGAAAAAGAGGAAATAAAAGAGATAAAATCAAGTATTCGGGATCTGAGGGAACTACTCGAAGAGTTAAGAAGAGAAATAGATGGATACATGGCGAGAAGAGACAAGCTATCCGAACTTAAAGCAGTTGAGGCGCTCTGGAACAAAATGAGAGACACCATGAAAAGGGTACCGGAGCTGAGTCCCCTCTTAGCAGAGAGGGAGCCAGCCATAGCGAAAGTAACTCAGCAGATAGCAGAGCTTGAGGAAGAAATTGGTAGTAGGGAAAGCGCCATAAGGGAGAGGCTGCAATCAGCTAAAAGACTAGTAGCTCTAGTCAGGGAGAACTTTGTGAAACTGAGGGATAAAATGCTCTCTATTAAAGCTGTAGCGGCAGGCGAAGCTGAACAGCGGGTTTCGGAGCTTATAGAAAGCGCTAAACCAATAATTTCAGAGAAAGGAAAATTGGAGGAAGAGGTAGAGAAATTAAAGTCGCTTACAGAAAAGAGAGAGGTAAATAGACTCAGAGAAGAGGCCGAGAAATTACTCTCTCAAGTGAAAGATATCGCTGCGAAATTAGCTTCGTTGGCTTTGAGAGTAAAGCCAAGGGCCACATTACAGAAATTGAAGAAGATGACCTACGTGGGTGAAGAGATAGCAGTCATCTCAGGTTGGGTTCCCTCATCTAGGAGGAAGGAATTCGAGAGTAATATGAGGGACAAGTTGGGTAATTACATAGCTTTAGAGTTTGAGGAACCGAGAAATGATGAGGGAGTCCCCTCTAAAGTAAAACTTCCTGCCATACTGAGGCCCGTTCGTTTACTCACTCACAGGCTGTACGGTCTACCCACCATTAGGGAATTAGATCCAACTCCAATAACCGCAATATTCTTCCCTCTAATGTTCGGGATGAT
>Ga0256914_1004674_pt1 | contig 10153 bp, 9 predicted proteins | sample HulkmetaG_FD_191571 | JGI IMG/M metagenome (GOLD analysis project Ga0256914, IMG submission 191571) | Hydrothermal chimney microbial communities from Main Endeavour vent field at the Juan de Fuca Ridge, Pacific Ocean - Hulk | ecosystem: Environmental > Aquatic > Marine > Hydrothermal vents ...
GTTGAAAAATAAATTCCCGTCATTCCATAATCGCCCTTAATCTTCTTTGACAATTATTTGTCAGGGCAGTAAAAATTCTGACCCAGCAAGCAAGGACAATCTGATTTGTTTTTTTTTGGGCTTCGGCCATTAATTTTGAAGTTTTCTTTTCCATGTTAAATTTCCCCTGATTTTTAGGTTTTTGCGGAGTTTTTTTCAGGTCTTTCGGTAAGCTTTTTTAAGTCGTTTAAGCTCGACAAGGGTAACAGCGGGGTTCAAGGATTATGAGGGAGATTTGGGAGGATCTTAAGAAAAGGTTGCGTTCCAGGATCTCTGAAGGCAGCTTCAAGATCTGGATTGCACCCCTAAGCTATCAAGGGGTGGAAGATGATACCCTGGTTTTGAGATGTCCCAATCAGTTTTTCGCTTCCTGGGTCCAGGAGCATTACCTTCCATATATCAAGGAAGACCTCATTGATCTTGGACAGCACCTCAAGATAAGGCTCGTGCCGGTTGAAAAGGTGAAGGAGGCGGCACGGAACCAGCTGCACCTTCCAAAATTCGCCCCTACGGAGCTTCCCAGGCCCCGGTTTTGCGAGAGATTCACCTTTGAGGAGTTTGTAATAGGTGAATGCAATCGTTATGCCCATGCTGCCTGTTGGGAGGCTGCCAATGGAGGTGCTGTTTCAGGCAGGACCATCTTTCTCCATGCGAATTCAGGCCTTGGCAAAAGCCACCTGACCCAGGCAGTTGGCCACAAGATACTGGAAAAACAGCCAGGCGCCAGGCTCTGTTACCTTACAGCCAACGATTTTACCCAGCAGGTGGTTTCCGCCATCAAGACAAACAGCCTCGATGCGCTGAAGAAGAAATTTTGCAGCCGCTGTGACGTGCTCATGATAGAACAGGTCCATTGTCTTTCGGGAAGGGAGCGGACACAGACGGAACTGGCCCTTGCCCTGGACCCCCTGATAGACAGGGGGAAGATCATAATCTTTACCGGCAACCAGCTGCCAAGATCCATCCCCAATATGAGTGACGTCTTGAGGTCAAGGCTGGCTGGCGGAATCATTACGTCCATAAACCCTCCGGATTTCAAGACAAGAAAACGCATTCTCACCAGGAAGGCCAGGAGCCAGGGGGTTGAGTTAAGTTCCGATACGGTGGAATACCTGGCAACACATCTCAAGGGAGACATCAGGAGGATCGAGAGCGCAGTCATCGGACTTATTACCAAGTCTTCCCTGCTGAAAAGGCCGGTCAACCTGGAACTTGCCAGGGAAATAATCCACGAAATCATAGGCGAGCCCGAACCCCTTACCGTGGCGAGGATCAGGGATATCATATGCAGTCATTTCAGCCTGGAGACAAGGCAGATTCGTTCAAGATCCAGGAAAAAGGAAATTGCCCTTCCCAGGCAGATCGCCATGTATCTTTCCAGGAAGTACACGGACTGTTCCCTTCAGGTCATCGGAAAGGAATTCAACAGGGATCATGCCACAGTGCTGCACTCTGTTAAAAAGATAGACAAGCAGATAAAGATATCCAGGAAGTTCAGGAGCCAGATCGAATACCTGACCAACCAGATAGAAAAGCAGAAGTGGCGAAGCTGAGAAAACAGGCGGAAGTATCCCGCTGCCTTATGCCAGGGAACCAGTAACCCTTCATGAACAAAAAATACAGGCGTCCTGCCCGGTATTTAAAGGATATCCTCGGCGATGAATATTTCCTGACCGATCCTGCAGATACCGCCTGTTATTCCTTTGACGCAAGCGGCCTGGAATCCATGCCCTGGGCAGTTGCCTTGCCAAAAGAGACCGTCCAGGTCAGCAAAATCCTTGAACTTGCCAGCCGGGAAGGCATCCCAGTGGTTCCCCGGGGTGCCGGCAGCGGAACCACAGGTGCCTCAATCCCTGTATCTGAAAGCCTGGTGGTAAGCCTTGCCAGGATGAACAGGATAAAATCCATAAATCCGGTTGAGTTGTCGGCCGTGGTGGAGCCTGGTGTCATCACCGGGCATCTCCAGGAGGCAGTCCGGGAAAAGGGGCTTTTCTATCCACCCGATCCCGCAAGCCTTTCTTTTTGCACCATTGGAGGAAACGTAAATACCTGCGCCGGAGGGGCGCGGGCTGTCAAGTACGGTGTTACCCGGGACTATGTGCGGGCCCTTGAGGTGGTCCTGGCAGGTGGCAGGGTAATAAGGGTGGGTGCATCTACTGCAAAGGGGGTCGTGGGCTATGACCTCAGGCACCTCTTCGTTGGCGCAGAAGGTACCCTCGGGATAGTCACTGAGATAACCCTGAAGCTTTTGCCCCTGCCGGAGGCAGTGGGCACGGCGGCAGCCGTGTTTGAATCAAGCAGTGCCGCCATGGATGCTGTCACCTGCCTTTTCAGGTCCGGAATCCTCCCGCGCTGTGCAGAGTTCATGGACCGGATGAGCCTTGGATGCGTAAGAAAGCAGTTGCCCTTTGACGTGGGATCAGGGGCAGAAGCCCTTCTCCTGGTGGAGGTGGATGGCCAGGAAACATCCATTTCTCCCCAGATGGAGAAGGTGACAGGTTGTCTCATTTCCGGCGGTGCCAAGGACGTTTTCAGGGCTTCTGGTGCCCGGGATGCAGAAAGTCTGTGGCGTGCCAGGCGCGGGCTTTCACCTGCAATAAAGGGGCTCGGGTTTGATGTGAAGATCAGCGAGGATATCTGCGTTCCAAGGTCGAAGCTTTCAGCCATGCTGGATTTTTTGAGCCGGGCTGCCCGTGGTTTTCCAGTCACCATACTCACATTCGGGCATGCAGGTGATGGAAATCTTCATGTAAATCTGTTATTTAACAGGAAGGAAGTGGATTCAGAGGCAAAGATCCAGGAGCTCATAGGGGTTATCATGAAGAAAACCCTTGAGCTTGGAGGGACTATCTCCGGGGAACACGGGATAGGCCTTTCAAAGAAGCCCTTTATAAGGCTAGAATTGACAGGGGAAGTGCTGGAGCTTCACAGGCACATAAAGGAAGTCTTTGATCCTGGAAATATATTGAATCCCCACAAGGTATTTTGAGCCCTCTAGCCGGTGGCCTTTTCCAAGCCTTTTCTTAAGGGTGGCCTTGGAAGTGCCCAAGCCTGCAGGACGTTACAGGAGGAATCTTTGAACATGCTGGTATCAGGGATCATAGCTGCTGGAGGTACAGGAACCAGGCTTGGAGAGCAGGAGCCCAAGCAGTTTCTCGATCTTGGGGGCAAGCCGGTTATTGCCTGGAGTCTTGAAGCCTTTTCATTTGCCAGTGAAATAGGAGAGATCATCCTGGTCAGCCCTGTGGATTACGTGGAAAAGGCCACCAAGTATGCGGAAAAATACTGCATAGGTAAGACCTTCCACGTGGTTACAGGAGGGGCCAGCAGGCAGGAATCCGTATTAAACGGTCTCAAGGCATCGTCCAGGAACCTCAACTGGGTTGCTGTTCACGATGCGGCACGACCATTTGTCACCTCGCAGGAGGTGGACTCTGTCTGCCTCATGGCAAGGGACGTAGGCGCTGCCATAGCTGCGGCAAAGATAGTTGATACCGTAAAGGAGGTGCACAGCCAGATCATCACCAGGACGCTGGATAGATCTGTCCTCGTCTCGGCCCTCACCCCCCAGGTATGCAGGAAGGATGACCTGTTGTCCGCATATGAGGTGGCCTCCCAGACCGGTTTCAAGGCGACCGACGAGGCAAGCCTCCTGGAAAACGCCGGAATAAGCGTGGCGGTATATTTCGGGTCTTCCCTGAATTTCAAGATAACAACATCAACTGACCTTCAAATAGCAAGGGCCGTTGCACAGTACCTGGAGGGCCACGACACCAGTGAATCATAACAGCCCGGATATCAGGACAGGGTTTGGCTACGACGTGCACAGGCTGACAGGGGGAAGGAAGCTTGTCCTTGGAGGAGTTGAGATCCCTTACAAGCTGGGGCTCCTGGGCCATTCAGATGCAGACGTGCTTCTCCATGCAATCTGCGACGCCCTTCTCGGTGCAGCCGGCCTGGGGGACATCGGGCGCCATTTCCCGGATTCGGATCCTGCCTACAAGGGCATTTCAAGCCTGCTTCTGCTGGAAAACGTGGGAATCAAGCTCTCCTCATCAGGCTGGAAGCCAAACAACATCGACAGCACCATTGTTGCCCAGAAACCCAGGCTTTCTTCCCATATCCCGAAAATGACTGAAAACATCGCCTCGGCCCTTGAAATGCCGGCAGAAAGGGTGAATGTCAAGGCGACCACCACGGAGGGCCTTGGATTTGCCGGGACGGGGCAGGGGATAGCGGCCTACAGCGTGGTGACCATTTTCAGGCCCTAGGGTGCGGCATTTCCCTGCACGGGCTTGCAACCCATGGCCACTCCCGTTGGGACAGCGGTAAAAAGCCAGTACATGGTGGCCGAGCCGTGCAAGAATCCGTCTGTGACCATGTTGGTGCCCCAGAACATCAGCATGAATATCAGGGCCGTCGCCATTAGAGTCCTTTCAGGTGCGCGCCTGCCTTTTTTCAAGCACCGTATGAAGAGCCATGCCTGGATACAGATGATGGCAGAAAGGGCCAGGGCTCCCTGGACCCCCATGTAGTAGGCGAAATTCAAAAGCGTGTTGTGTCCGTGGAGGAGGCCGGCCTCTTTAACCAGCTTTGGCCTGTATTCCTTTATCAGCTTTTTCCCAAGCCCTCTGGGTCTTAGCGGGTCCTTGATCACTTCCCTGGCAAAGGTCCTGTAGGTGCTCACCCTCAAGGGAATCGAGCCTCCGAGCTGGCGGGCCTTTTCTATCTCACCCTTTAAAATGAGCTGCCAGTCCTCCCTGACAAAATGTTTCATGTTTCCGGAAACAACTACCATCGTTCCAAGTGCAGCAATGAATAAAAGCGCACTCACCAGGGGCTTGCTGGTTTTTCTGAAAAAGATCTGGGAAGCTGCAAAACCGGACACCACTGCAAGGATTGCCCCCCTCCGAGTGGTGGTCAGGAGCGTAAAGAGGTCCAGGAGAAATATGCAGATCTCCTTCAGGGAGAGCCTGCCGAAGACGGTTTTCACCGTCCAGAATGCGATCACAAGGGTCAGAAAGAGGCTGGTATGCTTGATGCCGTGAAAAACGCGGCAACCGTTTCCAAAGGCGAATACTGCCTCCCACCTGGTTAGGGGGCCCTGAATCTGGTCAGCCCAGGGAAAAAGTGGACTCGAAGGAAAAACAACCCATTGGAGCATCAGGCCCAGATACGCACAGAGAAAAAGGGCGTTGGCCGTGATAACAGAGCGCTCCCACCTGATTGAGTTCGGGCAGTTGGACACGAGTATTGCCACGGAACCGAAAAGAACCGTATTCAGGAAGAAATCTTCGAAAAAGACCTTGAGAGAGTAGGCCGGGTTCGGGCTGAAAAAGACGGAAAAAAGGGCAAAAAGGTTTAAAATTGCCAGAAATATTCCAAGTGGCGACCTGATAAATTCTGCCAGCGAAAGGGACGGGGAAACCTGCCTTTCTTTAAGCAGGATATGCCACGAAAGGGCTATTGTTGCCAGGGAAAAAAGGTAGCGGGTTGTAGGGCCTATGGCAAAAGGAATGAGGGCCAGGTAGATGGTGAAAAGAACGTTCAGCCGCGGGTTGTTGCCGGGATCTTTGAAGGGATTAAGGCTTTCCATCATGGTCAGGGTTAAACGTCCGTTCCCGCGCTGAACTGCCTGTATACGTCAAGGGTGGCCTGTTCCATGGCCTCCCTGCTGAACCGGTTTCTTACATGGACTCTTGCACGTCTTCCCATTTCTTCAAGCCCTTCTTTGTCCATGGAGCGGAACCTTTCCATGGCAGCTGCCAGGGCCCTTTCATCCCGGGGGCTTACCACCTCCCCGATCAGGGCCTTGGTTTCAAATATATCCCTTATTCCGGAGATGTCGGTTGAGATCACCGGAAGGCCGGAGGCCATTGCCTCTAGTATGGCCACTCCCAGCCCTTCCCGGAAGGAAGGATGCACGAAGCAGTCAAAGGCCTTCATTGCCTCTGGAACCTGGTGGTAATCAACCCTGCCGGTAAAATGGCACTTTTCTTCAGTGCCAAGTTCCCCTGCAAGCTGTTTGAGTCGTTCTTCAAGGGGCCCGTCTCCAACGACTGCAAGCCTGGTGTCAGGAAATCTTTCCATCACCCTTTTAAAGGCCAAAAGGAGGATGTCATGGCATTTCGCCTTCTTGAGCCTGGCCACAATGCCAAAATAAAATCCCTCTTCCGGAACGCCCAAAAATTTCCTGGCCTCTCTCTTGGATGTGGTTACATGGAAGCGCTCCATGTCAACGCCGTTATGTATCACGCATAATTTCCTGCTGGGAAACCAGCCTGCCTTTGAGGCCACATAATCCCTTACCCCCTGGCTTACGCATATCACCTTGCTGATCCTTCTGCCGATAAAGCGGAAGACAAGCCTCCTGTTCCAGTTCCTCAGGACGTTTGTAGCCCTGACCGTATAGAAAAGGGCATGAGCTCCAGTGCCCCTAATTGCAAACCCGGCGTGGACAAGGGGCCTGTGACGCTGGCAGTGCACAATCGAGATTTTTTTTTCATCCATGACCCTTTTCAGTTTCTTCACCGTTGCCAGGCTGAACCTCCTGAATTGGTCCCGGGTAAGCCCCAGGGATATGGCCGGTATGCCATCTTGTGCCATGAAGGAGTCCTTTTCGTTTCCGTAAAAATAACAGATGGTGGGGTTGAATTCCTCCCGCGAAAGGGCCTTCAGGACATACTGGTGGACAGGCTTGTCCTTTGAAGGATCATCGAGGATGTAAAGTGTGTTTATTTTGCCAGGCATTTTTATGTTCAAAGGATATTTTTTGCGGTTCCTCCGGCAAAAGAGTACCTAATGCCGAGCCCAAAGACCCTGTCCAAAAAGATCAGTCATACCTCCTTGGTCTTCAATAGAAGATGCACGGGATGCAAGAAAGAGTCAAGGTAAAGCTGCCGAAACATCCATATGGCCGGCATAACCGAGCGACCTGTAAACAAAAGGCCCGAAAGAAAAGGAATAATAACCATAGTTTTTAGACAGACCAAGGGTATGCGGCAGGGGAGCCCTTTCGGAGACAGGAAAGCAGGCCCAAGAGATTCTAAGGGCTCGGCTTCGCTGAAACCCTCCAAAGCCGCTCGCTTGCGCTCGCTAAATGGAGGTTTCGGGCGCTCTGCTTCGCCCAAGAATCTCTATGGCCTATTCCCAACGTCTCCATCAAAGCCATCCCCTGCCTCGGTCCGACCACGGCTCCTGCGCCTCACCCCCTTGACCTTTTTCATGAGGCTACTTCGAAAAAGATGTCCTTTTCAGTTTGAGCCTTACGTGTTTTCCCCATTGAGCTATCCCGTCTTCGTTTATTACAGGGTTTTCTCCTGGTGTTTTCATAATCGTGATTAATTTTATTATTATACTCATTTTAAGCATAAAAATATTTTTGAGGTGAGATTATGAAACATTCAGGGCAAACGATGGCTCACCAGGCTGGCTCCTGTCCGGATTGTCACAGGAAAAGTAAGCCCGGATCAAGCAAGCCACAAGGGGATGGCAATTTTACAAAATCTGCCACCTTATCGAGGAGTTGAAATATCCCTGTATATCTGCACCCTTGATGCCTTATGTCTTCGGCAAACTTGCCAGCTGCATAAGACGGGATAAGGGTCATATCGGCCATGAAGAGAGGAAAAGATACGTGGCCCCGGCAGTTTTCGAAGAAAAATGGATGAAAAAGAAACTTATGGCTTAACTCCGATTCCACTAAATAGGGGCAGGATCACTTCGACCAATGAAGTGGATAACCCGGGTTAAAGACAGGATTCGCCGTCTCTGGTAAATGGGTTTGGAGTCTTTTGGGCAACCAGGTCAAAATGTCCAAGATTCAGGTAGCAAGATATAAATGCCGATTACAAGGTAGGCGTTGAAAACAGGGAATTTTCAACAGTCAATAGACGGATCTGCTTCATAATAAAAAGTAACAAAGACGTGAAATTTTCCTTCCAGACATTTTCTTGTTGCAGGCGATATAAACTGACGATTGTTGGTATTTTTCTGTCTGTTTCAATAGCTGTGTTATCCAATATCTTTGATCTAGATCCCTTTGATCACTTGGTAATATTCTTCAGTTCAGTTGAACAGTATGAAATTGACGAAATCTTCATAGGCGGTCTGGTTTTTCTTTTTTTCTTAGTGGCAGACTTGATATCGCGGCGTAGAGACCAGAAAGTAGAGATGGAGAAGGTCAAGATTTATCGTGCAATGATCAATTCTTCCCACCACATATTAAATAACTTTCTTAATCAAATGCTCATCTTCAAAATGACCGCAGAGGACACTCCCGGCTTTGATCCAAAGATCCTGAGACTTTTTGACGAGATCATTTCTGATGCCCGACACCAGATAGATGCCCTCAGCACCATTGCTGAAATCAGTCAGGAAGCTATCGAAGAGTCCATAAAACCAAAGCCGCCTCCAACTCAGTAAGGACCTATTAGAGATGGCCGGGTCTTTTTGACCGGGAGGGTGCCAATTTTTTCATAATTCTAGGAATCTTTCGCATATTATCTTTTCAATATCCCTATTTCCACCGACATTATCTGTCTTGCATCTTTGGATTTGTTGTGCCTTAAACAATCGATTTTGTTGCCTTCAGGAAATAATCCCCTAAATATCAGGAACACGGTTATTTCTTTCATGCGCCTTTGCCCTTGAACCAAAAATTTTAGAGGAATCCTTAAGCCGTAAAAGCCTTTAAAGGTCTTCTAGTAAAAACTTCGGTGTAGCAACAACCCAGGAATCCTTTTTGAACAAACCCGCTTCCAATCAGCTGCAAGCAAGGGGGCTGGAAGGGTTTTGGAAACTATTGGAAGTAGCCCGTTACAGATTCTTAGGCGGAGCGAAGCGCCCGAAACCTCCATTTAGCGAGCGTAAGCGAGCGGCTTTGGAGGGTTTCAGCGAAGCCGAGCCTTAGAAGCTGTTAGGGCGGATTCCTGTTTCCAAGGCCATTTCAGGCCCCACCTTGCCCTTCTCCTTGAGGCTACCTTAAAAATTGTCATAGCAGTCCTGTATCTGTCACCGCCGGTCGGGAAAGGCACATTTGGCAAAAGACATTGCATCTGGCCTGAAAAGACCATGGATTTTGCCAAAGCCCCTTTTTAATTGCCCTTTTTTGAAATGAGATTTTTCACCGTGCCAAGAATGGAAGCATGTTTGCCTGTCCACGGGACGTGAAACCGGATGTAATGCTTTAGAAATAGACCAGTAAATTCAGCCGTATTTGTCAGTTTTTCAAGTGATCTGCACATGCAGGAAATGTCTGAAATGCGCTCTTTGTCTTTCACCTCTTTTTCAATCCTGGTTGAATCCAGGTCAAATACCAGGAACTTGTGCGTCTTTTTCCCGCTCTGTGGCAAATAGACGAAGTTTGTGGCCTTGCAGTCGCCGTGGACCATGCCTTTTTCGTGCATCTGCCATATGAAAAAAGAAAGGTGTTTAAAAAAGGTATCGGCTGAAACCGGTTCGGACAGCGCCTTTATCATTCGAGCCCTGCTTGCCGCCGCGCTTTCAATCCAGGGAAAAAGCACCGCACCATAAACAGGCCTCCAGGGGTTTCGCGCCTGGACCAGGACAAGGGGGCTTATTACTGAAATACCCCTAAAGGACAGCCTCCTTGAAAGCTCCCATGTCCTGATGGATCTTGGTGTCCTTAAAAGGTAGGAAAGGGATTTCAGGGTGGAGGAGCTGCGATAGGCCTTTATGAAGAAGTCCTTTCCCAGAAGCCTTGCCCTGATGCAGAGGGTGTGGCGCGAATCTTTCAGGATCTCCTTTGTGACATCCGGGTCCTCCAGAAAGTTTTCGGGCCTCAGCACCAGTTCTGCCAGGGCATCTTCCAGGCTGGCGTCTGCGGAGACATCCCGGATCAGCCGGAGTGGTCCCCTCCTGGAACCGACCTGCATGGCCCTTGTTTTCCTGCCTTCCTTTCCGGCATAATGTGCTCTCATGTTTGAAAGGCCTTTTTCCAGCACCATGTATCTTTTTGCCCGGTCCTTCAGGTCTTTAAGACCTCTCGAGGACAGATGTGAAACCGTCTCAAGGATATTTCTCTCGCTTACTCTGTCCATGAAAGGGGGCAGCACGTAGACAAGCTGTTCAATGATTTCCTGCCCGGAAAGTG
>Ga0256914_1004675_pt1 | contig 10152 bp, 10 predicted proteins | sample HulkmetaG_FD_191571 | JGI IMG/M metagenome (GOLD analysis project Ga0256914, IMG submission 191571) | Hydrothermal chimney microbial communities from Main Endeavour vent field at the Juan de Fuca Ridge, Pacific Ocean - Hulk | ecosystem: Environmental > Aquatic > Marine > Hydrothermal vents ...
GGCGTGAAGACCTTACCAACCATAGCCTCAATAATCCTTCTTAGCCTAACTCTAAACTCCCTCACTCAACACACCCGCAATCTACGCTTCACCCAATTAAGTATTTAAGAACTGAAGCTCGTGAACCCTTTTTAAACCCCTACTTAGGTTGGGGATACAAAAGTGAGGAGAAAGTTACTCGTTAGGATGGTTAGGAAGGGTGTAAGTGATCTAGTAGTTATACTAGCTCTAGTAGCTATAGCTATTCCAGTACTATTCACGGTTCAGCACTGGTTAGGAGCTCAAGCAACAAAGGTATCTAACTACGTAACAATACCGTCACTATACGCTACCGTACTATCAAAATCACAAACAGATACCACTCAGACCATAGTAATTAAGATTCAGAATAAGGGTTCAGAGTCCTATGAGTTACTCTCAACAGCTAACGTGGTATTCAGTAATGGTACAGTAGTAGCTACTCCAATAACTGTGGTGTCAGGATCAACACTACTAACTCCAGGATCATCAGCTGCTGTACTAGTATCACTAAATACTACCCAGAACATAGCCTCAATAATCTTCCAGCTAATTAACAAGAGCGACGGTAGTAAGCAGGCATTAAGCGTAAGCCTAACGTAAAGCCGTGTCTAAATCATAACCTTAAACTAAGATGTTTTTCTCTAAATCAAACTTAAGGTGATCACACTTGAAGGTAGTGATGAAGTATTCCGTAGGTCCTGTTAAGGTAAAGATAGTTGAGATAGGTCCTAATTCATATCAGTATGTAGTTGATGATGACCCAATAAGGAAGTACGAAGAGTTAATTCATGAGAAGATCGAGGAGATACTCTACTCAATACCTGAGAGTACATCGATAAATTCACTAGACGTCATTGAAGTAGCTAAGAAGGTATTAGGTATTAAGGATAGTGACTCACTAATAGCTTACGCTATAATGCGTGAGGTTAAGTACAGAAAGTTACAGGTACTACTTGATGATCCCTACGTTGAGGACATATCGGTAGTTGGTCCGGGTCCTGTATGGGTTAGGCACTCGGTAGTTGTTTCTAAAGATCCTAAGGCAGACTTCATACCTACCAACATAGTTATAGAGGATAGTAGTGAGTTACTTAGCTACATGAATATAGTAGCTGAGAAAGCTGGTAAGGTACTTACTAAGGCAGTACCCATACTAGATTTTAATCTACCTGAGAAGGATGGGGGCCACCGAGTACATATTGTACTCCCGGAAATAGCCGGCGGTAGTGGGGAGTTAGTTATTAGAAAGAAGAAATCATCTGCAGTACTAGGTATTAAGGAATTAATTAAGTCGGGGATGCTTAATGAAGCGATAGCCTCACTAATACAGTACGTGATAGAGCATAGAGGATCGATACTCATTGTAGGTCCTCCAGGAGCTGGTAAGACTACATTACTTAGGGCAATACTCTACGACCTAATACCTAGGAGCTGGAAGATAGCCATCATAGAGGATACACCAGAGATTGACCCACCTAAGGGGAGTAGTTGGGTTAGGTACGTAGTACCGGTAAGTCCTTGGGGTAGTGATGGGGGTATAGATCAGATGGCGTTAGCTAAGGCAGCACTTAGGTCATCAGTTAGTAGGTTCTTAGTAATAGGTGAGACTAGAGGTGCTGAAGCTAAGGTACTTGTGCAGGCAATGAATATGGGGTTAGGAGGCTTAACTACATTCCACGGAGGTAACGCTGAGGAAGCTATTCTAAGGTTAACATCACCACCAATAAGCCTAACACCATCTCAAGTAAGTATGTTCTGGCTAATAATAACCGTCAGCTACGTAGTTAATGGAGGGATCAAGAGAGCTGTAGTCAGTATCGATGAACCGATATATAGTAGGGAGGATGACGTGGTATACATAAACAATATCTACACCTACGATGAAGAGGTAAGTTTTGATGAGTTAATCAGTAGGTGCAGGAAGATACGTAAAAAGGTGGTTAAGGAAGCTGAGGTGAGTGTGCATGTCGCTTAAGCTAGTCATAGCGAATAAGTACCTAAACCTACTGAATAAGTCGCGAGTATTAGCTGGTAAGGAGTTACTAATAGGTGATAAGTTAAGGAAGTTCCTAATCCTGCAATTAGTAACGGCGTCAGTACTAGCAGTAATTGCGTACTGCGTGACTGACTACATAGTAAAGATCCCTAATACATATTCAGCATTAGTGATAGCAGCGTCGGTACTAGCCCCTATCTTTGCCCCACTAATTAATTATCACCTCAAGGCATTTAGTAGGGCTAAGAAACTTGAGCTAGACTTTAAGTACTTCGTAATAAGTGAGGGTGTTATACTAGATAAGAAATCGGAGTTAATTAGGGACTTACTTGAGGTAGGTACTTGGTCAGATGTGTTTCCGGACCTTTATAAAGAGGCTATCAAGCTTAAGAAACTAAGTAAGGTACTATCAATATTCGACTCTGTCAAGACGTACGTTAAGTTAATAATGTCTAAGGAAGTAGGTAGGGCATTACTTGATTACCTATTCTCGCTTTCATTAGGTAGTGGGATTAATTGGGTTAAGGAGAAGAGTGATGAGTGGTTGAATAGTGTTAGGTTACTAGCTTACTCTAAGGTTAGGTTAAGAACTACAGTATCGATCATGCTAGCTATACTACTTGGTTACACACCGCCTCTCGTAGTTATGCTGTCAGTTATTGTAGGAACTAGCGTGATGTATAAGGCACTCTTAGCTACCTTAGCACTATCCATGTTCGCCTTCGTATTAACGCCGAAGTTACCTAGGCACCTTAGTACTTCAGTAGTGGATTTCAAGTGTAGAACCTACGTAATAACCTCAGCTACGCCCATAACCTCAGCCTTAGCTACGTACTTTATACTTCACTCAGTAAAATACGCGTTACTGACGTTCTCCATAGTGGGCTTGGTTTGTGGTGTAATTAAGTTGAGGGAATTCATTAGTAGGGTTAGGGAGTTAAGTGACTTACCTAGGATATTATCGATAATGAGTGAAGCACCATTAACCATAGCTAACCCGCTAGAGATATTTAAGAAGGCGTTAAGGACATCAAGAGCTAAGGTATTCAAGAGTTTAAGCACGCATATAGGGAAGGATTTAAGGGCATCCATGAAGGCATTAAGGAACTCGTTATGGCTTAGTAAGTACCTTACATACATAATAATCAAGGGGATAAGCTCAGGTACGTTAAGTAGGGAGAGGGTGCTTAAGTTAAGGGAATTGATACTTGATTTAATAAAGGATATCAAATTTACGTTAATGACTAACTTACTGGTTGCGATAATATCGTTAGTACTACCTGTTATACTTACTTCAGTAAGTGCGATAGCCGCTACACAGGTAGGTTACGCAGTTAAGAAGCAGGTGGAGATGTTCAGTATAGCGTCAATAATCATATACGGAATGTATGCAGGGTACATAGTATTTGATGACCCGCTAAACACCCTACTATGTAGTGCATCACTACTTACGTATATCTTAAGTTCTAGGGTGTTAGTATGAAGGTACCCCAGCTAATTGCTAGGATCGACGTCACGGATTACGTTAGTAGTGATGGTAAGTACAAGTACGAGTTAATTAACTCAGCGTTAGTACCTAACTTAGTGGGTTTACTTCGCGTAGGTAATAATAGTGACTTACCAGAGCTAGTCGCTCAGGTGAGAGTTGGTCATGAAGGAATTATAGTAAGTAAGTACGGTTTAAGGCGTAACTGTAGCTATGGTAACGGCAAGGTATGTTGTAAGGATTCATGCATAGACTTAAACAACGGTAACACCTCTAAGTCATTAAGAGGTAATGAAGTTGTTGCGCTGAGTAAGTTAGGTAGTAGGAAGTACTCAGTCATTGATTGCTACGAGGGAGTAAGTAAGGAGTGTAATGAAGCCCTACTAGATACATCGGGTAATGTCTCTTGCCTAGTACTCAGGAATAGGAAGGTATGTACGGTGATTATATGGGATAACGTAACTGGCGTAGCTAAGGAGTACAGGATTTCTTGCAAGGGGTTAAGGCAACTTAAATGCAGAGGTAATTTATGTGTGTTAATGACGGATGATGGGGTATGGGTAGTTAGTTTCGATGTACTATATAGGTTACCGGCGGAGTTCGAACCCATAGTTAAGTGTGGGGAGTATGAGTACCTATACGATTATAGGCACGGAATACTCGTTAGGTGTAATGGTGACATACTATACCCCCTAGTACCGCTGGATGCATTACCTAAGGCGTCTTGTCTTACTAAGTCAGTAATAGTTGCTGGATTGGGTGATGGGTTATACGTTATTGAGGGTAACTTAAGTAGGGAGGTCTATGGAGGTCCAGTAAGTAAGGTATTAGCATCTGACGGCGTAGCTGTTTTTGAGATAGGTAGGGGAGTATATAGGGTAATTACTGATGGGTGGGACTCAGATACTGTCATTAAAGCGTTAGCGTGTACTACCATAGGTGAGGGCTACGTCCTATGCTTGGTTAAGACTAATGACTCTAGGTACTTACTTGAGGTACTTAACCCAAGAGTTACCTACGAACCTAAGGTGGAGGTAGTACGTAGTGAAGTAAGTAGGGATAGCTACGCGTTAATAAGGGTGATTCCTTGGTTTGAGACTACATCATTAACTATCGACTCGAGAGTTAAGGTAGTGGAGTCCGTAACTACGGGAGTAGTTAAGACGTTACTCATAAGACCTAAACTACTTGGTTACTCAGGGAGTATTAGGGTAATGGTTCAAGACCCGCTATACAATGTATCAGTACTAGTACCTATAACATCAAGAAGGCCCAGACTACTGGGTGCAGTTACTGAGGAATGCATCTACACCACAAGGGGTAGTGTAGGTAGGGAGGGATGCAACCTATACGCTAAAGTTAGGGTTAAGGTGGAGCACACGGTTCCTGAGGAAGGCACTATTGAGTGTAGGTGTGATGGATTAAGGAATTACTCAATAAGTATTAATAAGTTATCTAATAATGAATATTCTATAGAGCTATTAGGTAAGGCAATTAACGAATCACCCACGCTAGACATATCACTAAGGTACTCCGAAGATACGTATAAGCTAGGTAGGTATGTTCTTAATTTAAGTAACAATGTCATGAAGAATCCATTAATTAATAACTTATTTACTTTAGAGACCCGTAACGGTAAGGTACTCATACGTCCTAAATTAAGCAATGCTAAACTTAACGTAGTGTGTAGTGACGGTAGTGAGTATGTAGTTAATAGTAGTGAGTCAGTAGCTTTAGAATGTGCTCCACCCATATTAGTTAAGGGTGAGTACGTCGATGATAGAGGTATTAGGTGGTTCTTAAGTAGCTTCATCGAAGCACCCACTAAGTTAAGGGTTGTGAAGGGTAGTGTTGATAGGGTACGTCTAGACCTAAGGTTAAGTACGCCCTTAAGTAGGGAATTAATCATTAACGTACCAGTCAACGAGGTAGTAGTGAAGGGTATTGAAGTAGTTGAGGTAAGTAACGGTAGTGCTAAAGTAAGGGTGCTGTTGAGTAAGTATGAAAGCGTATTAGCTGCTGTAGTTACGTCGTTAAGTAACGGGTTAATTATTAAGAACGTAGGTAGTAATGAATTAACTTTCACGCTACCACTCAATGACCTTATTTACGGGTTGACTATTCACTTACTAACGATCAGTAATGAAGTAGTTAGTAAGCACTTCAGTATTAAGGAGGTACTTAAGGAACTAATTAAGTACGCAAACACCGTAGCGTCTAATTTGATGAGTACCTTAGGTATGGTGACCCAGTAATGATTAACGTAACTAAACTCATCAACATAGTGAGGAAGGCATTAAGGATTATTCCTAAAGGTAAGGATGGGTACGGAAATGAGAGGAAAGTTACGGTAGTTAATAATGCGGTAGTCTATAGATTAGGTAATGATGTATTCTGCGGTAAGAAGCTACTGATCGTTAAGGGCTTCGCAGTAGGTATAACTGAAGTTGATAGTAGGGACGCGCATCACTTACTTAAGGCTTACTACAACGTACTTAACGTAGGCTTCCCTGTTGAGATACGTACTTACGTAATGCCTCTTGATAAGGGTAGTTACTTAAGTAAGATCGATAAGAAACTTGATGACTTATCTCTAGTACTTGAGGTGAATCCCTCAAGCGTGAAGGTTAGGGGGAAGCTAGATAAGTTAAGAAGACTTAGGGATTTAATCGTTAATGAGGGTTTGGTACCCTACGATGTTATAGCTGTATTCGCTACTGAAGCCTGTGGCAGTAGTGTTGAGGGTGTTATTAAGACTTTAAACGTAAGAGCTAAGGTACTACGAGACACCTTGAACTCAGTAGGTATTAGGGTTGAGGAGTTGAGACTTAGTCGTGATGAGTTAGTTAAGTTATTTTTTCGATTCTCCAGCTCTTCAAGAGGTATTTCTAAGATTAAGGACATCCTCTTAGGTAACTTAAGCATTAACGTCATTGGCTACTACTTCTTTACTTTAGTACCGTTCGTGATATCCTCCGTTACTAATTACCTACTAAGGTGTAGGGGTGTTTACTTAGGGCGTAACTTAGAGACTAACGAGCTCGTTTTCTGGGATGTTAGGAAGAGCATGTCGCCACACATAGTAATAGTGGGTCCTACAGGGTCGGGTAAGACGGAATTCCTAGCGGTACTTACATCAAGGATGGTTCAAGCATACGATATCGCGTCAATAATCTTCGACGTTAAGGGTGAGTATAGTGAGAGGTTAGGTAGGTTAGGTAGTAATTACGTCGAGTACGTCGTGGGTAGGAACGCAGGATTAGGTATTGGTAAGTTACTTAATTACGTACCTAGGAAGTTTAGAGCTAATTGGTTAACGGATCTACTATCTACTGTATTTACTTACGAACCTATGAGTAAGGAAGTTACATCAGCGTTTTATAGAGCAGCTAATGAAGTATTAACCTCACTAGCTAGAGTGAGTGACTTTAATGATGTACTTGACCAGATAGTAAGTTACGTAAATAGTTTTGAAGAACCGTATGTGAGCTACCGTATAGCTAAGGTAATTAAGTTAATTAAGGACCTAGACCGTGGATCAGCAGTAATTGACTTAATAGCTGCCCGCAGTGGCTACGTCTACGTTATTAACTTATCTGAGGTATTGTCGCTAGGTATAAACTATGTTTCCCTCGTATCTAACATAATAGTAAAGACTATTGAGGTCTACCTATCAAGGATAGGTAGGCCGTCCCGTAAGCCTGAGCCAACGTTATTCCTAGTGTTTGATGAGGGTTGGGCTGTATTAGAACCTACTAGCTCGGTGTCTGAGATTGTTAGGTTAGGTAGGAGTTACGGATTAATAACTGCCTTAGCCTCTCAGAGAGTATCGGATATGACATCTAAGGATCCGAGCATAGTATCTAATGCTGGATTATTGGTTGCTATGCCATCACCTGATAAGGACTACTGGGCTGAGTTAAGTACCTATTTAAGTATTAGTAATGAAGTGATTAGGAGGTTATCAACTACGTTAGGTAGGGGTGAGGCGGTTATTAGAATATCTCCGGATCCTAGGCCCTTAATAATTAGGTTCTACTAGGTAGTGATGTACTAAGTAAGTGTCTCCCGTTAATTAGAGAGGCTATATACGCCTTGCCCTCCTTGAAATCTACCACCCCGTAGGTTGGTTGCTGAGTTAAGTAGCCGGATAACGCGCCTGGGTTCATTACTAATGTACTACCTACTACATCTAAGTAATACCTGTGTGTATGACCGAAGAGTATTATGTCGTAATCACCTCCCCTAGCTAAGGCATTAACTATCTTATGTGTTATTGATGCGCTCTTAAATCCATGTATTAATAATGTATCTAGACCGCATAACCTAATCTCGAGTGGTGGTTCGCTAATCTTACCGTACACCTCCTTAAGCAGTAACTTATCTCCGTCGTTATTGCCTAGTATAACTACTAACTCGATACCTAAGTTCAGGAGCTCCTTTAAAGTGAAGGGTGATGTTATGTCTCCTAAATGAATGATTGTGTCTACGTTCCTTAAGTAGGTATTGACGTGCTTCTTAAGTACTTCTAAGTTACTTAAGTTATCGTGTGTATCCGATATTATTAAGTACGTACTCAAGACCTAAGCACCAAGTGATTCACTGAGGAATTGAAAAGAAATTAAAAAGTTTATTATGTATTGTTTACCCTACCTTAGGTTATGTGTACCTTAACCTACGGGGTAGTCGTCTGGTACCTTGGCTCTGAAGTACTTTCCGGTCTCTGGGCTCTTGAATAGACCGATCTTAACTCCCTTCCTACCCTTAGGTGCTAGTGTCCAGACCTTCTCGGGTACTAACTCAACCTCCTTACCAGTGGTTGGGTCCCTTACCTTAACTGGGTACTTCTTGGCCATGGTTTTCACCATATCATAAACTTGGTTCAAGGGTGTTAAGAGTTGCTTAGTATCTTCAATGTACTTACCTTAGTTTTTCGGAGGTTTGCTTCATATAATATGAAGTATTTCTTCAGGTAGCACGTAAAAAGCTTATATCATTCGTGCTCACAATCATGAATTTCTTTAATTGCGTGATTAAATTTTTATTTGTACGATTCATTAAGTACTACTAAATAATTCACTAACTACTCAATATTATTTTTCTTAGGGGGTATACTAGGGTTAGGTGATGTGGTTGAGTAGGTTCAGGGCTGTGTTATTCGTTGATGTTGATGGTACCTTAACTATTAGCAGGTATTCATGCGTTCTTGACTTGGAGGCTATTGAGTTATGTAGGGAGTTAAGTAGGAGAGGCTTTCTAGTTGTTTTAACCTCGGGTAATTCATTACCCGTACTTAGGGGCTTATCAACTTACTTAGGGTTAGGTGGTGTAGTGGTTGCCGAAAACGGCGCTGTTGTATATACGGATAGTGTTAAGTTAGCTTGTAGTGGGTGTGGGGATGTTTGCAGGGCTTACGAGGAGTTACTTAAGCTGGGTAGTGACGTTGTGGTGGGTTCGTGGCAGAATATGTTCAGGTTATGCGATAGGTCACTTAAGTGGAGAGTTAGTGAGGAGGAAGCCTTGAGGTTTGTGCGGTGTAAGCTGGGTGAGTTAGGCTATAGAAACTTGGTTGCTGTATCAAGTGGCTACGCAATACATATAGTACCTAAGGGATGCAGTAAGGACTCAGGAATGAAGGTAGTAATTAATGATTTAGAATTAAGTAACGTACGTAAGTACTGCATAGGTGACTCAGTAACTGACGTGCCGATGCATAGAGTATGCGACGAGTTAGTAGCTGTTAGTAACGCTGATAACGAACTCAAGGAAGTAGCTAATAAAGTACTAACTAAACCCTCATCTAAGGGGTTCATAGAATACGCTAAGGAACTAATGATGAAGTACCGATGAGGGTGTTGGTGATAAAGAATTAAAAGCTGTGTACTATTTATCTCACGGCGCCGGGGTAGCTCAGCCGGTAGAGCGCCGGGCTGTTAACCCGGTGGTCGGAGGTTCGAATCCTCCCCCCGGCGCCACATAATTCCTTTCCTTTATGATGTTGATTAGCCTCTGAACAATCTCAAATGATGGCTTCCTAAGACCCTTTCTGAGCATGTAAACGTAGTTCCTAGATATACCTAATTCCTGCCTCTTAATGTCGAACTTCTTCATTAACTTAACGAACGTAGGACCGTCCATTAGGAGCGGATTCTGAATATACTTCTCAAGTTCGGGGTCAAGCATTTTCTCAACCAAATATTACTTGTTAGGTAATTTAAAAATATTACTCCCCCCACCTGTCTAACAACGTCTAACAACTATCTAACAATTCCTTTTTATATTACTAAGATAGTAATTTGGTATTGAGGGGTTCTGTATGGGTTCGGTTTTGGTTTCGGTTGGTCCTCCTCGGGTCCAATCTCAATCTGGGTCTGGGTTTGGTGTGCCTAGGGACCTTAGGGGTAGGTGGGTGTTGGTTGAGGAGGCTGATGAGTATGAGGTTGTGCTGAGGCTGCCTGATGGTACGAGGATTAAGGTGAGGGCTGAGGTTGACTGTAGCTACTGGGACGGTAATGTCTGTACTGATGAGGACTGGGATGTGTACTTGGATTATGAGGTGGTCAGTAATGCGTGAGGTTACCTTGGCTGAGGTTGCTAGGGCAGTGGGTAGGACGGCTGCTAGCATAAGGATGCACCATAGGGTGCTGAA
>Ga0256914_1004676_pt1 | contig 10152 bp, 6 predicted proteins | sample HulkmetaG_FD_191571 | JGI IMG/M metagenome (GOLD analysis project Ga0256914, IMG submission 191571) | Hydrothermal chimney microbial communities from Main Endeavour vent field at the Juan de Fuca Ridge, Pacific Ocean - Hulk | ecosystem: Environmental > Aquatic > Marine > Hydrothermal vents ...
TGGTATAATTGAACCGTTGAAAATTTTTCTAGAAACCAGTGAGATCAACTGACACTTTGTGTTTCAAATATGTTTCATAAATTATTCACGTTATATTTTGTATAAGTCAATACTTTTACAATTGAAAAAGATAGTTATTTTTACCTAAAAAAGAGAAATGAAGGTAGAGTTTTATTCTTTTGCCGCACTGATCCACTCATTTACTTCCTTTTCGTCTGGGATTTTACCGCCTCGCATTGCACGTTTGCCTTCTTTAGTTGCTACGAATTCTCGGGCTTTCTTCAGGACTTCATCGGGGTTTGCGTTTGCGAGTTTCTCTTTTGTATCGTATCCTATTCCGATGAGGATCTGGGCGTCATGACCACGTAGGACACGAACTGTCATCATGAGTTTAGATTCCTTCTGCCAGCGTGCGATATCGTCTGGTTTAATTCGTCTGTGTGCGAGTTTTTTGGCGAGTTCTGTCGGGTCTGCTTCTATGAGGTCTTTTACGGTTATAATTCCAACATCATTCAGGCGTTTAGCGGTTGTTTTACCTATTTCTGGGGCATCTTCAATGGGATCTTCTGCAAAGAGGTATGGGCCTCGTTTTCTACTCTTTTTCGTTTTTGAAGGCTTTTCTTTTGTTTTGCGTTCAGGGATTTTGGCTGGTTCGGTTTTAGGTTTTGTTTTTTCAGGTAATTTTTTCTTTTCATGTTCCACAGCGACTTTTGTTTTGCTTTTCTTAATAGTTGGTTCCGGTTTTACTTTTGTTTTGCGTGTTTTTCTGCTTTGGTGTCTCCTACGTAGTTTTGGTTTCTTCAGGTGGCCTTTTCTATCCAGTTCATCGAAGTATTTAATCTGACCTTTCTCATCTGGCGTTAGGGATTTATTTACATCTCCAGTCCTCTTAAATTCGTGAGTCATCGCCTTAACAATTTTGGCATGTTCTTTTTCTTCCTTTGCTTTCTTGCCCATTTTAATAGGCGACAGAATAGCATCTTTCAGAGCGACAAGAATCGAAAGGACGCGAGGGGGTTTCACGCCTGCTTCTTTTATGGCTCGCATCCATACTGAGCCTGTTAGACTAATGGCACCTTCGAGAAGATGTGCGTTGATCTCAACAAGTCTTGGCACGATACCTGCAGGAGGTCCTTCGCGGGTTGCAGCGGCAAGATCAAATTCTACGATAGATTCTGTATAATAGTTGAAGCTATCAAAAGCCGCTTTGATTACTGCATCCTTAATTGAAGGGACCTCATATAGTTTGAGATGCATCAGCATGTCATATTCCTTAAAATGTTTAGCGGAGCCGAATTCATGAATCTTATGCACGATTTTTTCCTCTTTTGTCTGCCCCGTATGCATAGGATGGTGTACATCTGCGAGATAATGAGATGTAATACCTGCATAAAGTACAGCAGACCGCCAATCTTTTCTCTTCAATGCCTCTACCATTTTTGAATAATAGAATTCCGCAGCTTTAGGTGCCCCGCCCCAATTGGGTGGATGAAAAACATGGTTTCTAAAGTCATGAAATTCTTTATCCGGAATTTTAGCACCACGGACAAGGTCATCGCTGAACTTCAGGAATAGCTTTGCCCATTTATCATCAATTAGCGTAAGAGCTCGTATGGATATCCATCTATGTGTTCCATATCCTTTTGTTTTCAGAGCGACCTTATATGCGGGATCATTTTCAATCATATATGCATCAACTCATTTCTATTTCGAGTAATATCTAACTAATATACATATAATTGGTACAATAAAAGTATTAGCTTGTTCTAAATTGAAAGTCGAATGTTTTAGCAGGATATATCACAAAGGCAAAACAAAGTTCCAAAGATGTTAATGTATCTATAGTATCTATTAGTGATATCCTTTTATATCAAAAAAGGAGAGGGATCGAAGATCAAAGTATCGAAAACAGGAAGATCATAAATCCCTGAGACCGTATTGTAGGTTCATTTCCGACATAATTCCAAACGTAATCCTGATAAAATGCCTTATCCGACTGGAATATAGCAAACGGGTCTGCAGTCGAATTGAGGGTTTCAATATTGTTATCGAGAATAATTTGCCGTGATACACCGCCTTCTGAAAGGATCCCTGGTACCTGAAGATTCTCAATATATAGAATTTGATGATGTAGGTGATGTGGGTACACCTCTCCATGGCCAGTTACAAAGCATACGCCCCATTGATTGATTCCAAAGGCATAATTAACAGCGTAGTCTATGATTTTTGCGTAGTGATTGTTTCCAGAAGTTTTTTCATACATCCAAGTAGCAATACCTACATTTATGATTGCAGGGACAGACCCCCAGAAGTATTCTGTATAGAGAAAATGAAGTGGGTCGTTATTTCCATTTGAGATGTAGTATTCCATATCGTAATAATAATGGTCTTGGGAATAGCCATTTTCGTGAAGATGAAGATATGCAAAAATATTACTTACCGTGAAATATAGATTTGTATTCTGAGTGAATGTTTCTTCAAAATTTGTGGCACTATTATAATATGTGTTGTTATTGGTTATGTTATACAGCAGAATGGCAGCAAGAGCCATATCGTCATGGACTTCATCATCTGCGTAAGCCAAGTCGCCATTCCCCATGTCTGTTTGTTGGATCCCCATGTTATGAAGTCCGAAATTATAAAGATCAATTGCTTCATTGAGCGCATCTGAATCAGGTATTAATTCTGGAGTGATACCTCTGTTGTGTAATATGTATGCAAGAGATAGAGCTGCGGAGGCAGCTCCCGCTATATTAGCACCTTTTCCGCTTTCGCAAACATATACAGGTCTTGGATTTAGAATATCATCCTCTGGCAGGCGGAATCCCTGAGAATGATCTGTAACATTTCCTACCATATATATAAGTGCGGACATATTTGGTAGCCATGTTCGTTTAATCCAATCGAGTCCCCATCGAAGCGTGTTCAAGAATCTTTCCGTTGGTGCGATATGACCATATATTAGAGATTCCTCAAGCAAAATTAATGTCTCTGCAGTAGTTCGAGTGAATTTTAGATAGTCTCCTGCATCATGCCATCCGCCTGTCATATTTACATATGTGCCTTTCCATGGTCCATTATATATAATTCCATCTTGGAGATGTCCTGCGGCATGATACGGCGATTTTCCACATTGGTTGAGTTCGAGAAAATTCAGAGCATCACTTACAAGGCTCGAATAGGGCTCTGCCTTAACACTAAACGGATACGAGTAAACGGAGCCAATCTTAATTTTGTAGGTACCCGCTGTCAAGCTTGTGAAATTTAGTTCATAATGATGTAGAAATCCATAGCCGCTTCCTAGATCTTCAGAGATATTTGCTTTCAAAATTGTAGTGCCCGTTAAGTCTACGATTGTGTATTCCATTCCCTGCAAATTGAGATCAGTTCTAACAATTGCATATTTCGGATGATTCTCAATATATCCGATTTGGTTTACCATAATATAGGGATAGTTCTTAGTTCCTTGCTGCCAATTTGTATTTTGCGGCTGCAAGAAATTTAGAATGTTCCGAAGTGGTGTAAACAAGAACAAAATAGCTACAATAATAATAATCGCAACAGCTGTCCGCTTTCTCAAAAATTAACCTCCCAGTAACAATGGAATTAATTTTGTAAATCGATTATAAAAAATTTGCTTTTTCATGCTCCATGATGAAAGTAGAATCGATTGAACTTCTTAGTTGTAAATTGTATATATTTTTCGTAAATAAAATAATTTACTTGAAGAATATATAATTCCTCTAGAGATAACAATGAAACATCAAATTGATAAAAACTCAGCACTTTCAATAAAATAATAAAATCCATGAAATATATAAAATAAAAAAGAGTGGGAAAATCTTCTATTTCTGAACTACTTCGATTTTTATTTTCAATTTAGCGATGTCCCAATCTTTGGTCATGCCTTTGTTTTTCAATCCTTTTTGTAGAACATCTGCGAGTGTTTCTTTCATTATATAGTCATGCATTTTATCGATCGCTTGTTCAAGTTCTTCATCGCCATCATAGTATACTTCGATGTGCTGTGTATATTGCAAATCGAGTTGTTTTCGCATATCTTGAATTCTTCTGATAACGTCTCTTGCAAGCCCTTCAAGTTTCAACTCATCATCTAGTCGAGTATCTAACAGGACCTCAATTCGCTCTTTTGAAGCATAAGCATAACCTTCAACGGGTTTCTTCTGAATTTCAATATCCTCGGCTGTTAATTCTACTTGTTTATTCTTGATTTTCAGGACGTATTTGCCTTCTTTTCTGAGTTTAGATTCGACTTCGTCCGGGTTTGCTTTTGTGAGTGCTTTCTTTATTGCACCTACAAGGTCTCGGTACTTCGGACCGATTGTTGCAAAGTTAGGCTTGATTTCAGTACTGACGTATTCTGAGATATCATCAACAAATTTGATCTCTTTGATGTTCAGTTCTTCTTTAATTACGTCTATGAGCGGTTCGATCTCTTCCGCCTGTGTTTCGCTCATTTTTACCAATAGGGTTCTTAAAGGCCATCTTGCTTTAGTCTGTCCGAAGAATCTTGCAGCTCTGCCTGCTTCCACGACATTAATTGCAAGACCCATTTTCTCTTCGAGTTCTTTGTCGATGTATTTCTTATTCACTTTTGGATAATCGTTGTGGTGGATACTTTCAGGGGCATCTTTATAGACTGATTTTACAAGATTTTGGTACATATGCTCTGTAGTGAATGGTATAAATGGAGCAAGTAGTTTTATAAGCTGAACTAGAACTTCGTAAGTTGTCAGCAGTGCAGATACTTTGTCCTGAGCCATTTCTTCTTTCCAGAATCTTCGGCGAGAGCGTCTGATGTACCAATTGCTGAGTTCATCAATTACGAATTTTTCTATTATTCGTCCTGCTTTGTGTAATTGATAATTCTCCATAAATTCGCGGACCTGTGCAGTTAACGTATTAATTCTAGAAAGCAGCCAGCGGTCTAATTCGGTTCTATCTTTATACTTTAGTTTATACTTTGAAGGATCGAAGTTGTCTATGTTTGCATATGTTACGAAGAAGGTGTATGTATTCCATAGTGTTCCCATGAACTTCTTTCGGACTTCCATAAGAGCCTTTTCTGAGAATCGCATGGCGTCCCATGGGGCTGTACTTGTAATCAGATACCATCTCAGACTATCTGCACCGTCTCTATTGAATAATTTCCATGTATCTATGACATTGCCTTTACTTTTACTCATCTTCCGGCCTTTCTCATCAAGAATCAATCCGAGAGTAACTACATTCTTATAGGCAGGCTTATTGAATAGTGCCGTAGAGATTGCCATGAGACTGTAGAACCACCCTCGTGTTTGGTCGATTCCTTCTGAAATAAAGTCGATTGGGAAGTTTTGTTCAAATAGTTCTTTGTTCTCAAATGGATAATGATGCTGAGCGAATGGTGCAGAACCCGAATCGTACCATACATCGATAAGTTCAGGAACGCGTTTCATATTGCCGCCGCATTCTGGGCATTTCAAAATAACTTCGTCTATATATGGTTTATGCAAGTCATCTAGTTTATACTCCTTGATCGCATGTTTGCGGATATCCTCACGACCGCTTACGGCTAACTTGTGTCCGCATTTTTCACATATCCAAATTGGTAGTGGCGTACCCCAGTATCTTTCTCGGCTTAGAGCCCAATCAATTAGATTCTCAAGAAAGTTTCCAAAGCGTCCGTGCTTAATTGTTTCCGGATACCAATTCACTTTTTCATTTATTTTCATGATGTTGTCTTTCAAAGAAGACATTTCAATGAACCAGCCCTCACGTGCAAAGTTCAGTAAGGGCGTATCGCATCTCCAACAGAATGGATAGTCGTGTTCGTACAACTCCTTCTTATACACTACACCACGTTTCTTGAGATCTCTTATGATAAGCTTATCTGCATCTTTGAAGAATAATCCTTTGTAATCAGTCACTTCATCCTTTACTTTTCCACTTTCATCTACTAATTGAATAAATGGCAAGTCGTATTTTTTACCAACTTCATTATCATCTGCACCATATGCAGGAGCTGTATGAACGATACCTGTACCCTCATCGATGGTTACAAAATCTGCCGTGACTACGTAGAAGCCTTTCTTATCAACTTGGACATAACTAAAGAGTGGTTCGTATTCCATTCCAAAAAGGTCTTTGCCTTTATACTTTTTCAGGACTTTGAAATTGGAGCCAAGAACCTTCTCTGCCCTTGCTTCTGCCAAGATGTACTTCTCATTTTTCTGTTCGACAAGCACGTAATCAATGTCCGGATGGACAGATAAGGCAACATTTGAAAGTAATGTCCATGGGGTTGTAGTCCATGCGAGCAAGTATGTGTTTTCTTCACCCTTAACCTTGAATTTTACAAATAGAGATGGATCCTTTACCGCTCTATAACCTTGGGCAACTTCATGGCTGCTTAATGGCGTGCCGCATCTTGGACAATACCATACGATCTTATGTCCTTTATATAACAGACCTTTATCGAAGAGCGTTTTCAAGCTCCACCATACGCTTTCCATATAATTAATGTCCATTGTGATATATGGATTATCAAAATCGAGCCAGAATCCGATACGCTCGCTCATATCCACCCATGCTTGCTTATACTTGAATACACTTTCCTTACACATTTTATTGAATTTCTCTATACCAAAGGCTTCGATTTCGTGCTTGTGATTAATACCCAGCTGCTTTTCCACTTCAATCTCAACTGGGAGTCCGTGAGTATCCCATCCCGCCTTTCGCGGGACATAGAACCCGTCCATAGCTTTATATCTGCAGACGAGGTCTTTCACGGTTCGCGTTAGAACATGTCCCGGGTGTGGCATTCCATTTGCAGTTGGTGGTCCTTCAAGAAATACAAATTTCTTAGCGTTCTTACGTAATTCTTGCTGTTTCCTGAAGGCCTCTGATTTCTTCCAGAATGCCATTACTTCTTCCTCTAATTTCGGGAAGTTAACCGTTGGTTTGACGTCTTTAAACATACGAAGCCTCCTTTTTATTTGGGGAAGAGTCCAAGCAACGAAATCGCTTTTGCCTTCCTTTTGATTTTTTCATACCATTATTGAATTTAAAATTAATGCTTTTAGTAATTTTTTTTCACAATCTATTTTAAAATGCTTTAATTTTGCATGTTTTTTGAGATTAAAAGATTAATGAAATAGTGATGTATCTCAAAATTAGTGATCATATTACATTCTATAAAAATATGAATTGGGGAATATCAAATGACTGTTTAGACCTCGAATTTGTCGCCCCTTCTGCTGTCTAAAGCATTCGATATTATTATTCCCTTTTTATTTGCATACTCCAAAGCATTATCCTCTATGAATGGCGTTATGATCATAAGTTTTGGCTCGATGTTGGTCGTCTTCTTATATAATACAGCTTTTCTCAATAGTGTAGCAACATCAGACTTGTTTATTGCCGATTTTATCTCAATTAAGACATGTATTCCATCATGAATTAAAACATCAATTTCGATTCTTGATTTGTCTCCGAAAACAACTCCTTCTTCATCTGTTACTTCCCATTTTGAAACTTGAATACCGAAGAAATCACCTAACAGGATGCGAACACCATTTCTGAAGGCTTCCTCTGAATCTATTCCCCATCTTGCACCCATAGCTGTTAGTTTCAAATTAAATCTAGTCTCAAAGTCATCTAAACGTTTTTCGAAGTTATCTAATCGTTGTGAAAAAGCTTCGAATTGCTTATTGAAGTCTTCTCGCATTTCCTCCATACGCTTTTCGAAGGCATCCATACGCTTTTCGAAGGCATCCATACGCTTTTCGAAGGCATCCATACGCTTTTCGAAGTTATCTAATCGTTGTGAAAAAGCTTCGAATTGCTTATTGAAGTCTTCTCGCATTTCCTCCATACGCTTTTCGAATGTTTCTAATTTTTTATTGCTTTGTTCTGTTTGTTTTTGGAAATCTTCTCTTAGTTTTTTAATTTCTAACATAATTTGATCGAATCTGGTTAGGTCATCGTGTAGTAATGCTTCTTTTAATTCCAGGCGTAAGTCGGGGTCTGACTTTATGAGTTCTATCACATCTTGTAATATTTTTTTCTTATCGTATTGTTTTTTGTCTTCATGATGGTAATTTGAATCCTTATCGGTAATTGTCATGAGATATTCCCCAAGTTAAATTATTTTTGAATTAATATAAAGATTTTCATATATTTCTGAAGATTTTTCTATTATATAGAATAATTTTTTAAATTTAAAATTATGGAGTCAATCTTAGTGAAAAAGTTTATTCCCAGACAGTCGAATTATAATATTTTTTCCGTTGAGCACTAAAAATTAATTTGACTTAATGAACCGTAAAAATATTAAGGATAGGACTTAGATGAAATCATCATCTGGCATGTCCATCAGGTCTTCTTCATCAAAAATATCGCGGATCTCGTCTTTTCCGAATATTTCCTCAGAGAATTCAAAAGCCCAATCAGAAAATCTGAGATAAATATGGACTAGGTCGTTAAATTCAAAGTAGATGGCGAATATTCCGACACTATCTTCATGACCCGGAATTGTTATACCCAGTTGTGAACCAGTCAATGATATGGAATATACCATTTTAATTTCAAGTTTTTCAATTATTTCCTTAAAGCCTTCAAAATCCTGCCCATTCCAAATGACTGCGTTGTACAACAGATCTTTGAAATCATCAAAGCTGGGAAGATATCGTTCATAGACGATGACATTTTTTAAGATATCAAATACTTCCTCCATGTGTATGTCAAGGTTTTGTATGAAGAATGTATTATTGTCTATCATTGATAATTCCTCTAGATATATCTAGTAGATTTTTTTGTCTTTTAACATTTATTATGTCGAACTGTGTGTTTGTCCTGTTATATTTTTGGACTTAAATTGCAAATTTTTAAAAGGCAAAACCAAATTTATTTTATACAATAACAAAAAGCAGGTCAAAAAAATTCGGGAATCATTAATTAGAGGATTGTGAAATAATATGACAGGAAGTCTATTTCCGATTCAGATAATTTCCACTGTTTTATTATTTGGGGCATCATTTGGAATTATTAGTCTTGGTATCAAAAATAAAGCCTATGTCTTTTATTTATTGGGAAGCTCATTTGCGCTTTTAGCATTGTGGGCTCTGTTTTCAGCATTGGGAAATTTAATGCAAAGTACTTTATTATATGAAATTGGATATTTCTTTTCGGGAATCGGCTTAGTATTTGCAGCTATGTTTTCAGAATATTATCGAAAAGAAGATACAAAATTGGAATATGTGTTGCTATATTCATTGCTGCTTGCAGTAACTATTTCGGGAATTGTACTTCCACATACATCGTTCGGCAAATTAATTGGTGATGATTTCATATTATATTCAGTTGATGTTCGTATCGAAGGATCTACGGGCTTATTGTCCTCTATTGTTATAATTAGTTTTATTTACATTATTTACTCGATACAAAAGAAGGAAAAAATCCGAAGCATTTCATATTATCTTTTAGAACTTGGATTCTTCCTTTCATTCATAATTAATGATTTTATAGTAATGCTTTTTGCTCCGTTGAACTTTGATTATTTCTACTATCTGAATGGGCCTTCTCTGCTAGTTATCGGAATCGGAGGTTTAATTCTATTCTTTGTATTTTACAATGACGATACTTTAGCGTTTATAATTTCTGCTAAACCCGATGAATTACTAGTAATAGATAAAGATGGCGAATTATTGTATGCCTACTCCTTTGAAAAAGAATCTGATGTTGATTATTCGATGATTTCCCGTGGGCTACGAGGACTTGCAACCATGGTCTATGAAATTTTAGAATCTACAAGTGACTTGGAAGATGTTGTATTTTCAGATAGAATTATGCTGGCGACTGCAAAAGAGAATATTATTTATGCACTCTTTACGAAGAGGGCAACCCAGTCATTGAGATTAGCACTAGAGCATTTCACAGAGACATTTTCAGCGTTTGTCAAAAATGATCGAAGTACTACAGAGAAAATAGGTGATGTTTTAATTAAAAAGATGTTTAGTTTTGCAATTGCAACACAGGAGGAAGCCTAAAATGTTGATTGCTTTGTTTCAATTTATCTCTGCAATAATGGAATTGATAACAGCTGCCATAATTGGATATGCTGGCTGGAAGCGAAAGATTTTGCCTTCTATG
>Ga0256914_1004677_pt1 | contig 10151 bp, 7 predicted proteins | sample HulkmetaG_FD_191571 | JGI IMG/M metagenome (GOLD analysis project Ga0256914, IMG submission 191571) | Hydrothermal chimney microbial communities from Main Endeavour vent field at the Juan de Fuca Ridge, Pacific Ocean - Hulk | ecosystem: Environmental > Aquatic > Marine > Hydrothermal vents ...
AACCTGGCGCAACTTCTCTATGGAAGGCAGGTCGCGCTTGAAGTAGTAGTAGCCGCCCACTCCCGTCAGAACGCCCGCAAGCAGAGCGAACAGGAGCAGGAACGATCCGTATTTGAGCAGTTTCCGTAGCCACATGGACTGAGTGGGGCCATCCGTGCAAAGGAGGCCATTATAACCCTCGGCGGTGTGTCGCCTCGGGGTGGTGCGGTTGCTTATTTATGATCTGGTTATCGAAAAGTCCACTGGAGGCGACGCTATAATCGACCGCGATCCTGGCGGACCGTGGCCCGAATCGGTGAGATGCGGGTCGCAAAAAGACATCCTGCTGCAGGATATTAGAAAAAAGAGTTAAAGCGGTGCTGTAGAGTCTGATACAGTTGCCGCCATTGACAAAGAGTGCGGCAGAAGGTTCCGCGGGACACGGAGGGGTTTCCGGGAACCACCCGGAAGTCAACCACAACGGAACAGGGACCCCGGTACGAAACCATGAGTCTTTTCAGTCGTCGAAAACCGCCCCTCATCGGTCTGGACATCAGCTCCTCCGTGGTCAAGCTCCTCGAGCTCAGCGAACAGGGGCGTGGCAGCGGCCGGTATCGTGTGGAAGCCTATGCGGTGGAGACGCTTCCGCCAAACGTGATGGTGGAAGGCAACATCATGGACGTGGAAGCGGTGGGGCGTGCCATCAAGTCCGCAGTCAAGAAGGCGGGCACCAAGTCCAAGAAGGCGGCGGTGGCGGTGTCGGGCGCTTCGGTCATCACCAAGACCATTTCCCTGCCCGCCTCCCTTTCGGAGAAGGAGCTCGAGGCGCAGATCGAGATGGAGGCCGACCAGTACGTGCCCTTCCCTCTGGAAGAAGTGAACCTGGACTGGGAGGTGCTGGGGACCAACGAGAAGAACCCCGAAATGATGGACGTGCTGCTCGCCGCCTGCCGCAGCGAGACGGTGGACGAGCGGGTGGCGGCCATCTCGCTGGCGGGCCTCGAGTGCGAAGTGGTGGACGTGGAGGGGTATGCCTTGGAACGGGCCTGTTCCGTCCTGGCCAGCCAATGGCCCAATGGCGGGGAAGGACTCACCGTGGCTCTGCTGGACATCGGCGCCACCACCACCACCCTCAATGCGTTGCACAACGGCGTCACCGTTTATACCCGGGAGCAGAACTTCGGTGGTCGCCAGCTCACCGAGGAGATTCAGCGGCGCTATGGTCTCTCTTTCGAGGAGGCGGGCATGGCCAAGCGCAACGGTGGGCTGCCCGACAGTTACGAGACCGAAGTGCTCGAGCCGTTCAAAGAAGCGGTGGCTCAGCAGGTGAACCGGGCCATCCAGTTTTTCCTCGGTGCTACGCCGTACAACCACGTGGACCTCATCGTGTTGGCGGGCGGTACTTCTTCCATTCCCGGCCTCGATGAGCTGATCCAAGACCGCCTGGGTGTGGATACCCTGGTGGCCAATCCCTTCACTCATATGTCCATAGGCTCCAAAGTGGATGCCCAGGCGCTGGCCAACGACGCACCCGCCATGATGATCGCCTGTGGACTCTCCCTGAGGAGTTTCGACTGATGGCGCACATCAATCTGCTTCCCTGGCGGGAGAATCTACGCAAGCAGCGCAAACGCAATTTCTACATGCAGCTGCTCGGCGCCGTGGTGGTGGCTCTGTTGGCGCTGGTGCTGTGGCACATTCAGGTGATGGATCAGATCGATCATCAGAATGCGCGCAACGCCTATCTCAAGGCGGAGATCGCCAAGGTGGACAAGAAGATCCGGGAGATCAAGGCGTTGGAGAAACGGCGAGCGGAGCTGGTGGCGCGCATGAACGTGATCCAGCAGCTCCAGGTGAGCCGGCCTCAGGTGGTCCATCTGTTCGACGAGCTGGTGAAGACCATCCCCGACGGCACCTATCTGGATCGCATGGTGCAGAAGGGTGATGCCGTGACGCTGGAAGGCTGGGCCCAGTCCAATGCGCGGGTTTCGGCCTACATGCGGGCCATCGACCGTAGTGAGTGGATCAAAGACGCCGACCTGAAGATCATCAAGAGCGAAGACAAACAGAAGACCGCCGCCGGCATGCGTCGCTTCAAGCTGGTGGCCAAACAGGCCAACCCCAACGTCAAGGACGAGCAGAATGGGGGCGGAAAGGGCTGAAGAACACGGGGGTCCAGGCCCCCATCGGGCAGGGTGAATTAGGCATGGATCTGAGTGAACTCAACGACCTGACCCTGGACAACGTGGGCGACTGGCCCGCGCCGGTCAAAGGGTTCGTGGTGCTGCTGTTGTGTGCCGGCATCATCGCCGCCGGTTACTACTACCACGTGAAGGATCTCTACGCGCAGTTGGCCAAGGTGGAGCAGGAAGAGCAGACCCTGCGCCAGCAGTTCGAAAAGAAGCAGGCCAAGGCGGTGAACCTCGAGGCCTACCGGGAACAGCTCAAGGAGATCGAAGAGTCCTTCGGCGCCATGTTGCGCCAACTGCCGGACAAGACCGAGGTGGCTGCGTTGTTGGTGGACGTCTCACAGACCGGTCTGGCTGCGGGCCTGGAGTTCGAGCTGTTCCAGCCGATGCCCGAGGTGAAGAAGGATTTCTACGCCGAGCTGCCCATCAAGATCCGGGTGGTGGGGGATTACCACGAGTTCGGCGAGTTCGTCAGCGGCCTGGCGGCGCTTCCGCGCATCGTCACCGTGCACGACGTCAAGATCTTCCGTCGAGACAAGTCCGGCAAACTGGTGATGGAGGCCACCGCCAAGACCTACCGCTATCTCGAGGAGGAGGGCTGATGAACAGGCAGCTGCTTTTGGTCCTGACCATCCTGCTGCTGGCCGGTTGCGCGCAGCGGGACATGCGGGACCTTCAGGAGTTCGTGGCGGAGGTCAAGGCGCGTCCGCCCACGCCCATCGATCCCATTCCGCAGATCACGCAGGCGGAGACTTTTCTCTACATCGGCGAGGGACGGCGCAACCCATTCGTGCCCACACAGGAGATCGCGGACGTGCTGGACATGCCGGAGGAGGAGGGACCGCGTCCCGATCCCAATCGGCGCAAGGAGGAGCTGGAGTTCTTCCCGCTGGATTCCCTCAAGATGGTGGGTACCCTGGATCGCGACGGTCAGCGTTGGGGGCTGGTGCGCACGCCGGACGGCACCATCCATCGGGTGCGTACCGGAAACTATCTGGGTCAGAACGATGGCCGTATCGTGGGCATCGAAGAGGAGAGGATCCGCATCGTCGAGCTCATTCCCAACGGCCGGGGGGGCTATCTGGAGCGCCAGGCCGCCCTGACCCTGGGCGAGAGAGATTCATCGTAAGGAGAGGCCAATGGTAGGTGGCAAAATGAACATCGAGAACAAGCTGCTGGCGCTGGTGCTGATGCTGGGATTGTTGCCGGTCTCCTCGGCATGGGCCAATACGCTGGAAGAGATCCGCTATTCCGTGCTCTCCGGCGGTAGGGTGCAGGTGGTGTTGCAGACCAGCGACCCGGTGGGTGAGGTCCAGAGTTTTGCCACCGACAATCCGGCCCGCATCGCCATCGATCTGCCGGGCACCCGCAGCGGCCTGCCTTACAAAACGAAGACCATCGCGTCAGGTGTCGCCCGCAGCGTCACCGCCATAGAAGCCGGGGACAAGACGCGGGTGGTGGTGAGTCTCGTCGACAAGGCGCCTTACGAGATCCGCACCGAGGGGAATCAAGTGGTGCTCCTGGTCAACGCCGGCACCGCAACCGAAGTCGAAGCGGGGGATACCGTGATCACCCGCGCCGCGCCTGCGCAAGCGACGGGTGGTGCCGGGCCGCAGATCGAAAAAGTGGACTTTCGCCGTGGCGGGAAGGGCGTGGCCCGAGTGGAAGTCCACCTCAATCGTCCCGATGTGACCGTGGATTTGCGCCAGGAGGGTAGCGCCATCGTGCTCGATTTCATTGGCGCTCAGGTGGCGCCGGATCAAGCGCGGGAACTGGACGTCACCGACTTCGTCACGCCGGTCAAGACCATCACCACCCGTCCCCACCGGGGCGGTGCCCGCATGGTGATCAAGACGCAGGGTGAATTCGACCACCTGGCCTACCAGACCGACAACCTCTACGTGGTCGAATTCCGCGAGATGACCAAGCGGGAGAAAGAAGAGCGCAAGCGCAAGGAGCTGGTCTACACTGGGGACAAGCTCTCTCTCAACTTCCAGAACATTCCCGTACGCTCGGTGTTGCAACTGCTGGCCGACTTCACCGGCCTCAACATGGTGGTGAGCGACTCGGTGGGCGGCAACATCACCTTGCGTCTGAAGAACGTACCCTGGGACCAGGCGCTGGACATCATCCTCAAGAGCAAAGGGTTGGCCATGCGCCGTAACGGCAATGTCATCATGGTGGCGCCCACCGAGGAGATCGCTGCTCGTGAAAAGCTCGAGCTGGAGGCCCAGAAGCAGGTGGAGGAGCTGGCGCCTCTCCATTCGGAGATCATCCAGGTCAATTACGCCAAAGCCCAGGATCTGGCCGACTTGCTCAAATCCGAAGAGAACCGGCTGCTTTCCGAAAGGGGCAACGTGACCGTGGACACCCGCACCAATACCCTGCTGGTGCAGGACACCGCCGCCAAGCTGGATGAGATCCGCGCTCTGGTGGAAAAACTGGACATTCCGGTGCGTCAGGTGCTGGTGGAGTCCCGCGTCGTGATCGCCAACGACGACTTCGCCCGCGACCTGGGTGTGCGCTTCGGCTTCAACAAGGATGGCGGCGGAAGCAACGGCAGGGGCCAGTGGCTGATCTCCGGTGGCCAGTCCGGAGCCCAGGGCAGCGTGGGCACGGCCAACGGCCTCGTGGATCCTTCCGGGTCCGCCGGAATCGATTCGCTGATGGTGAACCTGCCCAAGACATTGGGGGGCGCGCGCGGTGGTGCACTCAACCTGCTGGTGGGTACCGTGGGCTCCTATCTGCTCCAGCTCGAACTCACCGCCATGCAGCAGGAAGGCCGTGGCGAGATCATCTCCAACCCCAGGGTGATCACCTCCGACCAGAACACGGCGGTGATCAAACAAGGTTTGGAGATTCCCTATCAACAAGCCACCTCCAGCGGCGCCACCTCGGTCTCCTTCAAGGAGGCGGTGCTCAAGCTGGAGGTGACGCCCCACATCACCCCCGACGACCGCATCATCATGGACCTGGTGGTGAGCAAGGACAACGCCGACTTCACCCGCGCCGTGCTGGGCGTCCCGCCTCTGGAGAAGCGGGAGGTGGAGACCCGCGTGCTGGTGGACAACGGCGAGACCGTGGTCCTCGGCGGGGTCTTCGAACGCAGCCGGGGTACCAACGAGGAGAAGATCCCCTTCTTCGGCGATCTGCCCGTGGTGGGCTGGGCCTTCAAGCAGCAGTACAACGAGGACCGTAAGAAGGAGTTGCTGATCTTCATCACACCCAAGATCCTCAAGGAGTCCCTCTCCGTCCGGTGAGGTCGCCCCTTTCCCGGGCACAGGGCGCCGCACGGCGCCTTGTGCTTTTTGCCGTTCCGTGTTGCTATAATCCGCGTTTTTTCAACAGGTGGTTGTAGATGCTGAGACCCAGTCGAATCTTCCTGGTGGGCCCGATGGGCGCGGGCAAGACCACCATCGGCCGCCAGTTGGCCCGTTCCCTCGGTCTGGAGTTCGACGACACCGACCAGGAGATCCAGCGGCGCACCGGGGTGGATATCCCCACCATCTTCGAATACGAGGGTGAAGCGGGTTTCCGCAAGCGGGAAATGAAGGTCATCGCCGAGATGGTCGAGCGCGACAACATCGTCCTGGCCACCGGCGGCGGCGCCGTGACCCAGCCGGAGAACCGCAAGTTGCTGGCGGCCCGCGGCTATGTCATCTATCTCGCCTGTTCGCCCGAGCAGCAGTACGAGCGCACTTACAAGGACAAGAACCGCCCGCTGTTGCAAACCGACGATCCTTTGCAGACGTTGCGGGCGCTCAACGAAGAGCGCGATCCTCTGTATCGTCAAATCGCCGACTTGGTGGTCTCCACCGAGGGACGCTCCGCCCAAGCGGTGGTCAAGGAGGTGATCCGCCACTTCGAGGAGGCCTGATGTCGCAGCTCATGGCCTCACTGGAGGTGGCGCTCGGTGAGCGCAGCTATCCCATCTACATCGGCCGGCACCTGCTCGACGACGGCCAGCGTCTGCGCGCCCACATCCCTTCGAGCCAAGTGATGGTGATCACCAACGAGGTGGTGGCGCCGCTCTATCTGGAACGGTTGGAAAAGGCGCTCGCGGGGCTCGACGTGGCAGCGGTGGTGCTCCCCGACGGCGAGCAATACAAGGATCTCGACACGCTGAACCGCATTTACGATGCGCTGCTGGAGCGTCGTTTCGATCGCGGCTGCACCCTGGCCGCCCTGGGGGGTGGCGTGGTGGGCGACATGACGGGCTTCGCCGCGGCCACCTACCAGCGCGGCGTCCATTTCATTCAGGTGCCCACCACCCTGCTTGCCCAGGTGGACTCCTCCGTGGGCGGCAAGACCGGCGTCAACCATCCGCTGGGCAAGAACATGATCGGCGCCTTCTATCAGCCGCGGGCGGTGTTCATCGACATCGACACCTTGGGGACCCTGCCGGATCGGGAGCTCTCCGCCGGCTTGGCCGAGGTGATCAAATACGGTCTCATCGACGATCCGGAGTTCTTCGCCTGGCTGGAAGAGAACATGGAGGCTCTACGACGCCGGGAGCCCGCCGCCCTGGCCCATGCCATCGAACGCTCTTGCGCCGACAAGGCGCGGGTGGTGGCCGAAGACGAGCGCGAGGCGGGACGGCGCGCTCTGCTCAACCTGGGCCACACTTTCGGCCACGCCATCGAGACCGGCATGGGGTATGGTGAATGGCTCCATGGCGAGGCGGTGGGTGCGGGCATGTGCATGGCGGCTCGGTTTTCCCATCGGTTGGGGTGGTTGGATGCCGAAGCCGTGGCGCGCATCGAATCCTTGGTGGCGGCGGCCGGCTTGCCCACCCGGCCGCCGCCTCTGGCGGCCGAGCGTTTCGAGGCGCTCATGGCGGTGGACAAGAAGGTGCAACAGGGTCAGTTGCGGCTGGTGCTGTTGCGCGGCATCGGGCAAGCCGTGGTAACCGCCCAATTTCCTCAAGAACAGTTGCGTCTTTTTCTCGAGGCCGAAGCCGGCGGGTGAAAATTCCACACCCCTGGATTCGGTTGCACGATTCCAGTATCCTACCGGGTTCTTTGCGGGCGGCGCTTTCGCGCCCCGGTTGATCCACGATTCCGCCGCAGCCGGCTGCGGCTCCGGAACCATCCTGCGATGGGAGGTTTGCCATGAGTCACGGTGCCTTGCCGCCGAAACAGGGCTTGTACGACCCGGCGAATGAGCACGACGCTTGCGGGGTCGGCTTCGTGGCCGACATCAAGGGCCGCAAGCGTCACGAGATCATCGAGCAGGGGCTCACCATCCTCGAGCGCCTCACCCACCGCGGCGCCGTGGGGGCCGATCCCAAGGCAGGCGACGGCGCCGGCATCTTGCTTCAGTTGCCCGACGCCTTTTTGCGCAAGTCGGTCGATTTCGAGCTGCCGCCCGAAGGCGATTACGCCGTGGGCATGGTGTTTCTCCCGCGCAACGACGACGGCCGCGCCCAGGCCCAGGCCATGGTCGAGTCCTACATCGCCGCTGAAGGGCAAAGGCTCCTCGGCTGGCGCGACGTGCCGGTGGACAACCGGGACCTGGGCGAGAGCGTCAAGCCCCTGGAGCCGATGATCCGGCAGGTTTTCGTCGCTCGTGGAGAAAACTGCGCCGATCAGGATGCCTTCGAGCGCAAACTGTTCGTCATCCGCAAGCAGATCGAAAACCGGGTCCGCAACTCGGACCTGGAGGGGAAGGCCAGCTTCTATTTCACATCGTTCTCGTCGCGGACCCTGGTCTACAAAGGGATGTTGCTGGCCGGCCAGGTCGGCGACTTCTATCCGGACCTGAAAGATCCCGATCTGGTTTCCGCTTTGGCGCTGGTGCACCAACGCTTCTCCACCAACACCTTCCCCACCTGGGATCTGGCCCAGCCGTTCCGCATGATCGCCCACAACGGGGAGATCAATACCCTGCGCGGCAACGTCAATTGGATGGCGGCACGCCGCCACTCCATGGCTTCCGAGGTCCTGGGCGACGACCTGGAGAAGATCTGGCCCCTGATTCCCGAGGGCCAGTCCGATTCGGCCTGCTTCGACAACGCCTTGGAGCTGCTGGTCATGGGCGGCTACTCCCTGGCCCACGCCATGATGCTGCTGATCCCCGAGGCCTGGAGCGGCAACGACCTCATGGATCCCAAGCGGCGCGATTTCTACGAATACCACGCCGCTCTCATGGAGCCCTGGGACGGGCCCGCCGCGGTGGCCTTCACCGACGGCCGCCAGATCGGCGCCACCCTCGACCGCAACGGCTTGCGTCCAGCGCGCTACCTCATCACCGATGACGGCCTGGTGGTGATGGCCTCCGAGATGGGGGTGCTCGACATCCCCGAGGAGAAGATCGTCAAGAAGTGGCGCCTGCAACCGGGCAAGATGTTCCTCATCGACATGGAGCAGGGGCGCATCATCGACGACGCCGAGCTCAAGGCCGACCTGGCCTCCGCCCACCCCTACCGCGAGTGGCTGGAGAAGACCCAGATCCGCCTGGACGAGCTGCCGCCGGCGGTGGGCACCATGGCTCCCGACGAGGCGGTGCTGCTCGACCGCCAGCAGGCCTTCGGTTACACCCAGGAGGACCTGAAGTTCCTGCTCACCCCCATGGTGGTCACCGGTCAGGAGGCAGTGGGCTCCATGGGCGCCGACAACCCGCCGGCGGTGCTGTCGAACCGTTCGCGCCACCTGAGCAACTATTTCAAGCAGAACTTCGCCCAGGTGACCAACCCGCCCATCGACCCCATCCGGGAAGAGATCGTCATGTCGCTGGTCTCGCTCATCGGCCCGCGGCCCAATCTGCTGGAGCTCGAAAGCGGCGGCGAGAACATGCGCCTGGAGGTGAAGCAGCCGGTGCTCACCAACGAGGACCTGGAGAAGATCCGCCAGATCGAGGACAGCTCCGGCGGCGCCTTCCGCACCTGCACCCTGGACATCACCTACCCGGCCGCCGAAGGTGCCGAGGGCATGGAAGGCGCGCTGGAGGCGTTGTGCCAGGCCGCCGAGCAGGCGGTGCTCGAGGGCTACAACATCCTCATCCTCTCCGACCGGAAGATGGACGCCGACAACCTCGCCATCCCCGCCCTGCTGGCCACCTCGGCGGTGCACCACCACCTCATCCGCAAGGGGCTGCGCACCGAATCGGGGCTGGTGGTGGAGACCGGCGCCGCGCTCGAGGTGCACCACTTCGCCACCCTCGCCGGCTACGGCGCCGAGGCGGTGAACCCCTACCTCGCCTTCGAGACCATCGAGGCGATGCTGCCGAAGCTGCCCGAGAAGCTCGATTTCCGCGAGGCGCAGAAGCGCTACATCAAGGCGGTGGGCAAGGGGCTCTTCAAGGTGATGTCCAAGATGGGCATCTCCACCTACCAGTCCTACTGCGGCGCCCAGATCTTCGACGCCGTGGGGCTCTCTACTGAATTCGTGGAGAAGTATTTCACCGGCACCGCAACCACCATCGAGGGTATCGGCTTGAAGGAAGTGGCCGAGGAGGCGGTGCGTTGGCACCGCAATGCCTACGGCGACGCCTTCATCTACCGCAAGCACCTGGACGTGGGCGGCGACTATGCCTGGCGGGTGCGCGGCGAGGACCATGTCTGGACGCCCGACACCATCGCCAAGCTCCAACATGCGGTGCGCGGCGACGACTTCGCCACCTATGAGGAATTCGCCCGCCAGGTGAACGAGCAGAGCGAGCGGCTGCTCACCCTACGCGGCCTCATGGAGTTCAAGTGGGCCGACGAGCCCATTCCCCTGGAGGAGGTGGAGCCGGCCAGCGAGATCGTCAAGCGCTTCGCCACCGGCGCCATGTCCTTCGGCAGCATCTCCTATGAAGCCCACTCCACCCTGGCGCGGGCCATGAACGCCATCGGCGGCAAGTCCAACACCGGCGAAGGGGGCGAGGAGCCCGAGCGCTTCAACCCCCTGCCCGACGGCTCGCCCAACCCCGAGCGTTCCGCCATCAAGCAGGTGGCCTCGGGCCGCTTCGGCGTCACCACCGAGTACCTGGTGAACGCCGACG
>Ga0256914_1004678_pt1 | contig 10151 bp, 6 predicted proteins | sample HulkmetaG_FD_191571 | JGI IMG/M metagenome (GOLD analysis project Ga0256914, IMG submission 191571) | Hydrothermal chimney microbial communities from Main Endeavour vent field at the Juan de Fuca Ridge, Pacific Ocean - Hulk | ecosystem: Environmental > Aquatic > Marine > Hydrothermal vents ...
CATTGTGACCTCCCGAAACAGTAAGAATAAGAGCGGGGAATGTCATTCTTTCTTTTTGGTCTAAAAAATTTGAACATATATGCCCAAAAATATGAGAAACAGGAATTAACGGTTTTTTAAAAAGTGTTGCAAGTGTTTTTGCAGCTTCAATTCCTGTCATAAGAGAACCAACCAAACCTGGACCGTTGGTTACCGCTATGGCTTTTATACTATTCCAATCAAGATCTTTGGTAGTTTTTATTAAAACATCTTGCATCATATTAGCTGCTTCACGTGCAGCAAGCTCTGGCACTACTCCACCTGTTTTATTGGCTAAATCCGATGATGAAAAAATTATATGCTTATGCACATTATAATCTTCGTCAACAATACTGGCAGATACTTCATCACATGATGTTTCTATAGCTAAAATCATTTCTAATTATTAATTTCTTATTTTTGCAATTTTTCAGCCTTTCTTATTTTTGCAAGTAAGATTAAAATATCTCCTCTTGTTTTCAATGAATAATCCAATTTTTCAAAAGTATCCCAATTAATATAATGAATATTATTATTTATATCAAAAAGTTCTAACAGTGTTTCTAACACATATTTTTCGTCATATCTATCTCCATATGAAGTATCACACAAATTTTCATCATTTGATCTTTTGATATATGGATCAACACAATTTTCTGAAATATTTTTATTTTCATTATATTTAATATCATCATATAAATAGTTAATATCCCATTCATCTAAACCATAAACTGATAATTCTGAAAGATCTGAAAGTCTAATTCTTCTGTCTAAATTTTTTGCATGTTCAACATAATTTCGCACAAAAATAGAATCTAATTTATTTTCTGTATTTTCCCCTTTTGTTAAAAAATCAATTGCATCTTCCGCATCTCCATTAAATTTATTTAAATTTAAATAAAACTGATTTTCTTTTTGCTCTGTAACAATTTCAGATTGTTCAATTTCTAAATACATTTTATAAAAATTTGTAATATCAAAATCTTTCTTTTCTATAATTGGAAACGAAATTCTAGGATTTTGATATGTAAAACTTACAGATACATCAACCGTTACATCCGAATATTCTTTTGATTCATCTTCAAAATCAGACCATTCATTTACCCATCGTTCATTTCCTTTTACAGAAATTAAACTAATAGTTTTATTTGAATTTAATGCAATAGTAAGCACTATATCAGAATCTGGACTTGTAAGCGTATACACATTTTCAGATTTAGCAATTATTAAACTTCCATTTTCCACGGTATAATCTATTCCAATTGCTAAATAATTAACGAAATCATATACATCATCAATATTTAATTCATAATATAAATCATCCTTAATTTCTGTTAAAAAATCTTTTAACTCAGGAAATTCTTTCTCTAATTCAACAAAATCTAAAGCAATCCATTTATTTTCAAACAATTCATATAACTCTAAAAATCCACCAATTAAATTTTTAATATGATCGTTATCTATTTCTAGAGTATTTAATTTTGTTTTTAATGCAAATTGAAATGTATCAAAATTCAAAACACCTTGCTCTGACCAATTTACAAATCCCTTAAATGGAAAGAAATTTGCATATTCTTCTTCATCAGAATTTATAGAAAAACTTACATTTGCATTATCTGCAATATAAGAAAATGCATTGTCAGTTTTTTTTATTTCAACATTATCTGCCTTTGCATCAATAATATATTCTGTTTCAACCCCACTCCAATCTATATCAAGACCATTAGCAGAAATATTAGATAAAATCTTAGCTGTAAAATTTGCATCAAATGTATTTAAGAATGCATCGGCTAAAACTTCTCCATCTGTTTTTTCTGAATTTACAGAAATTACGTTTATTTTTTGAGATTGAGAATTTGTTGAATTTTCCAATTCCCATAAACTTTGAGCTTGAACAGTTGGAGCAATTTGAGAAACTGAAATAAGCGAAACAACCGCAACAGATGCAATTTTTTTAACACTATTTAAAGTCAAAAGATCATAAATCATAACAATTAAGATAAAATTATATTTTTTTATATTTATCATAACAAAATATTTTAGAATAATTTATTTATTTATCTTGCTTATTTTGAATAATATGTTTTCAATTATGTTATTTATTTTATATAATATAAATAATACACTCTATTAAAATAAAAACTACTTAATTATATAATACATATGATAAAAAAAATTATGAACAACAATATTAAAGCATTAATAATTGGAGCATCTCTTCTTATGACTTCAATTTCATTTGCACAATCATTTAATGATGTATCCACTGGATCAAAATATTACAATGCAATTGAAACACTTGCCCATGCCAATATTATAAACGGATACGAAGACGGAACATTTAAACCTGAAAAATCTGTAAATAGAGTAGAAGCATTAAAAATGATTTTAAATGCAGCTCAAATCTCAACAGGAGTATCCACTGGAAATTTTTCAGATGTCGCGAATGATGCTTGGTTCGCGCCATTCGTATATACTGCAAAATCAAAAGGCATTATATCTGGAGATGGGAAAACTGGAACATTTAAACCTGCAAGAACTGTAATTAAAGCAGAATTTTTAAAAATGGCTCTTTTAGGATTTGGACACAATGTAGAAAAACATAAAGGAAAAACAAATGTTGCAAAAGATGTTTCCAATGATGCTTGGTATTTACCATACTTAAGCTATGCACGAGTTTTACTGGTTATTGACCCAGATACAAATAATAAATTATACCCAGAAAAAACACTTTCTAGAGGAGAATGTGCAGAAATTTTATATCAACTTATAATTCTTAAACAAGGAGGGAATACTCAAAAATATTTAAAACTTACAGAATCTGAACTCTTAAATGTTATATTAAAACTTTCAGAAGATGATATATCTGCATCAAGAGGGCATGTAGATTCATCAGTTCAATACTCAGAACTTGCTTTAAAATCGGCACCAAACGAAGGAATCGTAAAAGCTGCAAATGAAATTGCACTAGGAATGCAAGATCTTGTCACTGCATATGAATATGGAATAAATGGAGACAAAGAAAATCTTATAAAATTTTCTAATTCTGCAAAAGAAAAAGCCGGAATTGCATATTCATACAGCACATCAACACAACCAATTGGAAAAAAAATCAAAGAATATGCAGACGCTCTTATATCACAAGCTCAATAATAAATTTCAAATAAAATGAAATTCACAATAGATCTTGGAGGATCTACAATAGACCTTCTTTACACCATAAATAATATTAAAAAGTTTCACTCCCTCGAGTCGAAACTTTTTAATAAAAATAATATAAAAAAAATTTTAGAAAATTTTAATATTTTGAATATTTTAAAAAATTCAAAATTAATAATTAATAATAAAAATACTCATAAACTTATAATAACAGGAGGACATTCTGCACTATTCAAACAAAAAGAAATAATTCTAAAATCAGAAATTTTTATAATAAAAATTGTTTCAGAATTTAAAGCAATAGGAAAAGGTGCTGAAATTTGCTCTAAAAAAGAATCAGGAATTGCCGTATCCCTAGGAACAGGAACAGCAATGGTTCTTTTCAACTCAAAAACAAAAGAATACAAACATATAAAAGGAACGGGACTTGGAGGAGGTTCATTTATAGGACTCAGTAAAGCACTCCTAAACACATCAGACTTTCAAGAAATTTCCAATCTTGCACTTTTAGGAAAAAAAGAAAATATAAATTTATCCGTAGGCGAAATAGTAGGAGGAAACATTAGATTACTCCCCGCCTCCGCAACTGCATCAAACTTTGCGAAATACAATACAAATACTTCAAAAGAAGATATTGCACTTGGAATTGCCATAATGATAGCAGAATCAATTACTGCTCTTGCTATTGAAAAATGCCTAAGATATAAACAAAAATATATTGTATTTGGAGGTAAATTTTCAAAACTTTCCATATTAAAAAAACATGTACAAGAAAGCACAGAATTATTTAACATCACACCAATATTTCCCACACACTCAGAATATATGACTGTAATTGGAGCAGAAGAAAGTGGTTAAAACAAATAATATATAAATAAATCAGATTTTTTATTTTAATCTTATAGATTCTGTTTTTGTGTCGTATCTATAATTAACAATACTCCCATTTATGATCATATTGATTGCAGTTTCTATAACCTTTAGTGGAGCAATAAACCACTCTCTTGGTCTACAAACAAGCCCTTTTTCATCAAATATATCAATATTAAGACACGAGTGAGAAAAAAACTTATGAATTAATTTTTCTAATTTATGAGGGTTGATATTGTATACTTCAAAAGATGAAACTTCTTTTACTTCTGCCATTAAATAAGTGGGATCCTTTTTAGCATTTTGAATACGAGTTTTTACTTCTGTTGTGGAAAACCCTATTTTAAACAAATTTTTTTTTGTAACAATCCTGTCGTCATTGCTTAATGATGAAAGAATATAGACATATCCATTTTGCTCATCAGTATTATCAATTTGCTCAAATCTATTAAGAGAGTTTTCCTCTTTTTCACTTACCAAATAACCATTTTCATATAAACCTTTTCCTAATGACCTCAAAAGCATATTTGAAGAAGTTCCATTTTCAAATATAAGAACTGTTCTGGTGTCTATTTTACTGTTTTTATCTTTTTCTAAGGTATTTATATCTTTCATTTCTTTTATATACCCTAAGACTCCTTTTAAAACAAAAAATATTCCTTTTTCAAAAGATTTTTCATTAAATTTTACGAGGGTTCGAGTTCCCTCTCTTAAATCCTTCTGACATTGTAAAAACATTTTTTCATACTTATCAAAATCCTTCATTTGCTTTCTTCTCGCAACAAAATCAGCGTCAGCTCGTTTTTGATCTATTTTTGAAATATTTTTCAAAGTAAATATATCTACTTCACTTTTATCATCTAATAACCCAAAAGTATCACTGTTAAAAATATCCTCTATTGAATCTATATCAGTCATTTTTATTTTTCTAATAAATTATATGTATCGTATTTTTTAAGAAGCTGAATTTTTTTATAGTCATTTTTTAATCCTTCCAGTCTTGAATACAGTCTTCTTTCATTCATATCGATTGATTTTTTTGGCTCACAACTATGCACTTTATAAAAGTTGTTTATTTCTTCAAAACTTGCAACAAGCCTGTCATCTGGTGTAATTATTTGATTCTTTGCTTTTACTTCTAATAATCCAAAAGGGTCGTTTTCAAAAATATCATTTAAAATTGATGTTTTTTTTATTTCTTGATTAAGAATTTTGTTGTTTTCGTTTTTCATCTTTTAGGTAAATAATACACTCCGCTAATCGTCTTTCTTTTGCATCAATGGATTTTATATCAGGGGCTTTTCCTGTTTTTTCTTTAAATTCTATGATTTTGGGCCATAGGATTTTTGCTTCTTCAAAATCCATTTTTATTTTAGTTGCTTCAATAGATTCCTTAATAAGCTTTAACACTCCTGTAGTAACCTGTTTTGACAGTACCTCAAAAGCCTGTTGAAAAGGATTGATGCTTTCGATTAAATCAATATTTAACTCATCTAATTTAATAAATTTATTACTCATTCTAATAAATTGAGTATCTCCACTTGTTTCAATTGTAGCGGTTTTTATTACACTATCTACTACTACATGCTGTCTCAATTCTTCTACTTCTTCCTCATTTAAATCAGGATATTTTGTTTGAATTATTTTAGGAATAAGCACCTTATTAATCACCTCTGGCTCAATATTTCCAGGCATTGCTTTGAGCATTTGATCATCTTGGAGGATAGACGCTTTTAAGTCATTTAAATCACTCTCAATTATCTCATTCACCTTCTCGCTTTTTGGTAATTTAAATCCCTTTATTTTTATCTCTCCTTTCTTTGCAGGCTCATTATCATCATCAAACAATGGTTTAAATTTAAAAACTGGGGCTAGAACTTGCTCCATAAGGAGCGAAGAAGTAATAGCTTTAAGCATATTATTCACTGATAACTTTACTTCATCATCATTGGCATCTGGTTGAGCTATTAAATTTGTAAACTGAGCAGTTGTCTTATTTTCACTATCTCTCGTGGCACGCCCTATTATTTGGATTATTTCAGTGAGAGAGCTTCTGTACCCAACTGTTAAAGCATGTTCACAATAGGGCCAATCAAATCCTTCTTTTGCCATTCCTAGTGCAATAATAATGTCTATATCATCAACACTATCCATTTTTCTCAGATATGTGATTATTTTTTCTCGATCTTTTGATTCATCATTTACGAGATCTGCCACTTTAATGATTTTTCCATCTTTGTGCCGTTTTACGATAATTACTCCGTCTTTTGTAACCTCCTGAACTTTTCCAATAATATCAATTATTGCTCCAACTTCTTGATGTTTTTCTTTTGTTGATTCACCTGAGTTTACATTTGGAATATGTAAAATAGTTTTTTTATCAGTATCTAAAACCTCATCAATCGCGGTGAGATATTTTCCTTGATAAAAATGATACCCAATTCCTAGTGATTTTAAAAATTCATATCCATTTAACTGCTGATAATAATTATATGTTACTTTTGTAAACTTTGCCTCATCTTCTGGGAGCAGAACAGGGACGCTATCCCCTCTAAAATATGAGCCCGTCATCGCGAGTATATGAACACTTGATTGAGCAATTAATGTTTTCAGAAGTTCTCCTAACTTATTTTCTCCATCTGATGAAACATGATGAAACTCATCTATTGAGAGTAATACATCATTAAATTTTGATGATTCCAACTGCTCAAATGCAAATCGTAAAGTGGCATGGGTACAAATAAGAATTTTTTCATCAGAATCTAAAAAATTTTTAAAAGTCTCGACTTTACCTGTTGAGTCAGAGCTCGTGCATAAATTATATTTATCTTTTACTTCCCAATCAGAATAAAACCCATAAGAAGTAAGGTCTGTCGTTAAAAATGATCCCCCAATAGATTTTTCTGGAACGGTAACGATTACTTTTTTTACACCTTGATTTATGAGTTTATCAAGAGCGATAAACATCAAAGCCCTTGATTTTCCAGAAGCAGGCGGAGCCTTTAAAAGTAAGTATTGAGAATTTCTTTTTTCATATGCTTTTTCTTGCATTTCCCTCATTCCTAAATCATTTGTTGACTTACTTTTTCCTGTTTTTTCATATTCAACTTCTACTAAGTTTTTCATGTTTTTTAGTTATTAAATCTACTTTTTCGTCTACATTATTTTTCATTGTTTTTAAACTCTGATTTTCTAGCTCCCTTAAATAAGGGGAATTAAGTGTTTTTCTATAAACTCACGGCTAAACAAGGGCTAAATTACGGCTAAAATAATAATTTTTTTCATTATGACAATACCCAATAACCTTTTTCCATTTTAACAATATTTTCTTTTCTTAGGTCTTGTAAGTAATTTTTTATTTTATTCATTTTTCTAAAAAAAATTATTTCCCCATTTTTTCCTTTGCAATCATCTCTTCATAAAGTTTAAAAAGATATTCAAGTCTCTCTTCATCATTTTCAAATGGTTTTTTACGATAACATTGCTCTATGGCTAAGTCTAATTGATGATGAGCATCTTTCAAACCTTGTGGCATTTTATCTGGGTCATAAAGTTGTGCTAATGTTTTTTCTGAGTGTTGTTCTCTTTCATCTAAGATATTAAATACAAGTTCTGTTATCTCTTCTTTTTGTTTATCTGCTATATTTGGAAATGGGAAAGTGTTATAAACAATATTCTTTGAATATCTATATCGACTTTCTAGCTTACCACCAATTTCTTTCATCCAAGTCATATGCATTTTAGAGGTTAAAATTCCAAGATAATAAGTTTCATCTGTACATACTGTAAAGCAACTATCACTTGATTTTTTTTCAGATGAAAAAAATCCCATAGGAATATATTCTCTATTTTCCGATGATGTTTTAGGAATTAAAATAAAACCTTTATTTTTTGGCTGAGTAATTTGAGCAAATAAGTGTGGTATTTCTGCTAATTGTGGTCTTGAAGAGTTAAGTCTAATTTCTTTTAGCTCTTTTACTCTTTTAAATACTATTGGTGAATTATACAATTCATCTTTATTAATATCTTCTAGCCATAAACACCATCGTTCTTTACCATTTAAAAACTCATTTGCTGATAATAATTGCTTAAACCACTTTTTTGATTGTGGTTCTTTTTCTATAAATATATCTTTTTCCTGTGGTGTAAATAATAGTTTACCACCATCAGCAGGCATATTCCCAAAATTAATTTCTGGTAAATTAGATAAAGGTTTTGTTTTTGAATAAATATAAATACTTTTACCACTTATTAAATATGGAGTTATATTTGATACTATTACTTTGATAGTATCTTTATATAATATTTTTTTAGATTTACTAATATTTGCAAGACCAATAATTACAACAGTTACTCCTGCGTTAGCTTTTGCATTATTTTGCCATTTAAAAGATTGGTGAGCAAAACATATCTCTAAATCATCTTTTAAAACTCTAGGCCATGTTAAAGCAACTTGCTCTCCTTGACTAATTGAGTTCGTTGATACAAAAGCACATTTTGCATTTATTCCTCTTATGTAATTTGCTCCAAGATAAAACCAAGCAGCGATATAGTCTAAACTCTTGTAGTCTTTGATAAATACTGCTTTCATATCTTCTTTTTGTTCTTTATTTTGATTTCTTGAACCAAGATAAGGAGGATTCCCAAACACATAAATCTCATTTCCATCCTCTTTAGGACAAACACTCTCCCAATCAATTCTAGTAGCATTACCATGAACTATATTACCACCATCTTGAAGTGGTAAAGATGGTGCAGTTCTTCCAAATACTTTGTAAAACTCTAAATTCATTTGATGCTCTGCCAACCAAAGGGAGAGTATCGCTACTTCGTGAGCAAAATCATCTAACTCTATACCATAAAATTGAGTAAGCTTTATCTCTGAAAAAACAAAACTTTTTTGTTTAGAAAAAGTATCTATCTGTGCTAATATTTTCATCTCTAATCGTCTTAATTCTTTATATGCGATAATCAAAAAGTTACCACTACCACAAGCAGGATCAAATATTTTTAGATTTGATATTCTATTTATAAGTTCTTGTAGTTTTTTCTTATTGGTTTTAATATTCTCAAACTCTTCATATAGCTCATCTAAAAATAATGGTTGCATCACTTTCATGATATTTGGTACAGATGTATAGTGCATACCCATATCACCACGATGTTCAGCTGTTACAACTGCCTGTATCATAGAACCAAAAATATCAGGATTTATTTCAGACCAATCTAATCCACCAATCTCTATTAAAATATTTCTCGACTTTGTAGTAAATTTTGGTATTGAATATTTATCCCTAAAAAGTCCACCATTTACATACGGAAAAGCTTTTAAATATTCTGGTAAATCGCTTAAATTACTTGCTCTGTCTTTATCATCAGCATTAAATATTTCAAACAATCTTTCAATATAACTATCTACATCACTTCCATCAACTTGCGTATGTGTTGAAACAGCGTTGGTAAAAAGATTATCAGTAAAAATATTAGAATCCTCTGCAAAATAACAAAACAGTAGTCTCGTTAAAAACACATTAAGAGCGTGTACTTCTTCGTGGGAATTTGTTGGATTTGTTTTGAGTATCTCATCATATAGTTTTGCTAACTGATTTGAAGCTTTTACATCTGCTGGATTTTCATCTATATGAGTTGATTTTTCCATACCTGCAAGAGGTAAAAAGAAATCATAATGCTTCAGTAATTCTTCAAATTTAATATCCAGAGTATCCGTAGTCTTAGTATCGTAAGCGAGTACTATCTTGTAATCGGTAACAATAATAAATCGAGGCTTTTGTTTTGATTTTGATTGAGTACTTTCTTCTTTTAATTTTTCAATAGTGCTATGTAAATCACTTTGAGCTTCTTTAAAAAAAAGTTTTTTTCTCATCGTTAACTCTCCCTTACTTTCCAGTTGATTTAAATCTCCTTTTTGAAGACGAGCAATACTTGATTTTGCTTCTCCGTAAGCCAAAAGAAATTTAAAAACAAAAGAATTTTGTGAGTAATCTTTTAATAATTGAGCAATGTTTTTTTCTATTTGATGAGTAGTCATATTTTTTACAATTAAAAAGTTTCTAGTTTTTCTATAAATCAAATCAATAGATATT
>Ga0256914_1004679_pt1 | contig 10148 bp, 11 predicted proteins | sample HulkmetaG_FD_191571 | JGI IMG/M metagenome (GOLD analysis project Ga0256914, IMG submission 191571) | Hydrothermal chimney microbial communities from Main Endeavour vent field at the Juan de Fuca Ridge, Pacific Ocean - Hulk | ecosystem: Environmental > Aquatic > Marine > Hydrothermal vents ...
CTGCACCTGACCGATGGGGGGTGCGATCTGCACGAGGCGCTCTGCGAACTGACGAAGGCGCGGGAGTTCGAGTACGATCTTCGCTATCTCGGATCGGAGCCCCCGAAACTGGAGTGCCGCGACCACCCCGCGATGCGGATCGAACCCCTCGATCTTGGGGAGAGGCGTTTCAACAGGCACGCCCGTCTCTACGAAAACATCTTCGTCACACTCGGGGACGCGCTGCTCGAACCGGATATCGACGAGACGCTCAGAAAATTCTACCGGATCATGAAGAATGCCGGGGTGCTGGTGCTTCTGCTCGAGAAGGGAGAGGGTCTGAGCCGATCGATCGACGCCCGGCTGGAAGAGAGCTTTTTCGTGGCCGTCAACCATATCGACATCTTCGACGACTACGATGTCGTCAACGCCAAGAAGCTGCACGGGTGGGGTGCGTACGAGGTGGGGTTCTGATGCGAAAAGAGTACACTCTCGACGAGGCGATCGCCCTCTACGAAAACTCCGACTACGAGGCGGCCCTGGAGGCGCTGAAGCAGCACCGCAGAAGTGCGGAGGCGCAATACTATCTCGGGATGCTCTACTACGAAGGGTTCGGTGTCGACAAGTCGCTCGACGAGGCGAAACGGTGGTTCAAGAAGGCCTCCCGCCAGGGAAGCCTCGATGCCGAGTATATGCTGCTGTGCTGCGAAGGGAACACTTCGAGCTGCTGCAAGGGGTGAGCGCGCGGCGGGAGGGGCGGTGCCGCCTCCATCCCCTCTTCGACCGCTTCCTTCATCGTCTGAATTCGGCCCACAGAAGCCGGTGGTCGGCGATGAAGTAACGCATATACTGGAAAAAGCGCTTTTTCCGGCGGTCCGCGCTGCGCTCCCAAAGCTCTTTGAAAAGGGCGTTGTCGAAGTCGAAGACCCCCATCCGCCCCGCGAAATCCTCGTCGGTGCGACTCGGGAAGAAGGCGATCTGGTCGTAATCGCTGTCTCCGGCGAGGTTTGTGCCCACGAGGTTTGTGGTGTGTTTGGGAAGGGAGAGTCCGTATTCGGCCAGCTCGTCGTAGATCGGATCGCCCGGACGGACGTGGGGCATGTTGAAGTCGCCGATGAGGATGATGTCGTTGTTGGGCGGACCGGCGCGGCGGATGCGCGACCTGGCCCATTTGGCCAGCGCCTTGGTCTCGAGCCGCCGCAGGGCGATATTGCTCCAGTAGAGGTGGACATTGACGATACTGAATGTAAAATCTCCGCTTTGGAACCCCACCATGTAGGGGTTGCGGTTGAATCCTCCGAAGGGGGCCTCCTCCGGCTCCATCCCCTCGATGACGATGGAGCGCCGTTCATATCCGCGCATCGCCAGTTCGGCCGCCAGCCCGGTGGGGCGGAGACGATCATCCCGGTAGAGAAAGCCGAGCCGCTCGTTGTTGCCGGCGATGTCGGTGAAGAGGTAGCTCCACGACCCCTCCAGGTAGCCGTGGAGCCGCTCGAACTGCTCCAGGTCGTCGGCCACCTCCTGCACCGCCACGATATCGAAGGGCTCCATGATCTCGGCCATGAGCCGCAGATGGGCATCCTCCCGTTTCTGGAGACCGAAATTGGTGAGGTTCCACGTGGCGATGAGGATATTGTCGTCGCGCCGCGGCGGAATCTTCCGGCTCGGCAGGGCACGATGCTCCCGCAGATGCTCGATCTCCTCCTCCAGGTCGAAACGGTAGTCGAAGCGGGGTTTTCGGTGGGCTCTCATCTTCACTCCTTGAAGTAGTCGGTTCCGAGCGCCCTGAGGCGTTCGTAGATCTTCTGGAAATCGACGCTGTAGACCCGTGTCCGGCCGATCGTGGTGATGAAGTTGGTGTCGCGGGCGAAGCGGGGAACCAGGTGGAGGTGGATATGTTCAGCGATCCCGGCACCCGCGGCGGCACCCAGGTTCATTCCGAGGTTCACCCCCTCGGCACCGAACCCCTCCTTGAGCAACGCCACCCCTTTTTGGGCGAGGGTGCTCATACGCAGCCAGACCTTCGGATCGAGGGTTTCGAGGGCGTCGGTATGGGTGTGGGGGATGATCATGAAATGGCCCGGGGTGTAGGGGTAGCGGTTCATGACGATGAAGCAGAGATTGTCCCGGTAGAGGATCTGGTGTTCGGCATCTTTTTGCACCTCTTTGGAGATGTGGCAAAAGACGCACCCCTCGATCTTCTCCCCGGTGACGTAGCCGCTTCGCCACGGGGCGTAGAGATACTCCAAGCCTGCCTCCTTCCGTTTGGCGTTACTCCATTGTATCAAAGAGTGGATGAAAAGTTTCCGCCCTACCCCGCAAGGTAGATGATCCGGGGCCAGATCATCACGATCGCCAGGGCCGCCAACTGCAGGAGAATGAAAGGGACGACCCCCCGATAGATCTGGCCCGTGGTGACCCGGTCGCCTGCGGCCCCCTTGAGATAGAAGAGAGCGAAACCGAACGGGGGCGTGAGGAAGGAGGCCTGCAGATTCATGGCGATCAGGATGGCGAACCAGACGGGGTCGATTCCGAAACTCGCGGCGATGGGTACAAGGATCGGGACGACGATGAAGGCGATCTCGATGAAGTCGACGAAGAAGCCGAGCACGAAGATCACCGCCATCGTCACCAGGATGAAGGTCCACTTTCCGCCCAGATCTTCGGTGAAGAAGGCGTGGACGAAGTCGCCCCCGTCGAAAGCGTTGAAGACGAGGCTGAAGGCGGTGGCGCCGATGAGGATCATGAAGATCATGGCGGTCAGCTTCACCGTCTCGAGAGCCGCGTATCGGACCATTTCGAAACGAAAGGTCCCTTTCAGAAAGGTCAGCAGAAGCGCACCCGCCACGCCCACGGCGGCCGACTCGGTTGGGCTGGCGATCCCGGCGAAGATGGATCCGAGCACCGCGACGATCAGCAGCATCGGCGGGAGGATCGCCACTGCCGCACGCCACAGCAGCTCACCGTAGGGTGTCGTTTCGCGCTCCATCGCCGGTGCGGCGTCAGGTCTGAGCCAGGCGAGCGTCAGGATATAGAGAATATAGAGCGACGTGAGCACGATGCCCGGAACGAGGGCGGCCCTGAAGAGGTCGCCGACACTGACGTACATCACGTCCCCAAGAACGATCAGCACCACCGAGGGGGGGATGAGCTGGCCCAGTGTGCCGCTGGCGACGATGGTGCCGCTGGCGAGGGCCGGATCGTAGCGGTGCCGCAGCATGATCGGCAGCGTGATGAGCCCCATCATCACCACGCTGGCACCGACGATGCCGGTACTGGCCGCCAGGATCGCTCCCACCAGCACCGTGGAGATCGCCAGGCCGCCGCGCACGGGGCCGAAGAGCCGCCCCATCGATTCGAGCAGATCTTCGGCCATCTTCGACTTCTCCAGGATCAGACCCATGAAGATGAAGAGCGGTACCGCCATCAGGGTGAAGTTCTGCATGATGCCGTAGATGCGAAAGGGCAGCAGTTCGAAGACCTCGAGCCCCACGTCCCACGGAAAGAGGAGCGCGAAGAGGATCGCCACCCCGGCGAAGGCGAAGGCGACGGGGATTCCCAGAAGCAGAAAGAGCAGTGCGGTCAGGAACATCAGCATACCGATCATCCCGCCCCCCCTTTCATCTCTTCGAGCCGGTAGAGGGCCTTGATCGTTTCACTGAGGGCCTGGAGCATCAGCAGCACGAAGGCGACGACGACGATGCTTTTGACGATCCACCGGCAGCAGAGTCCGCCCGGGTCGGGGCTCCCTTCGTGCTGCAGGAGACTCTGGAGGGTAAAGTCCCAGCTGTACCAGACGACGAGCGCCCCGAGAGGGAGGATGAAAAGAAGGGCCGTGACGATACGCACGACCTCCCTGAAACGGGGGGAGAAGCGGGTGTAGAGGATGTCGACCCGCACATGTTTGTCGTGTTTGAGCGCATAGGCCAGCCCCATCAGGAAGAGCAGGTCGAAGAGGTGCCACTCCAGCTCCTGCAGGGCGACCGATCCTTCGTGGAAGAGGTAGCGCATCGCCGCGTCGTAGACGATCAGAAGCGCCAGAGCGATCGAGGCGAAGGCCCCCACCGCCCCGGCATAGCGGCTCGCGTCGTCGATATGGCGGGAGAGTCTCAAGAGCCCTTTTGGCACGGCTTCCTCCTAGATGAAGTTCGGTGCGTCGTTGGCGAAGAGGATCAGATCGCCCGCTGCGGTCTCTTCGGCCAGCATCTGTTCCATCTTCGACTTCTCGTCGAGAAACCGGAGTTTCTCTCCGGAGATCCGGCGTTTGAAGACGGGTCGGTTGACCCTCCCGGTGACGATGACCAGATCGAAGATCTCGTCGGCCCGTTCGGCCACCTTTTCGTTGAGCTCGATATCCGCTTCCACGAGCCCCGGCGTCACGAGGATCTTTCGTCCCGGATGTTGGGCCGCCAGTTCGAAGGAGGCGAGCATCCCCTCGATATTACCGTTGAAGCTGTCGTCGAGAATGATCTTGCCTCCGGCGTCGATCCGCTGCAGCCGATGGGGAACCGCCTCGAGCGCTTCGGCGTACCGGGCCCCTTTTTCGTAGGGGATTTTGAGGGCGGCGGCCACATGGAGCGCGGCGGTGACGTTGACGGCGTTGAAGGCTCCGAGGATCGGCAGATGCAGATGGATCGGACCCTCGGGCAGCGCCAGGTCGAAGTCGACCCCCTCCAGTGTCGATACCAGATTTTCGATCTCGTCGCCAAAGAGTGTCACCCTCCCGTCGGGTTTCACCTTCGCGCTCACGTGGACCCATGCGTGGCGGAGCCTGGGGCTCGAGAGGATCTCCATCTTGGTGTTTCGGATCCGCTCGAGCGACTTGAAATATTCGATGTGCTGCGGGCCGATCACCCCCACCACCGCGAAGTGGGGTTCGACGAATCCTGCGATCTCGGCGATGTCACCGGGGCCCCTCGCCCCCATCTCCACGACGTAGACCTCGGTATCCTCCGGAAGCGATTCGTTGATATCCTTCATCACTCCGCCCAGGGTGTTGACGCTGCGAGGTGTGGCGTAGACGCGCTTTTCGCGCCCCACGATCTGGGCGATGAAGTTCTTGATGGAGGTTTTGCCGTAGCTGGCGGTGACGCCGACGACGATCAGGTCGGGCATCCGTTCGAGTTTCCGTTTCGCCTGGAGGCGGTAGCCGTGGATCAGCACCTTCTCGATCGCCATCGAGCCGATCACCGCCACCGCGAGGGGGAGAATGACGCCGAAGCTCTCGTTGCCGCGCGCCAGCAGCAGCAGATCCTGGAAAATGGCCAGCGACGCCAGCAGGGCGAAGAAGCGCTTGATGCGGCCGGTGAAGACCAGCTTCCTGTCGAGTTTTCTCTGCCAGAGCCAGAGCGAGGGGAGATAGGCGAAGTAGAAGTAGATCCAGAAGTAGATCCCGGTGAAGTAGTAGGCCAGGAGCGGGATCAGGAAATAGATCAGGTGCCACTGATACTTCGTATGGTGGAAGAGGACCCGCTCGATCCGGTAGCTGTACCACTGCAGGTTGGTGGCCAGGTAGTATCCGAGGGCGAGGACCAGCAGAATGTGCGAAAGAAGCTCGAACCAGATCATCGGACGATCCCGAAATCGTGGAACGGCGCTTCGAGCGGGATCTCTTCACACTCGATCGATTCGACGTGGGACATGGGCGATCCTTTTTGCAAGATGGCTTTGAACTCTCCGAACGACTCTTCGGGGGTATCGACGACGGCGACGACGGTACCGTCGGGAAGGTTGCGCACATAGCCCCTGAACCCCGCCGCCCGTGCCGCATCGGCGACGTGGCGTCTGTACCAGACCCCCTGGACCCTGCCGGTGACGATACATCTATACCGTTTCAAGAAAAGCCTCCATCGCTTCGGTCACCTCCTCTTCGCGGGAGAGAAAAAAGTAGTGGTCCCCTTCGAAAAAACGGAGCCGGGCGTCGGGCATGAGCGCTTCGATCCTGCGTCCCGCTTCGGGCGGAGTGGCCCGATCCCCCTCCCCCCAGCACAGCAGCGTCGGGGAACCGCAGGCTGCGAAGGTGCTGGAGAAGTCTTCGTCGACGACCCGCTTGAATGTTTCGTACATGGTATCGGGCATTCCGGCGGCGTCGGCCGAGACGAAGAAGCGGCGCAGGGCATCCCCTCCGAAGGGTTTCAGCAGCTTGAACAGGGCGATTTTGGCCCGTACGCCCAGCGGCTTGGGCAGAACGATCCCCGCGCTGGAGAGGAGGATCAGCCGCGGCGGCTGCAGCAGCGTGGCCACCTTGCCCCCGAAGGAGTGGCCGACGATCGCATCCGGCGATCTTCCCACCGCTTCGAGGAACGCCGAGACGATCGCGGCGTAGTCGTGGGTGGTGAGGATCGCGTCGCTGGAGCTCTTTCCGAACCCGGGAAGATCGAGGTAGATGTGGCAAAACTCCTTCAGCCTTCCGCCGAAGGCCCGGCGCATCAGCTCCTTGTTGCTTCCCCATCCGTGCAGAAAGAGCAGACTCTTTACCGCCGAAGGGTTGAGAAGGTCGTAGGAGAGGTCGAAGGTGTGCTCGTTGTACCGTATCCGCTTGTGCGCCATGCTACTCCCTCTTGAGAATCACGTTGTTGACGAAATCGGAGAGAATGCTCTCCTTCTCCTCCCGGAACCGCCGCTTCATCTCTTCGCGGGGCAGCTTCTCGGTCCACTCGAAGAGGTCGGCGTCCGGGTGCTCCTTCTTGTAGGCGAGGAACTCTTCGAAGTAGAAGTCGATGATCCCGGCGTCGGAGCTCCTGATATGCCCGTAGGGGAGAAACTTGAGCTGGTCGGTCTCCTCCAGCGGGACCCCCTCTTTCCAGTGGAGGTAGAGGGTGGCGGCCAGGCCGGTGCGGTCGGCGCCCGCCTTGCAGTGCATCAGGACCGGGTACTCCGCCTCGTCGAACGCCTTTTTCATGCTTTCAAGACGGTTTCTGTCGGGCAGGTCGCGGGAGTAGATCTCCACGTCGATCATCTTCACCCCGGCCTCTTCGCAGGCGCGCTTTTCGAGCATGTAGACGGGGCTGTGGGGCTGGCTGCCCCGAAGGTTGATGACCGTCTTGATCCCCTTCCGGCGGACGATTCTCTTGAGCTGCCAGGGCGTGGGCTGGCTGGAGCGGTACATCCGGTCGCTCACCTTGTGGAGGTTGAGGCGGAAGATGTTGGTGAAGTTGTGTTCGGTGATCATCGCGGTGAACCACGCTTTGATCTTCTGCCAGAGGGTTTCGTACTTGACGGGGGGTCGGCTCATGTCTCTCCCATGTGATAGAGTTTCTTGAACGTCTCGCACTCGGCGGCGAGCGCCTCTTTGCTCCCCTGGCAGACGATCCGGCCGTGCTCGAAGACCAGGATCGTGTCGGCCCGTTCGATCGTGGAGAGGCGGTGGGCGATCATGAAGACGATGAGCTCCCCTTTGAGCGCGTAGATCGTCTCTATGATCGCCGCTTCGCTCTTGTTGTCCAGGGCGCTGGTCGCCTCGTCGAGAATGAGGATGTCGGGCTCCTTGTAGAGAGCGCGGGCGATGGCGATTCGCTGACGCTGGCCGCCCGAGAGATTCGTGCCCCCTTCGCTCAGCACCGTATCGATCCCCTTCGGGAGCGATTCGACATAGCTCCAGAGGTTCGCCCTTTTCAGAGCCTCGACCACCCTCTCCCGGTCGGGTTCGGTGGTGCCGTAGGCGATATTGGCGGCGATGGTGTCGTTGCTGATGTAGATGCGCTGGGTGACGATGGCGATACGCTCACGCAGGGAGGTGACGTCGAGCTCTCTGGCGTCGATGCCGTTGATCCGTACGACCCCCTCGGCCGGGTCGTAGAAGCGCAGGATCAGGTTGACCATCGAGCTCTTTCCGCCTCCGCTGTCTCCGACCAGCCCGATCACCTCCCCCTTTTTGGCCCCGAAGGTGATCCCCCGGAGAGCGATCGTCTCGCCATACCGGAGCGTGACGTTCTCGAAGGCGATCGTCTCCACCCTCCCAAGCCGCTTCGTTCCGCCGACGATCATCGGTTTGTAGCGCATGATCTGCTCGATCCGTTCGTTTGCGGCGATGGCGTCCTGAAAGCGGTTGTAGGCTCCGGAGATGCGACGCAGCGGATCGATGAGCAGGGAGAGGGCGGTGAGGAAGGAGAAGAACTCACCCGTCGTCATACTCTTTTCGATGAGCACCTCCCGTCCTCCGATGACGATGACGGCGGTGATGGCGATCGCAGCCACCAGCTCCAGGATCGGTACCAGCATCTGCTGCACCTTCACCGTCTTGATGTTGGTTTCGAAGAAGCGGCGGTTGTGCTCCCTGAAGCGCTCGAGCTCGTAGGGCTGGGCGTTGTAGGATTTGATCATCTCGTAGTTGGCGAAGATCTCCGAGAGGCTGGCGATGAGATCGGAGTTCTGCTCCTGTGCGGTGTGGGAGAGTCTCTTGATCTTCCGCGAGATCACCTCTACGGGGTAGACCGCCAGGGGGATGATGATGAGCGAGTAGAGGGCGAGTTTCGGGCTCTGGTAGATGACGACTCCAAGGAGCGCCAAAACGGTCAGGATTTCGCGCAAAAAGACGGCCATCTCCGAGGAGATGGCGTTCTGGATCCTCAGGATGTCGTTGCTGATACGGCTGATCAGCTCCCCGCTGTGGTAGCGGAAATGGAAATCCATGTCGAGATTCATCATGTGGGCGAGCATCCGGTCGCGCAGTTTGCGGATGATATCCATGCCGATATAGCTCAGGGCGTAGCTCTGCATGAAGGTTCCGGCCCCCTTGGCGACGAAAGCGAGCACGATGAAGGCGGGGACGATGTAGAGCATCTGCACATCCTGCTCCACGAAGATCCTGTCCATCAGGGGCTTGACGATATAGGCGATTCCGGCGGTGGCGGCGGAGGCCATCACCATGCCGACGATCGCCATCACGATCAGACCGGTGTATCCCCTGTAGTAGGGGAGATAGGTCCTCAGAAACGCTCTCAAAGGCCGCTTCCCGTCTTCGGCCCCTTGGCCGACTGGACACGTTCGATGTAGGCGTAGTCGGGCCTGATGGTGCGCTCCGCCGGGAGCGCGCCGGCGAGCGACCGCAGCACCCCTTCGAAATCGTCGAAGAGGTAGTGGGCCATGGAGCCGGGGATCGGGTTGATCTCGTTCAGAAAGATCCGGCCGCTGGCGACGAAGAAGTCGCACCGCACGAGCGCCCCTTCGAAGGTGTGGCCGTAGACCCTCTTGAACGCTTCGATCAGGTCGGCGCGCAGCGTCTCGTCGATCGGGGCCTCTTCGACACTGTCGGTCCTGGCGAAGTCGAGATACTTTTGGTCGAAGTCGAGAAACTCCCTCTTCCCGGGCGCTTCGATACGACCGACGCTCCACCCCTCCCCGAGACGGCATCCGGCGACGTTGTATTCGGCGATCCCTTCGATGAAGGGCTCCACCAGCACCTCGTCGTCGAACTCGAAGGCGACATCGAGGGCGTAGTCGAGCTCGTCGGCGCTGTGTACGACCCCCACCCCGATGGAGCTTCCGAGCCTGAGCGGCTTGACGATGACGGGAAAGTCGAAGTCGAGTTCGCGCGAGCCGTCGACCCGCAGCAGCTGCCACTCGACGGTGGGGATCCCGAGCCCCTCGGCGTAGAGCTTGGTGAGCCATTTGTTGAAGCTCACCACGGAGGCCTCCTTGCGCGGACCGATGTAGGGGATGCGGTAGAAGTCGAAAAGGGCCGCGAGAGTGCCGTCTTCACCCTGGGCGCCGTGGACGAGATTCAGAAGCGTGCCGACCCCCTCGAGCCTTCTGGCCTTGAGCAGCCCGCGCGTCTGGAACCCTCCTGTGGCGAGCGTGAGCCGCTCCCCTTTCCGGTATTCGCCCGAACTGAAATGGTTCGACTTCATCTTCCGGGCGGGGATGAGCCAAAAGTCGCCTTCCGCATCCAGAAAGACGAAACGGGGTTCGCTCTTGAGTCTCTTCTTCAGGGCTATGGCGCTGACGATGCTGATCTCGTGCTCGTAGCTGGCACCGCCGAACAGTATGGTGAATTTCACGTCTCTCCTCTCATTTGCCGAGTTTTTTGAGCGCCTCTTTGATCAGCGCAGCGGTTTCGGTCTCCGAGCATCCGGCGAGCGCCTTGGAGACCGCCTCTTTCTTGAACCCGAGACTCTCGAGTGCCAGCGCCGCTTCGCTGCGGGCGGCCGAACCGGCGCTTTCGGGGTGGA
>Ga0256914_1004680_pt1 | contig 10148 bp, 6 predicted proteins | sample HulkmetaG_FD_191571 | JGI IMG/M metagenome (GOLD analysis project Ga0256914, IMG submission 191571) | Hydrothermal chimney microbial communities from Main Endeavour vent field at the Juan de Fuca Ridge, Pacific Ocean - Hulk | ecosystem: Environmental > Aquatic > Marine > Hydrothermal vents ...
TATTGGCGGTTATGGCGTACTGTTCGCCACCTATCAGGGTAACAAACTCCTCTGCAAAAAAGAAAGAAAAGATCATTACCGGAATAATTAACAGAGTTAGCCCTCCCGAGTTTCTATAGTAGAGTCTTTTTACATCTTCAACCCGGCCTTCGATGCTTGCCCTCGACATTTCAGGAAAAGCGGTCATGGCAAAGCTGCGCAAGGGGATTTCGATGATTTCGGTGAGTTTCATGGGGATGCTGTAAAATGCCACCCCTACGGTTCCCAGAAACGGACTTAAGCCAATAATAAAGGTATCGGCACTTTTTAACAGGTTGCTGCCAATGAGTGTACCGGTAGTGTATTTTCCAAAATCGAGTATGGTTTTGATGTTGTTTTTTGAAGCCTTGAAAATGTATCTAACACCATCCCAGTTTGATAGGGAGGCAACCATTGATGTGACGGCATTAATCAGGATATAGGCAATCATTATAACAATCACATCCGATTTAAACCAAATGAGGTTTGCCAGCAGGAAAAGCATAAATCCGCCCACGCTGATCATACGCAATACCAAAATCAGGTCGAAACGCAGTTTGGCCTGTTGTACCGACATGGCACTGTTAAAAGGAAGCGTAATAAAGGCAACAACGGGAAACCATCTGAAAAAGAGGTAATAGCCCGAATTGTCGATACCCTCTTTTGCGAAAAAGTAGATGGTATAGGTAATAATGGCCAGTAAAGATGTGGAAATAAGATTGATAACATAGTTTGAACCGATGAGGCTTTTACCGTTCTCTTCGTCGGCTCCCGATAAAAACCTTACAATGGCTGTTTGTGTAATGCCAAAGCGTAACATGTCGAGAAAGTTGGCAGCGGTGATAAACAGTACCCATGCACCGTAATCAACGGTAGGAAGGCTTCTTACAAGAATAATAAAACCCAACAACCCAAAAACAGCGATAAGCCCGTTATTAGCTAATGAAAGCACATTGTTGCTTTTCAGTATTTTAGCTAAAGAAACCACAACTGCTTATTCTTTTTTCTTGTTAAAAACAGTTTTGTACCTTAAGGGATAAGATATTACGTATTTGACCCTTTCAGCCACGGTATTGTCTTTGTTTTTAGGAACAACGGAAAGTAACTCTTCAAGGGCATATAATTCCACTTTATTGAGCAGTACCTGCGGCTCAACACTGCTAATCTCTTTAAAAGTATTAAGAGCCAGCCTGTCGGCTTTTGTCATTTTACTGGTTGCTTCAAGTACGTAGAAAACAAAATCGACTTTTTGAATCAGATTAATGGGGAATGAGTGGAAAACAATAGATGGTAATTCAATAAAAATAAAGTTGTATTTATTATTCTCTTTTCTTAAAGCTTTTTCTTTAATGAGTTCGTTAAAATCTTTTATGTCAATAAAATTGTCTTCTATTTTATAGCTATACGAGTAATTATAGTCTTCATCTCTGTATTCATTGTCGTCCTCTGTTCTGTAGTTCATAAATAATACGGCATCACCTATTTCTCTTAACCGGTTGACAATTTTTTTGCCGAGCAGTGTTTTTCCTGTATTATTTTGGGTACTAATTAAAAGGACAACCATGGGCTCTTTCTCTTTGTTACCAAGACCCATTTTGAGATTCTGTATCATAATATCGATCAGTCGCCGGGCAAAGAGCCTTACTTCCGACGAATCATTTTCGGTATTTAGTAACGGGTAGGCACCTGCAAGGCGTAATTCGGTTTCTTTTATAACCCGGCTGGGATTTTTCATCGACGAGTCGAAATACTCCATTACAAGTATAATAAAGATAATAAGGATCAGTCCGAACATGAACGCGGCAACAATAAGGTATTTTGCTTTGGACGGCATGGCCGAAATGGGGAAATAGGGCGGGTCAACAATTTTAATATTGGTTGCCATCTCAAGGTTTTGCTGTTTCATTTTTGCAAGGTTGAGACTTCTGAGCAGCTCGAGATACGATTGTTCCGCTACTTTTATTTCCCTTTCAATACGTTTCAGCATGGCACCCAGCGGTGCGTATTTCTGATAGGTTCTTACAAAATCCATTTTACGCCGTGCCAATACAACCAGTGCTGCTTTGGCTTCTACATAATCAATGGTGTTTTTAAGCCATTCGTCAAGCATGTTTTTAATGGGTACGCCCTGAGTGGAATGTGAGTATAAATAAAGCTGATCGACATAAAGCCTTATTTTGTTTCGTAATTCGGCCTGACGCTGTTTAAGTTTTGCTATGGCAGCGGCAGTTCGCTCGTCGTAATCTTCGGTAGGCGCGTTGGAGATAATTTTTGTGGTGATTTCCGACAACTCTTTTTTAAGCTGATTTATTTCGTCGCTTTTTAAGTATAGGCTGTCGCGTGCAGTGAGGTGGGTTTCAATTTCGTTGAGCGAAGCAGCTGAACCGGAAAGACGGATTTGCTCATTTTGATAAAATACTTCCAGGTCTTCTTTTTGGGCGGCAATGTATTTACTTTGCTCGTAATAGTTAATAATGTTGTTCTTTTTGTTGAACTGCAACAGTCTGTCTTCGGCCTTTTGTAACCTTTTGTCGGAAAAACTTACCTGTTCTTCAAAATATTTAACCACAAGATCGGTTTCGTTTTCGCGAAGCAGTTTGTAGTTTTTCATAAATACCTGCGAAAGTATTTTAAGTGTTTGCATGCAAATACCGGGATCGTCGGAATGGTAAACCAGTCTTACAAGGTCGGAGTTGTTGATACGATAAATTTGTATTTCGCTGATTGATCTGATGCTGTAGTGTTTGTTTTCGCCGTAGTGCAGTAGTTCGTAAATAAAATTGGTATCGTTTGACGAATAAAATTTGGTTAAATTTTTAACGGTTTTTTCGTAATCGGATTTTTTAACGCCGGGAGGTACTATGGGGTCGGCAACAAAGTAATCTTTTTCCAATATACTATTGTTAAAATCTTCTTCAACGGGAACGGCAGGCAGTTCGTCGTAAACTTCGTTACTGTTTACATCCGAATTGCTTTGCACGGGGACGGGGGTGGTACCCGAAGCGGTGTTGTACGGGGTCTCGTCGGAAAGTACCTCTTTACGGCTGTTACCGTACTGACTGGTGCTGTTTTTAAACCCTTCGGCAACAACAATGCGCTGACCTGGAGTAAGCGACCAGTTGGAGAGGTTGTTTAATTCTCTGAGTTTACTGATGTTTACACCGTACTTTTTAGCAATGGAGTAGAGTGTTTCTCCTTTTTTTACCGTGTGATACACAGGAGCGGTTTCAACGTTGAGTTTTTTAACGATAACGGATTGTCCCTGTGAAACCGAATTCGGATCGGAAATCCCGTTCATACTCATCAATTCTCCCAAAGAGACACCGTATTGTGATGCAATTTGCGATAAGTTTTCGCCGGGAGCCACAACATGATAGATAAACTCGGGATTATCATTGGTGGCAGTAACATTTGTTTTGGCTACTCCGCGGATGTTATGCGATACGGTTTTGGTTGAGGAATTGGTTGTTGTTTCGGCAATTACTTTATTTTTTCTTTTTGATATCTCTTTTTCAAGGGCATGTATCTCTTTTTGCAATTTCCGAACCTCTTCTTCACGTTGTCTTTGAATACCGGTTTTATTATTTTTAACTACAAGGTCTTTAACATATTTAGGTGTAAAACTTTGTAGTTTATTATAATTTTCAACCGAAATATATTGAGGAACAGGTTGTTCGAGGCATAAATCCTGAGCCAGTAATCTTATGGATGTTTCAACAACGGTTTGACGGGCTTTGAGCAGGTTAAGTAAGTTGTCGAACTGGGCGCTTACGCTAAAATAGTCGGTGGGGCGCTGCGAGGTTGACTCGATGGAATAACCGGTTGTGATACCGGTATAGATGATGGTTTCCGACTCGTAGGACTTGGGCTGGTTACGGGTAAAATAATAAACCACAAATGCAAGCAAAAGTGGAATTACAATAAGTAAAACCAGGTTTCTTTTTAATAGTTGTATGAAGTGTCCTATGTCCATTTATTTTTGATTAATTATCGCAAAACGTTGATAAGATTAAATCTCATACCCGTAACAACTTCCAACATCTGATAGTTTTTGTTGAATTCGGAAACTGCCTGTTCAAAGTTAACGGATCCTCTGGTTTGAATCTCTTTCAATCGTGCATATTCAGCCGTTGAAATCTCACCGTTAAGAAATTCATTTTGAGCCATCTGCATTTGCATCATGGTAAAGTTCTCATAATCTTCGTAAATTCTGATATACTTTTGATATTGAACCATATCGTTGTAAATTCTGATGACTTCCTGTACTAAGAAGCGTTTGTTTATCTCACGCTGGGTTAATGAAATTTCAATCCACTTCATCTGTTTTTTAATTCTGTTTCTTCTGTCGAAGAGGGTGGCCAGCGGAAACCGGATATAAAAACCTACGGCAATATTATCTCTGATTGACCCCGACCAGTAATATCTGTCAATTTTATTGATTTCATCTTTATCGTAAAACTCCCAGTTTCCGAAGTTGGCATCAAAGTTTAAGCTAAAATGTTCGAGCCATTGTCGTTGAACGGTCAACTGTTCGTAATGATAATATTGTGCTTTTAATTCTTCATATTGCAGGGAAGGGGAGTTGGCGGCTGCAGAATCGATCAGTACACGCAGCGGAGGTATTTTGTCCCTGATATCGTCAACCAGCGGATTAAAAAGTTTACTGCTGTCGATAGCAATACTGCTGTTGTTATAAGCTTTATTTGATTGGGCTATAGTATAATCGGGAATAGAAAATACCAAAGCTGCCACTAAAAAGTAACTTATTCCGTATTGAAGAATGTTTATATTTAAAACAGGTTTATTTCTCATTTAATTCCTTACCGGTTAAGCTTTCTATCAAAATGCAAATTACAATTTTTTTTAATTAACGGACTTATTGCAACAATTATTTATTAAAACATTTATAAACATATTTGACAGTATATTTTATACAGTTTCTTTTTGTAATAAAGCCGGAATGGTACGTAATATCAATTTTATATCGCCCCAAAACGAGTAGTTTTTAGAGTATTCATTATCAAGTGATTTTCGTTCTTCTTCTGACATTTCGCCTTTTTTGCTTCTTAACTCAACCTGCCATAGTCCCGTAATGCCGGCCGGCCCCATAAAACGGGCACTCCAGTCGTCGGATGTTAATAATTCGGCTTCGTAAAGCGGGAGGGGACGGTTTCCAACAATCGACATATCGCCCTTTAATACATTAAAAAGCTGGGGTAATTCGTCAATACTGGTGTTTCGGATAAACCTGCCTACTTTGGTAATTCTCGGATCGTCTTTAATTTTTATAAAAGTAGATCCTTCCATGTTTTTCTTTTGTGATTTGTACCAATATTCGCATATATATTTTCCGTCGATAAATAAAAGTGGTGAACAGTGTTGACCTTTGGGCAGTTCTTTACACCTCGGGCAATCGGTATTAAAACTTTTTTCGCTTTTTTCTTCAGCTTCTTTTTTGGCGGCATTGTATTTATTTAGATGTTCCAGCTCTTTTAACTGGGCATCGGCACCTGTGTACATCGACCTGAATTTATAAAAATCAAATATTTTATAACCTGTTCCTACCCGTTTTGATTTATAGATAATGCCTCCCTTCGATTCGAGTTTAATGGCAATGGCCACCAAAATAAAAACGGGTAACAGTATTAAAATGGCTGTTAAAGAAACAATAATATCGAATGCTCTTTTAATAAAAGGAATTTTATATCGTTGAAATACTCCTTCGATGGAACGTTTATGAATATATTTTTGATAGTAGTTTTTTAAAAAAGTGAAACGTTTGGCAAGACGCTCAACGTCAACAGGTGTAACATAATAATCGTCAACTATACCTTTTTCTTTAAAGAGTTTTTTAAACAGTCGAATGTCTTTTTCAAAACTAATTATAATAAAGGGGACTTTTGAGTATCCGTTGTATCCTTTTACCATTTTTGCGATTGACAAGCCATTCATGCCCGGCAAAATAGCCTCGCACAGGATGCCGTCGAACCGTATGCCTTTTTTTAGTAAATCCTGGGTTTTAACACCGTTTGCAACAACAGTCAGCTCAAAAAGGTCATTTCGTTTATTAAGTTCATTTATTAAATCGGGCCAACTTCCAATATAGAGTAGTTTTATTGCCATAGCAGGTTTTCTTTAATTATGAAATACGTGCAAGAATATTTCTAATTCTCAGATAAAGCTCTTCGGGATTGAAAGGTTTTACCATGTAGTCGTCAGCTCCGAGCCGTAAACTTTTTATTCTTTCCCGGCTGCTTTCGTTACCCGATAACATAATAATAGGAATATGATTAAAAAAACCGCTGGCTTTTGCATTTTCTAAAAATTCGTACCCGTCCATATTCGGCATTTGAATATCAGCAACTATTAAATCAGGTAAGTTACCTTCTTCAAGATATTTGATACCTTCCAGACCATCGTTTTTAGTAACTACCTCAAAATCTTTTCCGAGAAAATTTTCCAATAACATTCTGATGCTCTGTTCGTCATCAATCACCAATATTGTACGTTTCATATTAAACTCTTTTCTATAAAAATTTCATTCTTTACAAAAATAACCATTATTCTCAAAAAACCTAAATATTTAATTTCAAAATTCGATTACGGGTTGTTTAAAAAACCCTGTTAAAGCGGCTTTCAGCACAATTATCAATCAGGAATACCATTGGCTGAAAAATCATATAACAGGAAAAAAAACCTGATATTATTAAAAGGGGAGGGGAAGCGAAAATTATATTAAAATTCATCATTATAGTTATTTAACAATTGTTGAAAGATTAAATAAACGTTGCTAAAAACGACTATCTTTTTCTGCCCTCCATATCATTTAGCAGCATTGAAAATTTTTCAATATTAAAGGGTTTATTGATGAAATAGTCGATACCGGCTTCGTTTAAACGGGGCCGGTTATTTTTATCTGAATTTGCCGAAACGGCTACAATGGTTACCGGTTTTTTTAAAGGGTTAAGTTTTTCGTATTCTCTGATTTTACGGGATGATTCATAACCGTCCATTACCGGCATTTGTATATCCATTAAAATCAGGTCGTAGTTGTTTTGTCGATATTTTTCCACGCCAATCCTGCCGTTGGAGGCGGTGTCAACATTAAATCCCTGTCGCTCCAATATGGCTTTGGTAAGTTTCTGATTGATAATGTTGTCTTCCACCAGTAAAATGTTTTTATATAGTTCTTTGCTGTCGGAAACTCCTATACGTAAGGGTATGGAAATCATAAAGGTACTGCCAATTCCCTTTTTGGAATCAACGGTAATTTTGCCATTCATTAATTCAACCAGCTTTTTTATCAGCGATAAACCGATTCCGATACCGTAAGATGAATCGTCGGTATCTTCTCCGGCAAAAGAAAACATTTGCCACATTTTTATTTTGCGTTCTTCGTCGATACCTGTTCCGGTATCGGTAACCGAGATGCTTATGTCGAAGGTTTGATGATCGATGATATAGGCATTTATTTTAATGCTTATGGAGCCCTCTTCGGTATATTTTATTGAATTGGAAAGTAGTTGGTGAATAATTTGTTTTATGCGTAAAGGGTCACCTTTTAAGTAACCCGGAATATTTCTGCTTAATTCTACCTTAAATTCAAGTCCTTTTTCCAATGATCTTTTTCTGTAATATTCCAGAAGAGGTGTGATTTCGCTCTTTAAACTGAAATTGACATTTTCAAGTTTAATGCCATTATTATCAATACTATAGTAGTCAAGAATATCGTTAAAAACAGTTAAAAGATATTGACTGTTTTGTTCAATAATTTTGAGGTTGAAATTGTCGTCTGGTGAAAGATTTTTGATATTCTTTAATAGAGAAACCGAATTCAGGATACCATAGAATGGGGTTTTGATTTCATGGCTGATATTACCGAGAAATTCACGTTTGAAGAGTGCAGCTTTTTCGTTTTGCCGTTTTAATTCACTATTTTCTCTTTTGAGTTGTGCCAGTTCTTCAGATAATAATCTGTATTTCTTAAGTAACTCATTATTATTGAGACTAATAGTTTCTTCATCTCTCGATTTTAAAAATTTTATCATCAGAATATCAGGATTTCGTTACAGATAACTTTAATCGGTGGCAAAAACAAAAATTGCGCCATTTCAGTTACATAATGTCTAATGTGTTATATTACAAAGCGATAAAGATGTTCGGAAAGTAATGACAATTCCTATTGTGGGAAAAGTTGTTTCATAATTAATTGTAGCGGCCGCTGTCGGGTATGTATATTTTTCCGTATTTATTAAAAGCAATGTAGCCCGACTTCATTTTGTTGTTATGAAAAATTATCACAAACCTGAACGGTTGGTGTTGTTTACGGTGATGTTCCATAAATATTGAAAAGTCCTTGTAATTTATATGATACTCGTTAACTGATTGTGAGTAAATGATATTAGCCGGTAATTTTATAACTGTTTTGGTTTTATTGTTTTCATTAAAAGGTATTTCCAAAATAATTTCCGAAGGTTGATTAAACGATTGCCCGAAAGTTTCGGTTTTTAAGATTATATGTTCGATATCGGAACCTTTTTTTTTGATTAGTACATCAAACGACCCGAATGAATAAAGCTTTTTTGTAAGGGAAAATAGTTTTTCATTTTCTTTTTTTGAAAAATAGATAAGTGTAAAAACAATTATTAATCCGAATACGATTATGTAACCAAGTGTATCTTCCAATTTGAGGTTTTATTTTTTTTGCAAAAATAGTCATTAAACAAAACAGTGTTCAGGTTATTGTTATATACCCCATATGATAATGTCCTATAATTAATATTATGTTAAATATAAATGTATAAACAAGAGGGAACAAAATGTTTTGTCCCCTCCTTTATTAAATAGTCCTTGACGGTTAAATTTAATCGTTGAGTGCTTTGGCTTTTTCGTACATTTTTAAACGAGTGTAAGCCTCTTTTAAAGCATGTTTGGTATAAACATCATCGGGTTTAAGTTCGTATGATTTTTCAAGCCAGGGCAATGCCTGTTTCAAAAAACCATCGGCTTCACCAATGAGTTTATTATACTTTTCCGATTCTTCCAAAGGTAATTCATTGGCTTCTTTAATAAGTGCTGAAGCTTTATTGTTGTAAATAGCGGCTATGTTGTAATAAGCTTCGAAAAAGTCGGGTTTAACCTCTAATGATTTTTTATAATAAACTTCAGCGTTTACATCATCGCCTTCATTGGAATATGCCTGAGCCAAAAGGAAAAGCATATTGGCATTATCCGGTTCTTTTTCAATTGCTTTAAGCAGGCTTTCAATGAGTTTTTTGTTCTCTCCTTTTTCAAGATATGTTTGAGCCTCCTCTTTTAAAATGGATAATTCTTCAGGATATTTGGTTCTGCCATCTTTTAGAACGTTTAAAGCCTGTGTAGTATCACCTTTTATTTTCCAGGCCTGGCTCCAGAAAATATAAACCTGAGGGTTGTTATAATCGACTTCGCTACATTTTTTCATGTATTCAATGGTGCCGTCGGCATCTTTATCCATAAGGCTTGTAACGCCTGCATAATAGGCGGCCGTGGTATCAAAAACACCTCTTGCTTCCTGTACTTTAAAGGCGGCAATCAGGTTGTTTTTTGCATCTTCATAATTTTTATCGTTGTAGTTAGATGCTCCGGAACTGAAATATAATGTATAAAGATTCTGTAAGAAAAGATCGATATCGGTTTTGTATCTATTTTTAGCATCCAGTTCTTTGGCTTTATTCAACGATTCAAATGCTATTTTGGCAGCTTCTGTATCCATTTTGCCTGCGCTGTCGGCATCCAAAGGTAAATGTGCGATGTTGTAATAAATAATTCCGCGATACAACCATGTTTTGGGGTCGTTCATGGTTTTTTCGTGGGTAATGGTCGGTTCAATATTCTCTTTTGCAAGATTTAACGACTCTTTTGCTTTGGCAAGACTTTTTTTGTCGTGCTTAAGTTTGAACATTTCAATTGAATTATCAAACTCTTTATTGTAGTTATATGCACTTGTACGTTTATTTTTTTGTGCATAAAGTCCACCGGTAATCATTATTGAAACCAGCATTAAAACAAATATTTTTTTCATGGTTTTATTTATTAAAATGTGTATGCAAAGATATTTAATAACAAATACCGGGCCATTGCCCCGTTTC
>Ga0256914_1004681_pt1 | contig 10147 bp, 6 predicted proteins | sample HulkmetaG_FD_191571 | JGI IMG/M metagenome (GOLD analysis project Ga0256914, IMG submission 191571) | Hydrothermal chimney microbial communities from Main Endeavour vent field at the Juan de Fuca Ridge, Pacific Ocean - Hulk | ecosystem: Environmental > Aquatic > Marine > Hydrothermal vents ...
CCTTTGGCGGGATAGTTTACAAAACTGTAGTCAGGTGGAGATTGGCCGGGCGTCAAGGTGGTCAACCTCTTCTTGGGGATTTTACTTTGTCGCGTTTTGCCAATCAACCCAGGCAAAGGGAAAGAGAATGTCCCATCCGGCATCAATCAAATAGGCTTCGGTATAAAGGGTTTCAAAGTGCGACCCTCCTTTGGCTTTAATTTGTCGAATCTCCACCTCGTCCGAGTCATAGCCTGTGATAGCAGTGTAAAGAATTTCCTTCCCGTTGCGGGTAAAAACGGCATTTACATAGTCATCGGCATCATCGTCCAACTCGACAGGATCGGTACCCGTAGTTGAATCTGCCAGGTAGAGTATTTGCTCGTCTCCAATATCTTCAACACCGGTCAGAACAACTCGACTGCCGTCTTTGGCACTATCCAGAATTTCGATTCCTGCCCATTCGTCTACGAGCAGTGCCCCCTCTCCGTTTTCCGTGTTTACAACGTACAGGTACATCATTTCGTCCGTATCGCGAAGCAGTAAATAAAGCATGTTTTCCCCGCGAATGTAGTATGCACTTTCCACATCCATGTCATCTTCCCGGTATAGTTGGAGCAAATTGCCGCCGGTAATGCTGGCACTGTAAATTGCCAGTTCGTCTTTGTCTTGTTCACCGATCAGGATACGTTCCGGCGATTCCATCAGAGCAAATGTCAAATTCCCCCGAAGAACCTGAACATCCTCGCCATTGCCGGATGTCGGATGGACATATAGTGTCTTTTCGTCATCTTCATCGCCGATTAGATAAATGAGTTGCGATCCATCCCGATTAAGCGCGGCGCCGACAGAATACCCTTGGGCGACCGAAACCGATACACCGTCAATGAAGGTGAAGAGTTCCATTTCATCATCATCATTTTCGCCCAGGTAGTAAGCCCGGTTTCCTTGTTGGGCAAAACCGGCGCCTTCAATGCGCAGCAACTCCTCCCCTTGCCCGATTTTATCTCCTGTTTTGCCGTCGAGCATAAAAATCTGCGATTCGTTGGGTTTTTCTTCGATGTATAGCACCCGGCTTGCATCGGAACTGATTAGCACGTTGCTGATGTTTTCTTCATCTTCCAGAAGTTGTGTTTCATGTTCGCCATCCAAATCCATCACGGATAGGGAAAGCCCTTTTGAATTGGTATCTTGTGTGAAAATCGCGTTGCCGTTTCGGGCGGGGGTGCAGGCGTCAGCCTTGGCTACCCGTTTGGCCGGGCTTCCCTTCCGGGCGTGATAGCACCGCTCGGAACTGCTGCGCGATTCAATAACCACAATATCCTTCCCCTCTCGGAATACATAGCCGTAAGTTGTGTTCTCTCTCGAATCAAAAATCGGAGTTAGCGCGTCATCGTTGTCATCCATGTAGCCCAGAACATATTCATTCTGATCATCAAAATACCAAACCAGCAGTTTGTCGCTGTGGGGAATAAACCCGCCGTAGTTTGTCAGGTAATTCCCTATTTGATAGAGTTCTTGCTGATTTGTCACTGCCACGAACTGACCATATGTGCTTTGTGTATCTTCTGCGAGCAAAACGCCATCTTCGATCTTCTGCCCGGGACGCAGCAGGTAAAGGTCGGCTTCTCCGTGCCGGTCCGGTGCGCCGATTAGAATCCGGCTGCTGCCTGTTCCGCGAAGGGCGTTCAGCCCCCACATTCCTGCTGCCAGCAACACCAGCAGGAGCACCATTCCCCCGCCGGCAGCGAGCAGAATTGGCCTGGATGGAAAGCCTGCTCCGGTGCTTTGGGCAGCAGATTGGGCAGGCTGCCCACCTTTCGGCGGAGACGATGCGCTGACCGTTGATGGCAGTGGATACGGCGTATCGGGTGTTTGCGGGAATTCGGCCCCATAGGTTGCCGGCGCGCCGCAATGCCTGCAGAATTTATAATTCTCCGAATTTTCGCCGCCACAATTTCTGCAATACATAATTTCTCTCCTCTTCAGAATGGTTTGTCTGGCAAGTGGGGAGGATCATTCCCACCGGACAAATACCCACAGAATCTTTATGTTGGTATCAAAGTGGGTTTCCCATTTATTGGGCAGTTCAATATCCACGGCAACAATACCGTGGTCAGCCGCCCAGTCAATTAATTGCCCGGTATACGCACAACCGGCATCAATTGGCGGATAAGCATATTCGCTGACCGCAGCCAGGCTTTGCGCTAACGCTACAGTTTGCGTAATCGGCGGTTGTCCGCCGGGGTAGATGCCATTCCCGGCACTGTGGTAACTGATGAGCATTTCCACGTCGTTGTCCAACAGAAACGTAGCCAGGGCCTGGGTTTCCGGCTCTGACTGCGGATAGTCGCCCGTCGAGAGTTCCAGCAGAGACCAGCACCCGGAACGGTTCGGGTCGGCCTGCCAGTTGGAATCCCAGTTGCGGTTCAAATCGACAAAATTCGCGTTTGCCCGGCCTTCGGGGATATTGCCCAGCGCGGCGCCATCCGGATTGAGCAAAGGGAGTATGTAAAGCGTCACGTTTTCCGGCAGCCAGTCTGGATGGTCGCGCAAAAAAACGAGCATTTCCTTTGCCAGTTTTGTTGTGTTGGCCTCCATTCCGCCGTGAATGCCGGCGACGACCATGCGGCGGGATGGGCCGGTGCCAAAACGGAAGACGGCCAATGGTCGGCCTTGAACCGATTCTCCAATGACAAAATTTTCAAAGTACGGCGGAGTTGGCGTTATTGTTGGCGGCTGAGGGGTGATTGTAAACGTCGCTGTGGCCGTTGGCGTGGCAGAAGGGAAGGGCGTTGCACTGGCTGTTGGATCGGGGCTGGATGGAAGCGGCGTTTCTGACGGGAGCGGAGGTGTCTCTTCCCGTGCGGGTGGATATACTTTCCCGCAAGCGACAAGCAAACTTGCGGTGACAGCAACGAACAGCAGGGTGCCGTATTCTCGAAGGGGAGATTTTTTACGAGGCATAATTAATCCTTACCCGCTCTACCCGCTCTGGTGGCGGACGGGGTGTGTTCGTGTGCGTGCTTTGGCGCGCAGAGAACGTTGATTGCTCATGGCGTTAGGGCTTTTTCTGGAACGCATTGGGGTTTTACGGGTCGGCTGCGCATCGGAAACCGTCGGTTTCCCAGGTCTCTGATGTGTCTGCGCGGGCGCGGTTGCTTGCGCGAAGATACTTTGGGCCTCCCATTTTCCAGGAGCCGCCGCGTTGGATGCGGTATTCCCCGCCGGATGGCCCGGGCGGATTTTCGTATGGAGAATAGGCGTAATAGTTTGCATCATACCAATCGGCAACCCATTCCCAGGCGTTCCCTGCCATATCTTCAGCACCGTAGTAACTGACGCCGTCTGGGCGGCTGCCTACAGGGAGCGATTTTCCGCCGCAATCCTTGTATTGTGCATAATTGCAGTTGATACTGTTACCCCAGGGGAAAAGTCTGCCATCCGGCCCGCGGGCGGCCTTTTCCCATTCGGCTTCGGTCGGCAGCCGTTTTCCGGCCCAAGCGCAATAGGAGCGGGCATCTTCCCAACTGGTGTGTAGCACTGGATAGTGATCCAGCCCTTTTATGTTGCTGCCAGGGCCGGTGGGATGCTGCCAGTCCGCTCCTTCGGTATTTACCCATTGCCCGGATTCGGCATGAACTTTTGACCAGCCTTGTTGTTCCGCTGTGGTGATATAGCCGGTTTCGGCTACGAATTTCGCGAACATGGCGTTTGTGACCTCGGTTTTGTCAATCCAAAAAGCATCCAGATAAACAATGTGCTGGGGAGTTTCATCGTTTTTGGCCTCGGGATCATCCTTGGCGCCCATTAGAAATTCCCCCTCAGGTACATACACCATGGGCATTTGGTCTTTAGGTGAAATTTTGGTTGCACCAATACCAAGGTTTGGCGGCTTGGGTGTGCTGGATGGGGAAGGGCTTGCCGGGGAGGCGGCAGTGGTGGCGATAAATGGGCTTTGCGCAACGGCATCCTGTGTTTGTTGTATTGCCTGCATGGTGGCTGTGGCCTGCTGCTCAAATCCGGCCGCTTCAATTGCCAGAGCGGTTTGTGTGCCGGAAGCATCAAAATTATCCCCGGGCTCCGGGGCTTCAACAACTACGGTGACGACGGGTGTCGGCGTAGGGCTAACCCAATCACCAACGAAAATGCCAATACATGCTGCTGCAACGAACAGCAATGTAACGCCCAGCCCGATGGCAATCTTGAACGGGGCAGATACCCCCCCCTTCTTTTTCAATTGTAGCGCTTGCGAAAATTCTGCCACGGTTTTGTAACGCTCGCTGGCAGAAAGTGCCATAGCCTTCATAATGGCGGCCTCGGTTTTTGGGCTGATGTTCGGATTCAATTGGCGCGGCGACTGCATTGTAGCCCCCAAAACGCGCTGAATGCTTTCCGGGGGCACCTGCCCGGTCAGCAGGTTGTACATTGTTGCGCCTAGTGCGTAAATATCACTCCGCTCATCGGTAATTGCATTTTGTCCGTATTGTTCCTGGGGAGAAAAACCTGGTGTAACCGCCTTTGCTCCGATTGTTGTGCCGCTCGTGGGGTCGTACCGTTTCGCGATGCCAAAATCTACCAGCATTGCCCGCCCGGCATCCGTTTTAGTGCCCGGCGGTTTAATTTTGATGTTAGCGGGTTTAATATCACGATGGATAATGGGGGGTGTCTGATTGTGCAGATATTCCAGTGCATCGCAAATTTGCGTAATCCAATTCAAAACCTGGACTTCCGGCAACGGGCCTTTGGCATCCAGCATTTGTTGTAAATCATCGCCTTCTATAAAATCCATCACCAGATATTGGCCTTGCCCGGCGATGGTGAAATAATCGGTCACCCGCGGCAGATTGGGGTGGTGCAAATTGGCTAAAAACGAGGCTTCGCGCTCAAATTGGCGGTGAGCCTGCGGCGATGTTTCGAAGTTTTCCTTGATCGCACAATTTTTTTTCAGGCTTAAATCCCAGGCGCGGTAGATGGTTCCGAACCCGCCTTGTGCAAGTCGTTTAACAATGCGGTAACGGTTGGCAAGTATTTGCCCGGTGGTAAGAGACATTATTGCCTGCCTTTCTGGATGTGCAGCACAAAATTGGTAACCATGGTTGCAGAGAAGCGATTCCTGGCGGTTGCCCGATTTCGAAACTTTTGGCCTGTACCCGCAAATAAACCGCTTGTCGGGTTTTACGGGCAGATGAAATACGGATCGATCTCATCTCCGCCCTCGGCAATCCAGCCCAGGGTGCCGGATTCAGTTCGGGCCTGCCAATACCACCATCCTTTTCTGGGGTCGCACACCGGACCGCCGATAATATCCAGTTCCGCTCCCGGTATCAATTTGTACAGGTGGTCGGCGTTGGCATTGGGTTCTTCGCGGAAATAGACGGTGCCCGCTTTTACGCAAACGGTCACATGATCGCCAATTTTCACGCGGATCGGCGGTGCTCCCGGACAGTTCTCCGGGGAGGATGTGGGCGGGGGTTTGGGCGTGCGAGTCTTTGTTGGGAAGTTTATGACAGTTTCATCATTGTCGGTTGTCTGGCCGCTGCTGAGATGAAGAGGCGACTCGCTGTTATTGCTGGCGGCAGAGATTTCTCCCGAATTGTCAATGGAAGCCCCGGAAAACATGCACAAACCGGCCAGAATCGCGAGGATGATAAAAATTCCTCCCGCAGACAGCATCGCTGCCTTGCCGGATTTCTTGGCGGGTTTTGGCGGGGCTGACGGCTGCCGGGCGGGCAACCTGCGCGGCGGTTGCCCTTGCAGCGCATTTTTGAATGCTGCTGCGGTTTGAAAACGCTGATCGGGAGCGATTTGAAGTGCCTGATGAACTGCTGCGGCGGTTTGGTGTGAAATTTTTGAATTTAACTGCCGAACGGGAGTTAAATGATCAACCGGTATCCGCTGGATGCTTTCCGCCGGAGGCTGCCCGGTGAGCAGAGTGTAAAGCGTAGCGCCCAGCGCGTAAACATCGGTGCGTTCATCCGTACGTCCATTGCCGTATTGCTCGTGAGGCGCATAGCCGGGAGTCAGGGCGCGTGCCCCTTTTGTGGTGGTTGTGTTGGGGGCGTAAACTTTAACAAGCCCGAAATCTACCAGGACGGCTTTCCCTGCCGGAGTGATGCGGATATTATCCGGCTTGATATCTCGGTGGATGATCGGGGGCCGCTGGCTGTGGAGGTACTCAACCGCATCGCAAATTTGCCCGATCCATTTGATTGCCTGTTTTTCCGGAATGGGCTTGCGGGTACGTTCCATCATCTCCTGTAGATTTTCCCCTTCAATGAAATCCATTACCAGATATTGCCCCTGCCCCGGAACAAAAAAGTGATCACGAACCCCTGGCAGGTTGACGTGCCGCAGTTGCGACAATACCGTGGCCTCACGGTGAAACTGCCGCTGTGCCTCATCGCTGGTTTCAAAATTCTCTTTGACGGCACAAGCCGTGTTCAGGTGCATATCCCACGCGCGGTAAACTGCTCCGAACCCGCCCTGTCCGAGTAATTTCACAATTCGATAGCGGTTGTGCAGAACTTTCCCCGTTGGTAGCGGCATATTCCCTCCGAAAATTCTGTTAACGTTAGGTTTTCTTTGGTATGAAAACCTGGAGCGTAAGTGCACAGTGGCGCGCGATTGATCACGCCCTGCCACGCAACATCAGGTTTGCGTATCCTGCCTTTTCAGAATGTACCCTGCCAGCACCAGCGAACCGACTGCCAGTGCAATCTGCATTGCCCAGGTTCCGAGCAAATGGGCAGCAGCCCGCTCGTAGTTGACGTTGAAATCAATGGGAGCATCAATAATTTCATTGACCTCGGTTTCACGTCCGTTAATCTCAATCTCTTCAATATAACTTTGCCCCAAATCGTTGAGCCTTTCCATATTGACGGAAGCCCCCAGCCCCTCCAGAGCCCAGCGGGTTGGGGTGATTACCGAAATCCACCCGGCGGCATCCGGCAGGTCAAAAAGCGCCCCTGAGAAGATGATCTGTACAATCAGGACGACCAAAATCAGGTAAATCACCGTATTGCTGGATTTAACCATCGCTGAAATCAGCAACCCCATGGCAATCCCCGCCAGCAGCGCCAGCACCAGCGAGATGTAAACCTCCCAGGTGGCGGGCAGGAATACGCCGTCGCTTGGGTACTCCACCTTCCAGGAGACCACCCACATCAGCATCGCGCTCTGAAACAGGCCAAAGCCCATTAGCACCCCGACCTTTGAGCCGAGATAGGCCGGAATGCTGAGGTTGATCATCCGCTCCCGGCGGTAAACCGCCTTTTCCTTGATGATTTCATACGCCGAAGCGAAAATCCCCAACAAAAAGGCGGGCAAGGCCATCATCAGCAGGAGTTTTTGCGCCGCACCAACAATATTGTAATGCCCGTCTGTTTTCAGCATCTGGTCAATTTGCTTGCTGCTGTCCCCAACCAGGCATTTCCCGTTGGCAATCAGCAGCAGCAGCACGCCGATAATCGGCATTACGGCCAGCAGAATGAAGAGACTGAACCGGTCGTTGAAAATCAGATCCAGGTAACGGCGGGAGAGAATCCCAAACTGACGGAGGATCGTTCCCCCGTCAAACTTGAGCGGCCCGAACCGGCTGCCCGGCTGTGATGTTGTTTGTGGCACCGCCTGTTGGGCCGCCGGAATATTTTGCTGCCGGTTTACCACAAATTGCTGATACTCTGGCGAAGTATGATACTGCTGCTGATACCGGGCGGCATCGTTCTCTGTGTTCAACTTGCTGTAAATATCGGCGAAATCCTGTGCCTGGAAAAACTGCATTGCCTGTTTTGGCGGCCCGTAGTACACCATCTTTCCAAAAGAAAGGAAACAAACATGATCACACTGCCCGATGATATTGTTGGTTGCGTGTGTGGTCAGGACAATGGTTCTGCCGCCATCGGCCAGCACCCGCAAGGTACTCATCATCTTCTTGTCCAGGCCGGGGTCCAGTCCGGAGGTCGGCTCATCCAGGAAGAACAGACTGGGGTCGGAAATCAGTTCCGATGCAATGCTCACCCGCTTGCGCTGCCCGCCGCTCAGGCTGCTGATTTGCTGATCCAGTTGCCGCACCATATCCACATCTCGCAGCACTTTTTTGATGCGGTTTTCAATCTCGCTGTTGGGTGTATCGGGCGGCAGGCGGAGTTTGGCCGCATACCAGAGCGCGCGCTGCACCGTCAGCCCGGTGTGAATAATATCCTGCTGCGGAACGTAACCCAGGTTGGTGCGGTATTGATCAAAGTTTTTGTATAAATCGTTGCCGTTAACGAGAACCTGCCCCTTGTGCGCACGCCGAAAACCGTTCAGGGCGTCCATCAGTGTGGATTTTCCCGCCCCGCTGCCGCCCACCAGCGCAATAAATTCGCGCGGCATCACCGTCAGCGAAATGGAATCCAGAATAATTTTTTCCCGTTTTTTGGGGAATATCCTGGCCCCGGTTTGTTGCAGTGCATTGCCCCCCTTGGCCGGGCGGACCGGAACCCGGTACGACTTGAATAAATTCACTCCGTCCAGGCGGATATTCCCGACGCTGGATTCGCCGACCAGCGCATCCCCCTGGTAGGTTAGCCGATAGGGCCCGATTTTGATTTGCCAGCCGGTTTGCAGCACCGCATTTTTTACCCGCTTTCCGTTGACGAACGTGCCGTTGGTGCTGTTCAGATCTCGAATCCGGTGCGTGCTGCCGGATGGGATCAGTTCGGCGTGGAAGTGCGAGACGGTCGGATGGGGCAGATTGATGTCGCATCCCGCGCGCCCAATGCGCACGCGTGGCTGCCCCCGCGGGATGGGGAACGGCCCAATGTTGCGGATTGTCAGAATGGGGGCTGACCCTCCCGTCAGATAGGTGATGCGCACGGAATTGCCAAGTTGGTCCCCAATCCGAATAACCTGCCCGCCGGAAATCAGCGTAGGCTGATTCGGCGGGATGCGCTGCCCCTGCAAGTAGGTCCCGTTGGCACTCCCCAAATCGGTGACGGCGTATCCGCCCTGCACGGGAACGATGCGGGCGTGCCGCCGTGAAACCGTCTCAAAAGGGACGACAATATCATTATCCGGCGCACGGCCGATTCGAACCGGACGGTTTGAGAGTGTAATCTCCTGCTCCGCCTGGTTGGGAAGCAAAACTTTCAATCTGGGGACTGCGTGGCCGATAGCCTGTGTTTTGGGTGTGCCCGCTTGCTGCGCATAGCCACACTCCGGGCAAAACCTTGCCCCCGGACGAAGTGCTGCGCCGCAATGCCCACACCGCCTTGAAACCTGCATTTCTCCTCCTGTCTGGCCTGCTACTGCCGGAACACAATCTGGTATTGATCCATCTGGATTACAAACCCGTCTCGAAGCAGACTGCGCCCTTTAACCGGATAGCCTTGCACCTGTATTTTTCCCTGGCTCTGATCGTACAAAATGTACTGCCCGTTTTCGTAAACAATTTTAGCATGATGGGGAGATAACCCGCCCAGACGAATGTCACAATTAGGGGCGCTGCCGATTACTGTAACCGCCCCGCCAGCCGGAAATACCTGCTGCCCCGGAGAGACGAGTTCCAGACGCGGCCCGGCGTTGACCGGCGGCCCCGCAGGCAGGCTGCTCCCCCCCGGAGAACCCGCAGGCCCCGGCGCCCCCCGGAGCGATTTCTCATCCAGTGTGATCTCCAGCCCCCCGGAAGCCTGCGCTGCCAGATTGAACACCACCCCGGCGATTACCGCCAGTACTCCGGAGAGCAGTCCGGCCAGCACTACGGTAAGAAGAATTGCCAAAAGAACCAGCCCCAACCCTAACGCCACCAGGGTTTCCAGTTGCTCCAGAAACGCGCCCAGGTTGAGCAACTCAACCCCGTTTACGGAAATATCTCCAAACAGCGGTACCGAGACGGCGTAAACCAGCCCCTGAAGCCACGCCACCACCCGATTAACCACCCACCAGGCAGTGAGATAAGTGACCGTAACCGGCAAAAATGCTACAATCATCCCGATCAGCCCCCCGAACTTGAAAAGCGACAGCAATTCGATGCGTTGTACAGTGTATGTTTTCATTTTGTTGTGCCTGTTTTTTTAGGACTGGCAGTCCTGCCAGGACTGCCAGTCCTGGCGAGACCTGTGCCAAAAAGGCCCGGCTGTGCCCGCGATGCCTGCGGACGGGGTCATCCGTTCATCCGTTTCCCATC
>Ga0256914_1004682_pt1 | contig 10145 bp, 5 predicted proteins | sample HulkmetaG_FD_191571 | JGI IMG/M metagenome (GOLD analysis project Ga0256914, IMG submission 191571) | Hydrothermal chimney microbial communities from Main Endeavour vent field at the Juan de Fuca Ridge, Pacific Ocean - Hulk | ecosystem: Environmental > Aquatic > Marine > Hydrothermal vents ...
AAGTTGTCAGGTTTTTCATAAGCATTACCGGATTTAAATGGGCATTTCTGTTTAAAAATATAGATCCTACGACTTTTTCATTTACACAAGGTGCCATTTGCTTTGTTTTTGTATTATCCCAGACCTCTTTGTAAGGATTGTTTGTACATTCTAATGCATCATTTTCAAAAGCTTTCATATCCGTATAAATCATAGCTACACCGGTATGATGAAAATCAAATTCAAACTCTTTTGTCATCTCTTTATAGTAAGACATGGATATTTCACCATATTTTTCAAACAAGATTAAGGTTCTTTTCAATCTCTGCTCATTTGCATTTTTGGCAAACAGCCAAAGCCATTTGAGTATTTTTGGAGAAATTCCATTTATAAGCAGAGGACTTTGATTTTTTAGCATAAGTTTCAATGTATTGGCAATGATACCGGGTCTTGAAAGAGGAGGTTCTTCAAACGGTGAAACAAGTCCTGCATTTCCAAAAGAGGTATTGTCCGTAATATCACCTTTGTCTATAACTGTTACTTCATGTCCTTTTTTCATAAGCATATATGCACAACTAAGCCCTACTATTCCGGCACCGATAACTATAGTTTTTTCTACAGACATCATTTATCCTTAAAATCAATTGTTTAAAATATCATAATCTTTTGGTATATTGTATCTGAAAATTTCATCATCTATTATAAGATTCGTATCTTCATTTGAAAAAATAATTTTTACATTATTGCCTATTTTGTCTTTGTATGAAACAGACATAATTTTATGGTTTTTTATAATTATGGTATAAAAAGTATCACAACATTTTGCTATAAGTTTATTGCCTTTTTTTTCGGCAGTTTTTAATATATCAAGAATTTTCGGCAGTTTTTTAGCTTTTGAAAATATAGCTTGTTCAAGTTCGGGTTCAATGATAACAACTTGCCCGTTTAAAAAGTAAAGTTTTTTTCGTATAGGCTTTTGGTATATCCAAAGAGCTTTATTGTCATTTCTGGCATAAAATTTGCCACTATACTTTATAGTACTGTTTTGTTCATTTGTTATGGTTTGTACAAAATCGGCTTTTATGGATTGTATGTCAAAAGAAGCATACAAAAAGAGAAAACCCGTAATAAAAAGAGTAAAAAAAAGTTTCAAATTTTTCCCTTCTCGCAAAAAAAATAAATATAACCTATCCAATTTATCAAATAAATATTAAAATTATGATAAAATTCAAACCAATTCTACAATAAAGGTTTAAAAACTATGGTTACCGGACTATTTAAGAAAGTATTTGGTACAAAAAATGACAGAGAAGTAAAAAAGTATGCCCAAAGGGTAAAACAGGTTAATTCATTAGAAAAAAAATATGAAAAAATGAGTGATGATGAGCTAAAAAATAGTTACAACGAGATGAAAAAAGATATACAAGAGGGTAAAAAAACTCTTGAAGATGTGATATATGATTCATTTGCTTTAACCAGAGAAGTTTCAAAAAGAACTATAGGCTTAAGACATTTTGATGTTCAAATGATAGGTGGTTTTGTTCTGAATGACGGTAAGATTGCCGAAATGAAAACGGGTGAAGGTAAAACTCTTGTTGCTACTTTGCCTGTAGTGTTAAATGCAATGACGAGAAAAGGTATCCATATAGTTACGGTTAATGACTATCTTGCAAAAAGAGATGCAAATGACATGGGGCCAATTTATAATTTTTTAGGGCTTAAAGTAGGCTCTTTAACTTCAGAATTGGAAGATGATGCAAAAAGAAAAGAGCAGTATGATGCTGATGTAACCTATGGTACCAATAATGAATTCGGCTTTGATTATCTCAGGGATAATATGAAGTATTCTTTAGATGAGAAAGTCCAAAGAGATCATTATTTTGCCATAGTGGATGAGGTTGATTCGATTTTGATTGATGAAGCCAGAACTCCTCTTATCATAAGCGGACCAACCAATAAAACTCTTGATAACTATAAGATAGCAAATGAAGTTTCTAAGAAAATGACAAGAGCTACAGAAAAAGATCAAAACGGTGAAATAAAGCCTGAGAGTGGTGATTTTATAGCAGATGAAAAAAATAGAACTATTACTTTGACTGAAAAAGGTATAAAAAAGGCTGAAGAACTTTTTGGTGTTGACAATCTTTACAGTCTTGAAAATGCCATTCTTTCACACCACTTAGACCAAGCTTTAAAAGCCCACTATCTTTTTGAAAAAGATGTTGATTATGTGGTCAAAGACGGAGAAATTGTTATAGTTGATGAATTTACAGGAAGATTGAGTGAAGGTAGAAGATTTAGCGAGGGATTGCATCAAGCTCTTGAGGCAAAAGAGGGAGTTACTATACAAGAAGAGTCTCAAACATTGGCTGATATAACTTTTCAAAACTATTTTAGAATGTATGAAAAACTTGCCGGAATGACAGGAACCGCACAAACTGAAGCAAGCGAATTTGCTCAGATTTATAATCTTGATGTTATTTCAATTCCTACCAATGTGCCTGTAATCAGAAAAGATATGAATGATCTTATCTATAAAACCGAAAAAGAAAAATTTCAAGCTGCCGTCGAAACTATAAAAAAGCTTCATAAAAAAGGTCAGCCCGTGCTTGTAGGAACTGCATCTATAGAAAAAAGTGAAATACTTCATCACCATTTGAAAGAAGCTAAAATTCCACACTCTGTTCTAAATGCCAAACAGCATGAAAAAGAGGCACAGATAATAAAAGATGCCGGCAAAAAAGGTATGGTAACAATTGCTACAAATATGGCCGGGCGTGGAGTTGATATAAAAATCGATGATGAAGTAAGAAAGTTGGGAGGTCTTTTTATACTTGGAACAGAAAGGCATGAAAGCAGAAGAATAGACAATCAATTAAGAGGAAGAAGCGGAAGACAGGGGGACCCCGGAGCAAGTCAGTTTTATCTTAGTTTGGAAGATAATCTTTTAAGAATTTTTGGAAGCGATAAGATAAAAACAATTATGGAGAGATTGGGCATACAAGAGGGTGAGCATATAGAGTCAAAGATGGTCACAAGAGCTGTTGAAAATGCCCAGAAGAAAGTAGAGAGTTTGCATTTTGAATCAAGAAAGCATTTGTTGGAATATGATGATGTGGCAAATGAGCAGAGAAAAACCATATATAATTTTAGAAATAACCTTTTGGAGCCAAATTATGATTTGAGCCAAAAGCTTGATGAAATAAGAGAAGAGTTTGTAGAGTCACTTTTATATAAAGCAGAGATTTTTGAGGGAGGTGTAAAAGAGGATTTTGACCTTAAGAAATTTAGTGCAATTTTAAAAGATGAAATTATGGAAGATATCAATATAAAAGAACTTGAAGGACTTGATTATGAAGCTTTAAAAGAGAAAGTGGTAAATTTTTTAAAAGAAAAATATGAAAAGAAGATGAGTATAGTCGACAAAGAACAAAAAGGGGAAATTGAGAGAATTTTATATCTTCAAATTCTTGATAATGCATGGAGAGAGCATTTGTATCAAATGGATATACTAAAAACAGGAATAGGTCTTAGAGGCTACAATCAAAAAGATCCGCTTGTAGAGTATAAAAAAGAGAGTTACAATATGTTTCTCGAACTTGTTGACAGAATAAAATATGAAAGTTTAAAAACACTTCATTTGGTACAGTTAAAAGATGAAGAAGAGGAGAGAGAAAGAGAGAGAATGCAACAAATTTTAAATGAAATGCAACTCTCAAGCAATGATATGGAGCTTTTGCATGAGAGCAGTCTTGAGCCTGAAGAGAAAAAACCTTTTACTGCTCCTAAGAAGATACCAAGAAATGCTCCTTGTCCTTGCGGAAGTGGTAAAAAATATAAAAACTGCTGTGGAAAGAGCGGTCCAAAAAAGGGTGCTTTGGCTGAAAGTTAACGGTCAATAAACAATCAATTATGAATTTGTCTAAATATCTTGTAAAAAAGTATCTGAGATTTGACAAATCTCAACCTTTTATAACTATAAGTGCCTTATTTGCATTTGTGGGTGTTTGTGTGGGTGTTATGGTGCTTTTAATTGCCATGGCAATTATGAACGGATTTGATAAAAATTTTGAGGATAAACTTTTTACTATGAATTATCCTCTTAGTATTTATCCGAAAACATTGCAAAATTTAGATAGTGATTTGCTATCAAAATTAAGAGAAAAGTTTCCATATTTAAAATTCAGTCCGTATATCAATTCGCAAACAATTATAAAAAAAGGCGACAAACTTGAAGGCGGTATGCTTTTTGGAGTAAATTTTAAAGATGAGTCTCTTATAAATCCGATAGTTAAAAAAGCTGTAAAAGGAAAAAATTTAAAAAAATTCAGCGTAATTGTCGGCAAGGGTATAAAAGATATGTTTTATCTAAAAAGCGGTGATAAAATAACACTCATTTTTACACAAAATGCACCTGCAGGTTTTTCTTTGATACCGACTATGAAAAGATTTAAAGTTGAGGGAAGTTTTAACTCCGGTCTGATAGCCTACGATAAAGTATATATGTATACTACTTTGAAATCAATGCAAAAAGTTTTGCATTTTGCAAAAAATGAGTTTAGCGGTATTCATGTATATTCTAAAAGTCCTCAAATTGATATAAAAAAAATAAAGAAATTTTTACCTTCTGAAGCAGGAGTTGTCGGCTGGTGGCAACAAAACGGCAATTTTTTTGCCGCACTTGCACTTGAAAAAAGATCACTCTTTGTTGTTCTTATGCTTATTATTCTTATAGCATCACTTAATATCATTAGCTCACTTTTGATGATAGTAATGAACAGAAGAAAGGAAATAGCACTGTTGCTCTCTTTGGGAGCAAGTAAAAAAGAGATAAAAGATACTTTTTTTTATCTCGGTCTTGTTATAGGAGGCAGCGGGATAGTGCTGGGTGTAGTATTTGGTTTTTTAGGAATGTATATACTCGGCTCTTTTGATATCATTAATCTTCCTGCTGATGTTTACGGTATGAGCAAACTGCCTATTGATCTTTCCTTTCGAGATTTTTTATATATTATTACAGGTGCATTTTTTATAGTCGCATTTTCTTCATATTATCCATCAAGGCAAATTAGTAAAATTGATGTTTTGGCTACTTTGAGGGATTAGTTTTGTCTGTTTTTGGCAATAGCAGTTTAAAAGGCAGTTTAATTACTCTAAATATTATATTTAAGGGTGATTTGATAATATCTTTTGAAAAATCAGTTTGAACTTGAGGATTTTTAAAATCTCCCGTTATGGTTACTTTCGAACTGAATTTACCATCTTTTCCAAGAAGCACATAGCCTATCAAAGGTATGGATTTTATAGTTTTTCCCAAATTTTTTAAAATATTGACTTTAAAAACAAGGTTTAACCTTTTATTTTTCAAATCAATATATCCTCCTCCCTTTAGTGTGGTAAATTCATTTTTTAAAATTATATCTTTAAGAGTAAGTAGTGAATTTTTTAAATAAAAATTAAACTCACCGGTATCTATTTTAAAATCACTGCCCCCTTTTTTCGGACTTTTTATCATAGAGTCTGATATTTTACAGTTACCCCAAAACAAATCGTTTGATTCTTTTATCGTAAGTAAAAAACCTCCTTTTCTAAACAGATTGTGTTGAATAATAGTATTGATATAATCGGCACTTAAAAAGTTGGTATGTATATCAACAATTTTAAAATCCTTAGAATAAAAAATATGATTTTTACCATAAATACCGGAAAATATTTTTTTATCTTTATTTAAAAAAAGAGTAAAGCTGGTTGTAGGTAGAATTATCTCTTTGCTTATGTAAATTGTTGAATCAAATGCATTTAGAGTTATCGGTTTTTTAAAATAATATTCTTTGGAGTTATTGTTTAGAGAGTTTCTAAAATCATATGAAATTTTGTTTGTATTTATTGTTATTCGGTCTGAAATATCAGCACTGATTAAATTTTTATTAATGTTTAGTTTTATATTTTTTGTATTGATTGTGCCGTTAATATCAAAATTTTTTAAAAGTTTATTATTGTAAAGCAAGATTTTATTATCATTGAAATGTATATGACTTTTTAGATAAAAAAGATTGAAATTTTTTGTGGAAATTTTTGCATTTCCCTGTTTTATATTGTATTTTTTTAAAAAGGGAGAAATTTTATATAACTTTTGCAAGTTGCCAAAAGTAAAATTTTTTATTTTCCCAAATACAAGAGTTGTATTTAAATCTTTTAAAAATATAGTACTTTTGTTAAAAGTGACATTCACCTTGCTTTTTGTCCGGTTTGCATCAAGTATCAATTCATTTTTATATTTTAAATACAGTTTGTTTATATCTGCAATGCCTGAAAAAATATTTTTGGAAGTATAAAATGTTCCCGTTGTGTTGATATCAAAAAGTTTATTGTAAGATATATCGGTATTTTCCAATTTTACAGTATTGTCATCAAGTAAAATTTTTGCTTGTTTTGTGTGAAATTTAACTTTTTTAAAGTAAATATCGGAATTTTGTGTATAAAAATATCCTTTAATGTGAAAACTATACGGAACAAAGGGTATATAAAGTCTAAGAAGAGCATTGGTCGAAGATGTTTTTTGATAAAGAGGTATATCAACATTATAGGCTTTTAGTATTTGTTTTACTTTTTTATCAAGAGGATGTTTTGCTTTGAGTATTACTTCTATAGCTGATCCCTTGCTTAAAAGATTTGTAATTGTTACTTTTGATCCGTTTAAGTCTATACCTTCATACATTGGTTTATAAAGCTTAAAATACAGTGTATCATTTTTTAATGTTATATATACCTTTTTGCTATCTGTGCTGTTTAAATTTTTGTGAAATTTTATTTTTACATTTTCTGCTGTTGCTTTCGCCCTCATAAGTTTCGGAAAATAATTACCCGTTTTTATATCTATTTTACCGGTCATGTAATGCAAGTTATATTTTTGTGCGGTAATATATCTGTATATCCAGTTTGAAATCTCTTTGTTTATGTTTATCTTTGAATTTAAATAATCCATAAAAGTAATAATTTGCTTTGCAGAAACATTGTAAAGATAATAATTCAATATATTTTTATGCAAGGTCAGCTTTGCATAACCTTTTACTTCGTGGGAACTAAACGAACCGTCAAAGTCTATTTTGTTTTGGGTTAAATTTATATTTAATTTTCCTTGAAAATAAGTATAATAATCTTTAAGATATAAGTTTTTTATATCGATATTTATGGTTGATTTGTTTGAGATTGATATGGAAGATAAAAAATACAACTCATTTGTATCCAAAAAGAATTTATTGTAAATATATTTTACTCTTAAAGTTTGATTTTTATATTCCAGTTTTTTTATATCCAACTCTTTAAAAAACAGATGAAAATATTTTAAATAATTTTTTACAGAGAGGAGTTGGCTTTTGGTATCTGTTTTTTTGTAGCTTTTTTTTATTTTTAAGTAGTCTGCTTTTACAATGAGTTTTTTATCTAATTTAATGTATAATTTTTTTACATTGGCATAAGGTAGTATTAGATTGTCTATCTTTATACCATGTAAAAGAAGAAAATAGACAATAAGAATAAGAGATATAATGAAAATAACCAAATATGATATTTTAGCTATAGTTGCAGACATAATTCTTATCATCATACTTTCCCTGCTTTTTTATCTCGCACACGGTATAAAATCATCTAAAGTTGTCTATATTCCATCCGGTTCTATAAATCAAATTATATCATATCTTGAAGATAGAAACTTTGAAGTTTCAAAAATAGATGCATATTTGATGAGATTTTTCGGATCACCGCAGTCAGGCTGGATCAATATGGAAAAAACAGAGTTAAGCAGAGGAGATTTTTTGTATAAATTAACCCATTCAAAAGCTGCTTTGATAAAAATCACTCTGATTCCGGGTGAAACAAAAGAGATATTTTTTTCAAATGTGGCAAAAAATATGCATTTAAATTACAAAAAACTGATAAGTGAGTATGATAAATTAACCAACATAAAAGATGGAGTTATCCTTGCTGATACATATACGGTTCCCATTGGTATGAGTGAAAGGCATCTTGTTAATTATCTCGTATATAATTCGCTTTACAAACACAAAAAATTATCCGAAAAAATATTTGGTGTATATGACGAAAAAAAATGGTTTTGGTATGTAAGCATAGCTTCTATCATTCAAAAGGAAGCGGCAAATAAAAAAGAAATGCCTCTTATCTCGGCAGTGATTCACAATCGGTTGAAGAAACATATGAAACTACAAATGGACGGAAGTTTGAAATACGGTATATATTCGCATGAAAAGATTTCAGCCTCAAGGATAAGAAGTGACAATAGTTTATATAATACTTATAAAATAAAAGGTGTACCTCTTTATCCTGTTTGCTCTATAAGCATGGATGCTTTAAAAGCTGCTATATTTCCTGCAAAAAAGGAGTATTTGTATTTTGTAAAAGGAAAAAATAAAACACATTTGTTTAGTAATACTTATAAAGTGCATCTTCAAAATATTAAAAACAGCAGATACAATATTCGTAACAATAAGTAACAAATACGAAGTATATAATTTAGTATATGTGTAATTGAGTAACATAATAATATTTTTTATGTAACCATCTATAATATTAAAATTATTTTATGTTTACTATTATATACTTATATAATAATTTCATACCAGAAAAGGATATACATGGCAAAAAATATAGTATATACAAAGATAGATGAGGCGCCGGCACTTGCAACATATTCATTGTTTCCGATATTGCAAAAAGTACTGCCGAAAGCGGGAGTAAATATTGAAGAGAGAGATATTTCACTATCAGGCAGAGTTCTTGCAGCTTTCAGTGATATTCTCCCTGAGGATCAAAAGCATACCGATGAATTGGCTTATCTTGGAGAGCTTGTAAATAAACCTGAAGCAAATATTATAAAACTTCCAAACATATCAGCTTCTATACCACAGTTAAAAGCCTGTATAGCTGAGCTTCAAGAGCAGGGATACAAAGTACCTGATTTTCCTGAAAATCCAAAAACACAGGAGGAAAAAGATATAAGAGCAAGATATGCAACTTGTCTTGGAAGTGCGGTAAATCCTGTTCTTAGGCAAGGCAATAGTGACAGAAGAGCAGCACCTGCAGTAAAAAAGTATGCTCAAAAACATCCTCATAAATTAAAGCCTTATTCGAAAGATTGCAAAGCTTATGTCGCATATATGGATGAGGGTGATTTTTATGGCAATGAAAAATCCGTTATAACTGAAAAAGCTACAACACTTTCTATCATGTTAAACGGAAAAACTTTGAAAACTTTGGATGTAGATGCCAAAGAGGTGGTTTCTTCAAGTTTTATGTCAGCAAAAAAACTAAGAGAGTTTTTGGCTCAGAGCATAAAAGATGCTGATGAAAAAGGGCTATTGTGGTCAATCCATCTAAAAGCCACTATGATGAAGATGAGTGATCCTGTTATATTCGGTCATGCAGTAAGTGTATTTTTTGAAAAAGTGTTTGACAAATACAAAGATGAGTTTGAAAAACTCGGAATAAATCCGGATTTGGGAATTGGCGATCTTCTTAAAAAAATAGAAAACAGCGATAAAAAAGAACAAATTGAAGCAGATATAAAAGCCGTTATACTCGAAGGTCATCCGAATATAGCTATGGTTGACAGCGACAATCTTGTAACAAATCTTCATGCATCAAATGATATTATTATTGATGCTTCTATGCCACCTGTTATAAGAGAAGGCGGAAAAATGTGGAATAAAGATGGAGAGTTACAAGAGTGTTTGGCAGTAATTCCGGATAGATGTTATGCTACTACATACAGTACCATTATGGAAGACTGTAGAAAAAACGGTCAATTTGATGTAACTACTATGGGTCATGTAAGCAATGTCGGCTTAATGGCTATGAAAGCAGAAGAGTACGGCTCTCATCCATATACTTTTACCTGTGCCGAAGATGGAGTTATGGAAGTAAAAGATAGTGATGGCAATACTTTAATGAGTCACAATGTTCAAAAAGGTGATATTTGGAGGCTTTACAAAGCAAAAGATATAGCTATCAAAGACTGGATAAGACTTGCTCATGAAAGAGGTTCTCTAACAGGACTTCCCATAGTATTTTGGCTTGATAGCAACAGAGCACATGATAGCAATATGATAAAAAAAGTTGTAGAGTATTTTCCTGAATATTTGGATAAAAAA
>Ga0256914_1004683_pt1 | contig 10145 bp, 10 predicted proteins | sample HulkmetaG_FD_191571 | JGI IMG/M metagenome (GOLD analysis project Ga0256914, IMG submission 191571) | Hydrothermal chimney microbial communities from Main Endeavour vent field at the Juan de Fuca Ridge, Pacific Ocean - Hulk | ecosystem: Environmental > Aquatic > Marine > Hydrothermal vents ...
GCCAATTTGAACGCGGGCAGGCAAAAGATGTAGAACGACAGTGTTCCCCCCTCCCTTACCCTCCCCCCGCCGGGGCGGGGTGTTCGGTGCTTGTCCTGTTCGCCAAATGAAGACTGGCAGTCCTGGCAGGACTGCCAGTCTTGTGTGCGGGGCAAGGGAAACACATAGGAATTTCTACAACATTTGCCTGCACCCTTTGAGCGCAGTTGCCGAAAACCGAAAACGGCTTCCGCACCCGTCAGGGAATCACTCCCCGTGCAGGGTTTTCAGCGCCTCCTGTGCGCGGGAACGCACGGCTTCGCTGGCGTTCAGTTCCAGCACGCGCTGGTAATGATCGTATGCCTGCTGCGGCTTTCCCTGCAAGCGGTAGAGATCGCCGAGGTGGAGATGAGCGAGCGCAAAATCCGGGTCCTGCGCCAGGGCGCGGCGGAAAAAGCGCTCGGCGTTGGAGAGATCGCCCAGCCGCAGCAGGACTTCGCCCATCACGTCCAGCGAGGCGGGATCGCGGGGGTTGGCAATCACCAGATGGCGCGCCAGGGGGAGCGCGGTCTCCCGCAGATCGAAGCCGTAGCGGATGTTGAAGGCGATCAACGCCCGCAGCGTGTCCGGGTCATCGGGGGCGGTGGCGACGGCACGCAGGTAAAGGTCCTGCCCGGCGGCGAGATCGCCGTTGAGGGCAGTCAGGTCGCCGAGGCGCATCAGCAACTCCGGGGTGTCGGGAGCGAGGTCGGCGGCGGCCTGGGCGTGTGCGAGAGCGGTTTCCAGGTCGTTTTGGCGCTGCCAGTAGAGCGAGAGGAACGAATGCGCGGCCACGGACTGCGGGTCAAGCGTGCGTGCGGTTTCCAGCGCTTCGAGCGGATCGTTTCCGCTGCGGCTGTGCTGACGGGCTTCGCCGAGATACGCCCAGGCTTCGGCATAGGCCGGGTTGGCGGCGACGGCACGCTCGAAGGCGGCTTCGGCCAGTTCCCACTCGCCGAGAGCGGCCAGTTCCCGTCCGGAGAGGGTCAGCAGGTAGGCCGGGTCATCGGCGTCTTCGGCGCGGCGGATGGCCCGCTCCAGCGGGCGCAGGCGTGCTTTCAGGCCGGGGTCGAGTTCGATGGCGCGTTGGATGGCCTCCGGCGCGGCGGCGGGGTCGGTGGCGGCGTAGAGCAGGGCGATCTCACGGTACAGGTTTGCGAGACGCTCGTCAGGCGTGGAAAGTTGAAGGTTGAAAGTTGAAAGTTGAGACGGGAGGAGCGGCGACTGAAAATCGGCGATGGCTTGCAGGTCGGCGAGGAGGGCGGGATAATCGCGGGTGGCGCGGTGCAAGTGGACGCGGCGCATGGCAATCACATCCGGGCTGGCGGTGACCGGCGGGCGGGGAATCGCTTTCGGGCCGGTGCGAGGCTCCCCTGCGGGGGCAGCGATCCACAGCACGGCGAGGAAAATCCCCAAAAGCGCGCCCTTCCACCAAAAGCGGGAATCCCGTAAAATCTTCATCCTACAGATTATACCCTTCCCGGTCCGCGGTTGAATTTCCCTACCGACCGGTCGGGCGGAGCGAGTTTCGGGTATAATCGGACGGGAGACGGGTGACGAGAGACCGGAGTGCCTGTCTACCCGACTATCGGACTACCCAACCACCGGAGGCCACACATGGATTTTGCCCTTACCGAAGAGCACCGCATGGTGCAAAAAATGGTGCGGGACTTCGCCCAAAAGGAAGTCGCGCCCGTCGTCAAGGATTACGACCGCAAGCAAGAACCGATGGATTTTGTGCTGCCCCGCATGGCGGAACTGGGGATTTTGGGTATCTGCCTGCCGGTGCGCTACGGCGGCGCAGGCATGGATTACATCGCGCTTGGCCTGGCCTGCGAGGAACTGGAAGCCGTGGACACCACCCTGCGGGTGATCATGTCGGTGCATACCGGCCTGTGTGCGATGACCGTCTTCCAGTGGGGCACGGAGGAGCAGAAGCAGAAGTTTCTCGTCCCGCTGGCGAGCGGCGAGAAAATCGGCTGCGGGGCGTTCACCGAGCCGGGCGCGGGGTCGGATTTTGCCAATATCCGCGCCACCGGACGGCGGGATGGCGACGACTTCATCCTCAACGGCGAGAAGATGTGGATTTCGCTGGCCGGGCTGGCGGATTACGCCATGGTGACGGTGCGCACCCTGCCGGATGCGCCCAAGCCCAGCGCGGGGCTGACCACCTTCCTTGTGGATTTGCACAGCCCCGGAGTCACCCGCGGCGACCTGCACGGGAAACTGGGGGTGCGTGCCGGTTCCACGGGCTGGATCAACTTCCAGGATGTGCGCGTGCCCGCCGCCAACATGATCGGCGAGGAGGGCGAGGGTTTCAAGGTCACGATGTCCGCTTTCGATAACGGGCGTTACACCGTGGCTGCGGGCGCCACCGGGCTGATCCGCGCCGCGATGGAAGCCAGTGTGGCCTACGCCAACGAGCGGCGGACCTTCGGTGCCCCCATCGCAGAGCACCAGATGATCCAGGCGAAGATCGCCCGCATGGCGCTGGATTACGAAGCCGCCCGCCTGCTCTACCTGCAAGCGGGCTGGATGAAGAACCGGGGCATCCGCAACACCCGCCAGACCAGCGCGGCGAAATGGTACGCCACCGACGCATCCTTCGCGGCGGCAAATGAGGCCGTGCAGATTCACGGGGCTTACGGCTTCAGCGATGAGTACGATGTGGAGCGGTACCTGCGCAACTCCAAGGGTGCGGTGATTTACGAGGGCAGCAACGAAATCCAAAGGCTGATTCAGGCCAGTTACGCCCTCGGCTGGCGGCGCGACAAGCCGCTCCGCAAGGAGTTGCCGCCGTATGATGAGGAATACTGGCAGACGGAGGAGTAGCGCAGGCGGTAAAATGTTGGCAAACTGGCAAATTGATATAATCTCAATGCGAGGCAAGCGATACCAGGAGTTTGGCAATGTCACCCGAACAGGAAGAAGTCATCAACTTGCTGCGTGAACATTACCCTGCGCTGGCTGCCGAATACGGCATTCAGCGGCTGGGGGTTTTCGGGTCGTTTGCCAGGGGTACAGCAACCGCTGCAAGCGATGTGGATGTTGTTGTAGAGTTCAAACAGCCGATCGGGTTCAAATTCATTGAACTTGGTGAACGCCTTGAACATTTGCTAAACCGGAAAGTAGATGTTCTCACCCCCGAAGGGATACGCGGCATCCGTATCCCCCGTGTGGCACAGGATATTGTGGAGAATATCGTTTATGTCTAATCGGGCGGAACGGGCATTTTTGAGCGATATTCGGGAAGCAGTCCACCGCATCGAAGCGTATGTGGAGGGGGTAACCTACGCCGACTTTCTGCAAGACACAAAACTCCAAGACGCGGTGATCCGCAACCTGGAGATTGTCGGGGAAGCCACAAAAAAATTGTCAGATGAACTGCGCACAGCCTACCCTGATATTCCGTGGAAGAACATGGCGGCGCTTCGCGACCGGCTGATCCATCACTATTTTGGTGTCAATCTGGATATCGTGTGGCAAATTGCCACCAATGATTTGCCCAAGGTTGGCGAACAAATCGGCAGGATTCTGGAAAATCAAGATGACGAAAACCCGGTGAACCTGTGAAAGCGAAAAGCAGGCGTAACCGGGTGCGTGCCCACAGAGGGGGCATTAGCCCCCCAATTCCCCACAACCAAACCACCAACTGTCAGGAAAAAGGAGGTTCCCCTTGAAAATCGTAGTCTGTGTCAAGCAAGTGCCCGACACCGCGGCAACCGTCACGGTGCAGGACGGGCAAATCTCCTGGGGTGATGCGCCATTGGTCATCAACCCCTGGGATGAGTACGCCGTGGAAGCCGCCCTGCAAACCGCGGCAGACCACGGCGGAACGGTCGTCGCCCTCGGCATGGGCAAAGAGGATGAGCGCGAAGCCATCAAGCACGCGCTGGCGATGGGCTGCAAGGAAGCCATCCAGGTTTCCGACCCCGCGCTCGCCGATGCGGACGGGCTGGGCGCGGCAAAAGCCCTGGCCGCCGCCATCCAGAAAATCGGCGATGTAGACCTGGTGTTCTTCGGCAAACAGGCCATTGACAGCGATACCGGCCTCCTGCCGTCAATGGTCGCCCGCGTTTTGGGGTGGCCGGCGCTCACCCTGGCGGCCGCCATTGACGAGGTGGGTGATTCCATCAAAGTCCAGCGCGCCACCGAGGAAGGCCGCCAGATGGTCAGCGCCAAACTCCCGGCGGTGGTCAGCGTCACCAAGGATTACGGCGAGCCGCGTTACCCCTCCTTCATGGGCATCCGCAAGGCGGCCCGCGCCAAAGTCCCCGTCTGGGGGCTGGGCGACCTGGGCATCGAGGCCCCCGCGCCGGTGGTCACCTGGCCGCAGGTGATGAACCCGCCCCAGCGCGAGATCGTCAACGAAATCATCGAAGGCGAAACCCCGCAGGAGATCGCCGAAAAACTGGCAGACAAAATTATGGCGGAGAAGGTGCTATGAGCAGCAAAATCTGGGTTTTCATTGACCAATTCAAAGGCGCCGCGCTGCCCGCATCGTGGGAAGCCCTCGGCGCAGGAAAATCGCTGGGCGAGGTCACCGCGCTGGTTTTCGGCGAAGGGGTGGACGGCATCGCCCAGGAAGCCTTCCACTATGGGGCGGATCACGTCCTCGTAGCGGATTCCCCCGTTTTGGCGGACTATCGGCCTGAACCCTACGCGGCGGTACTGAGCAAGTTGGCCGGGGATTCCGCCCCGGAGGTCATCCTGTTCCCGACCACCACCCGCGGGCGCGAACTCGCCGCCATGGCTGCCGTGGATTTGAACACCGGCGTTCTGGTGGATGTGACCGCCCTGGAACAGGCGGACGGCAAGATCACCGCCACCCGCCCGATTTACGCCGGGAAACTGCTGGCGAAGGTGCAGTGCAGCGCCACCCCGCAGATCATCACCACCCGCGGGCGCGCCTTCCCCAAGCCCGAAGCCGATCCCGCCCGCAGCGGCACCCCCGAAGCCGTGGATGTTTCCCCCGCCGAGGGCGCGGCGCTCTCCGAGGTCAGCGGCTATGCCGAAACCGAGGGCGGCGTCAGCCTGACGGACGCGGCGGTGATCGTCTCCGGCGGGCGCGGGGTGAGCAACAACCCCAAACTCACGCCGCCGGACGGCCTCAGCGATGATGAGCAGGAAAAATGGCGGGCGCAGCAGGGCTTCAAACTGGTCGGCGAACTGGCCGAGGTGCTGGGCGGCGCCGTGGGCGCCAGCCGCGCTGCCGTGGACGCGGGTTACATCCCCTACAGCCATCAGGTCGGGCAGACCGGCAAAGTGGTCTCCCCCGATCTTTACATCGCCTGCGGCATCTCCGGGGCGATTCAGCACCTCGCGGGGATGCGCACCAGCAAGGTGATCGTCGCCATCAACAAAGATCCCGACGCCCCGATCTTCAAACTGGCGCGCTTCGGCGTGGTGGGTGATCTGTTCGACATCCTGCCGCCGCTCACCGAGGCGATGAAGGCGCGGCTGGGGAAGTAAGGCCCGCCTGCAAAACGGTTTGTTTGCCGTAGAGCGGATTACTGATCCGCTCTACGGCGCATCCGCTAATCCGTTCCCTATTTCGGCGCGTCTGCCCTGAAGACTGGCAGTCCTGGCAGGACTGCCAGTCTTGTGTGCGGGGCGAGGGAAACACATAGGAATTTCTACATCTTTTGCCTGCACCCCTGCTCTCTCAAAAACTTGCAAGCGTTGTTTGGAACGTGATACAATCCTCTGGTGTGGCGGGGGCCAGGGTATTATTGGTTTTAGCGATCGGTGTGCTTCAGGAGGCATTAATGTTTGAAATGGAAGCCCTTTACCAGAACGATCCTGCGTGGGAAAACGTCAAACTTGGCAACCAGGATAAGGAAACCATCGGCAGTTGGGGCTGTTTGCTGACATCGCTGACAATGGTGGTCAACGGCTACGGGTGTGATGAGACTCCTGAAACGATGAATGAAAAACTGAAATCGGCGGGCGGCTTCCAGGGGCCGCTGCTGACGCCCGCTGCGGTGCCTGCCGTTTGTTCGAGGGTAATCTATAAGGGTTATCAGCCTTGCGAGGATTCTCCGGCGCCGCTGTCGAAAATTGATGCTGCCATTGCTGCCGGAAAACCGGTTATCGTTCAGGTGGATTGGTCGCCAAGAGCCGGATTGCAAACCCACTGGGTTGTACTCTACGATAAGGATGGGGATGATTACTACATGATGGATCCTTACCGTTTCCGCGGGGATGTGCCCGGGAAAAAACTCAAACTGCTCGACCGTTACACACATTCCGGGCGCAATGCGGCGCGGGCTATTACTGGTGTAATTTGGCTGGAAGGTGCAACTCCGCCCCTGCCTGCTCCGAAGGCTGATCTGCCGGATGATTCGATAAATGTTTTTGCCGCGGTAGAGGGGCTGGCCTTCCGGGATGCGCCTTCGGTGAGCGGCATCCTGCTCAAACGCCTTCCGCTGAACGCTTTGCTGCAAACGCTGGAAACCAAGTCGGCTGCTGTTCCCAAAATCGGGGTGAGCGGGGAGTGGCTGCACGTTCAGGATAGTGCGGCGCAGCAGGGGTACGTTGCTGCCTGGTATGTTTCCCGCAGTGTGGCGGTTGAGGGCACCGAACCCCAGAAGCCGCCTCCTCTGTCGGTAGATGACGTGGAATATTACCTGATTCCCATTGCGGCCGGGCTGGCGGTGCGTGCCCGTCCGTCGGTCAGCGGGCAACTGCTTCGGCGCGTACCGCTAGGGACAAAGTTTGGCTATTTGGAGAGCAAGGATGAAGTCAACCGCAAGGTTGGTGTGATTAACGAGTGGATTCACATTTACGATGCCAGCGGGCTGGAGGGTTATGTGGCCGCCTGGTATGTCACCCGCAAAGCAGGAGAACCACCGACACGACCGGGCAAGATTCCGCCGCCTGAATCAAAGCCGGAAACCGGCCAACTGACGGTCGTACCGATTACTGCCGGGCTGGCTTTCCGGCGCAGTCCGCTGGTAAATCCGAGTACGCTGATAGAACGGCTGCCGTTACGTATTCCCCTGACCGTGCTCGATGCGGACGCAAACAGCAAGGTTGGAGTACGAGGGCAGTGGCTCAAGGTGAAGACCCCAACCGGACAGCGCGGCTATGTGGCGGCGTGGTATGTCAAACCGGCAGAACGGCCTGACTCCGAGGCCGCTCCGGGCGCGACTCTCACCCTGCGAACGACCGCGGAAGGCGTTGCCCTGCGCACTGTGCCGATGATCGCTGACCACACACTGCTAAAGCGTCTGCCCGCTGCCACTTTGGTGACTGCTTTAGAACCGGGGGCTGAGGCAAAACTTGGCAAGGTCGGCGAATGGCTCAGAGTGCGGGATGCCAGCGGCGTTGAGGGCTATCTGGCAGCGTGGTATGTGGTGAAGGCGTAACCGGTCATTCCCGGAGGTTGTGAATTAAGAACAGCGGCAAAATCCGCTGCAAACGCGAGGAGAATCGGAATGATGCTGTCCATAGACGAGAAACGGGATTTCCTAAAGGTTGTTCCAATGTTTCGCTCGCTCTCGGAAAAGCAATTGATGCAATTGGCCGACCTTTGTGAAACTCTTGTTTACCAGGCGGGGAAGGATATTTTCCGGCAAGGCGAAATCGGCGGGGCGTTGTTCATCATTGTGGAAGGGCAGGTGCTGGTTCAGCGCGAGGTTGTGCGCAAAACCAGTACGGTATCGCTGAATGTTGTCAAATCGCGGCAGCATTTTGGTGAGATGACCCTGTTTTCGGATTCTCCTTACTCGGTGACGGCCACTGTTCTGAAGAAGACCATTCTCCTGCGGGTGCAGCGCTCCAGTTTTGTGGAGTTCGCCCGCGATAATCCGGGGTTGCTGATTGAACTCAACCAGGTTTTGAGTCAGCGGCTTGAAGAGGCTTACGATAAAATTTCCGAGATTACGCGCAGCCGCAAGCCGCGCGAACTGCGCAACCTGTACAAGAAACTGGATTTTTGAACGCAAGGTGTGAGATGTTTTCATACGGAGGAAAGCCCGATATGAGCGACCAAACCCAAAACCATGTTCCCCCGATTCTCAAATCCGCGTGGAAGCGGTATGCTGATTATGACAATACTGCAAAAATCCAAAAATCACGGTACTATAACCTGCGAAAATGGGTTTTGGCAGCCAGTATTGCTGCAACTTTGCTCGCCATCCTGCTGGAGAGTTTCCGGGCCTGGTTCTTGCCAACCGTGGTGACGGCATTACAGGTGTTGCTGATTCTGATTCCGATTGTCGGATCGGTGCTGGTGGCGTATCTTAGCAAATTCCAGCAGGGATACAAATATCTGGCAATGCGCTCCGGGGCAGAGGAGATCCTGAAGGAAATTTACCGCTACCGTACCATTATGCAGGATGACCCCCGCCGAGACCAGTGGCTGCAAGAACGGCTGGCGCAAATCCAGCGGCAGGTACACCGCACGCTGGGCGGTGAATTTGTGGTAATTCCTTATAATGGGAAGCAGTACAATCCAAATTTTGTTTCTTCTGCGTCCGGGAAGCACGCGCGGGGGCAGGGCGATGAAAAAGGGGAAATGGATGACGGAATCATGCCGCTGGATAGCGAGGCTTATTTACGCGTGCGGCTGAAAGATCAACTGGATTGGCATATCTATCGCATTCGTGTATACCAGCGCACCCGCAAAAATCTGACCATTATCATTCTTTTGTTTGGCGGGCTGGGTGCGCTGTTTGCCGGGCTGGATATGATTTGGGCCGGCGTTGCTGTTTGGGTGACGCTGACTACCGCACTGGCATCTGCGGCCACCAACTGGCAGGAACTGCGGGGAATTGACAGTATCATCCCGAATTACAGTAAGGTCATTCTGGAACTCAACATTTTGTACGACCGCTGGCAGAGCCTGCCCCCGGAAAAGCAGACTCGAACCGCTTTTTACGAACTGGTGCGCGATACTGAAAATGTGCTCTGGAGCCAGCATGTCCTGTTCATCAGTGCGATGAAAGAAGCGATGGACAAGGCTGAGGCCGATCAGGAACAGATTGTTAATGAAGCCATCCTCGCCTCCCAGGAAGCGGTCGGGAAGGTGCAGAATGAAATTCTGGATGAGGCCCGCCGCTCGATGGAAACGGCAGTGCGGCTTGCCGAGAAGGAATCTGCCCGCAAGTGGGTTGAGTATGAGAGCGAACGCCTTCCAGAAGACGTATTATTCAACGCCGCCTTGGGGCCGGCATCGGCCGCGATTGTCAGCGAGGATGCTGAAGACGTGCCGGAGGGTCTCGTTGAGGGTGATGATGGTTAGGGGCGGCGCGTTAGGCAGGAAGAAGACAGCCCTGCGAAAAAGATCAGGCAGGGCTTTTGCGGAAACACCACAAATCATCGCTCCGGGTAATGGCCTGGCGGGGCCGCCGCACTTATTGGTGAGAATCAGGGAGGCTGCGCTCCTCAGGGAGTGCCTTTTCGTCAATTGGCAGCAAATCCGTGCCGACTTTCTCCTTGGGCACAGGCCAGATTTCATTCTCTGACCCTTTGGCAAGGTAAAAATCGCCGGCACGCACACGAACATCCCCCTCTTTCGTGTTTATGGTGATTTCTTCGTTGTCATCTTCGGTGATTTCAGTGAGCGGAGCGAGAAATACACGGGCCGCTTTGATGTATGTCCCCCGCTCGGTGCGGACATAGGTTTTGTTGAAGATATTTTTTTCCACCACCCATACATCTTCTGGATTATTTGCGTCGCGAAGGATGTAATCTCCCGGTGAGGCGGTCAGAACTGCTCCCCAGGGAGTTTGCACTCGTTTCACAGAAGCCCCATCTTCGGGGTTGAACTGCCTGGCTTGACGTTCTGCCCCTCGGTAACGGTAGGGTTTGAAATGCAGCATTTTCAGAATTGGGCTGCCGGCGTGGAGTTTCATGGGTTTTCGTACAGTATCGTTTTGTTCTGATTGCTTAACCTGAATTTCGGGCCAAGAGCGAGGCCCCTGCTTTGTAACGAAAATTCACAAATTCTGCTTTTTGATCGTGATTTTCGTGCGTTTGCCGCACTCGTGTTTCCCAAGCGGCCCCTTTGGGCTTTCCCGCAGCGCAGGCTGTTGTAGTTTATCACAACTTTGCTGTACACGTTTGCACCCTTTTGACACAGGGTGCAAGCAAATGTTGTAGAAAGTGGGCAGTCGTATGGG
>Ga0256914_1004684_pt1 | contig 10145 bp, 12 predicted proteins | sample HulkmetaG_FD_191571 | JGI IMG/M metagenome (GOLD analysis project Ga0256914, IMG submission 191571) | Hydrothermal chimney microbial communities from Main Endeavour vent field at the Juan de Fuca Ridge, Pacific Ocean - Hulk | ecosystem: Environmental > Aquatic > Marine > Hydrothermal vents ...
AGATTCTTGAAGCCAATCTATCGGAATGAAAAACTTCGATGGAATCGAGTTTTTCCCCGAGGCTCACAAACTTTATCGGTTTTTGTACAATTGCCCGAATCGAAAGAGCGCAACCGCCTCTTGAATCGCCATCCAGTTTTGTAAGAACAATTCCGTCGAATTCCACACTATCGTGAAACGCTTTTGCGGAATTTACGGCATCTTGACCCGTCATCGAGTCAACTACAAATAAAATTTCGGTCGGATTAACTTTTTCCTTAATCGCGACCACTTCTTGCATAAGCTGATCGTCTACGTGTAAACGACCGGCAGTATCGATAATGATTGTATTAAAATTATTTTCTTTTGCGTAAGCTAAAGAATCTCCGGCTATCTTAACCGCATCTTTAGTTTCGGGAATTGTAAAAACCTTAACCCCGATTTGCTTACCCAAAAGTTCCAATTGTTCTCTTGCAGCCGGACGATAAACATCGGCAGCAACAAGCAGAACATCTCTTTTTCGTTCCTTTAAATAATTGGCTAACTTTGCGCCGAAGGTCGTTTTACCCGAACCTTGCAATCCAACAAGCAATATGACCGTTGGACCCGACGGGTTAAGGCGGAGTTCGTTTCCCTCCTTTCCCATCAATTCGGTTAACTCATCGTGAATAATTTTAGTGATGAGTTGACCCGGCGTTACCGAAGCCAATACTTCTTTGCCAAGAGCTCTTTCTTTTACTTCTTCTATGAATTTCTTGGCAACTTTATAGTTTACGTCCGCATCTAAAAGAACTCTTCTTATTTCCCTCAGCGTATCGGAAATATTTTTTTCAGTTATTCTGCCCTGACCTGTTACTTTCTTCAGGGCTTTATCGAATTTTAGTGTCAGATCCTCGAGCATATTATCCAATGTTAATAAAAAATAACAAATTCCGAATAATTTTCAAACCGATTTATGATTCTTTTAATGCATTAGCACCCGATACTATTTCAATAATCTCTTTCGTAATGGATGCTTGTCTTTCTTTGTTATATTTAATTTGTAAAGTTCGAATCATTTCTTTTGCATTTTCCGTTGCCATATCCATTGCAGTCATCCGTGCGCCGAGTTCTGCGGCGTAAGATTCCAATAAAACTTTCCACATTGTAGCATTTAAATATTTCGGAAGCAACGAGTTAATGATGCTTGCTTTATCCGGTTCATATATAAATTCAACGTGCTTTTTATTTTCTTCACCGGTTTCTTCCCTTTTTATCGGCAGCAGTTGTTCTACTATCACATTTTGTTGAATTACCGATTTGAATTCATTATAAACAACAACTACTTTATCAACCTCACCGTTTATAAATTTGTTAACCATCTTTTTCATAAAACCGGAAACAAAATCAAACTTCAACGAAGAGAATATTCCGTTATATCTTTCGGCTATGCTGAAGGATAAACGACTGAAATAATCGCCGCCTTTTTTTCCGATACAATACAAATCGATATCGGAATTTCCCAAAAGATTCGAATATTCGGTCTCCAACATTTCTTCCACTCTTCTAATAACATTCATATTGAAAGCACCGCACAAACCTCTATCGGAAGTAACAACCACAACTGCAAGTTTTTTTAATTCGCGTTTCTCAAGCAAAGGGTTCGTGAAATCTTTTTCGGCACTTAACAAATGATGCAACACTTCGGAAATTTTTCTGGAATATGGCCGGGCATTAATAATGTTTTCTTGTGCCCTTCGCAATCTGGCGGCAGCAACCATTTTCATCGCTTTGGTTATTTGCTGCGTGTTTTGAACACCGACGATTCTACGTTTTATTTCTCTTAATGTTGCCATATTTTACTTTAGTTTGATAAAATAATACCGGAACAAATGTTTCCGGTATTTAAATTAATATTTAATTTTTAATTTATTCACTTCTTTTAAATTTAGCGAGGAATTCATCCGCTGCTTTTTTCAAAAGCTCTTCGGTTTCATCGCTAATTACTTTTTCCTTTTTAATATTTTCGTAAATCTGCGGATATTTCAAATCGATATATTCGTGAATTTCTTTTTCAAATCGTTTTACATCTTCGACTGCAATATCTTCAAAATAGTCGTTGGTACCTAAAAAGATACTAACAACTTGTTTTTCAACCGGTACGGGCGAAAATTGACCTTGCTTCAACAATTCAACAAGACGAGCTCCTTTTGCCAAAGTTCTTTGCGTAGCTTTATCCAAATCGGAACCGAATTTTGCAAATGCTTCCAATTCACGGTATTGAGCCAAATCGAGTTTCAAAGTACCGGCTACTTTTTTCATCGCTTTAATTTGAGCATTACCACCCACACGCGAAACGCTTATACCAACGTTAATTGCTGGCCGCACACCGGCGTTAAACAAGTTCGGTTCCAAATAAATTTGGCCGTCCGTAATCGATATTACGTTGGTAGGAATATAAGCGGAAACGTCACCTTGTTGTGTCTCGATAATCGGTAGTGCGGTTAAGCTTCCACCACCCAAGTCGTCGCTTAGTTTCGAAGCTCTTTCGAGCAATCTCGAGTGCAAGTAAAAAATATCGCCCGGATAAGCTTCTCTTCCGGGAGGTCTTCTTAACAGCAGCGATAATTCTCTGTAAGCAACCGCTTGTTTTGAAAGATCGTCATACACAACCAAAGCATGTTTTCCGTTATCTCTGAAATACTCACCTAATGTTGCACCGGCATAAGGTGCAATGTATTGAAGCGGAGCGGGATCGGACGAGGATGCCGAAATAACCGTAGTAAATTCCATTGCTCCTTGTTCTTCCAATTTAGCCACCACTTGGGCTACGGTTGAGTTTTTTTGACCGATTGCCACATAAACACAGTAAACCGGTTCTATTCCCAACTCTTTGGCTTCTTCCGTATGAGTGTATTTTTGATTTATGATTGTATCGATAGCAACAGCGGTTTTTCCGGTTTGTCTATCACCGATAATTAATTCCCTTTGCCCTCTTCCAATCGGAATCATTGCATCGATAGCGGTAATACCGGTTTGAAGCGGTTCTTTTACAGGTTGGCGTTGAATTACGCCCAACGCTTTTCTTTCAATCGGCAAATACTTTTCCGATTGAATCGGTCCTTTTCCGTCCAGCGGTTCGCCGAGCGGATTTATAACTCTTCCTAAGAAATTTTCTCCAACGGGTAACGATGCTACACGCTTAGTACGTTTAACCGTATCGCCTTCTTTAATCAAATTACTATCGCCGAACAGTACACAACCGACGCTGTCTTCTTCGAGGTTTAGAACCATACCGATAACATTGTTGGGAAATTCGACAAGTTCACTGGCCATTACTTGCGAAAGTCCGTACACTCTGGCAATTCCGTCGCCAACCGAAAGAACCGTACCTACGTCATAAACATCAACTTTGCTATCGAAGCCGGTTAATTGTTTTCTTAATATGGATGAAACTTCCTCTGGTCTAACTTCGGTCATTTCGTTTTCCTTAAATTTTTATTTTAGTTAAATGAAAAATCTTCTTTTAAAAATTTGTTTCTCAATAGCTCTAGTTGGTGAACAACGGAGGCATCGAGAACCGTATCGCCCACTCTAACGGTAAAACCGCCGATTAGAGATGGAGTAACTTTATATTTCATTCTAACGTCTTTATGCAAATAATCCGTTAGCTTTCGCTTGATTTCCTCTTTTTGCTTTTCGTCCAATTCGAAGGCACTTGTAACAAGAACTTTCACAATGTTCAATTTTTCATCGCGCAGTTCAATAAACCTTTTCAAAATATCGTATATTATTTCGTCTCTTCCTTTTTTTACAACGAAAAACAAAAACTCAAGTGAGTCTTTGCCGACTTTATTGCCGAAAATTTCACGAAGAATTTCGATTTTCTTTTCCTCCGTGAGAATAGGATTGGCAATTGCAACGCGCAATTCTTTCGAAGCATCGAAAGTATTAAATATTAGTTCCATATCTTTAGCCACGGAATCGAAAATGTTTTTTTCCTCACTCGATTCCAATAAAGCGTTGGCATATCTTGTTGCAATAGTATAACTACCCATTTTAACCTTTGGCCAAATCTTCAATATATTTTTCTACCAACTTTGCGTTGGTTTCTTCGTCAAGTTTTTCCCTTATGATTTTCTCTGCGGCTCCCACAGCGATTTCGGCAATTTGAGTCTTCAAATTGTTAAATGCCTCTTGATTTTTCCTTTCAATTTCAGCAGATGCGTCTTGAATTAACTTTCTGGCTTCCGCTTTACTTTCTTCAAGAATTTGCTTCTTGAGGTTTTCAGCGTATTCTCTACCTTGTTCAATTATTTTTTGAGCTTCTTCTTCGGCACGCGCTAAATTCTGTTTATTCTTTTCATAAAGCTCTTCGGCTTCTTTCCTTGCTTTCTCCGCTTTCTCCAGAGAATCTTTGATGAAGTTTTCCCTTTCGTTGAGCGAATTAAGAATAGGTTTCCAAGCCATTTTTTTCAGTATTAAGAAAAGGAAGATAAACGTTATGGTTGTCCAGATAATAACACCCGGATTTATATCTAACGGACTGCCTCCTCCTTCTCCACCACTTGAAAGAGCTATTAGAGCATAATTTAAAATTGAAGCCATTTATCAATTCCTTACGATTTAATAATTTAGAGTAAAACCGAGTTTTACTTTAATGCCAATAAAATACAAATTACTAATGCGAAAAGTGCAATACCTTCAATAAGTGCAGCGGCAATAATCATGGAAGTTCTGATATCGCCCGATGCTTCGGGTTGACGTCCGCTTGCATCCATTGCCGAACTTGCCAATTTACCAATACCAAGACCGGCACCAATTACCGCTAAACCGGCGCCAAAACCAGCTGCTAAAAATGCGTAATCCATTTAATTCCTCCTTAATGATATTTTTGTTTTTTATATTTTAGTTTAATTAATGTTCTTGATGTACGGCCATTCCTATAAACAAGGATGACAAAATTGTAAATATGTATGCTTGAATCAGTGCTACCAGTACTTCAAGCAAATTTATAAACAAAGCAAAACCTATTGATACCGGAGCAACAGCATAAGATTTCAAAATAAAAATCAAACCGATCAACGCCATAATAACAACGTGTCCGGCAGTCATATTTGCAAAAAGCCTCACTGCAAGCGCAAACGGTTTTGTAAACAATCCGAGAATTTCCACTACAAACATAATGGGTAGTAACCATAACGGAATTCCGTGCGGCATTAATCCTTTAAAATACCCGATAAATCCGTTTTTCATAATTCCGCCAATTTGAATAACAAAAAACGATATTGTTGCCAATGTGGCGGTAACCGAAATATTGCTTGTTGCCGTCGATCCGTACGGAAACAAACCTAAAAAATTACAGGTTAAAATGAAGAAAAACACCGTTAACAAATACGGCAAAAACTTTTCGTAGCCAGAGCCGATAGTAGGTTTAACTATTTCATCCCGCACGAAAACCACAAGTATTTCAACAAAATTAGCTAATCCTTTCGGTACGATGGATTTTTTATACGATTTTGCAACAGCGGAAAAAATAAGAATCAGAATAATTACGGCAAGCCACATAAAAACAACGTGTTTGGTTATCGATAAATCGATACCGAACAAATGAATTTCGGGAAGGTGAATTACTCCGAACGGTGAAAAATCAAGTTCTCGGGCGTCCAGAACGTGATGCATCATCCAACTGGCATCGTTACCGCCTTGCGCCGCATTGTGTACCGAATCCGCAATTACTTCTTCAACGTTATATGCCATATTAGTCAGTTTGGTTTTTAATAACTTTTTTATTTACAATAATATATCCCACTTCCAAGGAAAGTAGAATAAAATAAATTAAAAAGAATACTAATATAAAAGCATATTTATCAATTTTCAAGAATTTTATTATGAGTGCAATCGATATGAGTAAAAAAACCATCCTCAAACCGATTCCACCGAGGTTAAACATAACGAAAGTATTTCCGGATTTGCCAATTGATTTTTTAAATAAGAAATATGCTACAAACAGATTAATCAAATTGAGCAAGCCGGCATAAAGTGATGCTTCCACGGCATAGGCTGAAATGATATTGTTAAAATAAAGAATTGCCACCGTAACATAAATAACAACAAAAGTAAGAATCATACTATTCTTTATACTTTTCACTTTTCTTCTTTCTATTTAGTTCTAACGTAGTCTTAATAAAATTATAAATACCGGCAGCCCCGCCGAAAAATGAAAACAAAATTGTAAGAACCGGGTAAAGCCCGAATTTTTCATCCAACCAGTTACCCAAAAAGAACATCAAAACAATTGTTGCGGCCAATTGCGTTCCTAAACCGAGGTACGGACCAATATCCCTATAAGTTTTGAATAAATTATTTTTGTTTTTCCGGTTCATTCTTTTCAACCGGCTTTGAAGCCGCGTTAAACTGGGAAGCACTTCCGCTCATTGAGCTTTTACCGTCGAATTTAGCGCCTTCTTCAATTACAAGTACTTTTGTATAAATATCACCTTTAACATTCGAACTTGCTTCTAATACAAGTTTCGATTCGGCATTAACAGTGCCTTCCACTTTTCCGCTGATAATTAAGTTATTGGCTTTAACTTGCCCTTTTACCTCGGAAGTTTCTCCGAGCGTAAGGTTTCCGTTAATTAGTACGTCGCCAATTACTTTGCCGTCTATCCTTACATTGCCTTCACTTGTTATTTTGCCTTCGATTTTTACCCCACTACTTAAAATGCTTACATCTTCCGATGGAGATGAGTTCATTTCTCTTCTTAACGCCATAGTTCACTCCTTTTTTGTTAATAAATAGTTTTCGGGATTTACAACTTTCCCGTTTTTCCATATCTCAAAATGTAAATGGGGTCCTGTTGTATTAAAACCTGTATTTCCGCTCAAGGCAATTACTTCGCCTTGTGAAACATAATCCCTTTCGGTTTTTAACAAAACCGAACAATGTTTGTAAACCGTTATATAACCATCGGAATGTTGAATAATAATTTTATTACCGTCCCCCGAAGTGTAATCGGCAAAAATTACTATTCCGCCCGCACTGGCAAATACCGGAGTACCGGTTTTTACCGCAAAATCGATTCCAAGATGTCCTTTTGAAGGATTAAACTCATTTATAATAAAGCCTTTTGTCGGTTTAATAAAAAAAATCGTTTTTTTATTTTCTTCTGAAGGAAAGATTTTTTTTACAAAATGATTAAACACGGCAAATACATTTCCTTCGGTCGGAAGTTTTCCGTCATCAGTTTTTCTTAGAGAGTCCAGTACAGATTTATTAGAATCCGATGTATCTATTCCCGCTAAAATTATTGCATAGCGTAACTTCTGATTTGTCGATGAAATTCTTTCCAATTCTTTTGTAAGAAGAACCAATTTATTTTCCAATATCTTAATTTGTTTCGCTTGTTTTTCCAACTCCTTGTTTTCGTACAAAAGTGCTAATTTCCGCATGGGCGTAAACATAAAAAGTATCGAAATAGTAATAATCAATAGAATAGTGTAAATAAAAGCAACCGAAAATAGTTGTTTAAATGTGTATTTATATTGTTTTGTAGAACCGGTTGCATCCAGCCTAGTAATAAAAAAAGTGTTTTTAAATATGTCCTTAATATTTTTTTTCTTCATATCGGATAAATTTTATCTTTAAATATAATAAGAATCTGGATAGATTTTTCGGGGAGCTCTTAGTTTTTTTTCAGAAGGATGTAAACTTCCTTTAAAATATCGGAAGGCAATAATTTTTTTCCGCAATCGAATGTTTTAACCGGACATTTATCGTGTCCGTGAATACCGCACGGTTTACAATCCAATTCGTTATAACTGACAAACGCACTTTTCCCATTGTAAGGATAGAATCCGAATTCCGGTACGGTAGAGCAATAAATTGTAAGAACCGGAATGTCCGCGCACATTCCCATATGCGTTGGAGCACTATCGTTGCTAATTAATAGTTCACTTCTTTTTAATAAAGAAATCGACTCAAGCAAATTCAATTTTCCGGCAAAATTTAAAATACCGTTCGATTTATCCGTATGGTTCTTTATCTTTTCGCACAACTCTTTGTCTTCGCTTCCGCCAATTAATGCAATTTCAAAACCGTCATTTATTAATTCCGATATAACCACACTGAAATATTCCCAAGGATATTTCTTCGTTGCCCAAACCGATCCGGGTGCTATGGTTATAAATCGTTTTCCCGTAATTTCCCCGGCAATTGATTCATCCAACTCCGGTAAAATACATTCCGGTAATATCTTCCAATTCTCCAATAACTTTTTATCGTTTAATAACGAGAGGTTTCTTTTAACTTCATGAAAGTCTTTTTCGTATTTAATTTTCTCCGAGTAAACAAATGATAAAGATGCTACATCGAAACCGATTTTATTTTTAGCTCCACTTAACAAAACCACCAAGGAAGTTCGAAAAGAACGATGGGGAGAAAGCAATAATTCATAATTGTTTTTTCTTATAGTCAACGCGAATTTAATAGTTTGCAGAATCGATTTGTGCTTGTTTTTTTTGTCTAATACAAATGTTTTATTCACATACGGAGAAGAGGAAAAAATATCTTTCGTGGAAGGAATACAAATAACATCTATCGACGGATTTTTATACCTTTTATAAACTTCCTGAATTAACGGTAACGTTAAAATAGCATCCCCGATAAATGCCGTTTGTATTATCAATATTTTTGTGCCCATCAATATTTCCAAATATTATGCATCCAAAACCATTGTTCGGGATATTCGGTAATGTAGCTTTCCAACTTACGCATATATTTTTGATTGATTTGCTGAATTTTTTCATCTACTGAACCTTTAACATCATCATAGTTAAGTTCTTCAAAATACATTATATATTTACCCGCCTTATTCCTAACGGTTATGGCAAAAACTATAGGAACATTCAGTTTGAGAGCAATAGCTGCGGTTCCGGGATAAACGGCGGTATCCCGATTAAAAAATTTAACCCTCAATCCTTCTTTGGGTCCGCGTTGATCACCAACTACACCCACAACACCTTTTTGTTGCAAAACCTTGTAAATATTTCTTACCGATGCACCCAACGGAACGGTTAAATTCCCGAATCTCATTCTCATTGCATTTAACCAATCAGTAACATATGGATTTCTTTGTTGCTTAACCAATACATTTAACTTTATATTTTTTAATTTTAATCCAACGGCCAAAGCGCCCAATTCCCAATTTCCGAAATGTGCGGTTAATAAAATTAGTCCGCGTTCCTCTCTAATTTTTTCTTCAACTATTTCAAAATTTTCGAATGAAATTAATTCCCAAATTTCCGTTTCAGAAAACTTGCGGAAGAAAATCACTTCAACCAACGTTTTAGCGGAACTACTATAAACATTTTTCAATAATTTTTTTAATTCGGCTGCGTTTAATTTCGGAAATGCGATTTGGAGATTTTTAAGAATTACGTCTCTTCTCAATGGGAAAATGTAAATAAGCAGAAAACTTAAAACTCTCGAAGGAAGCTGCTTGTGAAATTTTTTCAGAAAAAAGAAAAAAATTGAGAAAAACTTTAGTAATAAATATTCCGCTTTGTTCTGAAAATTCATTACAAATTATCTGGCTCTAATTCGTCGCGTCCAATTATCATCGCGTAATTCCCCTCGTTTTGTAGAATGGAGCAATTCGTAATCGGCATATCCCGTAATATCTCCAAACACAAAAATAACCCCACCTTCAATAGATTGATATTGCCAAATCTCATACGGTTTCATATTCAATTCATTGGGATATCTATCAATTCGGTCCGGTGGTCCATATTGCAAATATATTCTACCTCTATCGGTTTTATATCCTTCTTTTCGGAATGTATGAAATCTTGCATTGCAAAATTCAACTCTTTTAAGATATTCATTTTTATATTCATTCTGTTCTGTTTCGGGAATCGGGTCTCTTTTTTTCCAGAATTTATATAAAAATTCTCTTTTGGCATTTAACGAATCGAGTTTTTCGTACTGTTCAATTTCCAAAGACGTTGCAATATATTTTGATTGATCGAATAATCTGTCACATTCTTTATCGGTATAGACAGCAAACTCACTTGAAATATATTCTTTGTTTTTACCTTCTTTTTCTGTTGTTGCTGCAATTTTAGGATTATATAAAAAGAACTTTTTAGATGACACTATTTCACGCTTTGTAGTAGAATCGACC
>Ga0256914_1004685_pt1 | contig 10142 bp, 8 predicted proteins | sample HulkmetaG_FD_191571 | JGI IMG/M metagenome (GOLD analysis project Ga0256914, IMG submission 191571) | Hydrothermal chimney microbial communities from Main Endeavour vent field at the Juan de Fuca Ridge, Pacific Ocean - Hulk | ecosystem: Environmental > Aquatic > Marine > Hydrothermal vents ...
AGATATCTCCACCTGAAAACCCAGAACGTCTCCTGTAACCCCGCCCAGCCTTCTTTTAAAGAAAAATGCGAAAAAAATTGCCAAAAGAGTTATGGCTGCCACTAAAAAGAGACCACCAATGCCTGCAAGAAACAACCCGGCAAACAGAGCCGTTAGACATGCAGGTACTAGCTGTCTTTTGGCATCGTGCCCAACAAAATATTTCCCAAGCCCACCTTCAGGCCTGGCATAATTTGACAGGGAAGCAAGCACATTCAGGCTGAAACGTGCCAGGCATGGTACCAGGATTATGAACTTGTAAGATCCGCTCTGAACAAGGTATCCCAGGGCACTGCTCTTCAAAATGAGGACCAATGCCAAGGCAATTACGCCCATGGCGCCAGTGCAGCTGTCTTTCATGATTCTGAGCACTTGTTCCCGCGGTTGGTGGCTGCCCAGGCCGTCTGCCACATCTGCAAGGCCGTCAAGGTGTAGGCACCTAGTAAAAAAAGCAGAGGATGCACACAAGAGGGCCCCCGAAACCAAGGCAGGAAATGATTTTGCAAAAAGAAAACCCAAAAAGCCAAGCATGAGGCCTAAAAAAAGGCCTACCAAGGGGAAAAAGGCAAGCATGGCGGGGAAATCCGCCATTTCAAGTGCCAAGTTGCTTCTTATTCGGAATACTGTAAGAAATTGAAGTGCGGCAACAAATCTCTTTATGAATGCACCGCCACTATTCATCCCACTCAGTTCTTATGCGCTGCACCACTTTCTGAACATATTGGAGCTTTGCCGGCGGGCATACGCCAAGCAGGGGCTGGCCTTGCTCTACAGTCTGGCCCGATTGGAAATAGACTTTGTATATGACCCCAGGTTCTCCGTCATACTCGAGTATGGTATCTCTTTTCATGAGGGACATTATCAAAATCTCGTCTCCCTTTTTTATGGGCACGCCCTTTTCCATCTCTTTTTCAATTTGTGTTGCGATTTCAGGCACAAGAAAATACCTGGCCCTTTGCGGAGCAGAATAGATGGACAACACTTCTTTCAATATGCGGTCGATTATTTCTTCTTTGTTGAGCCTGTGTTGTATGGTAAGGACGGGTTCTCCAGCCTCCACAAAGCTATCGTCGAGATCTGCGCGCACTTCAGATACAACACCCGTGCTTTTCGAATAAATTTTTTTGGGGTTCCGCTCCCTCTCCAGTATGAAAAGCAGGGTGCCAGGCTTTTGCCCCCACTTTCCTGAAGGGCCTTTTACCTCCTGGCCTTGTTCTACTTTTAGCTCAATTTTACCTGTATGAGGTGTTTCGACTACATAATCCTCAAAGGGATGGGTTCTGTAACGCCTCAGTAGGTCATTTAAATTTATGTCCCCTGCCATGGCTCCTTTAACCTTCTACCTGTAATAGAGGCTTGGGCTGCCCATGCGAAGCAGCGCGTCATAGAGATTCTTTCGGAAATCCTTCCTGTCCCATATTCCTTGGATGTGGCCCCTGCTCAAGGCGTTCCTAGCAGCATGATAGTCTGGAGGCACATCTTCACCCGTGGTTTCTCTGATTACCCTGGGGCCTGCAAAGCCTATTCTGGATGAACGAATGGCGAACTGATATGGAGAACACCCCAGAAAACTTGCCACAGGACCTGCATAGGAATTGTTGTCGTAGACGACTATGTAAAGGCCGCCGCTGTCAATATACTCTCTGACAGCCAAGGTGCATTTGGGCATCTGTACCACTCCAAGTGTGCCCTCCTGGATTCTGATCCCACCTGTGGTGTGTATGTAAGCCAGAAGGGGCCTGCGGGTGATCCTTGCCCTGTCGCATGCTCTGACGAACTTTTCTCCTTCTGCTGTGCCCACAGTTCCGCTTCTGAAATTGCTGTATAGCATTGCTACAACCACCTTGATGCCTCTTATCTTGGCATCTGCCGTTATCATCGCACAGCGTCTGCCAGTCCGTTGCATGTCACGCTTCAAACGGGGGCCAAAACCTTCGAAATTGAGTGGATTTCCAGAAGATATGTGCTCATTGAATTCCTGAAATGAATCCCGGTCAAATAGGTTTTTCAAGTACCACTGGTATTCCAGGGGAAAGTGATGGCCACATGTTGGACAAACACCGCAGGACTCGCCATAAAGGTCTGGCACCCACAGATCCTGGCATCCATATTTTTCTGCGTTTGGACAGGTAACGGTGCGGTCTTCATTGGCCAGCGGGCTTACGTATTGCTCCCACTCTTCCAGGAAAATCGACTGGGTATCTACTCCGTTGGCCCTGTGAAGCCTTTTGGGCCGTTCAGGTTCTGGAAAAACAAAATCATAAGCAGCCTTCACCGGCTCGGTTACCGTGCGGAGCAGCACAGAACCCTCCCCAGAGACCTCGGCGAGCACCTTCTGGAAGTTTCGCCTGTGAGTCTTGAGCAGGCCATAACGTGCCTCATAGTAGCAGTTTTTGAGGCCCTCTTTGACATCTTTGAGGCCTGGCAGGCTGCTCTCTTCTGGCTCGATCACGAAAGCGGTGCCCATATTTCTGTATTTACAAGACCTGTTGGCAAGCAGTCTTTTTGTCTCAGCATCGGTAAGGCTCCAGTTGACCACTACGTCAAAGGTGGTGGAATCAGCCTCTTCCGCCTTCCTCCTGCGAAGTGCATAGGCCCTGAAGGTCTTGAAACTTTTGGTGTTGAGCACCACTTCATCTGTTGCCTTAATCATTTCATATCGCAGACGTCTAAAAAAGGCGAAGTCGTCCCGCCTTGCCCCAAGAGGTGGTTCTTCTATCACCTTGTCAATGGTTCCAAGCTTCAGGTTGTCTGCCGCAGTCATATGCAGCTGTTCTGCGCATTTCTCTATCAGCTCTTTGGGAACCCGCTGGCCTTCGCGGATCTTGCCCTCAATGGCAGCAGCTCCCTCAGGTGAAATTACAGAATAGTAGCCCCTTGAGCCCATGAGTCTCATGTCTGAAAGGCCTATGGCTTCGGCGCCTCCTGAGCCGCCTTCAGAAATGAAGGAGACCATGGGAATCCTGAGCTTGGCCATGGCGTATATGTTTCTTGCAATCTGCTGAGCAGCCCCAGGATAGTCTTCTATGGGAAAAGAGCCTGGTGTGAATATGAAAAAGTGGATGGGAATACCTTCGTTTTCAGCAACTTTCATATACTGGAGCGCCTTGGCATTCCCCCAAGGTTTGGCGCTTCCGCCATTTCTGAATTCTTCGCCCCGGCCCTTTTCGTGGCCTATGACCATAACCTGGTGGCTGTAGATTTTATTCTTAACCCTTCGTGATATAGTTGCCCTTGCCACCACCACCGCAGGGTCTACATTCCTTTCTCCATCTCCGCCAAGCTCGGTATAAGAGTCATACACATTGTCCAAGATATCTTGGAGAGTGAAGCGCTGGGGGCTCCTGACAATGTTTACAATTTCAGCAGGCGTTAGCTTTTCTGCAACACGGTCCTCAAGGAAGGAGACCCTGTCTTCGATGCGTTCGAGTCGGTTGCGGTATTCATCTCCGCTGAGCTCAAACTGGGCCTGGCGGAGGGCAGAAGCCCTTTCCAAAAGTTCGTCTAGGTCTGCCCATTCAGGATCTTTCTTAATATCTATCAAATAATTGATACGGTCGATCAGGGCGTTCAAAAGCTTGCTGGCATCTTCCATATCGATTTTGTCAATACTCATATATCAACCCAATTTGAACGAGGCCTAAAATTGCAGCACATCGTCCAAACGTTCATTCAAGTAATCCAGATTGGTAACTATGGGCTCGCCGGAAGAATTTTCTCCCTTGATTACCGTCCGGGAAAGCACGGTGCGCGCCCGTTCCTTTGCTTCTTCTGTATCTCTTCCCCATACAATGGCTAAGCACAGATTTGGATCGTATTCCGTTGGGATTTGGTACGGGCGGTCCTTTGGTACGTGAGTATAGAGCCTCAGCCACTCATATTCAGGAAAATCGAAACGGGTGATAGTGCCGCACCAAGGCGTGAAACCACGCTTGGGATCCTCAGCCACAATGCGAAGCTCGATGCTCGTCCCTTCAAAGTAGATATCATTTTGATCAAAGCCTAATCGGTCACCGAAGGCCACCCTGATCTGTTCCCTGATTAAGTTGGTTTCACTGGTCCTTTTTTTGATCCTGGATATGTATGCGGAAATCTCATTTTCAACCTGAATTCTGGTATTCACCTCGAGCAAATATGGTTGACCTGTGCGCGTAACCACCCATTCCCACGTTCCAACACTGTCATAGCCCACATGCTTTGCCAATTTCACAGAATGGTCAACGATGTCATTCAACAGTTTTTCTGCATCAAAGGGATATTCATAGAGATGGGGGTCAAAGCCTGGTGCAACTTCCACCCTCTTCTGCCTTCCTGTGCTCTGGATGGTGCAGTTCCTGGTGCCAAAGTGTACCACTTCCCCATGTTGGCTTCCTAATAGCTGAACCTCAAGGTGGTGGTAGTCCTTTAGACATTGTTCAATCAACACGCCTTCGTCTCCGAATTGGCGCTTTGCGTAGTTTTGGATGCGCCTGTAGACACGCCTGAAGGCATCAAGGTGGTGCACTTCCTCGATCCCCATGCCCCCTCCACCTGCCGAAGCTTTGACCAGTACTGATGGGTTTTCTATTCCCTGTTCTTTTTGGAGAAAAAAGAGCTCTTCAGCTACCTCTTCTGCTTCGATTTCATTATAGATTGGGGAATCTGATCCAGGAATCACCGGGATGTTCAGCTCTTTTGCAATTCTTTTTGTATTTATTTTGCTTCCAAGGCCGCGTATCACCTCCCAACGCGGGCCTATGAAGACCAAAGGCCTGGTACGCAAGGCTGCACGCCTGGCGAACCTGAAGTTTTCGGAAAAAAAACCATAACCAGGATGTATTGCAGTACACTTTGCCTCGTCTGCCACTGCAAAAATCTCGTTTGGATCCTTGTAATTGGAGATACGGAAGGCATTCTTGAAGGCGCCCTGGTCTTCCTGGGCGATGCGGACGTGCATGGAATCAGCATCCTCTTTGGTATAAACCACCACATATTCCATCCCCAGGTCTTTTAAGGCCTTGATTACCCTTATGGCTATTTCGCCTCTATTTGCTATTAATACCCGTTCCTTTGGCATAGTTGTGTCCGTTTTGCCGGGTTATACAGGATACCCTTTCTGGCGTCAACGCAATCAGCCGCCAATTTTTTCAAATTTGGTTTCTATTTGCAATGGATTTTTGTCTGATTTAATATTCATGCCCTTATTGACATTTTGATAATGTATCTTTATATGATTGGTTTTGCAGTAACCGATTTAAATTCAAAAAACACCACAGAAAGGAGGTGGCAGCAATGGAGCGTATTGAATATGGCTTCGGGCAGCATCTCATGATGGACGGATATGGATGTGACCGGGAAAAATTGATGGACTTGGACGCCATTTATGATTTCCTGAGCCGCTATCCTAGCGAAATCAGAATGACCAAGATCATGCCTCCTTATGTGTTCAAATATTCGGGCAAGGTGCCTGAAGATTGGGGCATTTCAGGCTTTGTGCTCATTGCGGAAAGTCATATCAGCATACATACCTTTCCAGACAAGGCCTATTTGAGCCTGGACATCTTCAGTTGCAAAGAATTTGATGCCAAGGCTGCCATCAACCGCATCAAGAAGATGTTTGACATAAAAAAGGTTGAGATCAAACTCCTGGACAGGGGCCACGAGTTCCCGAAAGTCATAAGGACCGTGCAGGACTTTGTTCGTTCTGAACGGGTTCAGATGTCTGCATCATAAAAAGTTGTGGGATCGCAATTCCTGGGCCTAAAATCCAGTGCCGAAGGGCAGGAAAAGGCCAAGGTAAACATCATACCCGTTCCTTTTGACAACACTACATGTTATCAGCCTGGGGCAAGGAATGGTCCTGCTCACATAATTGCTGCATCTCCTCACATGGAATTCTATGATGAGGAGATGCAATTTTCGCCCTTCAAGGCGGGTATCTTCACCCAAGAGCCTGTTGAACCCCTTTTACCACCTGAAAGAACCATTGAGCTGGTAAAGGGCCGCGTGGGCTCGGTTCTAGACCAAGGCAAACTGCCTGTGGTGCTGGGCGGCGAACATTCAGTGGCCATCGGTTCGGTTGAGGCCGCCTCAGAGCGCTTCCCCGGTTTGGCAGTCGTTCAGTTCGATGCCCATACTGACCTCAGGGATGAATATCAAGGAACAAAATTTAGCCATGCCTGCACCATGCGGCGCATTTGGCCTATGGCCCAGGTAGTTCAGCTTGGCGTCCGCTCCTCTTCAGCAGGGGAGATGGATTTTTTACGCTCAGAAGGCGCTCCCATGCCGTTTGGGGCCGAGGAGTGTATTTTTTACAGGGAATCTGTTTGCAAGAAACTTTTGGAGAGGGTGCAAGGAAGACCCATCTATGTAACCATAGACCTTGACTGCCTCGATCCATCTTTGATGCCGGCGGTAGGCACTCCAGAGCCTGGGGGGCTTGGATGGTATGATCTGCTTTTTTACCTGAAAGCCTTGTCTAAGCAGAATGTTGTAGGATTTGATATAGTAGAGTTGAGCCCGATCCCAGGCTTTCATGCGGCAGATTTTACTGCAGCTAGGCTACTATATAAATTTTTGGCCTATCTACTCTACAGAGGCTTGCGGCAGTCAAAATGAGATCAAACGAGTGCCAAGGCCGAGACAAAGTTCAAGTCTCCATAAGGAATCTCTACTTCTTTTATGGAGAACAACTCATCTTGGAAGATATCTCTTTTGATATTTTGCAAGGCGATTTCTTGGCCATAGTGGGGCCCAACGGCTCTGGCAAGACTACTCTTCTAAAAATCATTCTTGGGCTCTTAAAACCCGCCAAGGGTTCGGTTACCCTACTTGGTTCAGACATATCAAAATTTTCATGCTGGCATCTGATTGGCTATGTGCCCCAAAAGGCAACCCACGTAGACCCATTGTTTCCCATATCGGTGGCAGAAGTGGTGGGCCTTGGCCGCATTGCCGCCAAAAAGTTTCCCCACTGGTTGACCCAAAAAGACAGGGAGGCAGTCTTTCACGCGCTTGAACTAGTTGGCATGGCCTCATTTTTGAACCGGAAGATAAGCGACCTTTCAGGAGGCCAGCAGCAGCGCGTGTTCATCGCGAGGGCAATAGTGAACAACCCGAAGATCTTGTTCTTGGACGAACCTGCCACAGGTATAGACTCCACTGCCCAGGAAGAGTTCTATGACTTGTTGGACAAGCTCAACCGGGAAAATGAGCTGACAGTGGTAATGGTCACCCATGACATAGGCGTGGTGAACAAGCATGTCAACAAAGTTGCCTGCTTAAATCGTAAGCTGGTGTTTCACGGTACCCACGAAGAGTTTTGTTCTTCGGCAGAGGCAAGGGCACTCATACCTGGCGAACATCACCTGGTGGTCCATAGGCACTGATAGGTCAGCCTGTCTTATCCAGCTATTTTATTTTTATAGTAAAAATTTGCATAATAATTTAAAGGCGTATAAAATATACATCAAAAAGATCTGGAGGCCTGGAAAAATGATCTCAAGTCATCCCGCCTTTGGTGCAAAAATAATATTGATTCTTCTGGTTGTCCTTCTGCTGGCAGCTTGTTCCAGGCATGGCGTTATAGTAACAGCAAGCCCTGAAGTCATGGCGGATTCCAACGATTGTTTTGCCCTCTTGGGGACTCCCATCGAGTCTGGCGGTCCCATACTCAAAAAACTTTGTAGCAGTGACATTGACAAAATTATATCCTTTGCGCGGATTGAAGATGAACATGGTCAAAAAATCAGGGAACTCATATGCAGTCCCGTCGCCACACCAGAGGCCTTCAAAAAATACTTTTCATCCCTCTCCGCCCAAGAAAAGACCCGTCTTATCAAGGCTTTTGAGTTTTATGGATATAATATCAACGGTTATGGCTGTTAAAGAGACCTTAGGATATCTCAACCAGAATAGGAAAATTACCTGATAGCTGATTTCATTCTTGTATGCCTGTTTTCTGTCACCTTACATCCAGGCAACCATCAACCCAGGCAAACCGATTGATGTTGCCTCGGAGGTTAATCAATGACTTCGCTCGACGATTTTGCTCTTAACTATTTTGGTGATACCATAATGAAAACAAAAAATCGTCTGGTGTGAGGTGTGTGCATGAAATCTTTTTGCAACATATTCGTTTTGCTCTCTATTTTTCTGCTCTTGTCAATAAGTCCTTCATATGAATTGCTTTGGTCTGGCTTTGGGAATGCAAATGCGTGCACGCCTGTAAGGCCGGGAACCAGTTGGCATATTCAACTGCAAGGAGAGATAGATACGGGCTACGATGTGGATTTATACGATGTGGACCTGTTTGATACGCCGGAATCACTGATTGCCAGCTTGAAAGCGGCAGGCAAGACGGTGATTTGTTATTTTTCGGCTGGTACTTACGAAGAGTGGCGGCCTGATGCAGATACACTGCTTTCGGCGGGTGCTCTGGGTGCGCCTCTGCCAGATTGGGAGGGCGAATGGTGGTTGGATATCCGTCTTGACGGAGTGAGAGAGGTTATGCAAACCAGGCTGGATCTTGCAAAGGCCAAGGGATGTGACGGGGTCGATCCAGACAACATGGACGGTTACAGCAATGCAAATGGTCTGGGGCTCACCGCAGCCGACCAGCTTGATTACAATCGTTATATTGCGGATGAGGCACATGCCAGAGGCTTACTGGTTGGTCTGAAAAATGATCTTGATCAGATCGCCGATCTTGTGAACTATTTTGATTTTGCAATTAATGAAGAATGTTTCGAAGCTGATGAATGCCACAAGCTGAATCCATTCATTTACCAGGGCAAGGCGGTTTTCAATATAGAATATGCTCAACAATATATAAACGATCCTAGACCGCTATGTTCCACGGCCAAGCACAGGGGCTTTGATACGCTCATACTTCCGCTGGAACTTGACGGTTCTTTCAGGATCAGCTGCAACGAGCTGATACCTGACACTCCATCAACTTTGCTCGAGGCCACAAATTCAGGCGATACTTATGCGCTTATCGATCAAGCATTTACTGATGGTCTGCCTGGTCATCATGCTTATGAAGTGCCTGATTGCGGACACGATGTGCAACACATCGATGAGGTTTGGGACAGTGAGCTGAACAGTTATGTCTTCCGATTCAAAATTCACAACGAGGACAGTGACCGCTGCCTTAGTTATGACCGTGCCAGGGTTGAAATCAAAACTTACAGCCAATCCCCCGAACACCTGAAGGCCACCTTGGGCGAAACAGTGCAGTACCAGTGGGAATTTAAACTGCCTAATGATTTTGCTGTTTCACCTTACTTCACCCATTTGCATCAGCTGAAAGCTGTAGGTGGGAATGACCAGATGCCTTTGTTTACGCTCACGGCAAGAATCAAGAATGGCCTTCCATATTTGGAGCTGCGGCACAGCCCGGGGGCCATGCAGGGTTCGTTCGATCGTTTGTACTTTGAAGATCTTGGCCTTTTCACCGGTAAGTGGATGCAGGTCACGGAAACGATCTATTACCACGAATCCCATGGGCGTTATGCCCTAGTAATCCGTGATCTCGCCACAGGCGAAGTATTATTTTCATTCAGTCAAGAGCCCATTGAGACATGGCGTACCGGTGCTGAGTTTCTCCGTCCTAAGTGGGGCATATACCGGAAAAAAAGCAATGAGTTGAAGGACGAAACGGTATTGTTCAACTGTTTCAGGATAAAAGAACTGTATGGCCAAGGAAAGAGCAGTGATTTGGATGGAGACGGCGATGTTGACGGCCAGGATCTTGCGTCATTCATTGGTACCTGGAACGGGAGCATGGAATCATTGGCAGAATTTGCCTTGCAGTTCGGCTTATGACGGCTGGGTGGGCGCCTCTTGAAACAACCTCTTCAAGAGGCGCCATATTTGATTAGACGAAAAATAACACGTTGTCTGAAACCAAACCTGTCTTGATGAAGTGCGCAGTCAACCACAACCATAGGCATGGCTGAAAAAGCTTGTTGGGCCACACGGAAGAAACCTTGCCCTTAAGCCAACTGCACCCCTTCACCACTTTCAATGTCCCCACCTGCTATCCACTCGATTTCCACCTCAAGGCTCCTTTTGAGCTTGCCCTTTTTTTCTTCTTCTTCCACTTTGGTCTCAAGGATGAG
>Ga0256914_1004686_pt1 | contig 10139 bp, 7 predicted proteins | sample HulkmetaG_FD_191571 | JGI IMG/M metagenome (GOLD analysis project Ga0256914, IMG submission 191571) | Hydrothermal chimney microbial communities from Main Endeavour vent field at the Juan de Fuca Ridge, Pacific Ocean - Hulk | ecosystem: Environmental > Aquatic > Marine > Hydrothermal vents ...
GGGGAGCAAATTAGCGGATGTCATCGCGTCGAGCGAAGCGTAAGACTGGCAGTCCTCTCAGGACTGCCAGTCCTTGTTTGAGGCGGATTGAGTGAGCAACGGATAGGGAAGCGGATTAGCGGAGCGCAGCGTAGTTGAGACGCGTGTGTGCGCTTCGACTTTGGGCTTCGGCAGGCTCAGTGCGAAGGCGGCGGAGATGCTCCCTGCCGGGGGATGAGATGGGCAGCGCTGGCTTTGAAGGTGAGCGTGACGGTCTTGCCGGTTGCCAGTTCCATTTCCTCGGCGGAGGGGCGGGTGACGAAGGCTGTCAGCGTGAAGGCGGATTCCCCCGTTTGTGCGGAACACGCCACCTCGACGCGCATCAGCGGCCCCTGACGCTGGAGTTTCGTGACCCGGCCCTGAAGTTGGTTCCGCGCGCTGGAGGGGGGCAACTCCCCGGAATCCCCCCAAAGGGTGATGTCCTCCGGGCGCAGACAGAACCACACCGCCTGACCGGGTTCGGCATCCCCCACGGCTTCCAGTTGAACGCCGCCGGCATCCACCAGCGCGCAGCCGCCCTCGAAGCCGGTGACCACCCCCGGAAGCACGGTATCCACCCCCACAAACGCGGCGACCTCGGAATCCGCCGGGGCGTTGAACACATCTTCGGGCGCGCCGATCTGCCGCAGTTTCCCGCCCAGAAGCACCGCCACCCGGTCGCCCGTCAGCAGGGCTTCGTCCTGATCGTGGGTGACGAAGACGGCGGTCATCTCCGTCTCGGCGAGCAGGGTGTGGAAGTCGTCGAGCAGGCGGGCGCGGGTGGGGGCATCCAGCGCGCCGAAAGGCTCGTCGAGCAGCAGCAGGTCAGGCTCAATTGCCAGGGCGCGCGCCAGACTCACCCGCTGGGCCTCGCCCCCCGAAAGGCGGTGGGCGGCGCGCTCCCGCAGGTGGAAGATGCCCAGCCGATCCAGCCAGAAATCCACCCGGCGGGTGATCTCCTCCCGCGGCAGACGCCGAAAACGCAGCCCGGCAGCCGCGTTGTCGAACACGGAGGCATCCAGCAGGAGCGGGTCTTGCAGCACCAGGGCGATGTGCCGCCGAAAAGCGAGCGCATCCCGCGGGCGCAGGCGGCTGCCCCGAAAGCGGAACTCGCCCCGGACGCCGTCGAGCAGTTGGGCGATGGCGAGCATCAGCGTGCTCTTGCCCGCGCCGTTGGGGCCGATCACCGCCAGGGTTTCGCCCTCGCGGATTTCCAGATGCGGCACGGCGAGCACCTGCTTGCCGCCGCGTCGGACGGTGAGATCGCGGATTTCGAGAAGGGCGGGCATAGTTGGTCTGATGAGTTGGCTGGCAAATGGCGAGGCCGGTTCCTGGGGGGCGGCTTGATTTTACCCCGATCCGGAAGGGCGTCGCGGCGTTTCTGCTTTCGCTGGTTTTCTGTTGGCTGGGTGAGACGGGCGGGTCAGGTCTCTTTGCGGGTGTGCAGGTCCAGCCATAACAGAAAGCCCGCACCGATTGTTCCCGCAAGGGATGCGCCGTGCCAGATTGCTTTGGGACCGATAAAATCGTTGAGAAAGCCTCCCACCGGCGAGGCAATCCCGGAAGCCACTCCCCAGCTCAGGCCGTAGATGCTCATGTACCGTCCGCGCATATCCACCGGGGCGAGGTTGGCAATATAAGTTGATGCAATTGGCACCAGGAGCATCTCGCCGACCGTCAGTACCACCATGCTTAACCAGAAGTCCCGGAAGTTTGTTCCCATCGAGACGCTGAACGCGGCGAAAGCGTAGGTGATTGCTCCCGCAGCCATCACTCGTAATGGCGCAAAGTGTTTGGCGCCCCAGGTGACAGCGTACTGGAACAGGATGACAATCACTGCATTGGTGGTGGCAATCAGCCCGAACAAACTTTCCGGGATGCCGTAATTGGTTTTAGTGTAAACACCCATCAAGACCCAGAACGTAACGGCGCACATCTGTGCCAGCATGAGTCCGGCGGTGGTTGCCAGGAAGTGATGATCGTGCAGGATGGTTTTGTACCCTTTGAAAGGGTTTTCAGGCGGGGTATCGATGTGTATCTTTTGGGGCAGTGTTTCCCGTGCGAAGAGGGCCAGCAGCAATCCATAACCGGCGAGTCCCATAGTTGCGCAGATGAAGGCAATGGAATACGATGATGAGGCCATAAATCCACCAATAGCCGGACCAATTGCCACCCCGACGTTGTTGCTTGTTCGCAGGAGGGCGTAGGCATTTGCCCGCTGTTCCGGGGGAACCAAATCAGCCAGCATGGCATCTCCGCCGACACGGTAAAGGGGGCTGAACGCTCCCCAGAAGATCATCAACACTGCAAAATGTGTCAGCGTGACGGCCTGCCCTAGCATCAGGTAAACCAGCGCATTACCGAGCAGGCTGATTACCATTACCCATTTGCGGCCAACGCGGTCGATGATTGGCCCGGCAAGAAACGCTGTTCCCAAACTGACTGTAGCGTTAATGGTCAGCAAACTGGCAACTGTACCCAGCGGAAGGTCTAATTTTTCGCTGACGTATACCATCAGAAACGGCCAAATCATGCTGGCGCCGACCGTGCTGAGAAACATTCCAAAGAACATCAGCCAGAACTGGCCTGGATAAGCAGTGGAGAAGCGGTGCGCTCGGTGAAACATGGCGACTGTTTTACCACAGACATCCATGGTTTTGAGAGGATTCTGTCAAACGGGTGCAGGCAAAAGATGCAGAATGACAGTGTTCCCCCCATCCAACCCTCCCCCCGCCTCACCCCTAACCCCTCTCCCGAAGGGAGAGGGGAACCAAAGCGGAAATTTTTGGGAGGGCAGGGTAGGGGGCAAAAAAGCAGTTCCCGCATGGCTATACATTTTCTGCAACATTTGCCTGCTCCCGCATTCGTTTGCCATGTTTCAGTCGGAATTTTTAAGGTAGAATTGGTGAGCCTGGCTATGAAATACAATGCAGGTCAGATGACATCCGCCTGAAAAAATTATGACATCTGCAACTAAAGAGAAACCATTTTTATCGGTATCATCCTACCCTAGAAGTTTGGTCTTGTTTCCGGAGGAAAGGCATGACGCAGTTTATCCCCAGCGAATTTTTGGCAATTGACCGCAAGGCACGCCCACTTTCTCCTTGCGAAAATGTCCATTTGCGCCCGCCAGAAGAGCGGGTTTGTGATTTCAACGATGTTGTAATCCCGATGGACCCGGAGTGCGCGCAAATTGCGGCTTCGCGGTGCATTCATTGCCCTGATCCGGCGGCCTGCCTGGTGGCGTGTCCTACCAATAACGATATCCCCTCTGCAATGTGGCTGATTGAGCAGGGAGATTTTCTCAAAGCCGCCCAACTCTATCAGGAAACCAGTTCGCTGCCGGAAATCTGCTCCCGGGTGTGCCCGCACGAGGCACTTTGCGAGGGGGCGTGTGTGCTCTCGAAATCCGGTGAGCCTGTGCGCACCGGGTATCTGGAATCTTTTGTTTTGGATTACGCATACGAGCATGACGCGGTGGAAATTCCGGTTGGCGAACCGACCGGGAAGCGGGTGGCAATTGTCGGGGCTGGTCCCGCAGGGCTGGGCTGTGCGGAGCAGTTAGTCCGCAAGGGGCATCAGGTCACAATTTTCGAATCCAAACCGGCAGCGGGGGGGCTGCTGGTGTACGGTATCCCCAATTTCAAACTGCCGAAGGAAGTTGTCTTTGCCCGCATCGAACTGCTGGAGAAAGCCGGGGTTGAGTTTGTGTTCAATACCTACATCGGCAAGGACAAGACCATTGACGAATTATTCGAAGAGGGTTACGGTGCGGTCTTTGTGGGCGTGGGCAGCGAAATTGATGCGCCGCTCAAGGCCGAGGGGGTAGACCTGCCGGGGGTTTACCAGGCCACCGAGTTTTTGATCCGTACCAATGTGGACGAAAAATACCTGCCCCCCGATATGCCGCCTTTGCGGGACATCGGCGATAAGGTGGTGGTCATTGGCGGCGGCGATACCGCATCCGATGCGCTGCGCTCTTCGCTTCGTTTGGGCGCAACCGAGGTCACCTGCCTCTACCGCCGCACCGAGCGCGAGATGCCCGGCGGCAAAAAGGACCGCAAACTGGCCCGTGAAGAGGGCGCCCGCTACCAGTTTCTCACCCAGCCGATCCGCTTTTTGGCAAACGATGACGGAAAACTGGCTGCGGTTGAATGTCTGCGGATGGAATTGGGGGAACCTGACGAATCCGGGCGCCGCCGTCCGATTCCGGTGGAGGGGTCAAATTTCATTGTGGAGTGCGATACCGCGGTTCTGGCGCTGGGCTACTGGCCGGATGAAATTATCGGGAAGACCACCCCGGGGCTGGAGACTCACAACTGGGGGCTGATTGTCGCTGACCCTGAAACGGGTGCGACCACCCGCCCCGGCGTGTTCGCTGGCGGGGATGATGTCACCGGCCCTGATTTGGTTGTCACCGCGATGTATGCCGGGCGGCAGGCAGCAGCCGCGATTGACGAATACCTGAAAACGGGCAAGATGCCGGTTGCCAAAAAGGAGTAACCAGGCCGCGCCCTTTGCCGGTTCAGAAAGCCCCGTGCCTTGCGGGGCTTTTTCGCGCCTTTTTGGAATGAGTTGTGTTATATTCCCCGAAAGTACTCCCGCAGGTACGCCCTGCCCGGCCATTTCCAACCCGCTGAGTATGCCCTTGTTTTCATGCGGCGACATTTACAGAAAGATTGAGGAACAAACATTGTGCGTAACCGAGTAGTTATCACCGGCCTGGGGTGTGTTACCCCGGTCGGCAACGACCCTGATACCGCCTGGGCGAACATCCTGGCGGGGAAGTCAGGGGTGTCCCGTATCACCCGGTTCGATAGCAGCGACTTCAAGACGCAAATCGCCGCCGAGGTCAGAGATTTTGATGCCGCGGGTCTGCTGGGACGCCGCGAAGCCCGGCGGTATGACCGTGTTTCACACTTCGCATTGGTCGCTGCTGAGCAGGCGGTTGGTCAGGCTAACCTGAAAATTGATGAGAGCAATGGCGACCGGGTTGGGGTTTTGATTGGAACCGGAATTGGCGGCATCATCACACTGTATGAAGGCATTTTGAGTTTTTTGGAACGAGGCCCTTCGCGTACCAGCCCGTTTGTTGTTCCGATGATGATTCCCGATTCCCCTTCGAGTTTGGTTGCTATCCGCTATGGGGCGCGCGGCCCGAATATGGCAATCGTCACCGCCTGTGCGACGGGCACGAATGCCATTGGCGAGGCGGCAGAAATGATCCGCCGCGGGGCCGCGGACGTGATGCTGGCGGGGGGGACTGAAGCCCCAATCACGCCGATTACCTTCGCGGGGATGGGGGCGATGCGGGCGATTTCCACCCGCAACGACGAACCGGAGCGCGCTTCGCGCCCCTTCGATGCCGAACGGGACGGGTTCATTCTCGGCGAGGGGGCCGGGGTGGTGGTGCTTGAATCGCTGGCGTTTGCACAAGCGCGCGGAGCAAACATCCTGGCTGAATTGCAGGGGTACGGCGCGACCAACGATGCCTTTCACATCTCCGCCCCTGTGGAAGACGGAGCCGGGGCTGCCCGCTGTATGCAATTGGCGATTGAGGACAGCGGTCTTACCCTGGATGAGATTGATTATATCAATGCGCATGGGACGAGTACCCGCCTGAACGATAAAACCGAGACGATAGCAATTAAGACTGTCTTTGGGCCGCGGGCCTATCAAATTCCGGTATCCTCCACAAAATCCATGACCGGGCACCTGACGGGGGCTTCCGGGGCTGTTGAGGCGGTATTTTGTGTTCAGGCACTGCAATCTGAGGTCATCCCGCCGACCATCAATTATGAAAATCCCGACCCGGAATGTGATCTGGATTACGTCCCCAACCGGGCACGCCCGGCAAAGGTAAGCAACATTATGTCCAACTCCTTTGGGTTTGGGGGACACAATGCAACCCTGATTTTCAGCCGTTTTGAGGAATAAGGACTGGCATTCCTGCCAGGAATGCCAGTCCTTGGAGTGGAGAGAGCATCATGCCTTACGCACATATCACCGGATGGGGAGTATCGATCCCTGAAAAAGTGTTGACGAACGATGACATTGCCCAGATGGTTGAGACCAACGATGAGTGGATTCGCTCCCGGACGGGAATTGCGGAGCGGCGCATTGTTTCTCCGGAACAGAGTACCGCGACCCTGGCAGCGGACGCGGCGATGAAGGCGCTGGAGGTTGCCAATATCAACCCGGCGGATGTGGATTTGATCATCGTTTCCTCTTCCTCCCCGGAACATATTTTCCCGGCAACCGCTTCGCTGGTGCAAGACCACATTGGGGCGAGCAAGGCGGGCGCCTTTGACATCCTGGCAGCCTGCACGGGTTTTATTTACGCAATGGATATGGCTGCGCAGGCCATCCGCAGCGGCTCGATGCAGGTTGCGGTTGTGATTGGGTCGGAGACGTTATCGCGTTTTGTCAACTGGGAGGACCGCAATACCTGCATCCTGTTCGGGGATGGAGCCGGGGCATTTGTGCTGCAAGGCAGCGAACAGCCGGGCGGTGTACTCTCCGCAACTCTGCGCTCGGATGGTTCCGGCGCGGATTTGCTGACTATCCTGGGCGGCGGCAGCCGCTACCCCGCTTCTCCAGACACGCTGGAGCAGGGGCTGCACTACGTCCAGATGGACGGACGGGCGGTCTTTCGCTTCGCGACCCGTGTGATGGCACAGGCCACGCGGGATGCCGCCGAAAAAGCCGGGTTGGCAGTTGATGAACTGGACTGGGTAATCCCTCACCAGGCCAACCGGCGCATCATTGAAACCGCGGCGCGCAACCTCAAACTGCCCATGGAAAAGTTTGTGGTCAATGTGGATAAGTTCGGAAACACATCAACGGCTTCGATCCCCCTGGCGACAGTAGAAGCGGCTGAGGACGGGCGCATCCAGCCTGGAGATAAAATCGTTTTTGTAGGGTTTGGCGGCGGGCTGACCTGGGGCGCACTGACTGCCGAGTGGAGCGGCCCGTTTACCGGAGAGCGTGCCCGTCAGGTGTGGCCGTACCGCTTTGTACGGCTTTACTCGGTTTACTCCCGTTTCCGCTCGAAGATGCTGCAATGGATCCGCAAGGTGGAAAGCCTCATTTGGGGACGGCACAGTTAAGGCTGGAAGACTGGCAGTCCTGTCAGGACTGCCAGTCTTTATTTACGGCAGTTCGTCAAAGAACAACGCCCACCAGATTTGCCAGGGAGCGTAGACCACTGGTTCTGGCGTGGGAACTGGCGGCGGAACCGGCGTACTCTCGGTGGGGGCAATCGGCACAATCGGATGATCTCCCTCGCGTACCCAGTGGGCTTCCTGGTATGCCCATTCTTCTACCGCAGCATCGGAAGTTGCATAGGCAATCTGTTCGTCCAGAAAGGCATCCGTTGCCCTGAGGGATTCCATCTGTGCCCGTACACGTTCCGCCTCCACCAGAATCTGCCGCTGTTCTGCCAGGCGGTTGGTAAACAGGATCACCAAAAAGGCCAGCGCGCCCAGTCCGGCGGCGATAGCGATGTATTTCAGGGAGCGGGTGAGCAGAGACATGGCAAACAGCAGATGGCAGGGGGCGAGTGGCGCATGAGAAATGGTTGATAACCCCAATTCCCAATTACCAATCACCAGATTTACCCTTTTTTAGTTTGCTCCCGTGCCCATTCAATCACTTCCAGCACTTCGGGCAGGTCAATGCCGAGTTCGCGCATCTTCTCCGGGGTGGGGATGCTGTTCTCGTCCCAGCCGCGGCGCAGGTAAACCGCGTCCAGTAATTTTTCGTACTGTTCCTCGCGGTGGCGGCGCAGGTGCGCCATCTTCTCCTCGGTGGAGAGGCCCTCGGGGTCAATTCCGATGATCTCGCGCAACTGGGTGTCGTAGCGCTCGGCGCGGGATTCGTATTCCTCCACGGTAACGGGGCCCACCGCACGGTACGGAGGATAGTCGTGTTCGCGTCCGACGCGCCCCATCCGCATGGAGAACACCTTCTGGAAGTTGTAAACCCGCTCGGATTGCGCCAGCAGGTCGTCGGCGGTGGTGGGGATGCCGGTCACGCCCTGGTGGAGCCAGGTGTAGTTTTCAACGTGCTCCGGCACCTTGGCGGGTTCATCGGTCTCGCTGTTGTTCGCGGGGGTGATGTCGTTCCAGGGCAGTTTGCAAAGCCCGTGCAGGCTGAACCAGGTGCGCCACATCGGGAAGTAGTGCAGGGCTTCGGCTTTGTCTTCGAATGTGGGCAGCAGGTTGTGTACCTGATCCATGAAAATCAGCCAGGCTTCATCGTGCTGCGGGCCTTTGGTCGCCAGCCCGTAACCGCCCTGCTGCGCCAGGGATTCCTTCGTGCCGTACTCGGAGATTTCCATGCCCTTGATTTCCATGCCGATGTCGTGCAGGAAATCGGGGTCGGCGCCGAACTCGCGGGCGAAGTAGTCCTTCATGTAGCGCACGCCCTGCCCGACAATCACGCCGAAGCCCTCACCGCGTGCCATCTGGTGCAGCAGTTCCAGCGCGGCGGCGCCGTTCCCAAAGTGGAGGTCCAACCCGCCGGTGCGCTCCTCGTTCAGGATTCCTTCCTCGTAGCATTCCATCGCAAAGGCTACGCTGTTGGCGAAGGAGATGCTGTCCACCCCGTAGGTGTCGCAGTAGAAGTTGAGTTCCAGCAGGGTTTGGGGGTCGAAGTTGCCGATGTTAGCCCCCAGCCCGGCGGCGTTCTCGTATTCGGGGCCGTCCACCAGCACGTTGTTCCCCGCGTAGGGGCCGGTTTTGATGGGGAACTCGTCCACGCCGTGGGAGCAGGAGAGCGTGCAGCCCAGCCAGCAGCCATCGGGCAGCCCCTGGGTGAACATCTCCTTCCAGGTGGAGGAGTCGATCTTGTGCGTGTCGGGGTGGCTGCCATAGCGGAAGTTGTGGACGGGCAGCAAATCGAAGTGATCCATGATCTCGACGATGTTGGCAGTGCCCACTTTGCGCATCTGGTTTTGCTTGTCGTCCAGTTCGGCAATTTCGCGGTTGATGCGCTTGCCCGCTTTGCGGATCAGCGCCATATCGGCCACGCCGTTCAGGTCGCCGCGCATGTTGCTGAAGCGCACCACGATGGCTTTGATGTTCTTGTCGCTGAAGACGCGCCCCGCGCCGCCGCGCCCGGCCTGTTTCATGCGGGCTTCCTTGCGGCGCACATCGTACCAGGTGGAGTTGATCAGCGCGTAACGGATGTGCGCGGCGGCGTGCCCGGTGGACATCACCGAGATGCCGCGCTTGCCGCGCTCGTCTGCGGCGTAGAACTCGGTAAGCGCCTGCCCGATCAGGTGGGAGTCCACATCTTCCAGGGCGGGAATCTCCTCAATGGTGATTTTGCCGGTATCCCCGTCAATGAAGATGACCACGTTTTTGGCGGCTTTACCCTGAATTTCCAGGGCGTCGAACCCGGAGAATTTCAGGAAGGGGGCGAAGTAACCGCCCACGTTGCTGTCAATCACGTTGTGGGTGAGCGGGCTGAGGGTCACCACGGTGGCTTTGCCGGTTCCGGGATAGGCGGTGATCCCGCAGATTGGCCCGTTGGCGATGACGAGTTCGTTTTGCGGGTCGTCCCAGGCGGTATCGGGGGTGACGGCATCCCACAGCAGTTTGAGGGCGAAGCCGCGCCCGCCGGTGAACAGGTCTTTCATCTGCCGGGTGACGGGACGCTCCTCGAAGGTGTTGTTTTCGATGTTGATGTAAAGCGTACGGTTGGCGTAGCCGCGTTCCACGGGATGCAGTTGGTAATCGTATTCCGCCAGGATGCGGCGGGAGGCGGTGAGTTCATCAAGTGAGGGGGTTGGCATAGGCTTTCTCCTTGTGTGCCAAATCAGGGGGATGGCAGGGTTTGTGGGTTTTCAGTAGAGGATTTCGTTCGCATAGTGCGTTTCGTGGTGTGCATCCAGGCAGTCATCACAAACGCGCACGGTTTTTCCTGTTTCATCGGTGCATGTCCAGCAAACCCAGGTGGCAACGGTGCGCTTGCCGGCTTTTTTGCAGGATTGGCAGTACCAATAGCGCGGTTTGTTTTTTGCAGCCACGCGGGGATATTGTACCCCAGGCTGCGGATCATCAATGGATTCAAGCGTCAATCCGTGTTCAATCCAATCGCCAAAATCATAAACGTAT
>Ga0256914_1004687_pt1 | contig 10138 bp, 7 predicted proteins | sample HulkmetaG_FD_191571 | JGI IMG/M metagenome (GOLD analysis project Ga0256914, IMG submission 191571) | Hydrothermal chimney microbial communities from Main Endeavour vent field at the Juan de Fuca Ridge, Pacific Ocean - Hulk | ecosystem: Environmental > Aquatic > Marine > Hydrothermal vents ...
TTCCAAAGCTCTTCGTTACTTATGACGACTCCCGCGGCGTGCATACCGGCGTTTCTGTTTAAGCCTTCCAAAATTAAGGCAAAATCCCACACTCTTTTTGCTTGAGGATTCGTTTCTATAAGCTCTTTTATTTTCGGTTCTTTCTCGTAAGCTTTTTTTAATGTTATCCCCAGTTCATCAGGAATCAGCTTAGCCATTTTGTCGGCTTCCGAGTAGGGCACTCCCAAAACTCTCGCTACGTCCCTTATAACTCCCTTTGCCAAAAGTTTACCGAAGGTTATGACTTGAGCGACGTTGTTTCTGCCGTATTTGTTAACTACGTAGTCGATGATCTCTCCTCTTCTTGTTTGGCAGAAATCTATATCGATATCGGGCATACTCACTCTTTCGGGATTTAGAAACCTTTCGAAGATGAGATTGTATTTCATAGGATCTATATCCGTTATTTTCAAAGCGTACGCGACCAAACTTCCGGCGGCGGAACCTCTTCCGGGACCGACCGGGATTTTTAATTTTTTAGCTTCTCTGATAAAGTCCCAAACTATCAGCATATAGCCGGGAAATTTCATCTTTTTTATGATGTCTATTTCGTATTTAAGTCTCTCTTCGTACTCTTTGTGTTTCTCTTTGGGAACGAGTTTCAATCTCTCCTTCAAACCCTCTTTGCATTTGTATTCGAAATACTCTTCGTCCGTCTCTATGTCTAGCCCTTCGGCTTTTGCGTACTCTTTTACGAATTTGAAATTCGGAGGAGTCGGGTTGCCGAGATTTAGTTGCAGATCGCATTTATCGACGATTTCTTGAGTATTTTCCAAAGCTTCCGGAATGTCGGCGTAGAGTCTTGCCATCTCTTCGGGAGATTTCAGATAAAATTCGTGCACGGAGTGTTTTAGACGATTCGGATCGTCAAACTCCTTGTTCATCGCTATGCACATAAAAACTTCGTGAGCTTCCGCAAGATCTTTTTCGAGATAGTGCGTGTCGTTTGTGGCTATTATTTTGATTCCCGTTTCGAGAGAGAGTTTTATAATAGCTTCGTCTATGTAGTGCTGATCTTCTATCCCGTGTCTCATAAGCTCCAAATAAAAATCGTCTCCGAAAACCTCTTTATACCAAAGAGCTATCTCTTTTGCCTTTTCGTATCCTTTTGCGCCGAAATTTACGTTTCTTTGGTTGTTTAAATTAAGATGCCAGTTTATCTCTCCCTGAAGACAGGCGGAGGAGCATATGAGACCTTCCGAGTGCTCTTTCAGTAGTTTTTTGTTGATTCTCGGATAATAGTAAAAGCCTTTTATGTAGCTTTGAGAAGAGAGATACATAAGGTTTTTATAGCCGATTTCGTTTTTTGCGTAAAGGCACAGATGGTATCTTTGCTTCGTGCTTTTATCGGCGAGATCCTCTTGATTGTGCAGATACGCCTCAAGTCCTATTATCGGTTTTATCCCTTCGCTCTTCATAGTTTTGTAAAACTCTATCGCTCCGAACATATTCCCGTGATCGGTTATCGCTACCGAATTCATACCGAGCTCTTTGACTTTTTTTGCGAGAAGCTTTATTTTATTGGCTCCGTCAAGCAAAGAGTATTCGGTATGAAGATGGAGATGGGTAAAGGAGGGTTTACTCATTTACTGCCTTTTAGGAGAAAAGTTTGTTTTTTAATTTATAATTTTACTGTAAATCTTAGTAAGAGTTGCTTATATAGAAGTAAAAAGGCTCTTTGTTAAATTCGAAATCGATTTGTATTCCTTTTTTGCCTTTTTGTTCCTCTTGAAGCAGTTTTATGTCTTTGTAGGTTCGGGGAAGAGTTATGTTTATGTCTATGTTTTTTTTGGCAAGTTCCGCTTTAGTCTTTCCTCCGATGATGTTTACGAACTCTCCGAGAGTGTCTAAAAGCAGAGCGTCGGTTAGCTCTTCGTTTTCGTCTATTAGGATTTTACAGCTTTCCTCTATCAATTTTTTTGAAAAAACGAGAATGATTTTGCATTCGAAAAAGCCGTATATTCCCAAAGTTGCGGCGAAATACTCGTTTAAGTCCGTACCTTTTATCTCCATCTCCTTTGCGTTTACGGCTTTTTTTTCGGCTTTTATGTTGGACATAACCTCTATCGTCGTTATCGTCGAATTTATAAATATCGGGAGATTTTTTACGATCTCTTTGGTTATGCCTTGGGAATTTTTCTGAACGGTCGGAGAGTTTTTCATAGCTTCTTTGACCGTCTCTTCGTCTTTTAAAAGGGTTTCCATGTCTTTGTAAAAGAGTATTCCCGCATCTTCCAAAGTCTCTTTGAAAGATTGCGTCATTTTGTGTTCGTTTGATCCTATTATTACGAAAAGGGCGTCGTATTCCGCTCCTCCGGTTGCCAATTTGGCTAAAAAATTAACTCCGTGGATATTTACCGAAGATACGGAGCTCATATCGAAAACGAAGAGTTTAAATCCCACTCGCAAGAGATTGTAATGGTATCCTATGTCGAACATATTGGAAAATTCGGAGTCTATGAAATCTTTTAAAATATATATTATGATATTGTCTTTAATTTTCGCTACTATTTTTTGATTGTAGAGTCCCAGATAGCTGTTTTCTATCGCAATGTCGAAATTATCTTTTTTCGCTAAGAAATCTCCCTTATCTTTTGCGATGGTTGTGGAATAACCTCTCTCTATCAATTCGACGGCTAAGATGTTTTTTTGTTCGCTATCTTCGTTCCATACGAGAATTCTTTTTTTCTTATCCTCTTCCTTAACTTCTCCTATAAGGAGAGATGCTACTTCTTGGTTTTCAAATAAATTGAAATTGGAGTTTTTTTTGAAAATTTTTTTCATAGACTCGAACTTATGTTTGTCGTAATCTATAAAACCTATGATAATGTCGTTCTTTTTCGCTTTCGCTATATCTTGCAAAATATCCAAAATTATGGACAGACCGTTTTTGTTAAAAAATATGACTTTTTTTAAGGATACCAAGACGGCGTTTAAATCGTTTTTTTGTTTTATGATTCTTCTATCGTTCGAGTCTATGATAAAAGGCGCGTTGTTTCCGTCTAAAAATCCTTGAGGATTAAAAAACGCTATTCGATTTTTAATTACAGGTTTCATGGATTCCTACGATTTTATTGAAATTTTGATATACCTCTTCTACGAAATCCGGATTAAATTCGATAAAGTCGTTTAGTCCGGCTTGCATATACGGAGGTTTGCTAAATTCGAAAAAGAGAAGCAGATGCATATATCTTACGAACTTTCCGTATTTTTCGTCGCTTGCATCCAGTTCTCCCAAATCCTTTAGCATCTTTATAATCGGTTGGGGCATATTCCATTTTTTGCAAATTAGAGAAGAAATATCAAACAGATTCATTCCTGTGAACTTTCGTAACATTTCGTTATAATTTATCTCTTTAACCTGTCTTATTATCGCGAACTCTTCGAAATTGTCTTTAAACATCTCTTCCGCTACGAAAATTGCCGACGGAATGAAAGTTATGACGGTTTTTAAATGGTCCTCTTCGGTTTTTTCGAATTTGAGTATTTCGTTCCAGAAAAATAGAAGCTCCGATTGAAGCTTGAAAAAGGAAGTGTTGTCAAGTTCGAATACTTTCCATTTTGACGGAACCAAAAGCGAGATGAGATAGGAATAGAGAATCTGCTTAGCCGTTTTTAGTCCCAAAATACCGAATATTTGAGGGATGTTTTCGACCTTTTTCCCGAAAAAACCGAAAACGGGTCTGTTTACGGTATCTATCAGATATTTCGATATGGCGGGATTATTTGAAGCTATTTTTGCGGCATTGGGAAGATCCCCTTTGTCTATATATTTTATGCATTCGGAAAGTTCTTTTGGCATAGGAGGAATTTTTAGGATGTATTTTTCTATCTTTTCTTTCGTAACCACGACTCCCCTTTTTGAAATAATTGTTATTAATTATTTAATATTTTAAAATAATTAAAATATTAACGGGAGTTACAAAGCAAAAACTATTCCATTTCTATGTTTTTTAGGGAGTCGTAAACCTCTTTGAGTCCGGATACGTCGAATATCGCTAAACTCGGAGACGAGTCTATGATATTGCTTTTTGCGCTCAGTTTGGAAGCTTTTAGAAGTTTTCTTATCAAAATTTCGCTTTTTCCCGAGTAGTAGGTTATTTTTCCGTTTTTCGAAACTCGCCATCTTTTTTTGTTGTAGAGTTTGCCGTCTATTTTTAATGTTATCGGAGAGTTTTGAACGAAATTTTTCCAATTTATGTATAAAACTGTTTTCTTTTTTCCGTATCTTATGTGCAAAGTTACCGGTTTGTTCCATTTGCCGTGTCCTATATCCGCCGGCAGAGATAGAAGAAAAAATTTCTCTTGGGTTATGGGATCCACCTTTAATTTAACGTCCCATTTTCCTATGCTTTTGAGTTTGCTTTTTTTTTCTTCGAGGGAGGAAGTTAACAGGTCGTAGCATAAAAGTCTTTGAGAATCGTTTGAGAGCTTGTAGCATTTTAAAAGTTCATCTTCTATAGGAGAAGCTTGCGAAAATAGAGCGGTAAACAGGAGGGTTATTATTCGTTTAACCATAATCCTTTCCTTTAGAAAATCTTTTAAAAAGCTCTTATGGGAAATTATAGTTAAACAAATTTAATATTCGATAAAATTTAGTAAAATAAGGAAAAAAAAAGAGAAGAGAGAAAAGAAAGTTTTAAAAAATCTTTCTTTATTTGAGGAAGGTTAGTCCATTTGGTTTCTTAAGAAGGTCGGTATATCCAAAATATCTTCTTTTCCCTCGTATCCTCCGCTTACTTTTCTTATTTGGCTGTATTTGTCGCTTTTTTTGGTTTTTTGTCCCAAAAGATGCATTTTCTCTTTGTCTTCCTCTTCACTCTCTTGAGATTCGAAACCGGTGGCTATGATCGTAATTTTTATCATATCTTCATCGAGAGTATCGTCGTAAGTGGTTCCGAAAATGATATCGGCCTCTTCGTCGGCGCTCGATTCGATTTCGTCCATAGCTTCGGTAACTTGCATAAGAGGGAAGTTAGGATGCATTTGAAAATGGATCAATACTCCCATCGCTCCTTTTATGGACATATTATCAAGCAACGGAGATTCTATCGCGCTTCTTATCGCTTCTATCGCGGCGTTGTCTCCGGAGGCCTCTCCTATACCCATCAACGCCATTCCTCTATGTCCCATTACCGTTTGAACGTCCGCAAAGTCGAGGTTGATATTGTTTTCTCCGGCGTTTAGAACTACCGAGCTCATTCCTATGACCGCTCTTGCCAATATTTCGTCAACGAGTTTGAAACTCTCTCTCATTCCCAAATTTTTATCTACTATTGAGAGGAGTTTGTCGTTTGGAATGATAACTATCGAATCGCTCTCTTTTTTAAGTTCGTTTATTCCTTCTTTAGCGAGTCTGGCTCTTTTTCTTCCCTCGAATTTGAAAGGTTTCGTTACGATGGATACCGTTAAAGCTCCTATCTCTTTGGCCGCTTGAGCTATTATGGGAGCCGCTCCGGTTCCGGTTCCTCCTCCCAGACCCGCGGCTATGAAAACGATATCGCTGTTTGTTAGACTCTGTTTTATCTCTTCGTAACTCTCTATTGCCGCTTCTCTTCCCACTTCCGGCACCATTCCGGCTCCGAGACCTTTGGTTTTTTTCTCGCCCAATTGGATTTTGACGTCCGCTTTGGAGAGACTTAGCGCTTGGGAGTCGGTATTGGCGGCTATCAATTCTATATTCGTATCTATTCCTATCGTTTTCATATAATTTAGCATGTTTCCGCCGCCTCCGCCGACGCCGACGACTTTTATTTTAGCCCCCAATATATCCGCCGGAGCTTTTTTCTCCTCTATAGTAAAGTTTTCCATTTTTCTCTCTCCTCTAAAATAGTTGTGTAATCATATTCCAAAATCTTTTGAGTCTCTCTTTGAGATCGTAGCTCTCCTCATATTCCACTATATCCGTAATAGGCTCTTTTTCGTAATCTTCGTTTATCGTAAGATCCGTTTTTAAGTCTCTTTCCTTTTCATCCTTTTCCGTTTCTATGATATTTTGTATGTTTTTGCTCGGTTCTATCTTTTCGTCTTTGTATCTTAGTTTATTGTTAGAATCTATCTCGTAAGGAGTGAATTTTCCCGCTCCGTATAAAATAAGTCCTACGGCGGTTGAAAAGAAAGGCTCTTTTAAAGATTCGAAAAAACCTTCCGTTTCGTTGGGCTTGGCTATTCTGACCGGTTTGTCGTCGAAAGCGTTTATGGCCATCTCTCTTAGAGAGTCGAATTTCGTAAAGCCTCCCGTTAAAACCACTGATCCTATACTGTCTTTAAAACCGCTATCTTCTATCGATTTTGCCAATATCATCAAAGTTTCGTCTATTCTCGCGTAAATGACGTTGGAGATGATTTCGAACGAAACTTCGTGAGTGAAGTTTTCGTCTCCTATTCTCGGAAGTTCTATGACCTCTTGTCCACTCTCTTTCAGTTTTTTGTAGTTTATTTTTATCTCTTCTGCCGCGTGCAAAGGAGTGTGAAGAGCCATCGAGAGATCGTTTGTTATATTGTTGGAACCGACTCCCAAAAAGTCGTTATATCTGATGGAGTTTCCAAGATGTATGACCAGATTGCAGGTGGCTCCTCCCATGTCTATAACCGCGGCTCCGAGTTCCTTCTCGTCCTCTTTCAAAACGGCTATTGCGGAAGCGTAACCGCTTAATACTATATTGTCTATCTCCAAGCCGGCCCCTTTGACGGCTTTTTTCAAATTTCCGAGAGCCGATTTTTGAACCGCTATTATATGAGCCTGAACTTCGAGTCTCGTTCCGCTCATGCCGAGAGGATCTTCTATAAATTCTTGATCGTCAACTTTGAAATTGAAAGGCAGTAGGTGGATTCTTTCGTAATCTTGAGAAATGTTTGCGTTATGATTGGCCATTTGGATGGCCCTGTTTATCTCTTTTATTCCTATTTCCCCGGTCGGAACGTTTACGACTCCGTAGCTGTCGACTCCTTTAGCCATGGCGCCGGATACGGAGACTATTACTTTTTCGTAATGAATGCCCGCTATTCTTTTAGCGTCGTTGAGCGCGTTTTTTATCGCTTTGGATGCGTGTTCTATGTTTGTAATGATACCCTTTTTGAGACCTTTTGACTTAGCAATTCCGGATCCGAGTATTTTGATGCCGTCTTCTCTATGCTCCGCTATTATGGCGCATATTTTGGTGGAACCTATGTCGATGCCTAAAATTGTAGTGCCCAACGATCAATCCTTCCTAACTCTATTGTTGTCTGTAAAATTTCTCTATTTTATATTTTTTCTGTAATTTTCTTATTAAAGAATTTTCAATTGTTGATTCTTTAATTCCGATAATATTTTTTACTAATAATCCCTCGTTTTCTTTTAATTTATTTTCGTCAAACAATTTTTGTTCCGTAATTTTATATAAGATCGCTTTGCTTCCGAATACGAAAAAACCGATTTTAACGTTATTGGAAAAAACTTTGTCCAAAAACTCGATCGCCTCTTTTTTCGCCAGATTCATATCGGTCAATTTTTCGTAATCGTTTCTGCTTACGAACCCTATATCCGTTCCTTTAAAATTTTTGATTATTTTTGCGGCTTTCTCTTTTAAAAGCTCTATCTTTTTTTCTTTAGTTAAATCGCTTTTAACTAACTCCTTCGCTTCTTCGTACTTCATAGGTTTCGGTAAATTAATTATATCTAATTTTATAACTAAATATCCATTTTTTTCCTTAATAGGTTTAAGAATTTCTCCTTTTTTAGCATTTTTTAACTTTTCAAAAGGAAAATCGTCTTTACCTTCCGTCAAAGTAATTTTTTGATCTGCTTTTATTTTCCCCTTTTTTAATAAAAGATATTTTTTTAGAGCTATTTTTTTGGCTTTTTTAAGCTTCAAATCTTTTTCAACTCTATCTTTTGCCTTCTCAAACGGCAAAATTTTGCCTTTTTCGTCTTTGTAACGAAATTTCTCACTTTTGTAAAATTCCCGTATCTCTTTATCGGTTGCGTTAACGTCCTCTATCCCTATTCTTACGGCCTCTACCACGTAGTTCGTTTTGGTCAAATATCTGTTTTTGTTTTTTTCCCAGTAACTTTTGGTCTCGTTTTCGTCGAGTTTTATCGGAGTGTTTTCCTCGTTTAGGAGTTTAAGTTCTATTCTGTCTTGGAGAAAAAACGCGGACGCGAAAGCCTCTTTTTCGACTTGGGTGGCTTTTGGAGATATGATTCTTTTTAGTTTGTCCAAAAGTATCTCTTTTTTCAAACCGTTTTCGAAATCGACCGGCTGCTGTCCTATGCTTTTTAAAACCTGAAAATATCTGTCTATGTTAAAGACGCCGTCTTTTTGGAAAGCTTTGATGCTTTTTAATTTCTCTTGCACTTCGCTGTCCAAAACTCCCATTCCGAGATCTTTTGCGTAGTTTATAAGCAGAGCTTCCACGATCAATTTATTTAGCGTAAGCTCTTCGAGTTTCATCTCCTCGGCTTTCTTTTTCGTCAGAGTTCCTCTAAAGAGAGTTTGATTGTAGTAGTTGTAAAGATTAGAGTATGCGTGCTGAAACTCTTTTACCGTAATTTTTTCGTTTCCGACTTTTGCTACGGAAGAGGCTCTATCGAGATTGTAGTCATACATTCCCCAACCGACGAATCCGGCTCCTATGAAAGCTATCGTGCTTATCCAAATCGTAACGACCAAATATTTGCGGTGTTTTTGCATCCATGAAATCATTTGTTTCCTTTTCCCGTTATATCTATTATTAATTTTTATCGGTCATATTATATTGTATTTATTTAAAACTCTCATTAAGTTATCCGTTTTGGGATATCTTACAAGGATTTGGCGTTTTTTTTATCCGAAACGGGTGGAAAAAGCTTTGAAAAATGCAAAATATTTCATATCTTAATTTTTTTAAAAATAACAAATTAATTTAGATTTTAAGATTTATTGGTTAAAATTTTAATAGTTTTTATCGATAAAAAGGATAAAGGAATGAAAAGAGCTCTTTTCGGGGCGTCTCTTTTGCTCTCTTTGCTTTACGGAGTCGAAAACGAAGATTTGAAACAGGCTTTGGAAGGAGGATTCATAGCCACGACGGGCAACTCCAAAAGCTCTACCGTAAACGCCGAATATCGATTGAGATACGAATACGGTAAAAATACGGAGATGAAGTTTAGCACCGATATGCTCTACGGAAAAAAGAAAGGTAAGACTTCAAACGAAAGATATAGAGCCAATTTCGATTTGAAACGCTATTACGGAGACGATCTTTTTTACTATTTCGAGCTTTATTATCTTAAAAACAGATTCGAAGGCTATAAACATCAGATAAATACCGGTTTCGGTTTGGGATATAAGATTATAAATAAAAATCAAGAGACTCTTTTGGGACTTGGCGGTCTTTTGATGAGATACAACAGTTATACCGGTGAAAAAAAGAGTGAGCTTTTGTCTTTCGTAAAACTCTCCGCCGATTATAAATATAAAATAGACCGGAAAAACAGTTTCGTTTCCAAATGGTATTTTATGAGTAACGTTGAAGATTTGAGCGATTACGAAAGCGGTCTGAAGTCCAAACTCGTTTTTAAATTAAACTCCAGACTCGCTTTTAATGTCGGATTCGAAGTCAAATACGACAACACTCCTCCCGAGAAAAATATCTACAAAACCGATACCACCACCAAAATAGGAATCTCTTACGACTTTTGATTTAGACGGATATTCCGTACTCTTTTACGATTTTTAAAAATTCTTTTGAATATAGAAATTTTTTCATAATTTCCTCTCTGTCGTTTTTTTGAGATTCCGAAAGCCAATATCGGATTTCTTTTTCCCCCGGTTTTCTGTCGAAAAATGTTTTGTAAAGAATAGTGATATATTTCTCCGTCGAGATTTTTTTGTTTGCAAACTCTTTGGATAGGAAAAACGATTTTGCTATCTCTAAAACTCCTTTTCGTTTCGATAAAAGCTCTTTTTTCCAATATTCGTATCCGACTTTATCCGGTTCTCTCTCAAGGGCGTAAATATAAAACCTCTCTATAAAAGCGGAAACTTTATCCTCTTTCGAAAACGCCTTTACTCCGTATTTTTCGGCTATTTGTTCGAACTCTTCGGAAAATGCGAATTTGTAAAACAGCAAGGAT
>Ga0256914_1004688_pt1 | contig 10137 bp, 6 predicted proteins | sample HulkmetaG_FD_191571 | JGI IMG/M metagenome (GOLD analysis project Ga0256914, IMG submission 191571) | Hydrothermal chimney microbial communities from Main Endeavour vent field at the Juan de Fuca Ridge, Pacific Ocean - Hulk | ecosystem: Environmental > Aquatic > Marine > Hydrothermal vents ...
GGGTTGGTCTCGGGCCTGCGTTTTGGCTTGTTCGTAGGCCGGGCGAGGCCGCCTTGCGGCCGACCCCGGCAGCCGAGCATATGCCCGCGTCGGCCTTTGGCCTCGGCGGGCCTACGTCTTGGTAGGGGGTTTGGTCTCGGGCCTGCGTTTTGGCTTGTTCGTAGGCCGGGCGAGGCCGCGTTGCGGCCGACCCCGGCAGTTGTTGTTTTCTAGAGGATTCCCGAAGAATTCAGTTCCCGGCGACGGTCATCCGTTCGATGAGCCAGGATCCGGTGCGGATGCTGCCGGGAATCGCGGTATCCGTGCCCACCGCCACCAGCCGCTGGAACATGTCGCGCAGATTGCCAGCCACGGTGACCTCTTCCACCGGATGTTGGATCATGCCCTTTTCCACCCAGAAGCCAGCGGCGCCGCGGGAGTAGTCGCCGGTGACCGGGTTCACCCCCTGGCCCATGAGCTCGGTCACCAGCAGCCCGCGGTCCATCTGCTTCAGCAACGCCTCCAGCGATTGGCCGCTCGAGTCGATGGCGAGGTTGCGCACGCCGCCGGCGTTGCCCGTGGTCCGCATGCCCAGTCGGCAGGCGGAGTAGCTGTCCAGCACATAGTCTTGCAACACCCCATCGCGCACGAAGTCGCGCGGCCGGGTGGCCACCCCTTCGTTGTCGAAGGGCGCGCTGGCCAGCCCTCGTGGAATGAGAGGGTCCTCGTGGATGCGCACCCAGTCGGGGAAAATCCGTTCGCCCAGGGCGTTCAGCAGGAATGTCGATTCGCGATACTGGGCGTGGCCGCGGATGGCGCCGATGAGACTGCGCAGCAGGCCCGGTGCCGTTTCGGCACGAAAGATCACCGGCACCTCGCAGGTGGCCAGCTTGCGCGCGCCCAGGCGTGCCACCGCCCGTTCGGCGGCACGCCGGCCGATGAGCTCGGGTGCGGCCAGGTCTTCGGCGGCGCGCCGGGTGTCGTACCACCAGTCGCGTTGCATGGCGTCGCCCTCCCGACCCGTCACCACACAGCTGAGGCTGTGACGGGTGGTGGGATAACCCCCCAGGAAGCCGAGGCTGTTGCCGTAGACGAAGCGTCCCTCCTCGGTGCTGAGGGTGGCGCCTTCGGAGTTGGTGATGCGTTCATCGAACTCCAACGCCGCCCCTTCGCAGGCGCGGGCGATGTCGATGGCCTCATCCGGGGAGAGCGCCCAAGGGTGGTACAGGTCCAGGTCGGGCCAGTCTTTGGCCATGAGCTCTGGATCGGGCAGGCCGGCGCAAGGGTCCTCGGAGGTGGCGCGCGCGATGGAACAGGCTTTGGCCACCGTCTCTTTCAGGGCCGCGGATGAGAGGTCGGTGGTGCTGGCCGAGCCTTTGCGGTGGCCGAAATAGACGGTGACGCCCAGCCCCTGGTCGCGGTTGTGCTCCACGGTCTCCACCTCGCCCAGGCGCACCGTCACCGTAAGGCCCGCGCTGGCGGAGACCGCCGCGTCGGCGGCGCTGGCCCCCAGCCGTTTCGCCTCGGCCAGCAGGTCGGCCACCCGTTCTTCCAGCTGTTCGATGGTCAGGCTCACAGCGCGGTTCCTCCCACGGTGATCTCGTCCACCTTCAGGGTGGGCTGGCCCACCCCCACGGGCACGCTCTGGCCGTCCTTGCCGCAGGTGCCGACCCCGGGATCCAGGGCCAGATCGTTGCCCACCATGCTCACCCGGGTCATCACCTCGGGACCATTGCCGATGAGGGTGGCCCCCTTCACCGGCGCGCCCACCCGGCCGTTCTCGACGAGGTAGGCCTCGCTCAGCGAGAAGACGAACTTGCCCGAGGTGATGTCCACTTGGCCGCCGGCGAAATTGACGGCATAGAGCCCCTTTTTCACCGAGCGGAGGATCTCTTCGGGGTCGTGGTCACCGCCCAGCAGGTAGGTGTTGGTCATGCGCGGCAGGGGCAGATGGGCATAGGACTCGCGGCGGCCGTTGCCGGTGGGCGCCACGCCCATGAGGCGGGCGTTGAAGCGGTCCTGCATGTAGCCACGCAGGATGCCTTTTTCTATGAGCACCGTCTCGCCGGTGGGGGTGCCTTCATCGTCCACGGTGAGGGAGCCGCGCCGGCCGGGCAGGGCGCCGTCGTCGACCACGGTGCACAGGGGCGAGGCCACCTGTTCGCCGATGCGGCCGGAGAAGGCCGACAGTCCCTTGCGGTTGAAGTCGCCCTCCAAGCCGTGTCCCACCGCTTCGTGTAGCAGAATGCCGGGCCAACCGGGGCCGAGCACCACCGTCATGGGGCCGGCGGGGGTCTCCACCGCTTCCAGGTTCACCAGCGCCTGGCGCACCGCCTCGCGGGCGTAGCCCAGGGCGCGTTCCTCTTCCAGGAAGAAGTCCAGCGTGGTGCGTCCGCCGCCGCCGGCGCTGCCCTGTTCGCGGCGGCCCTTCTGTTCCACGATGACCTGGACGCTGCAGCGCACCAGGGGGCGCACGTCGGCGGCGAGCCGCCCCTGGTCGTCCAGCACCAGGACCACCTCGTGGGCCGCCGCCAGGGAGGCGGTGACCTGCTTGACGCGGGGGTCGGCGGCGCGGGCGGTCCGGTCGATGGTTTGAAGTAGTTCGATCTTCTCTTCGTCGGGCAGGCTGGTGATGGGGTCGTCGGGCGGATAGAGGGGATCCAATGCGCCGGGACGGCCCACGGCGAGGCGTCCGCTTCGGCCGGCGCGGGCGATGGCGCGGGCGGAAACGGCGGCTTCCACGAGGTTTTCCGAAGTCAGTTCCTCGGTGTAGGCGAAGCCGGTCTTCTCGCCGCTGATGGCGCGCAGGCCGGCCCCCAGCTCCAGGCTGAAGTTCCCCTCTTTGATGAGGCCGTCGTCCAGCAACCAGCTTTCGACGCGGTGGCGCTGGATGAAAAGGTCGGCGGCGTCCACTCCGTGGCCGGTGAGCCGCTCCATCACTTCGCGCAGATGGTGCTCGGTGAGGCCGGCCGGTTCCAACAGGGTTTGGCGGGCGATGCGCAGGTTGTCGCTCATCGAGGCTCCTCGGTGTCAGCGGCAATGGAGGCGACGGTGGTCCAGGCAGGGAAAGTTGTTGCGGGTGGCCTGTTGGTATTCGCGGTCGATCTCGGCGACGACCGCCCCGTTTCCGCTGAGCTGCTCACCCAGCTTGGCGCCCCAGGGATCCACGATCATGGTATGCCCCCACGTCTGGCGACCGCTGATGTGGAAACCGCCTTGGGCCGCAGCCAATACGAAACACAGGTTTTCGATGGCGCGTGCGCGCAGCAGCAGCTCCCAGTGGGCTTCTCCGGTCATGGCGGTGAAGGCGGCGGGCAGCACGAGCAGTTCCATGCCCTGGTCCACCATGGCACGGTAAAGTTCGGGAAAGCGCAGGTCGTAGCAGACCGACAGGCCCAGCTTGCCGAAAGGAGAGTCCACCACGCACAGGCCGTCACCCGGCTCGATGGTCTCGGATTCGACGTAGTGCTCTCCGGTCTGCACCAGGCGGGCGTCGAACAGGTGCATCTTGTCGTAACGGGCCACTCGGCGTCCCCTGTCGTCGAACACCAGGCAGGCGGCGCGCACCTTGTCCTCGCGGGCGGTGGCGATGGGCACGGTGCCGCCCACCAGCCAGATTCCTTGTTTGTGCGCCAGTCGAGCGAGGAAGTCCTGGATGGGGCCTTCCCCGTCCTCCTCCTTGACCTCGAGGAGATCGTGGCAGCGGGCGCCCATGTAGGCGAAGTTTTCGGGCAACACCACCAGACGCGCCCCTTGGCGGACGGCGTGTTCCACCAGTCTTTCCGTCTCCAGCAGGTTGGCATCCACGTTGGAGCCGGAGGCGAGCTGAATACAGGCCGCCTGGAATCGGGTTTCGCTCATGGTCCCTTTGGTACGGATTCTTTTTTCTGGAAGGGCAGAGGATACCACGGGCGCCTACTGGTCCAGGATGTCCAGGGGATCTTGCTCCACCGTTTCGGGGGCGTTCAGAGGCGCCACCACCGGGTCGTCCCAGGAGCCGGTCACGCTGTAGCGCACGCTTTGGATCCGCTCGAGCTTGTCGGAGAGGGCCTGTTGGGCCAGCAGCACCACCAGCCCCGTCACCGGGCCGCCGGCGATGGCGCCGGCCACCGGGAGGGTGGCGTCCAGGCGTGGGGAGACGGTGATCAGCTGGTCGTGGGTGCGATCCGCCAGATTGGTGCTGCCGGCGATACGGATGACGCTGGTGGGGGCGCTGATCTCCAGATCGTTGGTGTAGATCTGCCCCTCCTCGAGGCGAAAGCGGCCGAGGATGGTATCGAAGGCCAGTCCCTCCTCATAGAGGTCCTTGAAGTCGAACTGCAGGCGCCGGCCCAGGGTGCGCACGTTGAGCAGGCCCAGGATGCGGGCGGCCCCCGGCTGAATGTTGAGAAAGCGGCCGGCGGTCATGTCCAACTGCATGGTGCCTTCGAGCCGGGACAAGGCAAAGGCGTGCGGCGGTCCCGGCCAGCCGATGTCGAAGCTCAGATGGGCCTTGCTTCCGGCGAGAAAATCCAGTTCGAGGGTGCGGCGCAGGAAGCGGCCCATGTCCTCGGTGTCCAGGGTGCCTTTCAGGCGGGTGGTTTGGGTGCTTTCCTTTCCGGCGGTCCATGCGCCCAGGGCCTGGATCGAAGCCAGGCCGCCGCGGCAGGAGAGCTCGGTCACCCTCTGCCCCTCAGAAGTCGCCACGGTGTGGATGCGCAAAGTGCCCAACTCGGCCTGGTTGAAACGGAATGCTCGGGCGGTGACCGTGAGCAGGGCCAGGCGCCGGGGATCGGGTGCGGCCTCGGCACCGGGCGAAGAGGGGGGGGCGGACTTCCCGGATGTCGTCAGATGGAGACGCTCCAGGTCCAGATGCAGTCGCCGGCGGTCGCCTTCCGGAACCAGTTTCAGGGTGCCAGCCAATGTGTTGCTGCGGATCTCGCCTTGCCATCCTTTTCCCAGCCTTTCCAATTCGAGGGCCAAGTCGTCGGCCAGCAGGGGCGGTGCTTCGAGGCGGGCCGTCCGAAGGCGGATGCGCTCGAGGCGTGCCCCGTCTCCGGCCCCTTCTGGAAGCGTGTCGAACCAACGCAACCAAGCACGCAGGGGAAGCCGAGAAAGGGTGGCGGTGAGCGCCTGCCCGCCACCCGCGGGGTCCAGCGTGAGGCTCAAGGCATCCTCCAGGCGCAGGGTGATGTGCCGGCGCCCCGCCTGCAACCGCAGGGAGAAAGCCAGATCCATGGCTTCGCCCGCCGGCTTGTTCAAAGGGGGCGGCAGCCCCAGGGCGAGGCCGATGAGGTTGGAACGCACCCTCAGGACCACCGTTTTCGGCGTTGCGCCGGTGTCGTTGGGCAGATCGAGCTCCAGTCGCGCATCGGTTTCTCCCTCGAGTCCCAAAGGGGCCAGCTGTGGGTAAAGGCGCACCAGCTCGTGGGCGGGCACCCGGCCGCGGGCGGTGAGGTGGGTGCGATCCGCTTCGGTGCGGAGGGTGAGATGCACCTTGCGCCCCAGCATCCGCCCTTCGATGGCTTGGGCGTGGAGTCCCTTCTCGTCGATCTCGAGTGTTCCGCGCAGGGCTTCGAGTTGGAGCCGTTGAGCCGGCCATCGGAAACGGGCGTTCTCGAATGCCAGGGCGCCACGGAAGCGGTAGCCCGTGCCATGGAACGGAATGCGCAGCTCAGTGGTGAGCCGGCCCCGGCCCTCCAGCTCGACCCCCTCCACGTGACGCGCCAGACGCGCCCGCAACGGAGTTTCGCGCAGGATCCGCAATTCGTCGGCGAGAGGGCCGACGACGGTGCCGGAGATCTCCAGCGGCGCCAAGGGGCGCAGGGCGGGGATGCGGGCCTGCGTGTTCTCTACTCGGCTGTCGAGAATGCGGGCGCGCGCCAGCGCCACCTCCAGGCCGTTGTTGTGGAAACGCACGTGACCGACGGCGTTTTCGAGGGCGGGCCAATCGGGATGGTAATCCAGGGTGAGCCCCTCGGCCCGGAACGTCACCTCGAAATGGCCGTCGTGGGTTTCATGGAAAGGGAAATGGTTCAGGGGACCATAGAGCAAAAAACGGCCCTCGGGCACCCGTCCTTCGACGATGGCGCGGTCGAGCCAGTCCACCAGCTCCGGTTTCATGATCCCCACCGGGTAGTAACGGCGGGCGTTGCGGCCGTCGCCGTCGTGGAAGTCGCTCTGGATGTCCGCATGCAGCGGCCCGGCCCCGTCTTGGCTCAAATGGAGGCGAGTGAGGGTGCGGATGTCGGCGTTTTCCGCCGCCAGGGCGGGCGCGTCCAGGCGCCAGCCGGTCTCCGTGCGCCGCCACGACAGCGCTCCGTGGAGGCGCACCAGTTCGATGGGGCGGCGGAACAGAGGACGCAGGTCCACCTGGACGTCACGGCTGTCGAGGGCCACCTGAACCTGGTGGGGGCGAAGGTCGATCCGGCCCGAGAGCCCTTCCACGCCCGGAACGCGCGCCCAGGGATTCACGGCCAGGTCGTCGATGCGGCCGTCGAGGCGCCAGCCGCCGGGGCCCAGATGGAGCAGCGCGTCGTGCACGACGCCGCGCGGCGCCATGGCGGTGAGCGCCGTCGGCAGCATCTCTCCGGGAAGCCACCGCCAGAGCGGCGAGAAGGCGGCGAGGTCGAGGCGGCGGGCGGCCAGCAACAGGCCGTCGGGTACGGCGCGCAGCGCCAATGCCGTTTCGGTCTGGAGGGGCGCCTCCCCCAGGCGGAACTTGAAACCCGCCAGCTGCAGGGTCCATCGGCCGGTGTCCTGGATTTCGTATGAGAGATCACCGGCCAGGTCTGTCACCGTCAGGGGGGTGCGGCCTTCGGCTGCCAGTCGGGCTTCGGGCAGGTGGAACTGGAGCCGGCTGCCGCGGTGGCGGCCGGCCTCCCAGCGGCTCCAGGCGCGCAGGTCCACCCTCGCGCCGTCGAGACGAAAACTGCTCGGAAGGTAGGTGTTGATCGGCTCGTCCAACGTCAGATCCTGTCCCTCCAAATGAATGCGAGCCGACCAGTCGCCGGCGGTGAGGCGGCCCGAGAGCGCCGCCTGCAGCTCCAGCGCCCGGATGCGGGAGCGCACCCGCAGGTGGCGACGGTGACCGCCCAGGGAGACCAGTTGCAGATCCAGGCCCCGCTCGACGAGGTGGACGTTTCGCTTCAGGTCCCGCCACACCACGGTGGCGTTCTCGATGAGCAGGACCGCAGGTGGCGCGAAACCGCCGCGGGCGGCCGGTAGACCCACGATGCGGGTCACTCCCTCGGCGTCCCGCTCTAGCTCCAGTCGGGTGTTGGTGAGCCGCAGCACCACCGGAAGGCTTTCGGGCCAGTGGAGAAGATCGCTCAGGCGCAGGGCGGCCAGGACGTCACCCACCTCGAGCCGCTCCTCGTCACCCAAGACGAGTCCGCGCAGCCAGATGCGGGGGGTGAAACCGCGCCAGCCGGTTTCGATGCGGGCCACGCTCACCGGCATGCCGAACAGGCGCTCGGCCAGGCGCTCCACTTCCCGCGGGTGGTGTTCGGCCCACAGGGCGATGCCGAAGGAGATCAGCTTGAGCGCCGCCAGAAACAGCAGGGCGGCCAGCATCAACCGCAGAGTGATGCGGTACAGCCCCCTCAGTAAGAGCCCGATGAAGATCAAACCAGCACCACGTCGTACTGTTCCTGGGTGTAGAGGGACTCCGGCTGCAGCCGGATGGGCTTGCCGATGAACTGCTCCAGCTCGGCCAGCTCCTGGGACTCCTCATCGAGGAGACGGTCGATCACCTCGGGGGAGGCCAGCACCAGTAAGGATTCGCTCTCGAACTGCCGCGCCTCGCGCAGGATTTCACGAAAGATCTCGTAGCAGGTGGTCTGGGCGGTCTTGATGTAGCCGCGGCCGCCGCAGGTGGGGCAGTTGTCGCAGAGCACGTGCTCGAGCGACTCGCGGGTGCGCTTGCGCGTCATCTCCACCAGCCCCAGGGAGGAGACCTCGCAGATGGTGGTGCGGGCGTGGTCCTTGGCGAGATACCGCTCCAGGGCGCGCATCACCTGGCGCTTGTGCTCCTCTTCCTTCATGTCGATGAAGTCGATGATGATGATGCCGCCCAGGTTGCGCAGCCGCAGCTGGCGGCAGATGGCTTGCACCGCTTCGAGGTTGGTCTTGAAGATGGTCTCTTCCAGGTTGTGGTGGCCCACGAAGCCGCCGGTGTTGACGTCGATGGTGGTCATCGCCTCGGTCTGGTCGATGATCAGGTGGCCACCCGACTTGAGGTCCACCCGCCGTGCCAGGGCTTTTTGGATCTCGTCCTCGACGTTGTAGAGGTCGAAGATGGGCCGTTCCCCAGGGTAGTACTCGATGCGCTGGGCGATTTCCCGGTTGAAGCGGGCGGCGAATTCCACCGCCTTTTCCCAGGTGGAGCGTGAGTCGATGCGCACCCGCTCCACCTGGGGGCCGGCCAGGTCGCGCAAAGCGCGCAGGGGCAGAGGCAGGTCTTCGTGGAGCAACTGAATCCCCTTGGCGTTGGCGGCCTTCTCCTGGATCGACGCCCACAACTGCTGCAGGAAGAGCATGTCGGCGCGCAGCGCCTCTTCGTCGATGCCCTCGGCGGCGGTGCGGGCGATGAAGCCGCCCTCGAGTTCCAGCTCTTCCGAGAGGGCGCGTAACACATTCTTCAGGCGCTGGCGTTCCTGCTCGTCTTCCACCTTCTGGGAGACGCCCAGGGTGGAAGCGTTGGGCATGTAGACGAGATAACGGGAGGGAATGGAGAGGTTGGTGGTGAGTCGCGCGCCCTTGGTTCCCAGGGGGTCTTTCACCACCTGGACCACCACGTGCTCGCCTTCGCGCACCAACTGGGTGATGTCCTGTTTCCGGTCACCGTTGCTGCTGATGTCGGCGGCATGCAGGAACGCCGCGCGGGCCAGCCCGGCATCCACGAAAGCAGCCTGCATCCCCGGCAACACGCGGCAGATCTTGCCGCGGTAGATGTTGCCCACCAGGCCCCGGTTGGCGGTGCGCTCGATGAGCACCTCCTGCACCACGCCGTTTTCGATCAGGGCCACCCGGGTCTCCGGGGGGGTGACGTTGATGAGGATCTCTTCGCTCATGGTCTTTTTGTGTGCCGGTTGGGGAATGACGGTCTCGTGCATGGAGCGGCCTAGTCCGGAAAGAGGCCGGCCTGAGCGAGCAGGCGGCCGGTTTCGTAGAGGGGCAGCCCCATGATTCCGGAATAACTGCCGCGGATCTCCTGGATCCAGAGGGCGGCCCGGCCTTGTATGGCGTAACCACCCGCTTTGTCGGCCGGCTCCCCGGTGGCCCAGTACGCCCGGGCCTGGGCTTCGGTGATGGAAGCGAACGCCACATCGCTTCGGCTGAGCCGGTAGCTCAATTCGCCGCCGTGGACCAAGGCCACGCCGCTGAGCACTTGATGCCGGCGACCGGAAAGGGCCAGCAACATCTCCACCCCATGGGTTTCGTCTTTGGGCTTGCCCAAAGGGCGGCCGTCGAGCACCACCGCGGTGTCGGCCGCCAAGACGGGAAGCCCTCCGCTCAGCTTCGCGCCGGCCCGCGCTTTCGCCCGGGTCACCCGTTCCACATAGGCTTCGGCCGACTCGCCCGGTTGGTGTGCCTCGTCCACGTCCACGGGCGCCACCCGATATTGGACGCCGATCTGGTCCAGCAGTTCACGTCGGCGGGGGGACTGGGAAGCGAGCAGAATCATCACCACGTGGTTGGAAGACGTCGATCGAATCTATTGTCCCATCCACTGCGATCCATTTCGACCGGCCGTAACCGGCGGGTCCTGGGCTTTGTCACGAGGCCGTCGGCGTTCGTTTGACTGGGTGAAGAGCGGTGTTCGCTGCCGATTCAATGCACGCCATTTCGCTCGGAGGGTGGAGTCTCGAACCAGCATGATCCCGGGCCGCGGAAGATTGCCTGCTGCGCACGAACTGAAAAAGACGACCGGGCCGGGTTTTGGGGGGAAATCATGCGCGGTGGTAGGGGTGGTTGCGCAACAGCGACCAGGCCCGGTAGAGGGCTTCGGCCACCACCACCCGCACCAGGGGGTGGGGCAGGGTCAGCGGCGACAGGGACCAGCGTTCCTCCGTCGCCTCGAGGCATTCGGGCGAGAGCCCTTCGGGGCCGCCCACCAACAAGACCGGGTCGCGGCCGTCGGTCATCCAGCGGTCGAGCTGCGCGGCGAGCTGTTCC
>Ga0256914_1004689_pt1 | contig 10136 bp, 11 predicted proteins | sample HulkmetaG_FD_191571 | JGI IMG/M metagenome (GOLD analysis project Ga0256914, IMG submission 191571) | Hydrothermal chimney microbial communities from Main Endeavour vent field at the Juan de Fuca Ridge, Pacific Ocean - Hulk | ecosystem: Environmental > Aquatic > Marine > Hydrothermal vents ...
AGTGAGGTCGAACACCCGCACAAGAACGATCTTATCCCCGTCCGTCACCTTATTCCCCCAAACTTAAGGAAGAAGGAAAGGAGCACCCCTTCTGCCGGACTGTAATCCTCAACGGCCCGGCGTGCCTCCTCCGTCTCGTGGGCGAGTGCAACCAACCGTTCATCCCCGAGGGTGTCCATCAATGCGTTGATTCCGGGGTGAGGTGGAAACAGCCCGTGTCCGCACCGCACTGCAGCAAACACCGCCCGTTCAGCACGGGCGAAGAACCGAACAGTGGCCTCCCGCCCCGCTGTCGACACACCGCGAGCCGCTCGCACCGCCTCCACCGGACCATACCGGGCGGTTCGAGCAAGGAGTGCGATCACCGCCTCATACCCCTCTATGGGATCATTACCGACGGCAAGCGCGCATATCTCCTCAGTTTTGGAATTATCGATCTTTTTCCTTACCGCCGCGATCGATCCATCCACATCCACCCGCTCCTCTAACAACGGTGCAAGTTCCTCCCCCGACATAAGCCCGACCAGATAAGCTGCTGTATCACCGGGGTACCCAAGCCCAAGTAGCCGTGATACGAGTTCTTCCGTTCCCGGTGCCGGGAGGCGGACGATCCGGCTGCGGGAGCGGATCGTTGGCAAAAGGTCCTGTGCATCGCTGACGAGGATGACGAATGACAGTTCCCGGCTTGGCTCCTCGAGCACCTTGAGCAGGGCATTCTCCGCCTCGGGGGTGAGCGCCTCCCCGTGCGGGATCAGGCAGACTTTTCTCAAACCCTCCACCGGGGCGAACTGACCGGCCCGAATCACCTCGCGCACCTGTTCGATCCCGATCGATCCCTTCCCAGTTTTGGGAACGAGTTCGATCAGATCGGGATGCACACCGCGGTGGACCAGTTGCACTTGGTGGGAATCACCGCTTATCAGTCGGGAGGCGAGGCGCCGCCCGATCTCGACCCGAGAAATGCCCGGAGGGACTATGACGATCGCCGCGCCGGGTTCGGAGAGAAGGGCTGTCTGTTCCATAACAAAAAGAGTACCACAAACCACGGCACCCTGCTAGAAGACCATCTCCTCGATGAAGTCAGCTATCTCCTCCGGATCGCGCGGAGAGAGAATTTTCACCCCGTCGGGAAGGGCGACGCGAGCGTCGGTTATCACCCCTATTACATCGATCCCACCAGCGAGCGGCTCGGTGCGTAGTTCCCGCGCCGGACGGAACACCTCGATCTTGGGGAACGGCCCGGTTTTCATCCCCTCGATCAGCACGAGGTCGAACCCGACGAACGCCTGCTCGATCGCCCCTTCGATCTCGCCAGCTGGATCGAAGAACAGCGCCGCTCCGTCCTCCCCAATGAGCAGGGTCCTATCCGCCCCGGCGAGCCGGTGGCGGGCGCTGTCGGCGTGCTCGGGAGAGAGGACCGCGGTGTGAGGAGCGTGCTTGACCGTCCCCACCCGGTAACCGCGGGCTTGGAATATCGGGATAAGTTCCTCGATCAACCGCGTCTTGCCGGTCTTCTTGTGCCCGATTATCGAGATCGCTTTCACCTCTTGATCACCCCGATCAGGTCCTCCAGCCCGAGTCGGCGCAGCGTCTCGTCGGTCGGTCCGTACTGGTCGTAGCCGCGGGCTTCGTAATAATCGGCAATCGCCTTTCTCAACTCGTCCGGATCGATAGGTCGACCGGCGCTCGCCCCGCGGGGAAGCGGCTCGTGGAACCGACGCGGCAGTCCGTCCCGGTCGACCGTGTACCCGGCCCGCGCCGCGTGCAGGCGCAAAAGCGCGTAGTTGCGCTCCCCGATCTCAATCATTCCCTGCGGTGTCAGTTCGATCCCGGTCGCTGCAGCAAGCAGGGACCTGACCTGCGGGAGATTGTAGCGATCCCCGGTCTCATGGACGGTAAACGCGCATAGCACGAGCGAGTTTTCGAACGAGCGTAGGTCCTCGTAGATCTTTCCGATCTTAGGCTTGTCGAGCAGGGAGAACCGGTCGTAGGCGCGGTCGATTCCGAGCTCCGGAGTGGGATTGTCAATCTCGATCATTGTGTCGTGGATCCCCTCGAGGTGCGTCGCCCCGCGCGGGCTCGTGGCGTAGGAAAGTCCCATTGCCTGCTTTCCCCGCGGCTCGTGCATCGGGACCTCCACCCCCTTGATCGTCATGGCGAAGTCGGCTCCGAGCTCCGCGGCGAAGTTCGCTAACCCATCGGCGATCTGGTCGCCGATCCCGTCACGGTGTGCGAACTTCTCCACGAGTTCGATTATCTTCTCCCCGTCCCCCCATGGAATCCGCTCGTCGACCAGCCCTTTCTCCGACGCCTCCATGAGGAACGCCACCGCCACCCCGGCGGAGATCGTGTCCAGACCGTAGTCGTTGCACAGCTGGTTGGCAAGAGCGATGACGCGCAGGTCGTCATTCATGCACAGGGAGCCGAACGCGGCCGTGGTCTCGTACTCCGGCCCGCCGAAGACGGGATCGACCTTCCGCCCGGCGTACTCCGTGGCCACCACCCGCTTGCACCGGATCGGACAGCCGGCGCACGTCTCGCGGTCGATCAGGATCGTGTCGTGCAGGCGCTTCCCTCCGATGTCGTCGGCTCGGTCGAACGTTCCTTCCTGAAAGTTCTTGGTGGGGAGGATCCCCATCTCGGATAGCCAGGTGAGTCCCCCCACCGTCCCGTACTCCCCAAAATCTTTCGCCTTGTCGTCGAACATCTCCCGGACATACGCAATTCGCTCGGAGTGAAACCGCGCCGGATCATGAAGGGGCTTCTCCTCCGTTCCGTGCACGATGACTGCCTTTAGGTTCTTCGCCCCCATCACCGCGCCGAGCCCGGGACGGCCAGCGGAACGGGTTATATCGTGCACGATGCACGCCATCTGTACTAGGTTCTCCCCTGCCGGTCCGATCGCCGCCACCCGGGCTCCCGGATGTCGAGCGCGCAGTGTCCGATCGGTCTCCCCGACCCCCTTCCCCCACAGATCGTCTGCCGGGAGGATCTCGGCTTTACCACCGATCAGAGCGATGTACACCGGGGAATCGGCCCGACCGCGGATGATCAGCCCGTCGTAACCGCTCCGGCCGAGTTCATGGCCGAAGTAGCCGCCGACGTAGGAGTCGATGACCGAACCGGTTTTCGGAGACAGCCCGAGGACTGTATGTCTCCCCGCGCCCATCAGCCCGGTGCCCTGGAACGGCCCGGTGGCGAAGACGATGATGTTCTCCGGCGATAGGGGATCCTCCCGACCGGTCAGCTCCTTGAGCAGGATCCGGGCTCCAATTCCCCTTCCCCCGAGGTGAAGGCGATACCACTCATCCGGGATCTCATACTCCCCTATCTCCCGCCGCGTTAGATCGATATCCAAGTATTTTCCGAACACACCGTCCATAATCCTCCCCCTTTCCGCTTCATTTTATGGATAGGGCTCGACCACTGCCAGTTTGCCTCAGCTCGCCGTCTGCCGGTAAATTGTCCTTACCAAAGAAAAGGAGAGGTGAAGGGATGAGAACTCTTTCCTCCGTACTTTCCGAAACCGCGGCGAGGTTCCCCGATCGTCATGCGATCCGCTATCAGGGCGAGACGATAACCTACAAGGAGTTGGATGACCGGGTCGACCGACTCGCCCGCGGGTTGATCGAGCTCGGGGTGGAGAAGGGGGACAAGGTCGGGCTGTGGATGCCGAACCTCCCGGAGTGGGTGATCGCCTACTTCGCCGTCGCGCGGATCGGCGCGGTCGTGGTCCCGATGAACACCCGCTACAAACCGCACGAGGTGAGCTACATCCTCGGTAACTCCGAGGCGACGACGCTGTTCATGGTCGATTCGTTCGTCGGGATCGATTACCTCAAGATGATCGACGAGGTACGAAAGGATCTTCCCGGGCTGCGCAACGTGATCGTCCACGGGAGGACCGGAGAGGGGATGCGCGCGTTCTCCGCGGTCGAGTCCCTCGGGGAAAAGCTCCTCGGGGACGAGGTGCTGGAGGCGCGGGAGAAGAGCTGCGATCCGACCGAGAACGTGTTCATCCTCTACACCTCGGGGACGACCGGGAACCCGAAGGGCGCAATGCTCTCCCATCACAACATCGCGAAGAACGCCGAGCAGGTGACAGAGGTCTTGCACACGACCGAGAAGGACGTCTTCCTCCTCGCCGTCCCGTTCTTCCACTGCTTTGGCTGCGTCATGGGAATCACCGGCGCGGTCACCTGGGGGGCGAGTATCGTCCCGATGCCGATCTTCAAGGCGAAGGAGGCGCTCGAACTCGTCGAGCAGGAAAAGGTGACAATCCTCTACGGGGTCCCGACGATGTTCGTGTTGGAGCTTGAGGAATACCGGAAAGGGAAGGCCGATGGCTCGCGCTACGACGTGTCGTCGCTTCGCACCGGGATCATGGCTGGGGCGCCGTGTCCGGTCGAGGTGATGCGCGGGACGATGGAGGAGCTCGGGTGCAACGTCTCGATCGCCTACGGCCTGACCGAGGCCTCGCCTGTCATCACCATGACCCGGTTCGACGACTCGCTCGAGCGGCGGGTGGAGACGGTCGGGCGGCCCCTACCCGGAATCGAGGTGAAGATCGCCGATGACGATCACAACCCGCTTCCGCCCGGGGAGATGGGCGAGCTCGCCTGCCGGGGCTACAACGTGATGATGGGCTACTACAAGATGCCCGATAAAACCGCCGAGGCGATCGACTCCGAGGGCTGGCTCTACTCCGGCGACCTCGCCACGATGGACGAGGAGGGCTACGTGCGGATCGTCGGGCGGAAGAAGGACATGCTGATCACCGGCGGGTTCAACGTCTACCCGGCCGAGATCGAGGAGTACCTGTTCACCCATCCCAAGGTACAGAACGTCTCCGTGGTCGGGGTCCCGGACGACGTGATGGGCGAGGTGGCGATCGCCTACATCATCCCGCGGGAAGGGGTCTCGATCGACCCGCAGGAGATCGTCGACTACTGCGCCGGAAAGATCGCCAACTTCAAGGTCCCGAGGTATGTTGAGATCGTCGACGAGTTCCCGATGACTCAATCGGGAAAGATCCAGAAGTTCCGGCTGCGCGAGATGGCCAAGGAGGCGTTAAAAGCGGGAAAGCTCACCAAGCTTAAGCCGAGCAAGCGGTGATCTCATTGATCTCTGCGTGTGTTACTGAGGTCTAAGATAAGAAGCCATTGCCAGTTGAAGACGAGGGTCAGGTTCGTCAGCGTCAGTGTGAGTGTGAGAGAACTGTTGGATAGCAATACCCGCCCCCCTGCTCCCGCACGTTCATCTCAACCCCGCCCTCATTGCCGGACAATTACACCACGCACTTGGACTCTAACATGTATTCTTACTATGATTTCATCCAAAGGAGGTTCGCATGCATAGGTCGATCTTTCACAGGCGAACGGCCGTGCTCGCATGTGCACTGCTTCTAGTGATTGGTGGATCGGTTGTGGTCTACGCAGGGACGTTTCGGATGCTGTCCCCCGTTCAGAGTGATCAGTTGTTCTACTCGGACGCAAACATCACGATCTCGTTCACAATGAGGCCAGGGAAGTATGGCATTTGGTGATGGTGATGGGGTCAGGTCTTGCGTTCCAACACTAGGGTTTACTGATTACTACTATCTCCTAGCTGGGTGTACTGGAGGTACTCGAAGCCTGGAATCTCGCAAAGCTCAAGCCAAGCAAGCGGTGAGATCGCTCATCAGCAATGGTCGCACAAGCCCTGTAAACAAAAATGTTCACTGAGCAGGAAGGGGTGGCCACATTGGCCACCCCAGCCAAGCAACAAAGAGGAGGGTTGATGCAACCGTAACAGTCAGCCAGACACGGTTAACACCGGTACAACTTGGCAACCTTTAACTTCCCAGATCAGAATCTTGGCAGTTACCCCGCCAGTCGCGTTGAAGTCGACTGGGCCGGATACCCCTTCGTAGTCGATTTCCTTTCCCGCCTTGAGCAGCGCGACTGCTTTCGCCCACTCTCCATAGTAGATCTTCTCCCCGGGCGGGTTGGCCACCGCGCGCAGGTTGTCGCGGATCGCCTCTCCGGTCGCCTTCCCGGCGCGCTCGATCGCCAGGGCGACCAGTATCGCCGCATCGTAGGCCTGGTAGTAAAACGGTGGGACGTTGACTGAGCCGAACTTCGCCGTAAAGTCGGCGTTGAACTGATCCACACGGAAACCCGTTCCCGCTGGCGCGGTCCCAAATGCTCCCTCGATTGGCCCAGGCTCATCAGCGGAGGGGCATCCCGGTCCTGGAGCTACTTCCTTGCCCGTCATCGACGAGCTGAACAGAAACTTTCCTTTGTAACCAGCTTCGATCGTCTCCACGATCTGCTTACGCCCGTCGACTGCGTAGGATATCAGAAGGAGGGCATCGGGATTGCTCGCAATTGCCTTCTCGATCTCGCTCCGGTACGATGGTTTGTTCTGATCGTATGGCACCAGAGCGTTGACCTTACCGCCGTAGCGTGTATAGTTCTTGGTGAACCCGTCGGCCAGGTCCTTGCCGTAGGCGTTGTTGACGTAGATTATCGACACGGTGGCATAATTAAGGAGCCGCGCCAACCGGGCCAGGACCTTCCCCTGGACGTCGTTCGATACGATTGTGCGGAAGACATAGTCGTTGTCGTCCAACGCGGATATGGCTGCCGAGACGGAGACTGGTGAGATAAGGACCACTTCGGCCGGGATGGTGACGCTGGAGACGGCGAGCGTTACTCCACTGGAGAACGCTCCAATGATCGCGGGCACACGATCTAATTCCACCAACTTCCGCGCCGCGTCCCGGCCGACATCTGGAGAACTCGCCGTGTCCCGGACCACGAGATCGAGCTTCTTTCCCAGAACCCCGCCAGCGGCATTGATCTGTTCAACCGCGAGCTTGGCCCCATTGATGATCGGTGGTCCGTACGGGGCGATCGCTCCGGAGAGCGGTACTAATGCTCCGATTTTTATCTCATCCGCTCCGATCGCGATCACACACGCGATCGATAATGCCAACAGAAACACAGCTACTCGCTTCATTCTTACCTCCTGAAGTTGAATTTTTTGTTTTACTTTGGTTGTAAATGTGAATTCTTTCATCACCTCCTTGCAATAAAAAAAGACCACAGGTTTACCCTGTAGTCCGAAACAGTCCGCCTCAGCTCCGCCATATAATAGCTGGAGCTAGACGGACGGATGCATCATCATGCCGGCGAAAACGCAAACAGAGGAAGGCTCGACGCTGTACTGACTAACTAGCGGTATTCTTCCTCTCGCGTTCATGACGCTTTAAAATAACACAGCCTCACACTGTTGTCAAGGCCCACCAATTGCCAGTGGGGGACCTTCGTGGCCAACTTTTCTTGACAGATCGCCTCCGTCTATCTATAGTCAAGGTTATCCGGGTCCATAGCTCAGCGGCAGAGCAACCGGCTCATAACCGGTCGGTCCCAGGTTCGAATCCTGGTGGACCCACAGATGGATAAATTATTCGTCTATGTGGAGGGCGTGGCGCGCGGTGAACCGGGCGAGGCCGGGATCGGAATTGCAATCACCGACAAGGACGGAAATGTAATCGAAGAGGTCTCGCGGATGATCGGCCGGGCGACCTCGGAGGTTGCTGAATACCGCGCTCTGCTTGAAGGATGCAAAGCCGCCATTCCTTACTCCCCGAATTCGGTGATCTTCTTCACCGCCCACCAGCGCCTCGCCAACCACATCAACGGGATATTCTCGACGCGAAAGCCCCACCTGAAACACCTGGCCGAGATGATCATGGGGCTGCTGGATGCGTTCCCCCAATGGCGGGTGAATTACATCGACCGCGACACTAACCGCCTGGCACACCGCCTGGTGGAACGGGCGTTCCACAACCGCGTACAGGCGAAGATGACCCGGGAACGCCTGGAGATGCGTCTCCTCGCCCGCACCGCCACCCTGAGCGACGAGGCAATGGAGAAGCTGATCGAGTACGCCGACCGATTACAGGGGGAGTGAAGTGCGCCTTGTTCTGCAGCGGGTGAGCCGCGCTGCTGTCCGTGTTGCTGGAGAGACGATCGCACAGATCAACACAGGATTTCTGATTCTAGTCGGGATCGGAGCTGGCGACGCATCGGTCGATCTGCACCGGATCGCGCGTAAGGTGGTGGAGCTCCGTGTGTTTGAGGACGAGGCCGGGAAGATGAATCTGTCCCTGCGAGACATTGGCGGCGAGATCCTGGCTGTATCCCAGTTCACCCTGTACGCCGATATCCGGAAAGGCCGCCGCCCGAGCTTCACCGCCGCAGCACCGCCGGAGGAGGCGGCGCCGCTGTTCGACGCGTTCGTCGCCGCGCTGCGCGAGGAAGGAATCCCGGTGCAAACCGGCCGGTTCGGGGCGAAGATGGAGGTTGAGCTGGTGAACGACGGGCCGGTGACGATCATTCACGAGGTTGCGGGCGAACCGGGTAACGGCTAAACTTTGGCCTCTGGAACGGATCATATGACTCAGGAGGAGAAATGGCTGTACCGAAATACAGAACTTCACGGGCGAAAGCGCGCGCGCGGCGGACGCACCAGCGCATGCGGGTCCCGGCGATCACCGAGTGCCCGCATTGTCACGAGCCGAAGCTTCCCCATCGCGCCTGCCCCCACTGCGGCTATTACAACGGAATGGAGATCATCGAGATAAAGGAAGAGGAGGAATAGACTGAGGTCTATTTCTCCCTTCCCTTCTTTTCCTTCTTAAGATTCGCTTTAATCCGCTTCTTCTCAAGCTTTTCCTGCGCTTTAATCCTCTTTTTCTCGAGCTTGAGCTGAGGGTCTTCTGTGCCGCTCCGCCCGATATTACGTGCCGCTCCACCGCGGCTGCGGTTGATAATCCTCTCCGCGAGGACGCGGCCGAAATGGCCAATGAATCCAGCGGCAAGCACAGCCAGTACCCATCTGAGGATGTTCCATACTTCTTTCCAGTTCATCATGATTATGTTAGCCTGCTGATCTCGATTGAACAACTGCCTTCTCCCACAGCAGCTTTTATAGATGTACCCTGGGTAAAGGCAGGCAAAATGGTATCACAGTTAGTGAGTATCTTTTCTTCGCATTTTCGGATTCATGTCTTTATCATTAAGACAACGTATGTTAAGCACAAACTATGCGAACTGTATCGATACGCACTGTCTCCCGCGGAAACGTGATAGAAGATTGTTTCTGCCCGAAAGCACAAGCCTAGCCCATCGCCAGCTGTCGTTATCGTTCCTGGTTGTGTGGACCATCGGCACGGTGAAGTACCACGTCAAGGCTATCCCCGGCTACCCGTATATCGTCAGGGCTGGTACTGGTAAGGAGGAATATTCGGGTGGGATATTTTTTCTTCAACATACCAAGTCAACTTCCAGCAGCACAAACGCATTGATCTTTGAAAAAGTAACAACTGGGTGATCGAGGGCAATCCTCGCTCCACGAGTTAGGTCTGTCCAACCAAGTGGCTGACATTGTGCCCGGAAGATTCTATGTCGAGCTGATCATTGTAGATAACACCTACATCGTGATTCTCGCTGCCTTGACACAAAACCGCGTATCTTTTAACATCGGGATACTCGGGTCGTTAGCTCAACTGGCAGAGCAACGGACTCTTAATCCGTCGGTTGCAGGTTCGAGTCCTGCACGACCCAGAGAAGTGGGTCGTTAGCTCAGGGGTTAGAGCACCTGACTTTTAATCAGGGAGTCGCTGGTTCGAATCCAGCACGACCCATCCCGAAACTGAATGTCCGTCCCCATCATCTAGCGGCCTAGGATACCGGGTTTTCATCCCGGCGGCAGGGGTTCAAATCCCCTTGGGGACGCTTGAAAGAGAGTTTGCGCAGAGCGCGGGCTGAATTTATAATGGGCGAGTAGCTCAGCTGGGAGAGCATCCGGCTTACATCCGGAAGGTCACAGGTTCGAGTCCTGTCTCGCCCAGCGGTATGGTTTCACGGGGGCGTGGTCTAGTCTGGTCTAGGACGCTGGATTGTCACTCCAGAGATCGCCGGTTCAAATCCGGTCGTCCCCGCCACAGAGCCGAGGTAGCTCAGTTGGTAGAGCACGGCCCTGAAAAGGCCGGTGTCCCCAGTTCGAATCTGGGCCTCGGCACCAGGCTTTCCCTTGACGGGGGAGGGTTCTATCCGCTATCTTAATCGATGAGGGGCGTCAGATGA
>Ga0256914_1004690_pt1 | contig 10135 bp, 10 predicted proteins | sample HulkmetaG_FD_191571 | JGI IMG/M metagenome (GOLD analysis project Ga0256914, IMG submission 191571) | Hydrothermal chimney microbial communities from Main Endeavour vent field at the Juan de Fuca Ridge, Pacific Ocean - Hulk | ecosystem: Environmental > Aquatic > Marine > Hydrothermal vents ...
TAACGAATACGCCCCTCGTCAGAGATAACCGGGGTAATCAAAAGGTCTTCCGGGCGGGTATCTACGGTGGCTTGAAAAATATAGACTTCCCGTCCGAGCCTCTTAGCCGCAGCATAAGCGATGGTGGTCTTCCCTACCCCGGGTTTACCAATGAGACGAGGATTCAAAGGAAGATCGCGTTCGTCGATTACCATCCAGGCAGCCAAGACCTGGCGGATCACTTCCTCTTGACCGACACAGACCAGATTCAACTCATCTGGATGGGCTAGATGAAGAGTAACGCCCTCAATGGTTACCTTTTCCATAAGGCCCCCACCTCAAATTGGGTAGTTTTTTGTTATTTTAATCCCTATAAAAGGGAAAGGCACTGCCATGGGAAAGAAAAGGTCTTTCAGAGAGATTTCGTTGGTAAAGAGTGTCTTTCGTGTCGAAGATCTTCCCCTCCCCAAATTGCCGGAGATAGCCTTTCTAGGCCGATCCAACGTGGGTAAATCTTCCTTGATCAACGCCTTCCTGGGCCAAAAAAAACTGGCCCGCGTCTCTTCCACCCCCGGCTTTACCCAGGCCCTCAATTTCTTTTGTGTCGATCACCGATTTTTGGTTGTCGATCTACCGGGTTACGGGTTTGCTAAGGCCCCGGTATCCGTCAAAAAAAATTGGCAGAAATTAATCGAAAAATATCTTGCTTCTCCCAGGCCTCTGCGTCTTTTAATCCTCATTTTCGACATTCGTCGCCAACCAGATAAGCTAGATTTTATGTTACTAGATTATGTAAAAGAAGTAGAGCGGCGTTTCATCGTGGTGTTGAACAAAATCGACCGGGCCAAAAAGACCGAACGAGAAAGATTAAAAAGGACCTGGCAAGAGGCCCTGGGCTTACAGAAAGAAAATCTCTTCTTGACCTCTTGTCGAACACACGAAGGGATCCCGGTTTTTAGAAACTTTGTCCTTCGAGTACTTGAATACTAGCTAATCACTATCCGATTCCACAAAAGTTTTTTCGAATCTAACCACGCAGTTTCGACCCCTCTTCTTGGCTTGGTAAAGGGCCAAATCGGCAAACTTGATCACGCGATCAATCTGATCATCGTCATCTGGAAACACGGCCACCCCAATGGAGATGGTCACCCGTACGGTTTGGCCTTCAAAGACAAAGGGTTCTCTGGCTATTTCCTGTCTGATCCGCTCGGCTGCCCCTACGGCCCCTTCGGCTGTAGAATCGGGCAGGAGAAGGAGAAATTCCTCTCCTCCGTATCTTACTGGAAGATCACTCTTTCTAAGATTGTTCCTAACGATAGAGGCTACCCGCGAAAGGACTCGATCTCCAAAGGCATGACCATAAGTATCGTTGATTACTTTGAAATGGTCTAGATCTAACATGAGTACCCCCATGGAAGTCCCTCGGCGTTTGACTCCGGCCTCAAGTTGAGGGAGAAAATCATCGAGCACACGACGATTATAGAGCCCGGTGAGGGGATCCCGCAGGGACATCTCCTTGAGACTCTGAGCAAAGCGTTTGGCCTCAAGAATGGGGGCTGCTTCCTGAAGATAGGCAATTACTTGGTCAATGATCTTTTTCTTCTCGTTAAGGCAATGATCTCGAGGCAAAACAAAACGGACAACACCTATTACTTTACCACTGGCCAACATGGGCAAACAGACATAATTAACATCTTCATCTAAAGAAAAATCGCAGGTTTCGGTAAAATGAAAAGAAGTAGAAACTTTGGCACTTCTAAACACCCGGCATAAAGAGGCATCAAACGTATTACCCTGACAGAGGATTTCATTTTCCGCTCCAGGTGGATCGACCAGTTTTACTGTAATATGATTCTGACTATTAGAAACTTCAAAAATGGAAAAATTAGTCAGACCAAATTTCTCTTTAAATACTACAGCTAGGCGTTTATAAATACTGTCTGGATCTCGATCTATTTCAATAGCTTGACGAAAAGAAGATAATTCATCTAGTTCATAGACTAATTTATTAATTGTTCGAGCCAAACCTGTTATTTCTTTAGAACTAGTTATAGGCATAATCATTTCTTTGACAGATTCACGTAATCTTTTACCGACTGTTTGTGAAACGTGTTCAATTTCTACTTTTAAACGATGAATTGGCACTAAAACTCCTTGATTAATTACTATTAAAATAATAACCAAGGAAGCTAATAGAAAACCAAGAGCAGGAATAACATGGTGTTTGATAATTTGTTCCCGCTCTCTTTTTAAGAAGGAAAAATCATAAAACCGAACATAAATAGCAGCAGCATGAGAAGAAAAATCCTTAATAGGTAAACCTATTATGGCATGATCAGAGAAGAATTTTATGACTGGTTGAACGGAAGCTTGATCTAAAAAATCTTCCGTTATTAAACGTTGATGAAAAGAAGAAGGGGCCTTAAGGATAAAATATTTTCCAAACTGGGCATAATGTCTTGCACAACTGGAAAGTTTTATTTTTTTCATATAAAGACCTATATTGTCACCGTGTTGGTCCTCTCGATTCTGGATCAAAAAATTTAGAAGATCGTTGAGCAAACAGAATACCTCTACACTTCCCACTATATGGCGTTTATGAAGGCCATATATGGGGGCCACTCCCCGAACGGCAAAACCAATTCGCCCAACCTCTAGGCCATAAACAGCCTGGCTGGTGGTCAATACCGAAGAGACGGTTTGGCGAAACGGAGGGATTTGGTCACCGAATTTTTCGGGTTTCCATAAGCGCAAAAAAGAGCGTCCAGGAGGAACATAGAAGTGGATAAAGATCGGATAAGGACTATGTTCATTTAGAGTCTTAAATAAGGGGAAGACAACGTTCATGAGCTCTTCACGGTCCTTTTTTTCTATAGCCTCTTGGACCTGAGGGAGTTGAGCAAACAGATAGGCCAGACGCAAATTGTACTGGGCTATCTTTTTAAAATTAGTCAAGTCAAACTGGGCCTCTTTTAAGACCTGTTTGAGCCTAATCTCTTTTTTGATTTCCACCTCTCGCAAGGCCAACCAAATAGAAATCAAAAAAGAACATAGGAAAAGTATGGTGATGGGCCAGAGAATTTGTACACTGAGGGGCAAATCGGCATAAAATTTACGAATTCTTCTTATATGATCCATCAAAAGAGATTTCGGGTATTTAATGCCGTAGGTTAAAAGTGAAGACCTTAATAAGGCGTACTTTTCATGATCACAAAAGGACCTTAATCTAGGCTCTGCATATGTCTAAAGATTTTTTGGTCATTCCTGAAAGATTAGCCCGTATGAAGGCGGTTCTGACCCGGCGCCAGACGGATCTACGCCTTTTTATGGAACGGGTGGTCAATTATCACAATGTAAGTGCCATTTTGCGTACCGCAGACGCGGTGGGGATCTTGCATATACATTACTATCATGAGGGAGAACTCCCTATCAATGAAGCCATTACTTGCGGGGCTCATAAATGGTTGATGTTGCATCGAGAAACCAATGTTCATGAGGGGTTACAACGTCTGAAAACCCAGGGGTATCAACTGGTGGCTACCGGGCTCTTTCCGGAGACAATCGATTTTCGCCGAATAGATTACACCAAACCAACGGTCATTATCGTTGGCCACGAATTAGAAGGGATTTCTGAAACGGTCCGAAAAGAAGCAGATGTGATCGTCAAGATTCCCATGCATGGGATGGTCCAAAGTCTCAATGTTTCTGTGGCCACAGGCATCATCTTATACGAAGCCGAGCGGCAAAGAAAAGCCAAGGGTATGTATGACCGGTGTCACCTTTCAGAGGAAGAGATAGAGGAAATCCTCCAAAAATGGGCCTACGATGAAGTAATCAAAGAAAAGGCCCGCGGTCGCCTGCGGTAAAGTGACTAAACATTATCGAGTTTCCGTAACAGAAGAGGCCTCAGGTAAAAGAGTCGATGTCTTTTTGGCGGAGGTTATCCCGGAACTCACCCGCTCCCAAGCCAAAAAATTGATCAAAGAAGGCCTGGTAAAGGTAGACGGGCAACTCGTTCGTCCTAAATACTCGGTCAAACCTGGCCAAAGGATCGAGGTCATTATCCCTCCACCGGAAAAACTGGAGCTTGTCCCAGAAGAGGTCCCCTTTGAAATACTTTACGAAGACGAAGACCTGGCGGTCATAAATAAACCTCCCGGGATAGTGGTCCATCCCGCGGCCGGACACACTAGAGGTACCCTAGTACACGGCCTCTTAGCCAAACTCAAAGGTCTTTCGGGAATCGGTGGCGAGCTGAGGCCGGGTATAGTCCACCGGCTTGATAAAGACACCTCAGGACTCTTGGTCATCGCCAAAAATGATCTTACCCACCAGGCCCTCACCAAACAATTTAAGGCCAGAGAGGTTAAAAAGGTCTATCTGGCCTTGGTCCATGGTGTCCCCCGAAAAAAAGAAGGGCGAATCGATTTACCCATAGGTAGGCACCCGGTACATCGTAAAAAAATGAGCACCAAGGCCAGAGTCTCCCGCGAGGCCGTTACTCTATGGCGTGTAATAAAGACCTTCAAAAAGGCAGCGCTTATCGAAGCACAACCCCTTACAGGACGTACCCATCAGATCCGGGTGCATTTAGCAGCCATCGGGCACCCCATTGTTGGTGATCCTCTTTATGGCGGTCAAAGACCACAAGGGCCCAAGGCTCCTCGGCAGATGCTTCATGCCTTTAAACTAAGCCTAACCCATCCCCGTTCAGGCAAACGTTTAGAATTTCAGGCAGAACTACCCAAAGATTTCAAGGAAGTGCTAAATACACTGGCTAGTCATTCGACACGCCAAAACTTGACCTCGCGTAACTGAGGCGGAGTATTGGCCCCGGCAGCCTGGATTTGTTGCAGAATCCCACTAATAATAGTCTTGGTTAAACCGTCGGCCCTTTGATACCAGTTTTGAAGATCCTCAACCGTGATACCAGCTTTGTTTTCCGAACCAGTAAGATGAAATTTCTTAATGAGGATATCGTGCGGATCATTTTCCGGATCGTCACTATGGGCAATAAAACCTAAGGTTCTAAGATTATCTTCGTTAGAACCGGTAAAGTGTACCCCTTTTAGTTCGATATCTCCGTCACTCCAGATCAAGAGATTAGTATCTTCTTTACCGGTAATATGAATACGCCCAGCATCTGCCTGAGACCAATAATCCTCACTAGTAACGATTCCTTCTCCAGCAACTATTAAGACACCACCTTCTTCATTAGATGTGGCTCGACCAGTTACATCGATAAAACTACTTTTACTATTGATTATTATTTGTTTACCGGCATATACTGTAATATTATACGTATCTGATTTGCCATGTTGTTCAATTTTAGCATCATCTTCAAAGGTAATATCACCATCCTGAGCCACCAAAAGAACATTAAAAGAATTACCCTCATGACCTGAATCTTTTTCTTTTATTTCATCTTGAACATCAATATTATTTTGGGCATAAACCTCGATACTATCATAGTAGTTAGAATCATTAATAATCAAACTATCATCAATAGTTACGTTATTACCACATATAACAATTTTACCATCATTGTTAGTATCATTCACTCCGGAAATAGAATTTAAATCGGAAGAAAAATTACCAAGATCACAATTAATTTGAGAAGTGGGGATAGATAAAGATAAAGATTTTACAGAGGGTGTAAAAGCTTGATCATAAACGAAATTAATATTCCAAGAAGACTGCAAATAACTTGAACCTAAACTTAAGTTATTAATTTCATCGTAATCAGCAATTTGAAAGCCATTAGCAGCCCACATTTCTAATAACGAAGCAAATGGTTTATTAATCTTGATTTTATCTATCTGGATTTCACCATCGGCAGCAAAAGGTTTAAAGATACCAGAACGTTCTACAACTATTTGAACACGGATCTTACGTGAAGCATTATTTACTGTTCCGGTAGATAGAATTTCGTAAGTTTCTTGCATTCCATCTTGAGAAATTTTAGAAACAGATACTGAATAAAAAGCTGTATCTAAATTTCCTGAAAAACCATTATCTAAATTAGACTTAAGTAGTCTAGCTAAGGCCCTTTCAACACCTGCTTCTGCTGCTTTTAAAGCTAAAGTAGAATCTTTTACAGTTTTTGTCATTTGAGTTTCATTAAAAATCAAATATGTAGCTACAACTCCCACAAGCATTAATATAGACATTACACTAAGAACAGTTACAATAGCGATACCCTTTTTATTTATATTTACGATCATTTTAAAACTCCTTTAAAAACTAATTATTCCAATTTCTACAAATAATTACATTTGAAATGACAAATTCTTTTTGTTGCTCAAGTCCTGTATACTTACATTTAATAGTAAAAGAAACCGTAGGCTTTGAAATAGAAACATCAAAATCATCAACTGTTATATCAGGGGGGAAAAGAGAACCAACTTGAATGGTTTCTCCAATGCTAACTTGCCTATAAAGTTTATTATTTTGTAAAAAATATGTAATTTCACAATTACAAGTAGAATCTCCTTCAGACCATTGTTTAGTTTCACAACCTGTGATATCATAATCAACAAATCTAATGATTAGTTTTTTACTTAAATTATCCCATCTCACAGGATCTATGGTAAGGTCATCATAATTATATCCAGCTTTCATAAGATCAAAAGAAATGATCTCTGAGACATAGACTAAAGAAGAGCTCTTTCGATTTAGAGAAAATTTTTTATTGAAATTACCATAAAAATCCGAAAAAAATAAAACTACTCCAGATAATAATATCAGAGCTATGGCCATTGAAACTAAAACTTCTAACAGAGTAAAACCTTTAATTTTTAGCATTACCAATCACCTTTTATGGAAGTAAGTTTTACAGATCCAGAATAATCTTGATAAGAAAAAGAAACTTGAACAACAATTTGTTTAGTAATGTTCGAATCAGGACCATCAGAAACAGTCCAAGTAATACTATTATCTCCTTGATAAGTCCCACAACAACTACCATTATCATTAGCACAAGAAAACGAACCAATATTAAGACAAGTATTATTATAAGCCAAGCTCATCAATCGATTTAAAACAACTTGTGCTTTAACAATGGCTTTTTCTCTCTCTTCATTAATTTTTTGGTATTTTGTTACATATATAGAGTTAGCCGTCAAAGCAGCAACAGTAATTAAAAACAAAAACAAAGCAACTAAAACTTCTACTATAGTAAAAGATCTTTTAGAATAAAAGATATTAACCGACCTCAAGTTTAACCTCCCCATTAATATCAATATCTATTTTATAAGTTCTACCAAAACCGGTAATCGTAATTGTTCCACTCTTATTAGGTAAAGTATTAGAAAAAAAAGTAATATCTGAAGAAAAATTGTTATTAATAGTTATATTATCTGGTAAAGTTACAGATCTCTTAGGTACATTATCTGTTTTGGGAGCATAAATTGAATATCCATTTTCTTGAAAATTTATACGAGATGAGCCGTATTTAAGAGCCAACCCTCTAGCCCATTGTAAATCTGAAACTAGTTGTTCTGCTACAGTTTTGGTCTTTGTTAAACCAATCCATTTTAGGAGATATATAGTAGCACCACTAAATAATATAATTAACACAGCAATTAAAACTAGAACTTCTAAAAAGGAAAAAGCAAATTTATTTTTCATGAAATTCACCACTGATGTATTAAATACCTCTACTTATTTCTATAATCATTTATCGTCCATTTTTCTCTTAAATTTTCGTGAAAAAATTATGAAATAAGACCCTTTTAAATTCTTGCCATTTATGATTCAAAAGGCTTCTAGGGAGTGGCCAGACCACAAGGACTTGATAAAGATTTTTGCGACTTTTAGAGACTAATTTTGCCCCGCTCTTTTCGCATAAAAGATGGGCTATCTTTAAACCAAGGCCTGAGCCAGGAGAAATAACAGATTTTATATCATTGCTGATATATACATAAGCTTTTCCTTGATAAGTTCCTGAACGTATCGATATTTTCTGATTTGCATATTTAAAAGCATTTTCTATTAAGAGTGAAATTATTGTTTCAATGATCAAAGATATAGCTTTTATTTTTACATTATAAATTCGCAAATACAGTTTAAAATTTCTATTATATATATTTTTTTGTAATATTTTTTTAATAATTTCGGAAATATCTACTGGTTTTGCCTTTAAATCTTGCGATTCAAAATTTTTCAGGATAGAAATTATCTGATAAAGATCAGATTCTATTAAACAAATACTATTTTTAAGGCGTTTGATTATTTCTAAATTTGAATTGTTATCCAATAATTGAATATTGATTTTTTGAATAGCTAAAAAATTTCCAAATTTATGTGAAATAGCTTGTAATATTATTCGAAATATTTGTTGAGTTTCTCTCTTTTGTCTAATGTAGATATAAATAAATCGATAAAAAACATATCCAATAGAAATAACAAAAGCTAATTCCCAAAGAAAAAAATTTTTCGTGAATTCTCTTAATAAAAATTCAGGGCAATTACCTAATAGAATAATATCTAAATAATAAGAAAATAATACGCCTAGATTAAGAATAAATAAAGCCAAAAAGAAAATAACAATATAATAAAAAATAAAACGATGCTCCTTCAATTTAGACAATATCCTCTACCTTTAAAAGTTTTAATAGCATCTTTAGGTAGAACTTGCCTTAATTCTTTAATATATGCTCTTACACTATCTTCAGTAACAACTGCATCTTTCCATACATTATTTAATATTTCTTGTTTAGAGACAATTCGACCTCTATTTTCAAGTAAATAAAGTAATAAATTCCATGCACGTCCTGAAAGAGAAATTTTTCTTCCTTTATAAATAATAAGACCGGAAAATACATCTATTATGGCATCACCTAAAACATATTTAGAAATTTTTCTTCTTTGATTACGTCTTAAAAGAGCTTTTATGCGCAGATATAATTCTAAAATATCAAAAGGCTTAGTAAGATAATCGTCAGCTCCTTTTTCAAAACATTCTTCTTTGTTTTCGATTGCTCCTTTGGCCGTAAGGATAATGACCGGAAGATGGGGATCGTAAGTTCTGATAATCTCTAAGACCTTTTCTCCAGGAAGATCAGGAAGGATTAAATCAAGGACCACCAAATCAATATTCGATAGTTTTTCTGGAATTAGATCACTCCCCGAAGAGAGCCAATAGACTTTAAATCCTTTGCTTTCTAAAAAATCTTTTAAACTCGGGCCTAAAAGTTGATCATCTTCAATAATAAGAACTTTTTTCTCTGGCCTTTTCACATATAAACTAATCGACGCTTAAAACATCTAACTTCAGATAGAACCGCATAGGAACGACTCGTTCCAAAAATCTACACTAGACTAGATGATCACCCTTAGAACCGGAACGATTATCACTGTGCTCAAGGTGGCGCTAAAGAGACCACCTATCACTGTGATGGCAAATGATTGGAAAAATTCGGCACCGGCTCCCAGGCCAAGGGCGGTGGGGATAAGGGCAAAGATGGTCGTAAGACTGGTAAGGAGTATGGGACGAAGCCTGGTCTCGGCGGCCTCAATCAAGGCCCATCTTCTGGTTACGCCTTGTTTTATCCTGCGCTCAGCAAAGTCAAGGAGTACGATGGCATTGTTTACGCAAACGCCAACAAGGGTAATGAGGCCCATGGCTACCGAAATGTTCAGCCCCTGGTGGCTCACAAACAGGACGAGTATGGCCCCTACCAAGGAAAAAGGCACGGTGACCAGGATTATCAAAGGCTTCTTCCAGGACCCAAATTCCACGAAGAGGATGAGATAGACCAAAAGAATAGCCCCCAGAAGGACAAAAGCCATCTCCCCAAGACCCTGCTTTAGCACCTGGTACTGCCCGGTCACCTCTACACGGTAGCCGTAAGGGAGAGGCAAAGCTCTGAAACGCTCCTTGAGCTCGGAGGCCACCTTAAAAAGATTGCCTTCCACCTCAGCCAGGAGGGTGACCTCGCGTTCCCCGTTTAGTCTGGTGATCTCGCCGGGAAGGTACTCCACTTTAATATCAGCTATCTTGCCAAGAGGGATCATCTCCCCTGTTTGCGTCTTTACAGGCAAGGAGGCCAGGTCTCTTGGATCAAAAGGTCTAGGCCAAGCAAAGCGAAGATAGACACCGATTTCTTCCCTCTGGCGAAGGATGCGGGTAGCCTCAAGGCCCCAAAGGGCTGCC
>Ga0256914_1004691_pt1 | contig 10133 bp, 6 predicted proteins | sample HulkmetaG_FD_191571 | JGI IMG/M metagenome (GOLD analysis project Ga0256914, IMG submission 191571) | Hydrothermal chimney microbial communities from Main Endeavour vent field at the Juan de Fuca Ridge, Pacific Ocean - Hulk | ecosystem: Environmental > Aquatic > Marine > Hydrothermal vents ...
AATGTGGATGATGATACGATTAAGGTGGTGCAGGATAGAAATTATATAAAGATATTCCCTCTGGAACCCCTTGATCTGGGAAAACAGTATGTGGTTGTGGTAAAATCAGGAATAACCTTGGCAGGGACTAATAGCACCCTTGTGGGTTCTCCAGTATTTGATCTGTTGAAGTCCACTAGCAAGATAGAGAACGAGGACCTCAAGGCCCTGGAACCAGTAAGGGAGGCATATGCTCCTTTATTTACCCTCCTCTCTGCTTACGGGATTTCTAGAAATGATGTGTTAGAACTATTTACCTTTTATACAGCCTCCAAGACCCTCACTCTTCAAGAGTTTGGATATATTAAGGCAGCACTGGCCAATAATCAAGATCTCCAGGACTTTTTAACTGCTAACAATGTAAGTATTAATGGTACAGGGAATTTCACTTCAGAATATTATTCTATTAATAGTGCCATTTCCTTATTAAAAGGAAATTCGGTGGTAAATGCCACTCACTTTGTATCCTTTGATATAACTACACTTGGACCTAATCCTTCTCCTATATGGGTGCCATATAAGATATTTAATGCAACTGCGTATAATGGAACTGTTATTGTATTCCAACATGGACTTGGAGGAAGTAAAAATGATGCACTGGCTTTAGCAACAAATATTCCAAATGTTACTATTATTTCTATGGATTTACCAGAGCATGGGGCTAGGAGTACAAATGCTACTTCTGGAGCTAATTATCTTACTGCTAATATAGGTCAGGATAGAATTAACTTTTATCAATCTTATTTTGATATAGCAATGTTCTTAACTGATCTTAAAGATGGGAAATTTGATTTAAATGGAGATGGAACTCCAGACACACCTACTAATATATATTTTGTGGGACTATCCCTGGGTTCCATCACAGGCTCTGTTGCTACGTCTTTAAATTCTAATTTAATAAATAAAATAGTACTTAATGTGGGAGGTGCAAATTTTGCCGCACTTATAGATCAGGCAAAAAATGCTGGAATAAGGAGTATGCTAGATGCTCTTGGTATTACCCCAAATACTACTGAATATTTTGTTACCATGGACCTCATGCAACTGCTTTTAGACCCTGCAGATCCATCTGTACTTGTAGAGGGTGATAATATAAAAGCAAAGACCATGCTGCAAAATATGTATATGGATACAGTGGTTCCAAATGTATCTAATGAGGCCCTGGCTGTGGCGGTGGGATATAACCCCGATACATATCAGGTGTATTCTCCTGATAATCTTCCATTAAATGCAGCAGCTGGTTATCCAGCCACCTATAATAATTGGTTTATGTTTAAGGGAAGCGGTGATAATAACTGGCTACCTCATGCAGTGTTAATGTCTCCATCTGTTCAATATCCCAATGGAACTTTGGTCTATCCTGAGGCAGATGGGCATATTACTGCTTCCAATGCTAACTGGGCAAATTGGGCTGTAAATAAGTTTATAAAGAATTTTTTGAATCTAAATTAATAAGGGGGAAATAATGAAGAGAGGCATAATCCTGGCATTAGTTATAGGGTTATTTTTATTTCCATCAAATATGGTATTTGCAGCCAATGTGGATACATATGGGATTGGAGCAAAGGCCACCGCCCTGGGCGGTGCCTTTGCTGCCTATGCTGATGACCCTTATGCTGTGTATTATAATCCTGCGGGTCTAACCCAGATTAAAGACAAAGTGGTCTCTGTGGGGTCCATGATTTTGAATCCAAATCTAAAGGGCAAGGGGTTTGAAGTGGAAAAAAATGGGACAGTGGTATTAGGCCCCGAGAACTTTGAAGATGAGTCTCCCCTGTTGGTGGTGCCACATCTGGGATTTGTGATGCCCTTAAACGAGAAGTGGACGCTGGCCATTGCTTCTTATGTCCCATTTGGACTTCATTTAAGGTGGGATGATACTGCCAATCCCTTCCTAAATCCTGCTTCCTATGATTGCTATGAATCCTGGTATATGAGGATGGTGGTTACTCCAACTGTGGCCTATAAGGTCAATGATAAACTTTCAGTGGGATTTGGTGTGGCTTTGGGAAGGGGGTCTGCTGGTACCTACCTAAATTCTTATCCCCTTTTTCAAAATGGGATTACTGCCAGAGAAGAGGTGGAACTTACTGATGACTTTAATTATTCCTTTAATATTGGGATAATGTATAAGTTTACCCCCAAACTTACCCTTGGAATAACCTACAGGAGTATGGCAGATGCCTCCTTTGATGGTACCTTAAAATTAAAGGACCTATCTGCAGCGGAACAGGCTGCTCTTAAAGCAGCGGTGGCGGCAAAGGGATATACATTAACTAAATTTGAGACAGATGTATCCCTGGACGATGTAAATTATCCCAGACAGGTACAGGTGGGACTCAGGTATGCCCCTAATGAGAAGGTATCAATGGAGGTGGATGTGGTGTGGACCAACTGGTCTATTGTGGATAAACAGACCCTCCAGATAAAGGACCCGGCATTTCAAGCCCTATTGGGGGCAAAACAAGACGTCATTCCCAGAGACTGGGAGGATACCAAACAGGTAAAGGTGGGGATAGAGTGGAGACCCACTAGACTCCTGAGCCTCAGGTGTGGATATTTTTATGATCCCAGTCCTATCCCGGACCACACCTTTGACAACATGTGGCCTGATGCAGACAAAAAGACCTATTCTGTAGGTGTGGGATTGAATCTAAAAAAGTGGACCATAGATACTGTACTCCAATATACCGTCACAGAGAAGGATAGGGAGATAGGAGGAGAAAGTGAGGCATTAAATCATGCCTTTAGACCAAACTCACAGGTATCTCTCAGGGCAGAAGGGGAGATCTGGGGAGCAGGTATTACTATTTCCTATCATTTTTAGAAAAAGGTCTTATAAGTTGAAAGGGCCCCTAGGGGCCCTTTTTTTATTCTCTCCATATCCCCAATATCCTATCGCTATCAGAGAGGATCCTTTTTTTGTATTGTGCTATCTTTTCTTCGCACCACTGGAGATAGCCATAGAAAAGCCTTTCTCTTTCTTGTGCTAAGGGGGCATCGCCTGCAAGAAGATGGGCAATAGTTATAAGTGTTGCCATTTCTACCAGTCTTCTGGAGTGAAGCCTTCTAAATGTTTCGTTATCCTTAACTTTCACATATTCCACACACTTGTTAAGTTCTTTAGTGAGCCCATTCAATATAGAGATGTAGGAAGATTTTATACCATGGGATAGGTCTTTCAACAATTCAAAGATTACACCTGTGGTAATGCCTCCAATGGCTGCAATTACCTGAAGCTGGGTTGTGCCCTCATATATGTTGGTTATTCTGGCATCGCGATAGAGTCTTTCCACCTCAAAATCTCTAGTATATCCAACCCCTCCGTGTATCTGGATGGCGTCATAACATATCTCATTTGCCATCTCAGTGGAAAATATCTTTGTCATGGGTGTTAGTAGAGCGGAAAATTTCGTATATTTCTTTATCCTTTTTTTCAGCTCCCTTCCCTCTCCACTCTTGTGGCTAAGGTTTTCCTCCATACATTCTTTTAGATCCACCATATTTGATGTGAAGAATACCAGTCTCCTGGCTGCCTCAATTTTTATTTTCATTAGAGAGAGCATCTCATCTATGGCAGGGAAGGTCAAAATAGGAACTCCAAATTGTGTCCTACTTTCCGCATAAGCCTTGCTACATCTATAAGCCGCCTCTGCTATCCCCACTGCCTGTGCAGATACTGCAAGCCTTGCCCCGTTCATAAGGGACAGGGTATATTTTACCAATCCCATCCGCCTCTCTCCCAAAAGCTCTGCAGGGGATCTGTCAAATTGCAGTTCGCAGGTGGGAGAGCCATGAATACCTAATTTTTCCTCTATGTGTCTTATGCGCATGGTATGATCCCTCTCGTATATAAAGAGGGAGAGACCCCTACCACCCTTGGATCCCTTTTCTGACCTCGCCAGCACCAGTAATATATTTCCACACCCATTGGTGATGAATCTTTTTACACCAGTAAGGTACCATATACCATTTGCTCCCTGTTCTGCCTTCATGGAGACCGCCTGAAGGTCAGAGCCTGCATCAGGTTCAGTGAGGGCCATGGCCCCTGAGACCTCTCCAGATGCAAATCGTGGAAGATATCTTTCTCTTTGTTGTTCATTTCCAAACCTGTAAATGGTGTCTGCTATTTCCTGGAGACCAAATAGATTCATAAGAGATGCATCTGCCCTGGATACCATCTCTATGGCCAGGGAATAGATGGTCTTGGGAAGGTTTAGTCCCCCATATCGTCGGGGAAGGGTGAATCCCATTAACTCTGCCTGGCGAAGCCTTTTTAGGTTCTCCTGGGTCCCCTTGGCATAATATACCTCTCCATTTTCAAATCTGGCCCCTTCAATATCTACTTCTCTGGCATTTGGGTAAATGGTCTTTCCACATATTTCTCCCAGGATCTCCAAGATGATATGGTAATTTTCCATGGCCTCTGCAACAGAGGAGGGTGCATAATCAAATTGGGGGGCATCTATAAATCCCTTTTCTTTAAGGGTAATTATTTCTGACAGATCCAGGTGAGTTAAGAGAAAATTTATATCCTTATTGTCCTTAAAAAAGTTTGACACCAGCTATTACCTCCGTGAGGAATATGGGTTAAGTAGCTCTTTCACTGGATAATACCTCATGATATGCCTCAATGAGGAGGGGAATTACCTCATTTAGGTCTCCTACTATCTTATAATGAGCCACCTGAAAGATAGGTGCCTCTGGATCTATATTTATTGCCAGTATCCTTTTGGCATCTGAAATCCCTGCCAGGTGTTGGATCTGGCCTGAGATACCACAGGCGATGTAGAGATTTGGACGTACTGTTACTCCTGTCTGGCCTATTTGTCTATCTTTATCCAGGAGACCTGCGTCCACTAGGGGACGAGAACCTCCCACCTCTGCCTTTAGGAGTCGGGCCAGTTTGAAGATCAATTTCATACTCTGCTCATTGGCCGCTCCCATCCCTGCCCCAATTATTATGCGGGCATCTTTTAGGTCGCTTTTTTTCTCTGAAACCACCCTTTTTAGGATATCTGTGACCAGATCTGAGGGAGAGAACTTCACCTCCACCTTTTCCACCTCTGCCTCTCTCCCTTTCTGTATAGGGGGAGGCACCATGACCCCCTCTCTTACTGTGGCCATAGAGGGAAATGATGTGGGCGAGACAATAGTGGCAATTATATTTCCTCCCCATGCAGGTCTTATCTGTAAAAGGATATCAGAATAGTTAAGTTTTCCTATCTTATAATCCCCTATCTCCAATTCAGTACAGTCTGCAGTAAGCCCTGCCCTGAGGGAGGATGCCACCCTGGGAGCAAGGTCCCTTCCAATGGTGGTGGCTCCAAAGAGGAGTATATATGGGGGGGACTTTTTGACCATGGCAAGAATGGCCCTGGCATAGGGAAGTGTACGATAGAAAGACAATACTTCAGATTCCACATATATAACCCTGTCCACACCATATTCTCCTAGTCTCTTCAGCCCCTGGAGGCCATGTCCTGCTACATATGCCACTAGTTTACCCTTTAATGTGTCAGCCAGTTTTCTCCCCTTTCCCAGAAGCTCTATGCTTACATCGGCAAAACCCTTTTCTCTATTTTCCAGAAATACTGCCACATTCCTCTTTTTTTGCATAAAGATTCTCCCTTATCCCAGAATATGTTCTTTCACAAGGCCCTGCACGAGATCCTTAATGGATTCAATGGTACACGAGTATTCCCTTACCTCTCTAGTGGTAAGGACCACGCTTTCCACCTTTTTTACCCTAGTGGCAGATCCCTTTAACCCACACCTATCCTCCTGGGCCCCTATATATTTATGGTCCCACAGTTCAATAGATATTCCCTTTTGTTTTTTCTCTTCAGGTGCCTGTGCCCTCAGGGCCTTCACAGCTGTAGCCCTTTTAACTGAAGGTGGACGAGGGATGTTGCTCTCCTTTGTAATGGTGAGGAGGATGGGGAGGGGGGCCTTTGCTATCTCATATCCCCCTGGAATTTCCCTTTTTACTACTATCTCCTGGTTGGTTATCTCAATTATTTCCTGTACAAAGGTGAATTGATTTATTGAGAGCTTTTCCGCCACCTGGGGTCCAACCTGTGCAGTATCTCCATCTATTGCCTGTCGGCCGCATAAAATAAGGTCAAAATCTCCCACCTTCTCAATTGCCTTCGTGAGGGTATAAGAGGTGGCCAGGGTGTCTGCTGCAGCAAACTTGCGGTCACTTAGAAGTATCGCTCTATGGGCCCCCATTGCCAGACAGTATCTAAGGGCATCTTCTGCCTTTGGAGGTCCCATGGATATTACGGTGATCTCTCCGCCAATGGTCTCTTTTATCTTTAGGGCCTCCTCCAGGGCACATAGGTCCTCTGGATTTATAATGGCGGGAAGGGCCTCTCTATTTACAGTACCATCCTCTTTCATGGCGTTGTCTGTGATGTTAGAGGTATCAGGCACCTGTTTTACCAATACTATCATCTTAAGTCCCATAATTACTACCATCCCTTAAGTTGTAGAGATTAAAGTTGTCTATTCTTACCAAAGGGGATAAAATAACCCCCTCTCTACTGAGAGAGAAGAAAATGGCCCCATATAGGCCACAATGAGAAGTTATCGTAAGGAACTTTGCCCTAATGTCAAGAAAAGAAGCCCCATAAACTATGAGGTCTTTTTATGAGAATAATAATAATTGGTGCCGGGGATGTTGGCTTTAATATTGCCAAAAGATTGGTGGATGAGGACAAGGAGGTGGTGGTAATAGATAAGGACCCTCAGGTCCTCGCGAGGGTAGAGGATACTATTGATGTGGAGATTATATGTGGGGATGGAAATGACCCCCGTATTCTGGAAAAGGCGGGAGTAAGGGAAGGGGATTTGCTTCTGTCGGTGACAAACAGTGACGAGATAAATCTCATTGCATCTACCTTTGCTTCCATCCTGGCGCCAAATATATTTAAGGTGGCACGTATCAGAAATCCCGGTTACTTATTGTATAAGGAAGAGGTTATAAAGGATTTTTTAAAGATTGATATGGTGATAAATCCAGAAGAAGAGGTGGTGAAATACATAAAACACCTACTGGAAATCCCGGGAGCGATTGATATTTACGAGTTTATGGATATAGGTATTAAACTCATAGCCATCTCCATTAAGAAAGAGACTCCTGTGGTGGAGCATTCCCTGGCAGAGATAAAAGATGCCATTGGGATAAGGGAATTTATTGTGGGAGGGATAATTAGGGGGGAAGAGTTGATTATTCCCTCAGGGGAGGATGTCATTAAACAGGGAGATATTGTGTATTTTGTATGTCATAAGACCCATGAGAAGAAAGTAATGGATTTTTTTGGACTTGCCCAGAGTCCCCCCAGGGACATCTTAATAATTGGAGGGGGAAATGTGGGTTTTTCTCTGGCAAGGTCCCTGGAAAAAAAGAGGGGATTAAATATTAAACTCATAGATTTTGATAAAAAGCGCTGCGAGTTCCTTGCAGAGGAACTGGATTCCACCATGGTCCTCCAGGGGGATGGAACTGATCAAAAACTCCTGTTAGAAGAGAATGCTGGACACATGGATGTGGTTATCTCTGTAACAGGGGATGAGGAGACAAATGTCCTGAGTTCTCTCCTGGCAAAAAGGCTAGGGGTGGTTCATACCATAACCAGGGTGAATAAACATTTTTATCTGCCCCTGTTAAGGGCCTTGGGGCTGGAGCATGTGGTGAGTTCCAGGTTGTGTGCCGCTAATTCCATTTTGAGATATGTACGTAAGGGGAAAGTAATATCAAGTGTCTCCCTTAAGGAAGATGCAGAGGCCCTGGAGATAGTGGCCAGAGAGGATTCCTTTCTGGTGGACAGACCTATAAAGGCATTATCTCTCCCCAGGGAGGCAGTGATCCTGTGTATGGTGCGAAGAGGGGAGGTGCTCATCCCCACGGGAGATGATGTTATTCATCCTGGAGACAGGGTAATTATCCTTTCCAGGGCAAGTAAGATCTCTGCTATAGAAGATCTTATTACAGGATAACTATGTTAAGGTGGAAGGTGGTCCTCTATGTCCTGGGATTTGTCTTTATGATAATGGGGACAGCTATGCTCTTTCCATTATTATTTGCCCTCTGGTATGAGGACGCCTCTTTTTTGCCGCTTCTATTCTCCTCCACCTTTGCCTTGGTGGTTGGAGGAGGATTGGTGCTAATTTTTAAAGGGATAGACAGGGAGAGCTTAAGCGTAAAGGAATCCATGGCCACTGTCTCCCTGGCATGGATAGGTGCGGGTATGATAGGTGCCCTACCCTTTTTCTTTAGTTCTTCTCTTCCTTCCTTTACAGACTGTTTTTTTGAGACCATCTCTGGCCTGACAACTACAGGGGCCTCGGTGTTGAGCAATATAGAGGCCCTTCCCAGGGGACTTCTAATGTGGAGGAGCCTTACCCATTGGCTGGGAGGAATGGGGATTATCCTCCTTTCTCTTATAATCCTTCCCCTATTAGGGGTGGGAGGGATGCAGCTCTATCGGGCCGAGGTGCCAGGCCCACTCCCTGATAAGCTTAGTCCAAGGCTTAAAGATACTGCCCTTATATTGTGGAAGGTTTACCTCTTGCTTACGCTGGCGGAGATATTCCTCCTGCGGATAGGGGGAATGAGCCTTTTTGATTCTATTGCCCATACCTTTGGAACCATGGCCACTGGGGGGTTTTCCACAAAGAATCTTTCTATAGGGCACTATTCTTCCACCTATATCCATGTGGTGATCACAGTGTTTATGTTCCTGGCAGGGGCGAATTTTACCCTCCACTTTAAGGGGCTACAGGGGGATTTTCGTTCCTATTTTAGAGACATAGAGTTCAGATATTATGTTGGAATTACCCTGGCCATGATAGGTATAGTTACCTGGAACCTGTGGGGGGAGGTCTATAAAGGACTTGGAGATGCCCTCAAATATGCATCCTTTCAGGTAGTTTCCATTCTCACCACCACAGGATATGCAACTGCAGATTTTGAGAAGTGGAGACCCCTTTCAAAGGCCATATTGCTTATAGCCATGTTCATTGGGGGATGTGCAGGTTCCACAGGGGGAGGGATCAAGGTGGTGAGGATGGTTGTCATGTGGCGTCATATAAGGGGTGAGGTGAAAAAGGTCCTCCATCCAAGGGCGGTGTTTTCTGTAAAGCTGGGTAAGACAAAACTATCTTCAGATGTGATGGGGAGTATCTGGAGTTTTTTCTTCCTCTACCTGATTATTGTTGTGATGAGTTTTGTGATATTAACTTCCCTGGGAGTGGATATGGAGACCTCCCTCTATGCCTCGGTGGCGTGCATGGGAAATATTGGACCTGGCTTTGCAGGGGTGGGACCCATGGACAATTATGCCCATCTTCCTGGTATGGCAAAATGGGTACTCAGCTTTTGTATGATATTGGGCAGGCTGGAGATATATACCCTCCTGGTCCTATTCTCGCGTAACTTTTGGGAAAAGTAACACCCCTTTTTTGCAATTTTCTCCTTTTTGAGACAAAGACAAAAATTAGTCTCCTCCATTAGAAGGGGCAAATAGATATCCATATTCTCTGGCAATGGAGAGGGTCTTTGCGAGTATGTCGTCGGCAATAAGGTCCAGGCTGGAGCGAGATAGGAAGTGAAGAGATTGGTCCAGGTAACTGGTCAAGGTCTCAGGTTGATAAAAAAAGGTCCATACCACTGAACAGATACTTCTAACTGAAGAGCCCTCCTGAAACTCTGGCATAGAATTTATCTCTACTACAATGCGTTTTTCTGTCTTCCTGGCGGGTCTAAAGAGATTTGAGGATACAATCTTCTCCTCCAGTCTAAGGGCAAGTGCCTTTCCCAGGGCATCTGTATGGGAGTAAAGTATCTCCACTGGAAGGGGTTTATATTCCCCCTGGCTCTCTCTTTCCTTTCCCTCAGGGGGGAGGGGGGGAGAAGATGTGCTATTGGTATCTCCCAGAGAGATAGATGAGATGCTTAAAAGCAATACCAGGATACCTACAATGGATAGTTTTTTTCTCATGGCCTGTTTTGACTTGAGGTTATAGGATTTGGCGGAGAGGGTGGGATTTGAACCCACGTGGCGAAGGTCTTTCGCCAACCCGATTTC
>Ga0256914_1004692_pt1 | contig 10133 bp, 7 predicted proteins | sample HulkmetaG_FD_191571 | JGI IMG/M metagenome (GOLD analysis project Ga0256914, IMG submission 191571) | Hydrothermal chimney microbial communities from Main Endeavour vent field at the Juan de Fuca Ridge, Pacific Ocean - Hulk | ecosystem: Environmental > Aquatic > Marine > Hydrothermal vents ...
TGAACGGCCTCCTCGAGACCAGGCCCTGACCGGGAACAGCTTCCCTGAACCGGGGCAACCCTGAAGAGTTTGTTCTGCCCGGCGAAAGGCAGGCACCGGAGCAGCCTGTTCGTAACCGATCACAGGGCATGTAACCCGGCAGTATATCATCCTTTCAGGCTGTCATTGGTCACAGATGCTGCAGATCTGCACGATCCCTCCTGGCCGCTATAGCCCCACGAAGCGGCCAGGAGGGATCGTGTGAAGACGCGGTGCCTGTGATCAATTACACCTGTCTCCTACTTCTGTTCCTCCTTGGGGATGGTCACCGTGACCGGATCAGAGAACTCGCTGCTCAGGCCATCCTCGTCCACGGCTCTGACCTGGAAACGGTAGGTTCGCCCCGGTTCCAGGCTCTCGGTGTAGAGAAAGCCGGTTTCGCCGGTGGAGCCGATCTTGGTGGCCAGGAAGCCGATGGAATACACGCTGTATTCCCGGATGTCCTTTTCCGGGTTGGCCTGCCAGCTGAGATAGATGCCCTCTGGCCTCTGTTCCGCCTGTAGTCCCCTTGGCGGGACAGGAAGCGGCTTGGTCGTGGCCTGCACCACCTCGGAAAGCCGGCCTTCCAGACCGTCCTGGTCGATGGCCCTGAGGCGGTAATAGTAGGTCCGGCCGTCAGCCAGGCCAGAATCGGTGAAGCTCAGCTCTGTCTTGTCCACCTTGCCGACCCGTTCCACCACGATATCGCTGCTGTTGCCCCGGAATATCTCGTAGGCGACAATGTCCTCCTCCGGGTTGGCCTGCCAGTGCAGGGTAATGGACCGCAGGAGGCCGCTCTCGGTGGTGATGCCGGCCACCGGTCGCGGCGGGGCCTTGGTGGTGGCGGAGACGGTCCTGGAATCCTCGGACTGGAGGTCCACCACGTTCACCGACCGGATCCGGTAATAATAGAGGGTGTCGTCCCGGAGCGGTTTGTCCCAGGTTCCCTTGTCGATGTATTCCTGCTGTTCCCGGCCGCGGACGAAATCGATCTGCTGGAACTGTTTGTACTGGTCTCTGCTTCTGAAGATCGCATACCCCTTCACGTCAGGATCGGAGACCGCTTCCCAGTAAAGGGGGACCTTCCTCGGCTGCCGGTCTATGGCGCCCACGCCGCGGGGCGGTTCCGGGGCTCCCTTGGTCATGCCGGCAATGATTTCCGAGTCCTCGCTTTCCACGCCGACAATATTCCGGGTGTGGATGGTGTAGTAGTAGAGGCTGTTGTCCTTGAGGGTACCGTACCGGTGGAATCCCTTCTGTTCCCCATAGTCGGTGTAGCTCTGCTGTCGCCGGTCGTTGATGACCGCGATCTCGGTGAACGGGCCACTCTGTTTTTCGCTGCGGTAGATGACATAGCCGTTGACGTTGGGATCCTGGGAGGGTTCCCAGAACAGCTGGATGAACCGCACGTTCTTTCCGGCCGAGTAGAACTTGGAGACCGGCGCGGGCTGACCGGTGGTCCGCACCGGAAAGGGAGGTGCCGGGATGTTGGCCAGGCCCGAGGGGCTGATACCCAGGATGGTGTAGTAATAGATTCGGTCGTCCTGAAGGTGATCATCCTCCAGGATGACAGGCGACTGGCCGTTGGGCACTGGTCCGGTTTTGGGGGTGAAGGTGCCGTTGGGCCGGTCGGAGCCCAGGAGCTGGTAGGCGGAAAAGACATGGGGCGGATCGGGCCGAACGATGATCCGCACCTTACGGATTTCGCCCTGGGTGGCCAGGATCTTCGGCTGGGGCAGCAGGGGCGTGTAGATGTCGCCCGCCTCGTGGACCAGCTTGTCCAGCAGCGAGTCCAGGGCGCCGGCCATGGCGGTCTCGATCTCCCGGGCTGAGAGCCCCTCATCTCCTCCGCCCTTGCGGCATATCAGCTCGATGGACCAGGCGACTTCCTCCTTCTGGACATCGATGAGCTTGACCTGGTAGCGGGCCGCCGGCGTATCGGACAGCGAGTAGCCGCTCAAGATGCCGGAAGGCTGCAGCTCGATCCGGCCGGTGAGAACGCCCCGCACCTTGAGAGCCCTCCCGGCCCGGATGGCGGTGGGCAGATCTTCCACGGCCCGAAGATAATCGATGTTTTCCAGGCACCAGTCAGCCACCGTGTCCAGCGGCAGGATATTGTACTTCTTCAGCCTGTCCAGGGCAGAGTAGAAACTCTGGGTCATCCGTTCGGCCAGGGGCGAGTTCTCGGCCTGGAAGGGGAGGACGGCCACATCTCTGATGATGGTTTCCCGGATCTGGGGATGAATCGTGATGGTGGTGTCGCTGCATGGCACACCGCTGTGTTCTGCAGCGCCGGCCTTGCCGGCTGCACTTGCCGTGTGCACGGAAAAGAGGAGCAAAAGAAAAACGAAACAGGATCGGGTGAGCATGTGGTATCGCATGATGTCATAACTGTGGTGTGATTGCTCGGAGAGGCTGCAGGATAGCATTTCTGCAGTAAAATACCAGCCGCAATATAGCAGATCCTGGTGGTTTTGGAAACCTGAACCGAACACGGCTCTTCTGTTTGCCGGAAAGCGATGACCAGGGGGGCTGGCCGAAGAGGCAGATGCAAAACGGCCGGTTCAGTGCACCCTGGCGGCCAGCCGCCGAACCCGTTCCAGACACTCGTCGAGATCAAAGGTGAGGATTTGCCGACGGTGCATGACCATGGTGCCGTCGATGAAGACCGTGTCCACGTCACTACCGCTGGCAGCATAAACGAGAAGATCACCATTGTACATGGGCTGGAGATGCGGCCTGGCGCAGTCGAGGAGAATCAGGTCGGCCGGGTTTCCAGGCTCCAGGGAACCCGGGGCAGTGCCCGGCAGCCCGGCAAGGCGGCCTGTGCCCATGGCCAGGGCGGCACCGGCCGGGACCGCCTCCGGATCTCCGGTCGCTACTTTCTGCAGTTTTGCGCAGAGATCCATCTCCCGGAACATGTCCAGGCCGTTGTTGCTCGCCGGTCCGTCGGTGCCGAGCCCTACCCGCATGTCCCGGGCCAGCATGGAGGCCACGGGGGCGATGCCCGAGGCCAGCTTCATGTGACTCTGCGGACAGGGAACTACCGGACACCGGCCGGCTGCCAGGATATCCAGGTCCCTTTCATCGCACCAGACGCAGTGGACACAGACGGTATCCTGGTCCAGGACACCGAGGTTCTGCAGATGCCGAACCGGCGTCGATCCCTTGCGCTCCCTGATCAGTTCCTTTTCCTGTCCGGTCTCGGCAAGATGGATGAAGAGCGGCACCCCGTGCCTGCGGGCCAGTTCCTTGGCCCCGGTGATGGTTCGGTTGGAACAGGTGTAGGGTGAGTGGGCAAAGAGTGCCGGTGTGACCAGAGTACAGCGGTCTTTCCATGCTGCGAGGAATGCGTCGGCAACCTCGAGGTTGCGCCTGGGGTCAGCCACTCCCGGGGCCGGGAAGTCGATGATCCCCTGGGCGGCTATGGCCCGGATACCGGCATCGCGGAAGGCACGGGCCGCCTCCTCGCCATGGAAGTAGCCGTCTGCCACGGTGGTGGTGCCGGAGAGGATCATTTCGGCTGCGGCCAGCTTGGAGCACCAGTAGACCATTTCCGGATGCACGTGGCGCGCCTCTGCCGGAAAGATGTGCTCGTTGAGCCATGCGGAAAGTTGCAGGTCATCGGCCATGCCCCGGAACAGGGTCATGGCGGCGTGGCAGTGAAGGTTCACCAGGCCGGGCATGGCCAGCATGTCCCTGCCGTCCAGGACCTGCTTTGCTCTTCCAACCGGTCGGCCCCGCCTCCCGGTTTCCAGGAGAGCGATCCGGCCATGGGCCAGGCCGACATCCCCCTGCCTGATCACGGCTTTTGCTCCCTCCCAGGTGAGGATGTCCACATTGACGATCAGGTGATCCAGGTCCATATCTGCTTGCCAAAGCACGCCTGCATGGTGTATCACAGGAGCGAATGAAAATGAATGATGAAACAGAGTATACACGGTTCTCCGGCCAGGGCAAGATCCATGATGGCCCGGCCCGTACCGCCCCCTATCCGGTAAGTCGCCTGGCCGCGCCGGTGACCCTTGTCGATCTGGCCAGGGAGATCGACCGGGCCGACAGGCTCCTGGCCAGCCATGTCGAGGGGAAACTGGCGGTGATCGCCCGTCAGATAAGAAACCTGCAGGAGGAGGCCAGGGAGATCCTGGACAAGGTGCGTCGCGACCAGGAACTGCACAGGGCGCGGTGCGCCTTCCGCCGCCGGGTCGGACAGACCTATTTCCTCTACCGGAAGGAGGACGGCTCGCTCTGGTTTTCCATGCTCTCGCCTGAGGAATGGGGGGGCGGCTTGGCAGACAGGTTCGAGGGGGCTTACCGGCTGGAAACGGATATGAGCTGGACCCCGGTCCACGGCCGGGACGGCAAATACGGGTGACGAGGAGCATCTATGGGATTTCAGTGTGGTATCGTCGGCCTGCCCAACGTGGGCAAGTCGACTATTTTCAACGCCCTCACCGCGGCGGCCATCGAGGCGGAGAACTATCCGTTCTGCACCATTGAACCGAATGTCGGGGTGGTGCCGGTGCCGGACCAGCGGCTGGATCGGCTGGCGGAGCTGGTGAAGACCCGCAGCAAGGTGCCCACCCAGATGGAATTTGTCGATATCGCCGGTCTGGTGAAGGGGGCCAGCCAGGGCGAGGGGCTGGGCAACCAGTTCCTGGGCCACATCCGGCAGGTGGATGCCATTGTCCACGTGGTCCGCTGCTTCGAAGACGACAACATTGTCCACGTGGATGGCAGTATCGATCCGGTCCGGGATGCCGAGATCATCTCCACCGAGCTGGTCCTGGCCGATATGGCCACCGTGGAGAAACGGCTGGCCAAAACGAAGACCCAGGCCAAGTCGGGCGACAGGCAGCTGCTGGGCGATGCGGTCTTTCTGGAGGAATTGCTGGATATGCTCTCCCAGGGCAGACCGGCCCGGCTGGCCGAGCCGGAAACCGACCGGCAGCGGGAACTGATCCGGGAGCTCTGCCTGTTGACGGCAAAACCGGTGCTCTATGTGGCCAACGTGAACGAGGAGGACCTTGCCGCCGGCAATGAACACGTGCGACGGCTGGAGGAGGCGGCTGCCGCGGAACAGGGCGCTGTGGTGACCATTGCCGGGGCCATCGAACAGGAACTGAGCCAGCTCGATGAGCAGGAACGGCAGGAGTTCCTGGAGGAAATGGGCCTGGAGGAACCCGGCCTGACCAGGCTCATCCACGCCGGCTATGCGCTGCTGGACCTGATAACCTTTTTCACGGTCGGCGAAAAGGAGACCAGGGCCTGGACCATCCGGCGGGGAACGACCGCTCCGGGAGCGGCGGGAAAGATCCACACCGATTTCGAGCGCGGCTTCATCAGGGCCGAGGTGATCTCGTACCAGGACTATATCGGCTGCGGCTCGGAGGCCGCGGCCAGGGACAAAGGGCTGATGCGTTCCGAGGGCAAGGAGTATGTCGTCCAGGACGGCGACTGTATCCTCTTCCGGTTCAATGTCTGAAAGAGGGGCGAATGTGAGACCGACAGAAAAGAAAACCTTTGTCGCCGATCTCCGGGAAGGCTTGCTGGTGGAGGATCTCTTCCTGGTAGCCCGGAAGACACTTGCCGAGACCAGGGCCGGCAAACCCTACCTGGCCCTGACCCTCATGGACCGGACAGGAGAGATCGAGGCCCGGGTATGGGAAAATGCCGGCCGCTACGACGCTGCCGCAGAGGTGGGCGGGGTGATTTTTCTCCAGGGCATGGCCAGGTCCTTCCGCGACCAGTTGCAGCTCAACATCACCAGCCTGCAGGCAGCCGACAGCAGCCGGATCGACCTGGAGGATTTCATGCCCTCCTCGCCCAGGGATCGCGGGGAGATGGTGGCAGAGCTGCATTCCTGGATCGACACCATCCGGGATCAGGGCCTGGCGGAACTGCTCCGGACCATCTTTGCCGGGGAGATCCTGGAGTCGTTCAGCAGGGCACCGGCAGCCAAGAAGATGCATCATGGCTACCTGGGTGGCCTGCTGGAGCACACCCTCTCCGTGGTCAGCCTGGCGGACAGGCTGGCTGACCATTATCCCGGGCTGGACCGGGATCTTCTCCTGACCGGTGCCCTGGTGCATGATCTGGCCAAGATCAGGGAGTTCAGCTTCACCGCGCTGCCTTTTGACTACACCAGTCCCGGCCGGCTGCTCGGCCACCTGGTGCTGGGCGTGGAAATGGTGCGGGAGGCGGCCCGGAACGTTTCCGGACTGGGCGAGGAGCGGCTCGACCAGGTGGCCCACCTCATCCTCAGCCATCACGGCCGCCACGAGTTCGGCTCTCCGGTACTGCCCATGACCCAGGAGGCCCTGGTGCTCCATCATATCGACGATATGGATGCCAAGATGAACTATACCGACCAGCTGCGGGAAAAGATCCAGGAGCCGGGATACCACTGGTCCGACTACCAGCGGCCCCTGGAGCGGTTTCTGTATCTCAGGGCGGCCGAGGACGGGACAGGCCGGCAGGAACAAGATCCCTCTCCACCGGCGAGGAGAGAGCCCGGCAGGAAGACGGCTGCCCGGAAGCATGATCCGCTCAGGCAGCAGAGGCTGTTCTGATGGGAGGAGCGGCCGGCGCTGGGGATCATGTTCGCTGAGATCGTCGGGCAGCCCAAGGCGGCAAGACTGCTCACCAGGGCCCTGACCGGAGACCGGTTGGCCCATGCCTATCTGTTCACCGGTCCGGACGGGGTGGGCAAGACCACCATGGCCCGCCAGATGGCGGCCATTCTCCTCTGCCGGGGCAGGGAGAACAGGCCCTGCCGTCACTGCCCGGGCTGCATCAAGTTCCGCTCCGGAAATCATCCGGATTTTCTGGAGATCAGGCCGGATGGGGCGGCCATCAGGATCGACCAGGTCCGGGAGCTGAAACGGGGGCTTCCCTTTCCACCCTTCGAGGCCGCCATGCGGGTGATCCTCATGCTCGAGGTACAGACCATGCGGCGCGAGGCGGCAAACAGCCTGCTCAAGATCCTGGAGGAGCCGCCCAGGAACAATCTCTTCCTCCTGGTCGCCTCCCAGGGTGAACCGCTTCTGGACACCATACGTTCCCGCTGCCAGGTCATCCCCTTCTATGCCCTGTCGTTGGAGGATGCGGCAGATGTCCTCCAGAGCAACGATCCGTCCCTGGATCGTGATGCCGCCCTGGAGCTTGCCGTCCTGACCGACGGCTGTCCGGGCAAGGGAGCCGTGGTGGCCGGCCGGGAGATCGTGGCCATGGAACTGGACATCCTGGATGCCATCCTGAAGCCCGGCCGCAGCGAGGCCGAGACCGTGGAAGAAATGCTCCACCTGGCGGTCCGGATGGCGGAGCTGAAGGATGATCTGCTGTTTCTCCTCGATCTGTTGCAGAATTTTTTCAAGGATGCCTTGAAGCTCACCCTTGGCGGAGCAGGCATCCTCCCGGATACCGGTCCGGGCGAACACCGGCTTGCCGCGGCAAGAGAACGGTGGAATTTGCAGGAACTTTCTGATAAGGTACTGGCTGTCCAGGATGCCCGCAAAGCCCTGGACAGGAACTGTAATCGTGGTCTGGTGTGCGAAGTCCTGCTGCTCGGGCTGGTCAAGACCGGTCGACCGGCTTCCCCTCCCGGCTCCTGAAACCCGAAACCGGAACTATCCATGTCCACAGCCAAGACGGAACAGGAAGAACAGGAAAAGGAACAGTCCGCAAAAAACGGGTCGCTGTTCCATTATCACATCCGTTATCGGAAAGAGGGACGGGAGATCACCGTCCAGTCAAGGCTGGATGACCTGACGCCCGGCACGGTGGTGATGGTCAGGACCGATCATGGTCCGGAGCCGGCTGTGATCGTGTCGAAATCTCCGGAGCTTCCTCTGTCCCGCTCCGGCGGCCAGGACGGGCTTCCCCTGGTAACCAGGCCGGCCACGAGAGAGGAAGAGGAAAAGTATGCCCGGCTGCCGCTCCTGGAGCAGGAGGCCTTTGCCATCTGCCAGGAGAGGATCGACTACCTGCGCCTGCCCATGAACCTGGTCCGGGTGGAGCGGTTTTTCAACGGTTCCAAAATCATCTTTTATTTTACGGCAGAGAGCCGGGTGGATTTCCGCGAGCTGGTCAAGAACCTGGTCCAGGAGTTCCGCACCCGGGTGGAGATGCGCCAGATCGGTGTCCGCCACGAAACGCAGATGACCGGTGGTATCGGCGCCTGCGGCAGGGAGCTGTGCTGCAGTTCCTTTCTGAAGAAGTTCGACTCCGTGTCCATCAAGATGGCCAAGATGCAGGACCTGCCGCTCAATCCGGCCAAGATCTCCGGGGTGTGCAACCGGCTGCTCTGCTGCCTGACCTACGAGCATGACGTGTATCAGAGGATCCGTGCGGAAATGCCGCGGATCGGCAGACAGATCCGGTACCAGGGTCAGGTGTACCGGGTTGTCCGGCACCTGCCGCTTCAGGAGAAGATCCTGGTGAGTTCCAGGGAGACAGGAGAGCTGGTCCTGGACAGGGAGGAGTGGCAGGCGGCCAGGGTTGTCGGCCAGGGAAGCGGCAAGCAGAAGGGTCAGGAAGGCAGAGAAAAAAAATCAGGTCCGAAAAAGGGGCCGGAGAACAGGAACAAGGCACAAGACAAACAGAAATGACAACCTACGTCACCACCCCGATCTACTATGTCAATGCCATGCCCCACCTGGGACATGCCTATACCACCATTGTCACGGATACCTATAGCCGGTTCCGACGGCTGTGCGGCGATGACGTCCGTTTCCAGACCGGCACCGACGAGCATGGGGAAAAGATCGCCCAGGCAGCGGCGAAAGAGGGAATCGAGCCGCGGGAATATGTGGACCGCATTGCGGCGGCCTTCCGGGAGACCTGGCCTCTGCTGGCCATCGAGCCGGACCATATCATCCGGACCACTGATCCGGATCATGTCCGTACCGTGCAGGAGATCCTGCGCAAAGTCCACGGGCAGGGCGACATCTATTTCAGTGAATACTCGGGTCATTACTGCCAGGGATGCGAACGGTTTCTGACCGAGAAGGAGCTGGTCGACGGCCGCTGTCCGGACCACCAGACCGTTCCCAGGGAGATCTCCGAGCAGAACTATTTCTTTCGCATGTCCCGTTACCAGGACTGGCTTGTCCACCATATCCGCGAGAATCCGGAATTCATCACCCCGGAGCGCTACCGGAACGAGGTCCTGTCCTTCTTGCGGGAGCCCCTGGAGGATCTCTGTATTTCCAGGCCGGTATCCCGTTTGACCTGGGGCATTCCCCTGCCTTTTGACGACAGGTTCGTCACCTATGTCTGGTTCGATGCCCTGATCAACTACCTGACCGGCATAGGATATCCCGATGGTGAGGATTTCCGCCGGTACTGGCCGGTGGCCGAGCACGTGATCGCCAAGGACATTCTCAAGCCCCATGCCATCTACTGGCCCACCATGCTCAAGGCCATGGGACTGGAGCCGTACAGAAAGCTGCACGTGCACGGCTACTGGAATGTGGATGAGACCAAAATGTCCAAGTCCATCGGCAACGTCATCCGTCCCGGAGAGCTGGTGGAGGAGTATGGGGCGGACACGGTACGCTACTTTGTCCTCCGGGAGATGCATTTCGGCCTGGATTCCTCCTTTTCCCGGGAGGCCATCGTGGCCCGCCGCAACGCTGACCTGGCCAATGACCTGGGCAACCTCTTCTCCCGTTCCCTGACCATGATCAACAAGTATGCCGGCGGGATCGTGCCGGAGTGGAAGGCGGAGACACTCCGGGAGGATGACCGGGAGCTTGCCGACGCCTGTACCGAGATGGTGAACCGGTACCGCCAGGCCATGGATGCCTTCGGTTTCCACCTCGGGTTGCAGGCAATATGGGAGGTGATCGGGCTCCTGAACCGGTACATCGTCAACAATGCCCCTTGGGAACTGGCCAAGGATCCGGAACAACAGGATCGTTTGAACACGGTGCTCTATCATCTTGCCGAAACGTTGCGGATCATCAGCCTGGTTCTGCGGCCGGTGATGCCGGATGCGGCGGAAAAGATGGCCGTGGCCCTGGGGCTGGAGGCCGAACTGGCCGGGGCCACCCTGGAGGCGGCCGCCTGGGGCGGCATGCGGCCGGGCACCAGGACGAAAAAGGGTGCCCAGC
>Ga0256914_1004693_pt1 | contig 10131 bp, 10 predicted proteins | sample HulkmetaG_FD_191571 | JGI IMG/M metagenome (GOLD analysis project Ga0256914, IMG submission 191571) | Hydrothermal chimney microbial communities from Main Endeavour vent field at the Juan de Fuca Ridge, Pacific Ocean - Hulk | ecosystem: Environmental > Aquatic > Marine > Hydrothermal vents ...
TCTTCATATTAAACAATGGTTCTATACTCCAATACTCTTCAATGACAATACAGGATAGCAATGATAATGTGATTGGAATGTTTACGTATGGAAAGAATAATAAAAAATGTAATTTAATGCATCAGCGTTCTAAGTCCCACAGTGATAAATATCAGAGTTTTGATGCGATGAATTATACTGAAAAAGTGTTAGCCCATAAACTTAAATGGATTACAATTAACGATCCGTTTGGGAACATTCCTCCTCGATCTGTTCCTGCTTTGAGGACTGATGTTATGAGTACATATCCGTTTAACAAAAATATCGATGTGCTTGCTGTAAGAAGTTATGGATTCCATAAACCCGTGATTGATGTTTTTAAAAGTTTTTATGAATATTATGGGTATAATCCTGATGACATTACTGTAAACCTTGGTGTTGAGCAAATAAATCAAATAATTGAAACACAATTTCAAAGCGAAATTCAAAGACAGGATTCTTTTCCTGTTCCTTCATCTTATTTTTCCCTCCCAATTAATGCTTCTTTCTTATTATTAAATACATTAGGAGCAACATTGAGTATTAACTCTTCTATTCACGTTCCTGTTTCTGGTGTTAGAAAAGAATGGGTGTATAAACAAACAACCGGAACAATTACGGGAGATTATAATTATGCTGAACTAATTGCCACTACTTTATGGTATTCTTTCTGGCACGATTCTAATCTTTTTTGGCCTGATGATGATGCTCCATACAATGCAGATTATTTAAACAATCCAGGGAGTAACTATGGAGGTTTTTTCTCGCGTGTGAGAGTATTTTTAGATGCCTATGGTTCAGGCTTTTATGTACACTATGCCTCTACCTATTATTACAAAGTAGCTGTTAGTGTACCAATGTACGGAACCGATTATTATTACTTTTCTGCAACCAATACTTTTTACAATGTTAGAATTGACTGATATTTTTATGTCTGTGCGGTCTATTCATATCAATATGGTAGATTAAGTTGAGTGGATGGAACAGGAAAGTTGTCCACCTGGTACCAGGTGGACATATTAGAAATCAAATCCATTTAAAGTAAATTTTATCATCAATATAATCCAACTTTTTACGTATTTGTTATAATAACATACAAATGTAAATTGTATAAAAAAACAGTGTAAAAAGATTTTACACATTATTAAAAACCCATATGAAAACTACATAAACATTGGCATTAACCTTTAAATAAAAACATTCCATAAAAACTTTTAGAAATACTTGACAGGGAAAAATTTAATTATACACTTTAATGTGTAAGTTGTATTTTAAGGAATAAATATGCAAACGAGGGTGCATTGATGCAACATGTGTTATTTGTTACACAGATACAGATGATAATTTATAAAGCCTTTTATTGTCTATGGAGGTATGATGGCAAAATTTAAAACTTCGTTATATAACATAAACTTTCGAAATAATAAAGGTGATTTTGTTCTTGTTAATCTTTTAAGTAGAGCAATTGCAGAAGTGGAAAAGAAAAATGAAGATATAGTTAAATATTTCCTGAATAATCCCAATGCCATACCTAAAAGTGTAAGCGAAGAAAAGATTTTCAATGAGCTGAAATATGGAGGATATATAGTTGATCAAGATTTTGATGAAATAGGGCACATTAGATTAAAGAATCTAATGGATCGCTTTGATCGTTCAATTGTAAGTATAACAATAATGCCCACAATGCAGTGTAATTTTGATTGTGTTTATTGTTATGAAAAAAAGTCTGGTTCAGTGATGAGTTTTACTATTGCAGACTCGGTAATTCAGTTTCTGACAAAAATGGTGAAAGAGAAAAGGGTTATTAACCTTGGGTGGTTTGGAGGGGAGCCATTAATTGCTTTTCGTATTATTGAATATATAAACTCTGCTGTAGTTTATTCTGCTAAAAAGTATAAAACCAAGTTTAATTCTTTTATAACGACAAATGGTTACCTTTTAGATGAAGAAAAGATTAACAGATTGGAAAGTTTGAATATTAATTCTCTTCAAATTACTTTAGATGGACCTCCAGAATATCATGATAGATACAGGAGGTTAAAAGGTGGTGGCGGTACATTTAGTAAAATTTTTTATAATCTCGAAAATTTGTTTAGGAAAACGACCAATGTGTCTGTAAAACTTAGAGTTAATGTTGGTCCTGATAACTACAACTCCATAGAGAAATTACTTGACATGATCAAAGTTTTGCCTAAAGAGAGGTTTGTAATTTATTTCAGATGGATTTTTAAAGGTTCAGATCTTAATCCAGAATTTCACAGAAGAGTCGATCTTTTCATGGGCTCCCCTAAAGAAAAATTTTTAAAGTTAGCAAATCTTTTTTATAAAGCAATTGACCAAGGGTATAATGTAATGCTTCCTATTTTGAATGGTAACGTATATTGTGAGTATGATAGAATAAATTCTATCCTCATTGGGCCTAATGGAAATTTGTATCTTTGTACAGTTGCTGTAGGTGAAGAGGCAAAAGCAGGAAAAATTACTCCTGAGGGTCCAGTGTATAATAGAAACACATATGAAAAATGGCACAATTTTTCTGCCTTTAGCGACGAAAAATGTATAACCTGCCCTCTTTTGCCCCTTTGTTTTGGTGGCTGCAGAAATGCTCGTATGAATGGTATGCCCCGGGGTTGTCCGGAGGAACTGGGATATATAGAAGAGTTTGCCAAGCTTTGGTATTATGTAAAAAAAGCAGAAAAAGGTGGTTGAAGAAATGAAGGTTTCAGAGTGGAATATATGCATTCCTTATAATAAGGGTGAAATTCTTTTAAATGAGATAACAAATGCTATTTTATATGTGGAAGATGAGAATGTTGAAGAAGCCAATAGAGCAATTAATGGTGATTTTCAAGTAAAAAATGAAATTATAAATAGCCTTATTCAAGGTGGGTTTATAATACCAGATGACTTTGATGAAACAGATAGACTTAAATCTCGTTTTAATGCCTATAAATTCAGTAGTAAATTTTTGCGTTTTACGATTGCTCTTACTCTTGATTGTAATTTTAGTTGTCAGTATTGTTATCAAAGTCAACTTGTTCCATTTGCCAGGCCCAATACACATAAAAGGTTCGATGAAGAAATGCTTAGAGCAGTCCTAACAGCAACGGAAAATCTTATAAAGTCGGAGAGACCACATGTCTTGAGTATTACATACTATGGAGGAGAACCTTTACTTGAACTCAAAAAGTTACTTGAATTTAGCAATGCTTACAAAAAAATGTCTAAGGACTATGATCTGAGATATACTTCTTTTGTTGTTACCAATGGCTATCTATTAACTAAAAATGTGGCAAAAAAATTAGTGCAATCTGGAGTTAACTCAGCACTGGTTACGTTAGATGGAACTCAAGAATTTCACGATAAATATCGCCCTCTAAAAGATGGAAGTGGTACATTTGAAACTATTTACAGGAATATTAAAGAAGTAACAGAGATAATGGATATTACTCTTAGAATTAACATTTCAAAGGATAGCGTTGGTTCGGTAAAAAAACTAATAAGAAGACTTGCTGCTGATGGAGTTAAAGTCGATTTTGATTTTCAGATGATAGAGGTTGTCCCGGGTTTGCCATCTAATTTTCATGATGGGCTTTTAACTTTAGAAGAGTTTGCAAAAGTTGAAGTTGATCTATATAAAGAAGTGTTTAAATGTTTTCCAAATTATGAGTTTAATCCATTCTCTGAGATAAGACCAGCAAGATGTGATGCTCTGTGTAAGAATTCTTTTGTAGTTGAACCAGATGGAAAACTTTACAAATGTTGGGGGGAAGTTGGAAGTAGTAGGGCTAATGTAGGAAAAATAAATTTGAACGGTAGTATAAGTTTAAATCATAGATTAGATACTTGGCTTGCCTATTCTCCGTTCGAAGATGAAGAATGTAAGCGATGTAAGATATTCCCACTTTGTATGGGAGGATGTGTTTTTAATAGTTTGCTATTTGAAAAGTTGCATGTTTCTCCTATTAAAAAGCCATACAGGTGTATCCCTCTCAGATATAACCTTGAAGCTATTGTAAAATTATTTACAGAAAGAAGGAGGTGTCAGAATGGATTTCATAAATAATCCAATTACTGAAAAGGAAATGAATTATTTTAGTTTGTGTGATGGGAATCCTTGTGGAGATTATAATAATGTTTGTGGGGGATGTGTTAATAAAGACTGTCCGGGAGGTGTTCCTCGAAAGCATGAACCTGAATGGCCCTGGCATTGTGCACAGGTTAATAAATGAATAAATGGCATATGCTGTAGAGGTCGAAAACCTTTCTAAAATATACAAGAAAGAAGGAGACACTTTCTTCGCTCTGAAAAATATCAATTTATGCATTAATAAGGGTGAGGTTTTTTCTATTTTAGGACCAAATGGTGCTGGTAAGACAACTCTTCTTAAAATTATATCTACTCTTGTTTTGCCCAGTTCGGGTGTGGTAAAAATTAATGGGTATGATATTTGTAGGAATGAGAGTAAAGTTAGGAGAATCATAGGTGTTTCCACTGGATTTGAAAGATCTTTTTACTATAGACTTAGCGGATATAGGAATTTATTATTTTTTGGCTCGCTTTACGGTATTCCTCGAAATATTTTAAAAAACAGAATAAAACTTTTGTTAAAGGAATTCGACTTAGATCAGGCAGGTTATGTTCCATATATGAAGTATTCCATGGGTATGAAAAAGAAACTTTCTATTATCAGAGCACTTCTTCACGATCCTGATATTTTTATCTTTGATGAGCCAATGTCTTCCCTGGATGTTAAAACTGTGATTAAATTAAGAGAAAAAATTCATTTGTTAAAAAAATCTGGAAAGACGATAATTATTGCAACACACAATATAGAAGAAGCTGAAAAAGTCTCCGATAGAATTGCTGTAATGAACAAAGGTGTAATTAAGAAAATAGGAACGCCGCACGAATTAAAGAAATTACTAAATGTTAAAATTGTGGATATATTTCTGTCTGAGAGTTTCAGTAACGAGAAGAAGCGTATTGCTAAGATATTTCATGATTGGATCTATGATATATCAGACAATAAAATTAGCTTAGCTTTAAGTAATGAAGGGGAACTTTCTAAAATACTTAAACTCCTGGAATTGCTGGGAGTTAGTTATTTTGATATAACTATTCATGATTCTGATCTTGAGAAAATTTTTATTTTTTTAACGGAGGATAAGAATTGAAGAATTTTTTTGTAAAATTTGTGAATTTCGTTATAAGAGATTTTTTTATAGCCATAAGTTATAAAATCAATTTAGTTATCGGCATGATTGGAATGTTCTTTGGTGTCTTGAAGTTCGGTTTTATGGCTCATTTTTTACAATTTGGCAATTCATTTCCTTCTCTTTCTTCCTATGGTGGAAGTCTTATTTCCTATTTGATTACAGGCGGTATATTTATGAGTTATGTAAATGTTGCAATGAATTCATTTAAGTCAGCAATAAGATCAGAGCAAATATCTGGTACTCTTGAGTATCTTTTATTAAGTGATACTCCCATATATCAAATAATTATTTTTAGTGGAATTTCTAATTTTCTCTGGACAACGTTAGATGCAATATCTGTACTTTTGGTTGTTTCGGTTATTTTTGATATGAAAATGAATATCAATTTTGGTTTATCTCTATTTATCATTTTAATTACTATAATATGCATAAGTGGGATAGGATTTGCCAGCGCAGGGATTATAATGGTAACTAAAAAGGGAGACCCGATAGGATGGTTATTTACAACTTTGACTGGTGTTTTAAGTGGAGTTTTTTATCCAATTTCGTTTCTACCAAAATGGATTAGATTTTTTTCATATTTGCTTCCTCCAACGTATGCCTTGAAAGCTTTGCGAAAAGCACTTCTAACTGGGTCGAGTTTTGCTTCAGTAAAATCTCAAATTTATGTGCTTTTATTAATGACTATAATTACTGTTCCTATCGGTGTTTTTGTGTTTAAAAAAGGGTATGATAGAGCACGTGTTGAGGGAAGCCTTATTGAATATTAATGGTAATGTGTTTAGAATTTGATTTAGTTTAGATTTAAAGTATCAATTTAAAGTGTTAACTATTAGTTAATTAGTTGAATAATACGCCACTTGATTTTTTATTTTTCTTTTTTACAATAGTAGTGATTACACACTCTCTGGATTCTACGGAAGGTACGCTTTTTGCGTCTCCGGGAAGAAGAAGGAGAGGAGGAAAAACTAATACAGGAGGTAATAAAATGGCAGTAGTAACTATGAAAGAGCTCCTTGAAGCAGGAGCACACTTTGGTCATCAAACGAGAAGATGGGATCCAAGAATGAAAGAGTACATTTATGCAGAAAGGAACGGAATCCACATCTTCGATCTCAGAATTACCGTCAAAAAGGTTGAAGAAGCCTACAATTTTGTTTCCAACCTTGCTAAAGAGGGCGGAAAAATCATTTTTGTCGGTACAAAAAAAGCGGCGCAAGATATTGTAAAAGAAGAGGCGCTTAGATGTGGTATGTATTATGTTAATCAGCGTTGGGTAGGAGGCCTTCTTACCAATTTTAACACAATCAGGGAAAGGATTAATAAACTGAAGGAACTTGAAAAACTTGAAGAGGAAGGTTATCTTGAAACAATTTCTATTAAGGAAAAAGTTAAAATTCAAAGGGAACTTTCAAAACTAAGAAAACTTTTTGAAGGAGTCAAAGATATGACTTCTATTCCTGACGCTGTTTACATAACAGACACACACAAAGATAGAAGTGCATTGCTTGAAGCAAGAAAACTTCACATTCCTGTTATCGCAATTGTTGATTCAAATTCAAATCCAGAAGAAGTAGATTATCCGCTTCCAGGCAATGATGATGCAATCCGTTCACTGAGACTCTTCACTTCCATTATTGCAAATGCAGTTATAGAAGGAAGGGAAGGGAATGTTGAGAATCAGGAAGAAACAAATGAAAATCCAGAAGAAGTTCTTAAAGAAGAACTTAAAGGTGATGTAAAAGAAAAATTTGAAGGTTAGGAGAGGTGAATTATGGATTTAGAACTTATTAAAGAATTAAGGGCAAAGACTGGTGCTGGAATTGTCGACTGCAAAAAGGCACTTGCCGAGGCAAATGGAGACATTGAGAAAGCAATTGAAATTTTAAGAGAAAAGGGTATTGCAAAGGCAGTTAAAAAAGCAGGAAGAGCTACAAATCAAGGAATTGTTGCAGCATATATCCACCCAGGTGCACAACTTGGTGTTCTTGTGGAACTTGATTGCGAAACGGATTTTGTTGCAAGGACAGATGAGTTTAAGAATCTTGCGAATGAAATTGCACTTCAAATTGCTGCGACTGATCCTGATTACATTGATAGAGAAGATGTTCCTGAAGAAGTGCTTGAGAAAGAAAAAGAGATTTATAAAAAACAACTCGAAGAGCAGAAAAAACCTGCCCATATTATTGATAAGATCATAGCAGGTAAAATAGAAACTTTTTATAAAGAACATTGCTTGCTCGATCTTCCCTACATAAGGGACGAAAAAAGAACCATCAGGGATCTTATAAAAGAGCATATTGCAAAGTTTGGAGAAAATATCTCTGTTAGGCGTTTCTCCCGTTTCAAGGTAGGTGAGTAATATTTGACCCCTTACAAACGAATTCTTTTAAAACTCAGCGGTGAGGCGCTTTTAGGCAAAAAAGAGTTTGGAATTGATGTTGATGTGCTTGATGAAATAGCAGAGCAGATTAAGGTTCTCAGGGAAAACGGCATAGAAATAGGAATTGTAATTGGCGGAGGAAATATTTTTAGGGGAAACGAGAGTAAGGAATTACACATAGATAGAGCAACTGCTGATTATATGGGAATGCTTGCTACAGTGATCAATGCACTTGCTCTTCAAAATATGCTGATGAGTAAAGGCATTGACACAAGAGTAATGTCTTCGCTGAGTTTAACGCAGGTTGCAGAGCCGTACATTCTTGCTAAAGCAGTTTCTCACTTTAATAAAGGTAGAGTAATCATTTTTGCGGGAGGCACTGGCCTCCCGTTTTTTACAACGGATACAACTGCTGCACTTCGTGCAATTGAAATAAAGGCAGATGCGCTTTTTAAGGCAACGAAGGTTGATGCAATTTACTCTGCTGATCCGAAGAAATATAAAAATGCTAAAAAATACAGTTCTATCACTTACACTGAATTTCTTGCTAAAAATTTGAAAGCAATGGATTCTACAGCTGTTTCTCTTTGTAGGGATTTCAATATGCCTATAATATTATTCAATATGACAAAAAAGAACAATCTTGTAAAGGCGGTTCTCGAAGGTGGTATTGGAACGTATATAAAGGAGGGATAGGTTATGGAAAAGAAATTTTACGAAGATGTAGAAAAGAAGATGAAAGCCGCTATTGAAGCATTGGAAAGAGATTTCTCAAAAGTGCGTGCTACAAGAATTACACCGGAAATTTTGGATCCGGTGAAAGTTGAGGCATATGGAACATTGCTTCCCATAAGACAGGTTGCGAATATTTCTGCTTCTGGATCTCGTTCTCTTTTAATAGAGCCATGGGATAAATCCCTTCTCAAAGAGATAGAGCGTGGTATTTTAAAGGCAAACCTAGGAGTTACGCCTCAAAATGATGGGAGTTCTATAAGGCTTAATTTTCCTAAACTTGACGAGGAGGAGAGACAGAGAATCGCAACTCAAGTTAAAAAAATGGCTGAAGAGTTTAGAGAAGAGATCCGTAGTATTCGTAGAAGGGCAATTGAACAGGTAAGGGAATGGGAAAAGAACAAGGAAATCTCCGAGGACGAGAAGTACCGAATGCAGGATAAAATACAGGAACTTACGGATAAATATATAGAGATTATAAACGAACACCTCGAAAAGAAAGAAAAAGAAATTTTAGAGGTTTAATGACAGATAAAAAGTCCGTTCCTGTCCATGTTGCAATAATTATGGACGGGAACGGGAGATGGGCAGAACGCCGTGGACTTCCCAGAACCGAAGGCCATAAAGAGGGAGTTAAAACAGTAAAAAGGATAGTAAAGGCATCTTCTGATCTGGGTATCAAATATCTCACGCTTTATGCCTTTTCAACGGAAAATTGGAAGAGAAGTAAAGAGGAAGTCAATTTTTTGCTAAATCTTTTTGTAGAGGCGATCAATGGCTATCTTGATGAACTTAAATACAACAATGTTAAACTGAAATTTATAGGTGATATCGAAGGTTTACCATATTTTCTAAGGAAAGTGATATTCTATTCAGAAAGGATTACGAGAAATAGTACTGGATTAACACTAAATATTGCGATAAATTACGGAGGAAGAAGGGAAATTGTCCAGGCAGTGAGTAGGATTTGTAAGGAAAATATACGAAACATTGATGAGAAAATTTTTTCAAAATATCTGTACACTGCTGGTCAACCAGATCCAGATATAATTATAAGGACAGGTGGTGAAAAAAGACTGAGTAATTTTTTGCTATACCAGTCTTCTTATTCTGAATTGTTTTTTACGGATACACTTTGGCCAGACTTCACGGAAAATGAATTCCAAGAGATCATTAAAGAATTTTTAAATAGAAAAAGAAAATTCGGTGGTGTTTAGTGAAAAATGTTTTTATCATTGGGGCAACAGGGTCACTTGGGTCTGAAGCACTCCGTGTAATTAAAGATAATAGAGATAAGTTTTCTTTACTTGGAGTAACGGGATACAAAAATTTTGAGCGACTCATTGATATTTGTAAAGAATTTAAACCTCCGTATGCTGGAATCCAGGGAAAATTTATCGATTACATCAAATCACAGTGCAGTGAAGATATTGCTGTGTTCGATGTAGAGAAAAGGCTTATAGAAATTCTTGAAGAATCAGACCCTGATCTTGTATTAGTTCTTTCGTCCGGGATAGGAGCACTCGAATCGGTGGATTATTTGCTTAAAAAAGGGAAAACGATAGGTATTGCAAATAAGGAAACGATTATCGCTGGTGGGGAACTTATTTTTAGAGAAGAAAACCTTAAAAATATAATTCCAATTGATAGTGAACCTTCTGCAATCTTTCAATGTTTACTTGGCGAGCAAAAGAAATCTGTAAATAAACTCATCATTACTGCATCAGGCGGTCCGTTTTGGAATATGAGTGAAGAGGCTCTTAGGTATGTAAAACCTG
>Ga0256914_1004694_pt1 | contig 10129 bp, 7 predicted proteins | sample HulkmetaG_FD_191571 | JGI IMG/M metagenome (GOLD analysis project Ga0256914, IMG submission 191571) | Hydrothermal chimney microbial communities from Main Endeavour vent field at the Juan de Fuca Ridge, Pacific Ocean - Hulk | ecosystem: Environmental > Aquatic > Marine > Hydrothermal vents ...
AGTAGAGGAGCACGGTGCTGGCCCGGCTGGGCCCACCCTTGGTCAGCACGAAGATGTGATCCACCATCTGAAACGCGCCGATAAATGCGATGGTGGAGACGAAAAGGGTGGTGCGCCGCAGCAAGGGAAACGTGATCTGCCACAGCATTTGCCACCAGTTGGCCCCGTCCAGGGTCGCGGCTTCATACACATCGGTGGGCAGGCTCTGCAGCCCCGCCAGATAGAAGATCATGTAGTAGCCGGCGTTCTTCCAGATGGCCACGATCATGATGGCGATGAGGGCCAGATCTGGATTAGCCGTCCAGTTCTGCGGGCCAGAGTAGCCGAAACGCTGCAAGAAGGTGTTCCACAAGCCGTAATCGGGCGTGAAGAAAAACATCCAGATGGTGGCCGCGCTGACCATAGGCAGAATGGTGGGCTGGAAGAAGGCCAGACGGGCCAGGCCAATGCCCTTGATGGCCCGGTTGATGAGCAGGGCGAAGAGAAATCCCAGCACGATGCTGATGGGCGCGGTGACCAGCACATAGATGAGGGTATTCTTCAGCACCAGCAGAAAGCGGGGATCGCTGAAAAGGGATGTGTAGTTCCCCAACCCGATGAACGTGGGCTCCCGGAATTTGGCGATGTTCAGGCGCTGGCGGAAGAAGCTCTGGTAAAAGGCCAGCAGCGTGGGCCAGGCCGTGAACATGGCCACGAAGATGAAGGTGGGCAGGATGAGCAGATAGGGCAGGATGGGATGACGACGCTTGCGTTTACGCACCGCGGGAAGGGCTTCATTCATGGGCGCCTCCTGGGAGGAACAAAGGATGAGAACGGGCAAAGCCGCTTTTATGCAACCCCGGTCAGCTTCTCCGCCCGAGCCCGGAACTCGTCCATATCGATGACGGTGTGGGTGTGCCGCGCTTCCTCGGCCGCAAAGGCCAGCAGATGGCTTTCCAGCGATTCGCGGGCCGTGGTCAGCGCCTCTTTTTCGCCTCGCAGCACGGCCAGGAAATCGGCCATGATGCCGAAATCGCCGCCGCCGTGGCCCGCGCCCCGCTCCACCTGCGGGATCGGCACCTGCTCCACCTCGCCGCTGTTGTGATGGTGGATGGTGATCTCCTCCTTGCTGCCCAAGATGGGGAACCGGGCCCGGAGCGTGGCCTTCGTGCCATCGTAGCGCATGGTGCGCCCTTCTTCGTGGGAATGCCCGTGCATGACCAGCGTCACCGTGCGCCCATCCTCCAGCTCCATGGCCACCACCTGATTATCCACCACGTCGTTATCGCAATGATAGACGCAGCGACCGTAGGGCCCGGTCTCCAGAGCCTTGCGTCGGTTTTCCAGGGTGGGATCGGGGGTGAGCACGAGGAAGGGCCACATCATCGGGCGTTCGGGGTCGAGCCCGCGGGTTTCGATGGCCTCATCCATCCACTGGCGGAAGGGGCGTCCTTCCAGATAGATGCCAATGGCGGAGAAGGGGCAATCCTTCTCGATGGGACAGCCATCGGTGCAGCGTTCGGGCGCGCCCGGCGGCGCGTTTTCGGGTCGATAGTGAATGAGGGAGCCGAAAGAGCTCAGCTTGGCCGTCTTCACGCCCAGATTCCAGTAAAGAATATCGAGATCGTGGCAACATTTGGCCAGGATCATCGGACTGGAGAGGCCCTCGTTGCGCCAGTTGCCCCGCACAAAGCTGTGAGACATGTGCCAGTAGGACACATTCTCCCGATGTTCCACGGTGATGATGTCGCCCAGCCTGCCGCTGGTCACCACCTCGTGCAGCGTGGTCCAGAAGGGGGAATAGCGCAGCACATGACAGATTTCCAGCACGCGGCCGGTGCGCTCCGCGGTTTGCACCAGCTTGACTGCGCCCTCCAGGGTGTGGGCCATGGGTTTTTCCAGCAGGACGTCATAGCCCGCCTCCATAGCGGCTACCGCGGGCTCCACGTGCATCTGATCCTGCGTGGCGATGATGGCGGCCCGGCCCAGTTGCCCGGCGTCGATCAATTCCTCCCAGCTCTCGAAGCACTGGCTGTCGTCCAGATCATGCTCCTCGGCGAACTGCTTTCGGCGGATGGGATCGGGCTCGGCTACGGCCACAAAGCGCACTTCTTCGGGATGTTGAAAGGCGTAGCGGGCGTAGGCGTGAGCGCCTCGCTGTCCTGCGCCGATGAGCACCATGTCGATGGGGTGTGTCATGCGAAAAAGCTCCTGCTTTGAAAAAGTAAAAGTCAAAATGAAAAAAGACCAAAATATCTCACGCCAAGACGCAAAGGCAATCAGGTTTGCAGGTAGCAAGTTGCAGGTGGCAAGTTGCCACAGCCATTTTCATCGGTTGGTCGGAGAAAATGACTCCCCGAAGGCGCGGGCCTCCGGGGAGTTCGAGGGTAGGGTTGAATGGATGTTTACTTCTGCACGGGCTCCAGCTGTCCCGTCACCAGCAGCACGATGGAGAAGGGATCGGCGTAGGTGCCGTTCAGGTAGACGGTGTCGTCGTCGGGGGGCCACTGCTTCACGCGGACGCCTTCCACCGCGGGGTTGTTGCCGTAGCGCTCCCACAGAGGAATCTGGGGCAGCAGTTCATTGTAGGCCAGAGCGAGCTCGTTGATGTACTTCATCTGCTCATCTTTGTCCTTGCCCAGGCCGGCCTTGATGGTCAGATCCGAGAGATCGACCTCGCCGCAGCAGTCGGTCTGCTGCACCAGGGGGAAGTCCATGCCAGGGCCGGCCTCGGTGGAGGCTTCCACCTCACCGCCGGTGCGGTTATAGGCGTTGAAGTCGATGCTGTAAGCGAATTGCGGGTGCGGGTTGCCGGCGCCCCATTCGCGGATGGCCATTTGGAATTTGCCCGACTTGATCAGCGCGGGATGTTCGCTGTAAGTGACGCCGCGGAAGGTGGTCTTGATGCCGAAGTCGGTGAGCTGCTCGGCCAGGTTTTCGGCCGCAGCAGACCAGTCCGCGAACTCGGAGGGAGCGGTCAGCTCGAACTCCATACGATTGCCTTTGTCGTCGACCCAGACGCCGTCATCGCCCTTGGTGAAGCCCAGGTCTTCCAGCATCTTGGTGGCCTTGTCGCGATCGAAGGCGTAGGGATTCAGCTTGGCCTTGGTGTCGTCGGTCAGCCACATGGGAGCCAGGTTGTCGGAGAAGCCAGCCATGTACTTGGGCGGCTTGGCCGAGGGGCCCATGGAGACGACGCCATTCTCATCCCGATTGATGGCGTAGGCCAGAGCTTCGCGGAATTCCTTCAGCTCGAAGGGGTGTACGTTGTGGTTGAAGTAGAGCGCAGGGCCGTTGTAGTTGGGACCGCGGATGACGCGGATGCCCTCAGCCTGGAACTGCTTGTCGGTCGCGGGCGGGAAGCCGTGGGTGGCGTAGTCCGCTTCTTTGGAGAGCATAAGCGGGGTGGCGTCGGGGGTCTCGCCGTTGAAGATGACCAGGCGGTCGAAGTTGACTTTGTCCGCCATGAAGGAGGTCTCATTCTTGGGCAGCACAATCTGAGACTCGGTGATGCTGTTGACGTCCATCACATAGGGCCCAAGCGCCACGATGCCATCGGGGCGGAACTCGTTGAACTCTTGCAGCAGGGACTGCCATTCAGGATCGTCCTTGGTCTTACCCTGGTCGATGAGCTCGCGCACCTTGGCCGCGTATTCGCCATAGGTGGAGGAGTTGCGGATGTTGATCTCGCGCAGCACGCGGCGAGGCACGGTGTTGGAGGGCTCCTTCAGCTTGAAGTCCACGGTGTAGTCGTCCACCGCTTCCACATCGGTGATGAAGTTCCACACGGTCAGGCCTTGCAGGCGTACGATGTCGAAGGTGTCCACCACGTCCTGAGAGGTGTACTTGCTGCCATCGCTCCAGACGGCGCCTTCGGGCAGATGCACGCGCAGGGTGGTGTCATCGGTCCATTCCCAGGATTTGCCAGCCATGGGCAGCCAATCCTCATCAGCCCACATGTAAAGGAACAGAGGGGGTTGCATCAGGTGGTAGTAGATGCCCAGGGTGACGCGGTTGCTGGTGACGAAGGTGTTGAAGTGGCCCGCGGGCGGCACCACATAGGGCCAGATGCCCCGGAATTCGGTCACGGCGCCTTCTTCCTTGGCGGGGGCTTCGGCCGCGGGAGCTTCAGTGGCCTTGGGTTCCTCAGCCTTGGGGGCTGCGGTTGCCTCAGGCTTTTCGGCCGCGGGTTTTTCAGCCGCGGGCTTTTCGGCTGCGGGCTTTTCGGCTGCGGGGGCAGATTGTTGCTGGGCGCATGCGCTGACGACGACGGCCAGCATCAATGCCAGCAGCAGCACAAGCAAAGTTCGTTTCTTCATGTCTCTTCTCCTTTTTGAGAAAAAGCTGAAAGGTTGGTGGGGGTGAAACGATAGCCAATCCTCACTTCCGCAAGGATAAGCGGACCGCGAGGACAATGACTCCTAGAAAGATCAGACCCAGGACGAACATGACCTGCATCAGGAGGTATTCGGCTGTGCCTTTTTGCAGAACCAGCAGCAATCCTCCCGAGAGGAGAACGACGAAGACGCCAATGCGAAAGCCGGCGCGTCCAAGGTTGCTATCCATTGGCCGGAATGAGGGGCGCTACGCGGCCACGGGCGCGTCGGGCGTCTCTTCGATAAGCTGGATCGAGACATCTTTGCGAACTGGACAGGCCACGCGGCCGCCCTCGGGGATGTGCACAAGCTGTGGAACTTCCCCATCGCACACGCCCTCGACGAAGTAGGGACAGCGAGGATGGAAGGTGCAGCCGGGCGGCAGATCCAGCAGGCTGGGGATGTCGGCGCTGCGCAGTTGCATCCGCTTTTTGCGCCGGGCCAGATCGGGGTCGGCCTCGGGCACAGCAGAAAGCAGGGCCTGGGTGTAGGGATGCCGGGGATCCATGATCACCCGGCGGGTGGGGCCGTCCTCCACGATGCGCCCCAGATACATGACGGAAATCCGGCCCTCCCATGCGAAATACTTGGCCAGGGCCAGGTCGTGGGTGATGAAGAGGAAGGTGACGTTGAATTCTTCCTGCAGCCGGGAGAGCATGTTCAGCAGGCTGACGCGAATGGAGACGTCCACCATGGAGACGGCCTCGTCGGCCACGATGAAGCGGGGCTCCACCGTCAGCGCCCGGGCCACCGAGACGCGTTGGCGCTGGCCGCCGCTGAGCTGATGCGGGTATTTGTTCATGAAGTCGGTCGCGGGCGTCAGGTCAACGATTTCCAGCAACTCGATGGCCCGGGCCTCGGCTTCTTTGCGCCCTTTCACCTTATGATGTCGCAGCAGCGGCCGCGTGATCATCTGCCGCACCGTCTGGGTGGGATTCAGGGAGGCGTAAGGGTCCTGATGGATGATCTGGACTGCATGTCGGTAATTCCGAAAGGACTCTTTGTCCATCGCCGAGATGTCCTGACCATCGAAAAACACCTGTCCCCGGGTGGGTTTCAGCAATCCCGCCACGATCTTCCCTGTGGTGCTCTTGCCGCAGCCGCTTTCTCCCACCAGGCACAGCACCTCGCCTTCTTCGATAGCAAACGACACATTGTCAACGGCAACGACCCGTTCGTCACCCTTTCCAAAAGTCCGTGAGACGTTCTTGAGTTCGATAAGCGCCATGATAAAAATGAAGTGTTGAGCGTGAAGGGGGATCAGCCGGTGGTGTGCAGGGGTTTGGCGGCCAGTTCCTTTTCCACTTCCTGCCAATGCCAACATGCGGCAAAGTGTTCGGGCCCCACCTCCTCCAGGTCAGGCTCCTCTTCTTTGCAGCGGTCAGTGGCGTAGGGGCAGCGGGGGTGGAATTTGCAGCCGCTGGGCATGTTGATCAGGTCGGGCGGGGAGCCGGGGATGGAGAACAGCTCCTGGAAATCGCCCACCACTTTGGGCACGGCCCGGATCAGGCCCAGGGTGTAGGGATGCCGCGGGCGATAGAAGATGTCATCTTCCGAACCCAGTTCCACGATCCGGCCCGCATACATGGTGGCGATGCGATCCGCCAGCTCCGCGGCGATGGCCAGATCATGAGAGATGAAGATCATGGTGAAGTGCTGCTCTTCCTTCAGCTTGCGCAGCAGGTCGATGATGGTGCGCTGGGTGAGGATGTCCAACGCGGTGGTGGGCTCATCCAGGATCAGCACCTGCGGGTCCAGCAGCAACGAGAGTGCGATGAGCACCCGCTGCCGCATGCCGCCGCTCAGCTCATGAGGGTAGGAGTCGATGACCCGCTCTGCATCCAGCTGTACGAAGCGCAGCAGCTCCAATGATCGCTGGCGGATGGCTTTTTTGTCCTTCCAGCCGTGAGATTGGGCGGTGTCCCGCATCTGATCCCAAATGCGGATGACCGGGTTGAATGCGTTGAGCGCGGACTGGAAGACCATGGAGCATTCCTTCCAGCGAAATTCCCGCAATTCATTCTTGTTCAGCGCCAGCACATTCACTTCTTTGCCATCGCGGCGATAGATGATCTCACCTTCGGTGACCTCTGCAGATTTCACCAGCAGGCGCACGATGCTCAATCCCAGCGTGGTCTTGCCCGACCCGCTCTCGCCGATGAGGGCGATGCTCTCGCCCGCGCGCAGGTTCAGACTCACATTCCGCACCGCCTGCACATCCCCCTTGCGGGTTCGGTAGACGATGGAGACATTGCGCAGGCTCAGGGGCGTTCCGCTGCCTGCCTCATGTTTTAGCATAACTTGTTGGCTCTCTGTACTCATAACGTATTTTTCGCCCGATATGCTCGATTATTCGCCTGAACGCAGGCGGGGGTTGAAGACCAACTCCAGCGAGCGGGTCATGGTGACGATAGACAATTGCAAGATCACGATGGCCGCCACAGGCATCAAAATGTACCAGATGCTATCCTTGAAGTAGATAGCGCCGCGCACCCAGGCCAGGCTCAGCATCACGCCCCAGTTGCTGCCCGAGAAAGGCACCAGGCCGAACAGCACCAGCGCCACCTGGGCGTAGATGGCGCCCGTCATGGCCAGCGCAAAGCTGATGATGATGTAGGTCATCATGTTGGGCACGATCTCGCGGAAGATGATGTGCCCAGTGCCCAGATCCAGAGCGCGAGCCGCCTCCACGAAATCGCGCTGTTTGAGCGACAGGGCCTGCGAACGCACCGCGCGCAGCAGCGAGGGCCAGCCTAACGCCCCCAGAATGAGTCCCAGATAAAAAATGTTGTTGAGTTTCACCAGCGCAGCCAGCACCAGCAGCAAGGGCAATTGCGGAATGGTGAGCACGATATCGGTGATGGACACGATGACGGAATCGGTCCGCCCGCCCGCAAAGCCTGCCAGGGTGCCAAAGGTGACCGCGATGAGGGTGGAAAGCGCGCCCGCCACCACCGCCACGATGATCACATCCTTGCCGCCATTGACGATTTGCGAGAAGATATCTCGCCCCTGATGGTCGGTGCCAAGCCAATGTTCGGCGTTGGGCGGCTGATAAATCTGGTCCACCTTGGTCTCCGTATCCAGAGGCACGAAGAAAGGACCGATGAACGCCATGAACAGAATCAGCATCACGGCAATGAAACCGGTGAAGCCGACTTTGTTGTAGCTCATAATGCGGAGCGTGGTGCCGATGGATTGCACCGCTCCCAGAAAGACAGAACCCATAAGCTACTCCTGTTTGCCCAGCTTGATGCGAGGATCAAGCCAACTGTAAAGGATGTCAGCGAAGAAATTAGCGACGATGACGGAGAGCGTGATGACCAGGAACACGCCCTGCATCACCGTATAATCGCGCTTGTTCACACTCTGCAACAAGATGTAACCGATGCCCTGGTACTGGAAGATGGTTTCGATGAGCACCGAGCCGCCGACCACAAATCCGATGGCGATGGTCAGCAGGGTGAACATGGGCAACGATGCGTTGCGTCCCACATAGGTGGAGGTGATGCGGCTTTCCTTCAGCCCCTTGGCCTTGGCCACCGTCACATAATCCTCTTCCAGCACGCTGATGGTGCTGCTCTTCATAGTCAACATCCAGCTGCCAATGGTGGTCAGCACATAGGTGAGGATGGGCAAGGCCGCGTGGAAGAGAGCGTCCTTGAAAAATGCCAGCGTGAAGCCAGGTTCGACGCCTGGCGAGAGGGTGCCCCGGGTGGCGGCCACCGAGATGATGCCCCAGCGCACCCCCAAGAATATGATCAGTAAGATGCCCAAAATGTAATTGGGAATCGAGCTGAGAATCGAAGCCAGCACCGTAAGAATATGATCCATCAACCCCTCGCGATGGTACGCCATAAAGAGCCCCAACATGATGCCAAAAGTGAAGCTGAGCATCAACGCGATGCCCACACTGAATATCGTCCAGGGCAAAAAGCGCTTGATGACATCGCTGACTGGCGTCCCCGGCGAAAGAATGGACGTCCCCAAATCGCCATGAATCAGCCCGGTCATGTAATCCAGATATTGCAGTGGCAGCGGCTGCGACAGATCGATGGAGAAGAGCGCTGCCGCCTGGTCCCGGGCCTCGTGATAAGGCATGCCATACTGCACCATCAAATCCTGAATGAACAATTCCACAGGATTGCTGGGCAGCAGACGAATGAGGAAGAAGGTTAGCGTGATCACAACCCAGGCAGTGAACAGCGCCTTCAGGATCTTCTGGAGGAAGTACGAATGAAAAACGCGGTGAGCTCTGCCTTCAGTTGGCTTCTCATGCAGATCTGGAAGAGAAGGCGCGGTTACGGTGGCCATAGGCGTATTCCCAGAAATCGAATATCGAATGAGCGTGACGGGTTATCAGCCACCCCTGCGAGAACAGAGGCGAGTTGGCATGAACAGGTGAAACATCTATTTCTCAAAAAGACGCAGCACATTCATAATGCCAAGAGAGGACCGGCGACGTTGCACAGCAGTAAAGACGCCACTCCTGATATTCTTTTTGTTTGATTGTGAAAGAGAATGGTAGTACTGATTACTCTGTTTGTCAAATCTTCTACCAAGGACAGTCGGGTTTTACGCGGCATTGTGGCGCTCAGAAGTCGGCGATGAGGCGGATGCAGGCTCGTCTTCGCCAGCAGACCTGACCTCAGCCAGCCCAGCCAAACACCGACTGAAAGCATACGATCGTGCTCACGGACCGAAAGGCGGCGCAGGCCCGCCCTCAAGCGAGATATGGCATCACCGCATCGGACGCGTTCCAATTTGAAGACATCTGGCTATCCTCAGACTATCCCCACAGCAGCACGCCCGAGGCGAATACCCCCGGGCCACCGTTGTGAGCCCGCTGGGCGAAGGCTGACCGAGTGAACCCGGACTCTACAGGCGCTTCGCGCCCGCGGACGACCTACGACGACCTGGCCCGCAGAGGCCATCCACCGGCCGCAGGCCCAAAACGCCCGACCAGAGTGGGGCTGGAACGCGAAAACGCGCCCCCTTTTTGAAACGCATCCCACCGCGCGCCCTGTTGACAAGTCGACCACTTCATGCTATACTGCCAGTTGTATAGACAACAGATCATTAAGTAGAATAAGACATCATAAAATCATAATGGCCAACCACCACCCAGCTTATTTCAGACTGAGGGGATCAAAGAAACTTTTCTAACAATTCACTACTCCTGTAAATTTCAAGAAACAAAGATTCCGAATCTTGTTTTATCTTTGCACCTATTTCTGTTTTCTTTATTTGTGAGGAGCGGTATTTTGATAAAGAATTTTCCTCGTGAGTTGCAATATCGATTTGAACAATATGTCGTCGCCAACGAATTCGAATCAGGAAAAACCTATACAGCTGAGAGTTTAGCTGAACAGTTCGATGTCGCAGTGGACCAGATGTTGTTGGTGCTGCATGCAGCTTATCGTAAGGGGCTAGTTAATAAGCAAGAGGATGGGAGATTTGAGTTTCTCGAGCTCGCGCCACCTCGCGATAGCGTCTTTAGCCATACTCAAAAACTGGGCTTCAACCCCACGTCCGAAGTGCGAGAGGTGATAGTCGAACCTGCATCAGTACAGACGGCCCAAAAACTTTCAATTGAGGTAGGTGCGCCTGTCTATCGTTTTGTGCGTACTCGCTACGTAAATGACGAAGCCTTGGCAAACCAAACCAATTTCATTCCGTTCGAAATATGTCCAGGCTTGGAAAATGACGACGTTTCGCACTACTCATTCCAAAAGTTGCTTGAAGAAAAATACATTGCTTTTACGGCTGAATTG